>Ga0255777_10000459_pt1 | contig 38817 bp, 36 predicted proteins | sample 101ome_15_FD_179975 | JGI IMG/M metagenome (GOLD analysis project Ga0255777, IMG submission 179975) | Coastal salt marsh microbial communities from the Groves Creek Marsh, Skidaway Island, Georgia - 101402AT metaG (version 2) | ecosystem: Environmental > Aquatic > Marine > Intertidal zone >... | reverse complement strand
CGACTTGCAGGTTCCACTGGTGCGAATCCTTATGCATGTATTTCAGCAGGAATTGCTGCTTTGTGGGGCCCCAGTCACGGCGGAGCGAATGAGCAGGTTCTCAATATGCTCCAAGAGATCGGCACCAAAGACAAAGTCGCCGATATGGTCAAAAAAGCCAAAGATCCGGACGATCCATTCCGCCTATTTGGATTTGGGCACCGCGTCTATAAAAACTTTGACCCCCGTGCAACAGTTATTAGCAAAGCGGCTCACGATGTCCTTGACACTTTGGGGATACATGACCCTCTTCTAGAAGTTGCTGTAGAGCTAGAGCGGATTGCTTTAGAAGATGATTACTTCGTGCAACGTCGTTTGTATCCAAACGTAGATTTTTACTCAGGCTTCATTTTGAAGGCGATGGGTTTCCCGGTTCCTATGTTTACAGCCCTTTTTGCAATTGGACGAACTGTAGGCTGGGTTTCGCAATGGAACGAGTTAATTGCTGATCCAGAGCAGAAAATTAACCGGCCCCGTCAGCTATATACTGGAGCTACTACTCGTGACTACGTGAGTATAGCACAGCGCTAAAAGCCAGAATAATTGTGGCTTTGTAAAAAAAGCGGGGGCGATACCCTATCGCCCCCGCTTCGCGTTTGGGAAACTTATGAATGCCAAGTGAAAGAATATATTTATACGACACAACCCTTCGTGATGGCGCACAAACCCACGGTGTGGATTTTAGTGCGGCCGATAAAGCAGCAATAGCCAATGCTTTAGATAGTATTGGGATAGATTACATTGAGGGTGGCTGGCCAGGAGCAAACCCCAGAGATGATGATTTTTTCCAACAAAAACACGACCTAAAAACCTCAAAGCTAACTGCATTTGGTATGACCCGCCGCTCGGGGCGTAGTGCTGCGAATGATCCCAGTCTCACAGCTGTGTTATCAGCCAATACACCAGTTGTTTGTTTAGTAGGCAAAACACATGACGCTCACGCAACTACTGCTCTGGGTGTAGATCTCGAAGAAAATCTTCGAATGATTTCCGAAAGCGTGTCGGAATGCGTAAACCGTGGTCGTGAAACAATTTTTGACGCCGAACATTTCTTTGATGGCTATAAGGCTAATCCAGAGTATGCATTAAAATGCATTAGTGCAGCTCTGAATGCAGGAGCCCGCTGGATAGTTTTGTGCGATACAAACGGCGGGACCCTTCCACATGAGGTTTTTGATATTGTTAAAACTGTTTGCAGCACCCTTCCTGGAGACCGAATAGGTATTCATACACACAATGACACAGAAAATGCTGTTGCAAACTCCATCGCCGCGATTCAAGCAGGCGCTCGTCAAGTGCAAGGAACACTTAATGGTCTTGGAGAGCGCTGTGGTAACGCAAATCTAATATCTCTTATACCTTCTCTGGTGTTAAAATTAGGTTACGACGTTGGCATATCTGAGAACGCTTTAAAGCGATTGCCAGAAGTAAGTCGTATGCTTGATGAACGTCTTAACCGAGCTCCCAATAGGCATGCGGCCTATGTCGGAGCATCTGCTTTCGCCCACAAAGCTGGCCTGCACGTCTCAGCGGTAGAAAAGGACCCTAATCTCTACGAACACATAGAACCACATACAGTCGGGAATTCTCGACTTATTCTGGTTTCAGATCAGGCTGGTCGAGCAAATGTCATTTCTCGTTTTCGCGAGTTAGGAATTCAAATCGACGCTAAAGACCCTCGCGTACTTAGCATTGTAGACGCTGTTAAAGACCGAGAGTATCAGGGGTATTCGTATGATGGGGCAGAAGCCAGCTTCGAACTTTTAGCCAGGCAGTTAACAGAAGGTTTACCTAACTATTTTACAATTGAAACCTTCAGAGTACTTGATGAGCATAGATTTGATTCAGGGAGCCAAAAGCCTGTGCTTTCCGAAGCCACTGTTAAGGTTTCTGTTGGATCGGATCGGTCACTTCAGGTAGCCGAAGGTAATGGACCCGTCAACGCGCTAGACCATGCACTGCGAAAAGCTCTATCTCCATTCTACCCCATAGTTAATGAAGTTCGACTAACAGATTATCGCGTTCGTATTTTAAATTCTGGCGATGGCACAGCAGCTGTGACCCGCGTTATGCTAGAAAGCTCAGACCAAGAAGGCAACAGATGGACCACGGTAGGCCTTTCTGGCGATATTATTTCGGCCAGTTATGAAGCACTTACAGATGGTATCATATATAAGTTAATGAAAGCTGGCTCTAAGCCTCTCTTGTGAAGCAATGTCTAGCAGCAATTCATCGACTGTGCCCCATCTCGAGCTGACCCCGGCTATAATCCTTGTGGAACCACAACTAGGTGAAAACATCGGCGCTGCTGCTCGTGCTATGTTAAATTGTGGTTTGACCGAGCTTCGCCTTGTCCGTCCTAGAGATGGCTGGCCAAATCCAAAGGCCGCATCAGCGTCTGCTGGAGCTGACTCTGTTGTTGAAAACGCGCAAGTGTACCGAAATACAAGAGAATCTATTGCTGATTTACATCTCGTTTTTGCGACGACAGCAAGAGCTCGCGACATGGTAAAACCGGTGTACACTCCAACTGGGGCCGCTAAAGAAATACGTCAAGCCATACAAAAGAATCATAAAGTTGGTATCCTGTTCGGCCGGGAACGATCAGGACTCACTAATCATGATGTCATGCAAGCACAAGGAATCATAACTGCGCCTTTAAACCCAGCTTACAGTTCATTGAATTTGGGCCAGTCTGTACTTTTAATCGCATGGGAATTTTTAAAGACTGGAGATAATACTCCTGAGGTTGAAGAGGTATTAGGGGATGGACAATTAGCTCGACAAGCTCAAGTTCAGGGCCTTATTGAACATTTGAATGAAGAACTCGATGTTGCTTCATTTTATAGATCACCAGACCAGCGCCCTGCTATGCAACAAAACCTGCATAATATTTTTTCTCGAGCCCGCCTCACTGAACAAGAAACAAAAACTTTGCGGGGTGTAGTTGCTCGTTTGGCTGCACTAAGAAGAAAAATAAGCTCCTAAAAGGCGCTAGGAGGCAATCCTCCACCATCGATGACAAATGCCTGTCCCGTCGTGAAGCCAGCTTTCTCAGATGATAAGTAGGCAATCATTTCAGCAACTTCGTTTGGCATTCCATGACGACCTACAGGGATTTCCTTTGCGCGCTCCTTAAGACCTGCATCTACATCAGTCCAACCCGCGCGCAAGGTTGAACTAATTGCTCGGTCTGTGCGGATAGAACCAGGACAAACGCAATTGACTGTAATGCCAAACTTGGAAAGATCGAATGCAATAGAACGAGTCATACCTATAACTGCAGCTTTTGAAGCAGAATAAGCGGCGCGTTCCGGTAGAGCGTATAACCCAGCGACTGATGACAAGGAAACTATGCGACCATAACCAGCATTCTTCATATGTGGGACTGCAGCCCTTATCATCAAGAACACCCCACGTGCATTGACCGCCATAACCGACTCCCATCCCTCAAGCGGTATGGTTTCGATCTGCCCTCTATCTTTGCCGTGAGGAGCACCAGCATTGTTAATTAGAATATCAATTTGACCATATCTCTCCACAACACTTGCAATCAAACCACTAGCGCCTTGTTCAGTGGTAACATCACCAACAATACTTATAGCCCTACCGCCGGCATCCTCGATCTGATGCACAAGGGTATCAAGCCCCTGCCATGCAGACGATTGTCGCTGCGCTGTATTATCGTTATCTACCCCGCTGGAAGCAGCGTCAGACACAACGACAATTACTCCGTCTGCAGCAAGGCGCTTTGCAGTGGCAGATCCAATCCCATTTTCTTTGCCACAACCGGTTATGAGTGCAACGCGTTTTGTATTATCTGGCATAAGGTATTTCCATTAATGGAGAGAAAAAGAGCTTCAAAAGATCTTACAAATTCTAACCCACCAACTAGACCCTGATAGTACTTTTTACTGTCGGTAAGATTTAAAATCCTTTTGATTCATTAAGTATGATCAGCCTAATAAGGGTTTTAAATTTCTCTTCTAAAACTATTGGTAATTGGATATCGCCGGTCTTTACCGAAATTCTTCCGTGTTATTTTTGGACCAGGTGGTGCCTGACGACGCTTGTACTCTGATATATCAAGTAGAGACCACACTCGGCGCACGGTATCTTCATCATACCCAGCCGACACAATATCGGATAGTGAACGCTCATCCTCAACTATGGCCTCTAGTATTCCATCAAGTACATCATAAGGTGGCAAAGAGTCTTCATCTTTTTGGTCAGGCCGCAACTCAGCCGAGGGGGGCTTTGTTATAATCCGCTCCGGCATAACATTTCCGGCAGGCCCTTTAGCCCCTTGTGGGAAATTCTTGTTTCGCCATTCACAAAGCTGAAAAACTTTTGTTTTGTAAATATCTTTTATGGCGTTGTAGCCACCACACATATCTCCATACAACGTGGCATACCCAACAGCCATTTCTGACTTATTTCCTGTCGATAGAACCATGTGGCCAAACTTATTTGAAAGGGCCATCAGTGTAAGACCGCGAGAACGTGATTGAATATTTTCCTCCGTAATGCCCTCGTCGGTTCCAGCAAACGCATCCTTGAGCATTGCATCAAAGGCTTGCATAGCAGGTCCAATTGATATGCTTTCATATTTTAATCCAAGCATTGCAGCGCAGGCTGCAGCATCTTCAAGGCTTTCTTGCGAGGTATAAGGCGAAGGCATCATGACACAACGCACGCGATCAGCGCCTATAGCATCTACCGCAATTGCAGCAGAAAGAGCAGAGTCAATGCCACCTGAAAGCCCTAGGACAACCCCAGGAAAGCCATTTTTTTCAACATAATCCCGAAGGCCAAGTAACGCTGCCTGGTAGATTGAAGCTAACTCTCCGGTAACCTCTCTTACTGTTCCGAAATCACAAGACCACGAACCACTCTCATTTCTTCTCCATTTTGTAATCGCAAAATCTTCTTCCCAACTAGACAGCTGGGCTCGGAGTTTTCGATCGCTATCAATAACAAATGAGGAACCGTCGAATACGAGTTCATCTTGCCCACCAACTTGATTCACATATACGAGCGGCAAATTGCTTTCTGTAACTCTGGCCACAACATGATTAAGCCGCACATCTGTTTTGCCGCTTTCGAATGGGGAGCTGTTAGACACGAGCAGCAACTCTGCCCCGCTCTCCTCTAAGCATTCGATTACATCCGGCGACCAAATATCTTCACAAATCGGCACACCAATTCGTACATCCTTAAAATTAATAGGACCTGGCATGGGGCCGGCATCAAAAACTCTTTTCTCGTCGAAAACATCATAGTTCGGAAGATCGACTTTATAACGTACAGCAGAAACCCTACCGGCCTCCAAAAGTGCTACTGCATTATAAAGTTTGTTGCCTTCAGGCCAGGGCGATCCAACTAGAATCGCTGGTCCATCAGCCGTATCAGAAGCCAGTGCTTCGACGGCAGCTTTACACTGATTGGAAAAAGCCGGCTTCATCACTAGATCCTCAGCCGGATACCCAGAAACAATTAATTCAGGAAAAACTATAAGATCCACCGCCTGGAGTTGCTCCCTTGCGGCTCTTATTTTTTTTATATTTCCAGAAATATCACCAACAGTGGGATTAATCTGGGCGATCCCAATAACTAATTGGTCAGTCACTGGCAAACCTGCCCTTTCTTAATGCTAGCCTGCGCTACCTGCGCGAGTTGCGCGGCTTTTAGCAAGCAGAAATTCACGGCCAACTTTTACACTGGCTTTTCCATTGTATTCTATTATGTCCGCAGTCGCGTAGGTTTCACTCCAACGATCCGGCAGGTATGAACCTGTACCGACTAAATCAACAGGAGCTTCTGCAATAGCCATCGTCTGGCATTTCTCTACATTAAACCCTGAACTAGCCACGATTTTAGTGTTCGGAAAACCGGCTTCATTCAGAGCCTCACGAAGACGCCAGATAGATGCCGCTGTTACACCAGTCCCAACAAGGTGGCGTAACTCTGCCTCTGTCCGATAACTTCTAATGGCATTCGGGGCACAACGATCGAGTACAGCATATGAAGACTGGAGATCCATTCCCTCCAAATATCGGCCTCCATGGGTGTCTAGCCGAAATGCCAATCTGCCAGCCGAAGCCATCTCAGGGAAACGACACGCAACTTCGAGGGCGTCTGAAATCTCCCGTCCGTAATAATCAACTAGAACAGTCATATCTTCATCTGGATATGTGTCATGCAGCATTTCTGCCGCCCGTAGCGTTGAGCCAGCGTAGCCTATTAACGCGTGAGGCATGGTACCGAGACCACGATCAGTACCAAAAAAATGAGCGGTTGCATCAGTCGCATTACCAATAAAACCAATAGCACCCAGCGCTCTAGCAGCCTTCGAGCCAACACTTGCAGCATAGGCCATCAGCTCTGCCATATCTGATCCGGCACAATGCCTAGCATCCATAGCAAGAAAAGCTGTCTTTGGAAGAGCCTTTGCCATCATAAAAGCGTTGATGGCAGCTACGCACGCTGCGCCAAGCTTCTGAAGATAAAGAGTTTCTAGATCAACCAAATGAAATAAAGATCCAGTGATATAAAGTAACGGCTCACCAGCCCCTACCCAATCACCTTCCTTGTGGGGCGCCTCAATTTTGAAGGTTACACCGCGTGAAACTGCAACTTCCTCGAGCCATCTTGTAGCTAATTCTCCGGTGTATAGAACAGGACGGCGCATAAAAATTGCATAGGTTGCCTGGACGTCTCCAAATTTTCCAACTGCTGCCTTGGTTTTTTGAAAGTAGGCATCGGTGAAACGCGGAATATCATCAACCTCAGGTCGCATGAATTATCTCACCTCGGTGTATTGTAAAGGCTACTTACAGAGCAATTAGGCAGCATCTCGCTTACCTTCGCGCTCAGTCTTGAGGGCTTCCGCTACCATAAATGCCAATTCAAGTGCCTGTGATGCGTTCAATCTAGGATCACAATGCGTGTGATAGCGGTCCGCTAATTTTTCATCTGTAATTGCCTGCGCACCACCAGTACACTCTGTGACATCTTTTCCAGTCATCTCTAGATGAAGCCCGCCAGGATGGGCACCCTCGGCCTTTGCCACCTCGAAGAACGTTTGAACCTCTTGGCGAATTAAATCAAAGGGTCGTGTTTTGAATCCTGTAGATGACTTGACTGTGTTGCCATGCATAGGGTCCGAAGACCAAACCACCTTTTGCCCCGCAGCTTTTACCGTCCGCATCAGTGGAGGTAACTTATCTGCCACCTGTTCCGCACCCATGCGACATATCAAGGTAATCCTACCTGGCTCATTATCAGGGTTTAATCTTTCAATTAGCTGCAGCAAATTATTAGGGTCCAATGAAGGACCACACTTCAGCCCAAGAGGGTTTTTAATACCCCTCATGAACTCGATATGTGCCTCGTCAAGATCGCGCGTACGATCACCAATCCATAATAAATGTGCAGACACATCGTACCATTCATCGGTCGTGCTATCGACGCGCGTTAGAGCTTCCTCAAAGTTTAGCAGCAAAGCCTCATGAGAAGTAAAGAACTCTGTTTCCCGTATTTGCGGAGTTGTTTCTGACGTCAGACCACATGCCGCCATAAACTCAAGGGTTTCACTGAGACGGTCTGCTAGCGCACGATAACGCTCACTCTGCTGGCTGGACTTTACAAAGTCGAGGTTCCATCGGTGAACTTCATGCAGATCTGCATAGCCACCTTGCGCGAAAGCTCTAAGTAAGTTCAACGTTGCCGATGCCTGAGTGTATGCCGTCACCATCCGCTGGGGATCAGGTATTCTCGCTTCTTCGGTAAACTCCGAACCGTTAATTATATCTCCGCGGTAACTTGGCAGCTCAACTCCATCTATAATCTCAGTATCTGAAGATCGTGGCTTTGCAAACTGACCAGCAATACGCCCTACTTTAACGACAGGCACGCCACTTCCATACGTCAGCACAACTGCCATTTGCAGGAGGACCCGAAAGGTATCCCGTATATTATTTGCGCTAAACTCCGCAAAGCTCTCTGCACAATCGCCACCTTGAAGCAGAAAAGCCTTACCTTCAGATACGAGAGCCAAACGGTCTTTTAAACGCCTAGCTTCACCTGCAAAAACTAAAGGAGGATAAGCTTTTATTTGCGAAAGAGCACTCTCCAACGCAGCTTTGTCCTGGTAAACAGGAACCTGTCGAATTTGTTTAGCACGCCAGCTTTGCGGGCTCCATTTTTCCTGCATAAAAACCTCTTTTACCTGCCATTTCGGCAGGTTATCCACAACCTATTATAGCGGTATACGAAACAGTTGCGCTCCCTACAACCACTATCGCTAGTTCGAGTGATCTTAATTTTCCGATCGTTTTTCTCGCATTGTTACAAATTCTTCTGCTGCCGTTGGGTGAATGCCAATGGTTGCATCAAAATCTGCCTTGGTTGCTCCCATTTTTAGAGCAATCCCTAACCCTTGCGCGATTTCAGCTGCGTCATCTCCGATCATGTGACATCCTAGAACTCTATCTGTCTCAGGATTAACGATTAATTTCATGAAACTGAAGTGGTCACGCTTAGTGAGAGTGTGTTTCATCGGGCGAAATCTAGATGTGTAAACATCCACTTTCCCACAATGCTGCTTCGCTGCATCTTCATCTAAACCCACCGTTCCAATTGGCGGCTGACTGAAAACGGCAGTTGGAACAAAATCATAATTTGGTGATCTTGGGGTATCTTTATACACCGTATCTACAAAGCACATTGCCTCGTGAATGGCTACAGGTGTAAGTGCCATCCTATCAGTAACATCACCAATTGCATAAATATTAGCAACAGAGGTTTGAGAAAATTCGTCAACCTGAATTGTGCCACCTGACTTCAACTCAACGCCAATGTTTTCTAATCCCATACCCTCGATGTTTGGGACCCGACCAGCAGCAAACATCACAAGATCGGTCTCAATATTTCGTCCCTCAGATGTCTCCAGAAGATAATCTCCATCTTGCTTTTTTATGCTGCTCACTTCTCCGCCGTATACAAGCTTAATGCCTGATCGCTCTAACGCAGCTTCGAGTTCGTTGGCCACATCACGATCAAATCCCCTTAAAAGCTCGGACCGCACTAATAAGGTAACTTCTGAGCCAAGCTCTGCAAAAATGCCCGCAAACTCGACCGCGATATAACCAGCCCCCACGATTGCAATCCGTTCAGGGCGAGACATCAGGTCAAGGGCCTCATCAGAGGTTATGGAATACTCTTTACCAGGTATGTCGGGTACAAACGGACGTGCACCAGATCCAATCAAAATACGTTTAGCAGTGATTTTTCTACCCGCTACATCAAGCGTATGGTTATCTAAAAATCTTGCATATCCATCATGGATTTCAACGCCCGCGTTTTTTAGGAGATTAATGTAAATGCCATTTAGCCGATCAGTTTCCTGATTTTTCGCAGCTATCAGATGCGCCCATTCATGTGTGGGTGGACGCACGCGCCATCCATATGCTGCAGCATCCTCAAAATCATGTGCGTAATGAGCCGCATAAACCAACAGCTTTTTAGGCACACAACCGCGCAAAACGCATGTTCCACCAACTCTTCTACCTTCAGCTATACCTACCTTTATCCCAGTAGCTGCAGCCATCCTAGCTGCACGTACCCCACCAGAACCGGCGCCTATAACAAAAAGATCGTAGTCATAATTGCTCATAAAAACTTTCCCTACGAGCTTAAATATCAATAATCGCAAGTAGCATGTACGCAGCTAAGAGGCTAGAAGGTATGAAGATCCTTTTAGCGTAAACCACAAATTGAGCCGTAATGCTTTCAGCCTTGAAACATAGTTATCATCTAATCCGAATTGCCTACCTATTGGCTCGGCATGATGCATTATTTGCGTTTCAAGAGGCCCCATCGCCAATTCCAGTCCAGTGGCTGGCACGTTCCTTAAGCAGGTTGTGCCGACAAGCAGATCTATCAGATAGGCCAGGAATTCGGCTTGCGGCCGCTTTAACGAAGCTGGGCCCTACATTCATCAAGCTGGGGCAAACTCTTTCTACAAGAAGTGATATTTTTGGTTCCGAAGTGGCAGATGACCTGGCATCCCTTCAAGATAGACTGGCACCATTTCCGGCACCTATCGCATTCGCAACTTTAGCAGAGCAACTAGGAAAGCCTATCTCCCAGATTTTCAAATCGATCGAAGAACAACCGGTAGCAGCTGCATCAATCGCTCAGGTTCATTTGGCAATAACCCTCGAAGGGGAAGAAGTCGCCGTTAAAATTCTGAGGCCAGGTATAGAAGAAGCCTTTGAGCGCGATATTGCAATGTTTAGATGGCTGGCGGCTTGGGCTTGGCGGTTAATTCCCAGCGGAAGAAGACTGAAGCCTATTGAAGTCGTGGAAGCTTTTGCTGAAACGGTCCGTGTGGAAATGGATCTTAGGATGGAAGCCGCCGCAGCCAGCGAACTTCGTGATAATTTTGAAGACGAACCAAATTTCAGGGCACCAGCAATCGATTGGACTAGAACTGCTCGCCGAGTACTTACTTTAGAAAGAGTGACCGGTCTAAGAGTGGATGACATTGAAAGACTGGACGAGCTTGGACACGACCGACACGAAATAATGCGGACTGCATCTCACGCATTTTTTCGTCAAGTATTCGAGCATGGGTTTTTCCACGCAGACATGCATCCAGGCAATGTATTTGTGAGTGATGATGGAGCTTTAACCGTAATCGATTTTGGAATCATGGGTAGATTAGACCGCCCAACGCGCGATTATTTAGCTGATATGCTATTTGGAATGCTCACGAGAGATTACCAATTAGTAGCGGACGTTCATTTTCGAGCAGGTTACGTCCCTGCAAGCCAGTCCAAGGAAGCTTTTGCCCAGGCCTGTAGGTCGATAGCAGAGCCAATTCTGGGGAAACCGTTACACGAAATTTCGCTTGGCCGCCTCCTTCAACAACTTTTCCAAATTACCGAAACTTTCAAAATGGAAACGCAGCCCCAGCTCCTCTTGCTGCAAAAAACTCTGCTCATGGCTGAAGGTATGGGCAGAAAACTCGACCCAACTGTGAATATGTGGCACCTCGCCCAACCCTTAATTGAAGACTGGATACGTCGTCAACGCGGACCTGAAGCGAGAATTGCTAGCGTCATCTCTGACGGTGCTGAAGCGGTTCTTCGACTGCCGCGCACCATGGCTCGGATTGAACGCATGATTGACGAAAGTGAACAACGGAAAGGGTCTGGCGAGGAAAAAATAGAGAGAAACAATATCAAGCTTGTTTACTTGGCTCTAATTACTCTTGCTTCATTGAGCTGGGCAATAATTCTCTCTAGCTAAGGCAGGCTATGCCAGACCCTCATCCCAAACAAAAGAATTGCTGCACCGCACCATTTATTATAAGGTACGAGTCTTCGTAAGATAGAGGGTCACGATGCTTTATACAGCTTATGAATTGTCCCATGCAGCCGTTCGGCCATATCGAAATATCGCCACAGCTACTAGGCAATTTCTGCAGTCGACGCAGAACCCCTATGCGGAATGGCCAGCCAATCGTGCCTTGGCAGCTGCCTGTGAAGTCTTTGAGAGCGTAACAAAAAGGTATGGCAAGCCTGCTTTTGAAATAAATGAAGTCGTTATTGGAAAGAATGTTGTTCCTATTAAAGAGAAGTTCGTTATGGAGCATCCGTTTGGACGGCTTCTTCATTTTGAACGTGATGCAGCAGCTCTACCCTCCAATCAAAAAAATGCTCCAAAGGTTCTGCTGGTTGCCCCAATGTCAGGACACTACGCAACACTTCTGCGTGGAACAGTTCGGGCAATGCTACATGAACACGATGTATTCATCACTGACTGGATTGATGCGCGCGAAGTTCCTCTATCAGAGGGATATTTCAATCTTGATGATTATATTGGTTATTTAATTGAGTATTGCCAAAAACTCGGACCCAATGTGCATGTTTTAGCGGTTTGCCAACCCGGGCCTGCTGCTCTAGCTGCAACAGCTATTATGTCCGCTGCAAATGATCCAAACGTTCCAGCCTCACTGACGCTAATGGGCAGCCCTATTGATACTCGTAAAAGTCCAACAATTCCAAATCATCTAGCGACTTCACGTGACTTAGATTGGTTCGAGCAAAACGTGATTTACAACGTTCCTGTATACTATCCAGGTGCATTAAGAAGAGTTTACCCTGGCTTTATGCAACTAACGGGCTTCATGACAATGAACATGGATCGCCACATGAATGCTCATGTAAAATTGTATGAAAATCTTGTGAGTGGTGACGGGGACAGTGTTGAGCAGCATCGACGCTTTTATGATGAATATCTGTCAGTAATGGATATGACAGCAGAGTTTTACCTCGATACAATCAAACGAGTTTTCCAAACTCATGACTTGCCTGATGGCAAGCTTTTTTGGCGCGGTGAAAAAGTAGATCCTGCTGCAATAACAAAGACAGCACTAATGACCGTGGAAGGTGAGAAAGACGATATATCAGGGATTGGACAAACGCAGGCTGCTCATGATCTATGTATGAACATCCCATCAGAGAGGAAAGCGGACTGGGTACAACCAGCTGTTGGTCACTATGGAGTCTTCAATGGGAAACGTTGGCGAGATGAAATACAACCCAGAGTTGCGGCCTTCATAAAAGCTAACAGTCGCCCTTCCTAAACCCAAGCAAGATTAGAATAGCGGCTACAACATCACTTGTAAGCAAGCATAATAAAGCTATTTCAAACCCGAAGGAAGCCGCTGTAATCCCTGTTATGCTAGGGCCAATCATCATGCCCGCAAACATACCAATACTTGCCAGACCAAACATCTTACCAAAGCCTTTTGCGCCAAAGGCACCCCTAATCAGCATGGCTGGCAGCATTACTACGGGACCTACTGCTAGCCCTATGATGAAAGCCGCAATGTAAGATGTTAATACGCCATCAAATAAAAACGCGATAAAGAGCCCTGCCGCTTGGACCACGTAAACTGCCGCAGCTACCAACCTCAGCTGGAACAATTCCGCTGTCCACCCCAAAATAAACCGTCCAAAAGCAGCACCAATCACCGTTAAGCTTACAGCGTAACCGGCATTCTCAAGTCCCATTCGCGGCTGAAAAATTGATATCTCTTGAAACAAGAAACCAACCTGGCCCGTAAATGAAAAAAAACTGGTTAAAAATATGACCCAAAAAACAGGAGAGCGGAGAGAGTTTCTGAATACATCCTGTTCCTCAACATCAATATTCAGTTCTTTTGTAGGAGTAGAAGACGGTAGCCATAGCAAAATTGGAGATAAAACAACCAGAGTAGCAATAGCTAGAACCCATGATGCCAACTCAAACCCAAGGTCTTTTGTGAGAAAAATATATGCTGGCGTAACGATTGCGCCACCAACACTGGCTCCAGTCAATGCCAATGATAGCGCAGCAGCATATCGTACCTCAAAGATCGGAGCTAAGGCAGCAGAAATTCCAAGGTTTCCAATGGTGGGATAAGCCGTTGCCAAAATAAAGAATGCTAAAAAAAGCTGCCAAGGCTCATAAACCAACGAGATGCTAACAAGACCAACTGCAGTCGCACAAACTCCATAGTAAGCAACAGTACGAGCACCATATCGATCAATCATCGTACCAACAGCAAATGCTGAAATTGCTCCAACAAACCAAAACCATGATTGGGCAAGAGACATAAAAGAAGAAGACCAACCATGCTTTTCTTCCAGAACTGCCTTGAAGACACCATGAGCATAGAAAATCATTCCCCAAGCAAAAAATGCCATAGTGAATGCAGCAAGAATTACTCTGTAATTCAGCCCTAACTCAGTTTGGCGAAAAGTATGTATTAATTTCAAAAATACAGTCCTCTTGCAGAGACAAAAATGTCACTGCATGTATAAGCTTAAAGTCTAACCTGAATGCTCATCGACAGGGAATGCACGCAAATGCTCGCAAAAATGATGGACCGCCCGTTATTAATCTCCAGCCTGATTGCTCATGCTGGAAAATGGCATAGCGATCAGGAAATAGTCACTAAGACAGTAGAAGGCCCCATTCATCGATATACCTGGGCTGATGCGGAAAATAGAGCCAAGCAACTTGCAAAGGCCTTAATTAACTTGGGCATTAAAGAGGGTGATCGAATAGGCACGTTAGCCTGGAATACATATCGTCACCTAGAAGCTTACTATGGCATATCGGGGATAGGAGCCATCACTCATACTATCAATCCTCGCCTTTTTCCTGATCAACTGGAATATGTCGTAAATCATGCAGATGACCAGTTTCTAGTTATAGACACTACTTTCATTGGACTGGTTGAAGATCTCCTCCCAAAAGTTCCAAATGTAAAAGGAGTGATTGTCCTCACTGACAAAGAGCACATGCCGGATGTATCCGGACTGCGCAATCCAATTTGTTATGAAGAGCTAATCGCTTCGGAGGATCATGACTTTCACTGGCCAACCTTCGATGACAATTCCGCAGCTGCCCTTTGTTACACAAGCGGCACCACCGGAAACCCTAAGGGTGCACTATATGCCCACAAGTCTACAATTATTCATGCCCTAGCTCAGATAGCACCAGACTGTATGGGCTTATCTAGCCGCGATACAGTGATGCCTGTTGTCCCAATGTTTCATGTCAACGCTTGGGGCACGCCTTATGCAGCAGCCGCTACTGGATGTAAGTTGGTGCTTCCTGGGCGCGATTTAGATGGAAAAAGTATTTATGAATTGATAACTGCCGAAAAAGTAAATTTTACGGCTGCTGTGCCAACTATTTGGATGATGCTGCTCGCTCATATGCAAGAAATAAACGGTACTTTGGACAACCTTGAAAGGGTGGTAATTGGCGGATCTGCATGCCCGCGGGCCATGATGGAAACTTTCCAGAATAAATATGGCGTGCAAGTGTTACATGCATGGGGAATGACAGAGATGTCACCGCTTGGAACCCTCAACACACCAAAGATGAAACATCACAGCCTTAGTGAAGTTGAAAAGATGGACCTTCAGCAGAGCGCAGGTAGGGTGCTTTTTGGTGTAGATATGAAAATTGTCGACGAAGACGGCAAAACACTGCCAAATGATGGAAAGTCGACAGGAGAGCTGAAGGTCACTGGACCGTGGATAATAAGTGACTACTTCAACTTGGATGAAAAAGCAGAAGCACACGCTGAAGAAGGTTGGTTTAGCACAGGAGACGTTTGTGCAATTGATCCAGATGGATACATATGGATAACTGACAGGCTAAAGGATGTAATTAAGTCTGGTGGTGAATGGATTAGTTCAATCGATCTTGAAAATATAGCTGTTGGCCATCCAAAGGTCGCGGAAGCTGCTGCCATAGGAATGCCTCATCCTAAGTGGGATGAGCGCCCTCTGCTTGTGGTTGTCAGGACCCAGGCTGGTCAAGACCTCGATAAGAATGAAATGCTGTCATTCTTAGAAGGTAAAATTGCTAAATGGTGGACACCCGATGATATCGTTTTTGTAGACGAACTTCCTCATACAGCTACCGGAAAACTCTCCAAGTTACAGCTCCGTGAGCGGTTTAAGGATTACGTTCTACCGACCGCTGTAGAGGGAGGGCAATCAAATTGAGCCAGAACGGTATTGATACAATTAAATACAGTCCAAAGGGGGTCGGATTTAGATCAATTGATTTGACTAATCCTTGGGATGCGAACAAGGTACCTTTGGTTTTCCAACATGGCCTTGGCTTGGATAGTAGAGCTTGGTTGCCCTGGATACGACGCGTATCTACTAACAGAGCCTGCATCGCGATTGATATGCGCGGTCATGGATCATCGAAAGCTGTCTGGAAACAGCCTAGCCAAGATCTAGAAGACTACGCAGACGATATCAGTGACGTTTTAACCAGTTTAGGAATAGAACGCTGCATATTTGTTGGCGAAAGTTTTGGAGGAACGGTGGGACTTTTTATGGCCGTAACGAGGCCACAACTTGTTTCCGCTATCGCAGTTGCGTCCACAGGCTGGCGCGGTGATTTAGTAAATAATATTTCTGACTGGCCATCGGTCATAAAAGAAACTGGCGGCTTAAAGACGTGGTCAGATATGATCCTTTCGGGAAGCTTTGATCCCGAAAAAGACAACACAAAGATAATAAAATGGGCTGAATCTTGCCAACTTGACGTAATGCCCGAAGCTGCAGCTGCACTAGTCACCACACTACGGAACGCAGATTTAGGTGAAAAACTCGATTTACTTACAATGCCAGTTCTAAATTTTGTTGCTCAAAAATCACCATTTGTTGACCTAGAGCAGGCCAGAATACTGAAAGAGCGACTGCCTAATTATCGTGAAGCCGCATTCGCTGATGCTAAACACAGGCTTTTTCTCTCCAATCCAAACGCCTGCTGTGAAATTTTCCAGGAATGGCTTGAACTTTTAGATTAGGCTCCAATTAGTTTCCGGAGACCTATAACACACTCCATCTGCTCCCTAGTTTCTCCAACTGGACGAATGCAAAGGTGGGAGCATCCAGCTTCCACAAAACTGGCAAGCCACTCACTTACTTGTTCTTCTGTACCCGCAAATGCTGCCTGCTGCTGTCGAATCTGCGATGCAGGCAATAGATAATAAGCTTCTAAGTAAGCATTGAGTTCTTCTTGAGCCTTTTGCTCATCTGGATTGATAGAAACAGTAACATACATTGCAGGCACCACATCGTCTGGATTTCGTCCCGCTTCTGAAGCAAAATCTCGAACATTTTTTAGGCCCTCTGAAAATTTTGATACATCAGATGGCCCAGATGGAAACCATCCATCAAAATATTTCCCAGCGCGCTTTAAAGCTCCTTCAGCTGCTCCCCCGCCCCAAATAGGAGGTCCGCCATCTCGAAAAGGTAATGGGCCAATCTCAACAGAATTGGTTATCCAACGTCCACTCCATGTTACGGGCCCTCCCCTCCATAAAGCTTTTGCAAGATTAATTCCTTCTAACATCCTTCCAATTCGCTTCTCAAAAGGAACACCAACCGCTTCAAATTCCTTCCGAATAGCGGGCACATCACGAGCTGTCCCTACCCCCAAAATCAGGCGCCCCTGACTCAATTGGTCCAAAGTTGCCACCTGATGAGCAAGTAATACAGGATTACGTAACATTGGAAGGAGAACCGCGGTACCAAGTTCAATTCTATCAGTTACGGCAGCAATACCAGCCAGAATAATCAAAGCATCATGACGGGGTTTAGCCGTAATAGAGTCTCCAATCCAAATGGAGTCATAGCCAAGCTCCTCTGCATAACAGGCTAAATTGATAATAGGTTTAGTTCCTTGCTGGCCACTCATTATTCTTTCCCGAGTGGGCAGCAAATATCCAAGTTTGGCTTTGTTCATAAGTGTTCGGCTATCTTTCAATAAAGTTAGCTATGGCTGAAATCTCGGGTAGTGAGGTAAGCCCAGGACAATGACCAATACCAGGCAGACTAAAAACTTCTGTCTTGGGGCCAGAATGAGCCATCCGATCAACCGTAGGAGCTGTTAATAAACGAGAGTCTTCTCCCCAAATAGTTAGAACTGGCACCCTTACTTTCGGCCAGAGTTCCCACATATCACTATCTGTAATCGGTACTTTTGAAGCGAGACCAGGATCATAGTGAAGTGTCCAGCTCCCATCATTTAGCTGGCGAAGGCTATCACGCCCAAATTTCAACCAACCAGCTTCGGTAAAAGGGCCGAACGCACTTCGAGTTTGCTTGATGTAAGCAATAGCTTCTAATTCAGTTTTAAATATGGGGTCGCTGCCAAAATTAGCCTGGTTATGTTTGCGGCCTTCAGCAGGAATAAAAGGACCAATATCATTCAGAACCAGTTTTGCAAAAGGAGCACCATTAGCGGCAAGCCGCATTCCAAGTACCCCTCCCATTGATGTTCCAATCCAGGTCACCTTCTCCGCTTTAGCGAGGGCAATCACGTGAGCGCACACCACTTCATAAAGCTCATACGTGTAAGCTAGTTTATTATCTAACCAATCACTCTGCCCACGCCCTGGCATATCAACGGCAATAACGCGCCATCTCTGAGACAGTTTTGCAGCTAATTCGTCAAAGTCATTCATATTCCGTGAAAGACCATGAACGCATATTGCAACGTTGGAATTATTTTCGTCGCCCCAGTCCTTATATGCGATATTAATAAATCGCGATCCTGCAAGCACTGTTAGCCGTTTTTCGTGAAAGCATTTCATTGGTTATTTTCTGCTTCCAAGAATAGCGTTATTCGATTTATTTCTTCGCTAGACATCAGAGTTGGAGCATGTCCTACACCCTCTAAGACGTACTCCTCTGCTTTTGGCCCTTCAGTCTGCATGCGATGAGATGTAGAGGCTGAAAGAAGGTCACTATCTACACCACGAATAACAAGAATTGGACATTTAATAAGTGGCCATAGGGACCACATATCTACGTCTTCGGGATCGTTTTCTTTAAAGGCCCAAGCAATACGGGGGTCATAATTTGTCGTAAATGCTCCATTGCTTCGTTTTCTTATTGATACCTCCACAAATCTTTTTCTTTGGGTCTTATTCATGGGGCCAAATTTGTCTGTAACTTTGTTAATGGCCTCCTCAGCTGCCTCAAAGTTTGGAAAGGATGGATCATTACCAACATAACCTTTGATCCGAGAAAGTCCCTGTGCGTCAATTAATGGACCTATATCGTTCAGAACCATACGCTTTATTGGCGCCTGGTCTTTTGCCGCTATTAACTGACCAATTATTCCACCCATTGATGTACCAACCCAATGGACTGGGGCACCTCCTAATCGCGCTATAAGCTGGCTCATATCGTTTACATAAGTAGAGAAGTCGTAATTTTCTTTGTTTTGCAACCAATCACTCTCTCCACGGCCAACTATGTCAGGGCACACCACCCGCCAGCCTCGCCCGGCCAGAAACTGAGCGAGGTCATCAAAATCTCGTCCGTTTCGCGTTAGACCGTGAACGCAGATAACCGTGCGGGCTGAGTCCTCGAGACCCCATTCCCAGTACCGTATTCGATGAAACCCCTCCGGGCTTAAACAGTAAAGATTGCAAGACCTTGGCTGCATAGCTTACTTTCATGTCACCTAATTATGTTCAACCAGTCTAAACTCCCGAAGGAGTCAGTTCCATGCCCGTTCCCGGCCCTTTTAGTGGCGTAACCGTTATTGACCTCACCCGTGTCCTTGCGGGTCCATTTTCTACGATGATTTTATCAGACCTCGGCGCTCGTGTTATAAAAGTCGAAACACCTGGAACCGGGGATGATGCCCGAGAATATGGACCCTTCGTAAATGGAAAGTCAGCATATTTTGTTTCCGTCAATAGGGGCAAAGAATCTATTGCACTCAACCTTAAGGATGACGCTGATCGTGTGATCTTTGAGAAACTTTTAGATACAGCTGATATTATTGTAGAAAATTATCGCCCTGGCACCATGGAGAAACTTGGCTATGGCTGGGAAGACCTGCACGCTAAATATCCAAAATTGATTTATGCGGCCTGCTCTGGCTTTGGTCACACAGGACCTCATTCAAAGCGTCCAGCATATGACATGGTTGTCCAAGCTATGGGCGGCATTATGTCAATCACCGGGCAGCCAGGCGGGGAGCCTACACGGGTGGGTATGTCAATTGGTGACATCGGCGCTGGCTTGTATACTACAATCGGAATGGTCACTGCCTTGTATGACCGCGAACGTACCGGTCAAGGACGGAAGTTAGACATAGGAATGTTAGATTGCCAAATCGCGTTCTGCGAGAATGCAATTGCTCGCTTCGGTGCTACTGGTGAAATTCCTGGCCCCCTTGGTGGACGTCATCCTTCAATCACGCCATTTCAGGTCTTCAAGACACTAGATGGTCATATGATCATAGCGGCTGGTAATAATGTAATGTTCCATCGCTTCTGCGATATAATCGGTCGACCCGATTTAAAAGATGACCAACGTTATGAGAGCAACAGGTCCCGAACTGAACATCAACCTGAACTGGAAGCAGAGGTTGAAGGTATCTTGGCCACACGTACTACTGCAGATTGGCTATCGGAGCTCGACCCGGCAGGCATACCAGCTAGTGGCATCAATAATGTTGAAGCTGTAATGGCCCATCCACAGGTTGCTCCGAGAAAAATGGTTATAGAGGTTGATGATCCAAAGGTAGGCAAACTGAAAGTCGCTGGGAATCCAGTAAAGCTGTCAGGTTATGAAGACCCTTCCGAAAGGCCCACAGCTCCTGATGTAGATCAGGACAGAGCTCGAATTTTGTCAGAATTGAACTTTTCGCCAGCTGCAGAGTGAGGTCTTAAAAAGAACAACAAACTTTAATTTTTTTGCACTGCAGCACTTGATTTGTGCGACGCACCATATCATATTGGGACTATTGAAACATTTGATTGTTTCTTCGCCCTTTCTTGGGCGTTTCCTCCCTAAATTTGGGCTGCATTAATTTGCAGCCCTCTTTTTTTAAAGCCTTTATTGAATCATAAAAACTCTTAAATGGATGCAATTTCAGCTATAAAACCCGTGATGTGGTCTGTTAGTTTTGGAAAGTACGAGTTTGTCTCATAAGTGATCTCGTCCATATAAAGTGATCTATTTATTTCGACCTGTAAAACATGAATATTGCGTTCAGGGTCACTGTAAGACTGTGTAACAAAACCCCCTGAATATGGATCATTCAAAATAACAGCGTATCCTAAATCTCTAAAATATGAGATTGCCGCTTCACTATATTGAGAGTGGCATGCCTTACCATGATTGTCGCCAATGACGATGTCTATCGGCCCTCCCAGATCGTCTCTTAAAGAAAGTCCTGCTGTTGGCATGGAGTGTGCATCTATCAATACACAATTCTCGAACTTAGCATGTGTTGAACGCACCAGTCGTCGCAAAGCATTGTGATACGGTTTGTAGCAAGCATTTAATCGAGCAGCAGCTTCTGCAAAGCTCAACCTGCGTGCGTAAATTTCAATGCCCGCAGAAACAATCCGAGGAATTGACCCTAATCCTGCCACCACCCGGGGAGAACGTGTTATTGCATAAGGAGGCAAAGGAGCATCGAACATAGATGGATCTAATTCGTATGGCTCCCGATTCACATCTACATAAGCGCGAGGAAATTCCGCCGCCAGTAAGGGCGCCCCGACACTATTAGCCCCACTGAATAAAGTATTTACGTGAGCATCTTCAGATTTTCTTAACGAAGAAGGGTCTAATTTGGACGCCTGCAGTAGGTCGCGCGGATACCTATTACCCGAATGCGGTGAAGCAACAACCACTGGTATTGTCTGCTCAGATGGTGCTGTGAGCGTAACTGCGCGCTCTACATCAATAAAAACTCTAGTGGCATCAGAACGTTCATAATGTCTTTCAAAAGCTTTCATGATCAAGACATTAATGTGATTTCATTTCACGCGAAACAGCTTCGTCCCTGATTTTAAGACGTTCTCTGTGAGCAACATACAAGCCCGCAGCTACAATTATAGATGCTCCTACACACGTCCAGATATCTGGAAAATCATCAAATACAATAAGCCCTATTAATGTAGCACCTAATAGATGAGCGTAACTGAAGGGCGCCAATGTTGATGCACCTGCGTAACCATATGCGCTTGTCAACAGAAAATGTCCTAAACCAGCTAAAACCCCTACCAGTAAGAAAAGGGAGATTGGCAGAATGCCTGATGGAGTCTGCCAGAAAAAAGGAACCACGGGCGTTATGACAATCACGCCAACAGCAGCAGCGACAGTGGCAGCTGTTGCTGGATTGTCATAGTTTGAAAGATAGCGAGTAGTGATTGCATAAAAGGTTGAGCAACTTGCACTGGCAAGGAAAAGAAGAGCCGCCCAACGCATATCAAATCCAGGGCGGATTATGATCAAAGCACCTACAAATCCAATTATCACTGCAATCCAGCGACGCCAACCTACTTGTTCACCCAACAGAGGCACGGATAATGCTGTAACCATCAAAGGACCAGTGAGCTGAATAGCAGCACCAGTTGCCATATCCATAAATGAGAGCCCAAAAAAATAGAGCATAGATGAACCAAGCAAAAAAATACCGCGAATTAATTGGGCCATAGGTCTCTTAGGGCGGAACAGGGTGAAACCATATTTTGGGAAAAATGCTACAAGCATAAATGCAAAGGCACCTACATTTCGTGCCCAAACAACCATTAAAGGATCGAAGTCCTGTGTCAGCCATTTGACCGAGCCATTCAGACAAGAAAAAAGCGCGATTGCCAGCAGCATCAAGGCAATACCTACGATTGTTCTGCCTTCAATCCGCCCAGCCGAGGACGTAGTTTTCATGAGGAACCAAACTTAACTGCAGCTAAATTGCAAAGTGAAATGATAATGTATTAGCTTATCATCAAGCTGGTTAAGGAGACTAGAAGTGGAACCTGAAATTCGCCAGGATTTAACTGATGCTCATAATCGAGCTTGGGATCGCCTGGGCCGTCCAGGTACTTGGCTCACTGCCGAAGAGCGAGTTTACATAGCAAGTGAAACTAGGTCTGCTAGGTATTGCTCGGCCTGCACGGAACGAAAAAATGCTCTATCGCCTGAAACTGAAGTCGGTCCGCATTCTAACGGATCACCTCTTAAGTCTGGCTGGGTTGATACGATCCATCGCATAACCACTGATGCCGATCGTCTCACCAAGCGATGGTTCTATAGTGTCGTGCCAAGCATCCTCACAGTAGAGCAATACGTTGAAACCGTCGGTGTTATTGCTGAAACTATTGCTGTTGATCGATTTCATTCTGCTATGGGCATGGTGCTGCGTGAACTTCCCACTCCAAAGCCTGGGCAACCATCACATGAGACCGTGCCATCTGCATATTTATCTGATGCATGGGTACCAACGGTAAAACCACACGAACTAGGTAAAAATGATCCGGCAGCTGCATTCGAAATGTATACAGGAAGAGGCAGCGCTCATATTCATCAAGCTTTAAGCTTAGTTCCAGCAAGCGTTTCTGGCTTCTTTGATCTAGACGACGCCATGTATTTACCAGATGCACTACTCCGCCGCTTTGACATAGAAACCAGAGCTATTTCTCACTCTCAAATAGAACTTCTTGCTGCACGAGTTTCTGCACTCAATCGATGTCTTTACTGAACAACCAGCCATATTGTTCTGCTCCGTGGGAGTGGCCTCCACGCTGGAAAAGTTTTTGCAGACGCTGCAGTTGTTAATAAGGACACTCAAAGTGGTGTGCCTTTCGGACAAGTTTTGCTCGCCTACGCCGATGCTGCCGTGGCTGAAACTCCTGACCTAGCTCTACGAAGGCAAACAGTCGCCGATACGTTAGGCCAAGCAGCTATGGTGGATGCATCCGCAGTAATTGCGATATTTCAGGCCGTCGTAAAAATTGCAGATGCAACAGGAATTCCTCTTGAAGACCAAAAGGCAGAAATTAGCGCAGATTTTCGAGAAGAATTGGGAATAAATACCTATAAGCTTGAGTGACAATCAATGATTAGTGGCAAATGCAGCTCTTGCCATTGAAAGTGCTTCATCGCCCGTCATTAGATCAGCATATTTTTGCCCAATGTCAAAAAGATTTGCCTCGTGCGGTTCAATCGCCCGATCGCCACAACAGTCAGTAGCAACAATAGTGCGTAAAGCGTATGAGCAACTGTCAACAACACTCGCTCGCACACAGCCTGAAGTAGTTGCCCCTGTTATTATCAAAGTATCTACAGAATGCTTGAGAAGCCAACTCATTAAAGGGGTCGAGAAGAAAGCTGACGGGCCTATCTTTTTCAGCACTAACTCACCTCGACGGGGGGCTAACTCTGGCGTTATCTGGCTTATCGAAGCAGTATCCTCAAGTTCATAAAGTCCTGGCACTTTCATGGCGAAGGTACCTCCATCTGCAGAGCTTTTATCAAATACAGCTCTTGTGTAGGCAATGGGTGCTCCAATATCCCTCATTCCAGCCAATAAACTCTGCGTATTTGACACTGCCTGTTTAATGTTTCCCCCTCCAAACACACCTGGATCGACAAATCCAACCTGAAAATCCACTAACAACAGCGCTGGCCGCGAACCAAAACCAACGGAATTACCGAAATTTTGGCGCTGGTAAACTGGATCTCCTGACATGTATTACTCCTGAGGGTAACGCCAAGGGCTATCTGGCTGATTTGCATCGAGGTCGATCGTCCAATGGGGAAGCGAAAATCCTTCAGTAACTTCCTTAAAAACCATTCTGACCCGGGTACCAATCCCAACAGATTTTATAATTTCAGGCGCTGCAAATTCACCGTCTGGAGAAACCAGGTTTCCAGCGACCCGAATAGCTTCATGCTCGGATGGTTCCCCCTTCTGGATATCAAGGTCAACTAACAAAATCATATAGGGAACCTTGTCTCGGAAGGCTGGTTGAATGGGATGATGAACTTCAACATATGAATGCACAGTTCCTTTTCCTTCAACCGGCACCCAATCATAATCTCGATCAGTCGTCCAAGGACATGCTGTGGTTGGTGGGTAGCGTAACAATCCTGATTTCTTGCCCCTTTGCAGACGAAATTCACCTGCCGCGCACCAGCTAAAGAATTCGCGATTTTCCTTATCTTGGTCATCAATAGTAAGAGCCATACCCATATATTCACCAATGATTGGCATATCTATTTCCCCTTCAGCGCGAGTCTTTAGCCATAACCATGGCAGAACCAGTTCCGGGCATTGCCCACCCGAGATTAGCCGTCACCTCTACATCCTTGACCTGACGACAGCCTCCCTCGCTGTAATCGTGGGTATGTTGCCGCTTACCATCTGGACCAACAGGACAGCTGTCATCTACTTCCCCTCGAAGTTGTCGGGTATTTTCGATCACCATATTCATACCGTGGGTGTAGCCCTCACATAGATGCCCACCTGACGTATTGTTAGGGCGCATCCCTCCAAGCTCGATAGCTCCTGAGGAGACATAATCACCACCTTCGCCCTTTTTACAAAAACCGTAATCCTCAAGTTGCAGCATGGTAGTGAAAGTAAAGGCGTCATAAGAGCCTGTAACATCAACATCCTCTGGTCCTAACCCTGCATTGGGCCAGAGAATGTTCTTTGCATAATGACCAGCAACCGTTGAGATTGGTCCATGTTGATAGTGCATATCACTTCTAGGTTTGCAGCATCGACCAACAACTGATTGGATAACAGCAGGAGGATTTTTACAGTCTCTAGCACGATCAATTCTGGTAACAATAATACAGGTCGCATTGTCTGTTTCGACACAGCAATCGAGCAAATGCAGAGGCTTACAAATTATGCGCGAGTTAACTACGTCTTCAATCGTTACCCTGTTTTTATAGTAGGCTTTGGGATTGTTAGACGCATGTTTTGAATGCGCCACTTTTACAGCTGCAACTTGCTCCGGAGTAGTTCCATAATCATACATGTGGCGTAGGAAAGTAGGAGCAAACATCTGCCCCGCTGATTGCCAGCCATAAGCCCTATTATGAATTTGGTCACCAACTATTGGAACCGCAGAACGGGCGCCAGTTCCACCGATACGCACCTGACTATAACCATTCATAGCCCTGTAAATTGCAACGGTCTTGCACATACCGGCTTCAATCACACCAATGGCAATTCCAATGAGAGCCTCAGTGGATGATCCGCCCCCATGAACATCCATATAGAAATTTAGCCGTATCCCGAGATCTCCTGCGACCCAAGGAGCATGCACAGAGTCATTTCCTGAGTAAGATAGCATCCCATCGATATCCGACGGCCCAATCCCAGCATCATCCATGGCATTTTTTATGGCCCAGGTTGCAAGATTGCGTGTCGACTCCTCTGACCCACGACGGTAGGTAGTTTCACCAATCCCACATATGGCGTATTTGCCTCGCAAAAATTTAGGAGAGTCAGCATCGAACTCTGAAACTGATGCTAATGTCATTTTAAATCCCCTGCTTTCTTATCACTCAAGAACGCAATTACTGCATGAACAAGTCAGTCTGAAAAGGGGATAATCAATACTCTTATTTTTCGCGCAGTTGGGCTAATGCTGCCTCTCGGCGAGCTATATAGAATGTTGATGCGAATATTACTGCTCCGCCCAATACAGTCCAAAATGTGGGAATCTCTGAGAATATAAAAAACGCCAGAAGAGCAGAAATAGGCAAACGAGCAAAGTCAAAAGGCAGTACAACCGTGACGTCTGCAGATTTAAACGCTCTCGTCATACACAGATGGCCGACTGTTCCAACTAACGCCAATATTATTAGCCATAAAAGACAGTACAAACTTGGCCAAGACCAAAACAAAAGTGCTGGAAAAAGTGAAAGTGGCGTGAGAAGAAGCACCATGTATGTCACAATTGCTTCCGGTCTCTCTGTTCTGGTGAGAGACTTAAGAACGAGTTTATTTGAGGCCATAATTACCGCGTTCAGCAAAGCTAGCAGAACACCAAGTTCCAATGCTCCAATTTGGGCAATTCCCTTGCTGTTACCTAAAACAACAATCATTGCGCCCAAAAATCCAATAATGACAGCACTCCAGCGACGAATTCGGACAATCTCGCCTAGAAAAAGAGCGGCTCCGATAGTAGCAAAAATAGGTGATGAAAAGGAAAGTGCTGTCGCCTGGGAGATTGGTATAAGCGTCACAGCCCAAAATCCACTAGTCATTCCTACAAGGCCGAGTAAACTCCGCACGCAGAACAATGAAAATCTATCGGTTCGCATGGCGCCAAGGCCAGCCCGGCTAAGCCAAGGCACCATCCACAGCAAAGCGAGAATATTCCTAAAAAAAACTATGACGGTCGGATGCAACTCCTCACTGGCAGCTCGAATACAAATTGCCATGAACGAGAAAAACAGAGCAGCGCATAATGCGTACACAGTGGCACGCATAATTGGCGATAGTCGATCAATATAAAATGTAGGACTAACCATTAAGGTTTTGACTTAGCCAAAATTGAACTTCCGCCCGCACGCCCTTCGACAGTATTTTCATTTCTTAATTTTGCTTCTCTATGGGATATGTATGCTCCGGAGGTAAATACAATAAGGGCGCCCAGCGCTGTCCAAGGACTTAAAACTTCACCCAAAATGAGAAATGCGCCAACCGCCGCAATTGGAAAGCGCGCAAAATCTATAGGTTGAAGCGCGGAAACTTCCTGCATCGAAAATGCCCTTACGTGTAAAGAATGAGCGCCCATCGCTAACACGCCAAGAACAAACATCCAGAGCCATCCCATCAGATTGGGCGTTTGCCAGACAAAAAGCATTGGCAAAAAGGCAATGACTGCCATCATTAGAGCCTGATAAACCAGAATTGTGTTTATATGCTCCAAAGATGTAAGACGTCGAATTACAATCAGAGTAGCACCCCATGTTGCGGACGAAAAAAGCACAAGAAAGACGGCAGAATTAAGCTCCTGAAACCCAGGACGAACAACCAATAAAGCTCCGCATATGCCAATAAAGATAGCGCTCCAACGCCTAAGCCGCATTTTTTCACCGAGAAATATCGCGGCTAGAAGTGTCGCCCAAATTGGAGCTGTAAAGCCGATGGCAGTTAAATCGGTGATTGCCATCAAGGGAACGGCATAGAACCAGGCCATCATCGACGCACCATTAAGGCCACCGCGCAAAGCCAACATAGCTGGCTTTTTAGGAATAAGGACGTGCGGACCTGATGTCGAAAGCACAACGGGTAAAATTATAAGGAGCGCAAAAAAATTCCTGAAAAACGCAATTTGAAAGGGATGAAGACCAGTATCAGCAGCGAGTTTAACAAAGATTGAATTGAAAGCGAAAAATGAACATGCACCCAGCATATAAAGTGCAGCAGCAACTGGGCGAATTTCGCGCGAAGGAGAAGCTGTAGTAGTCATTGTCTCGACTATCGAGCATACTTCAAAAAATAACTTAAGCGATCGCTAAAAACGCCGACCCGCTATGCATCTGACGCATTCCAAGCTGATCACAAATTAGAAATAGGATATAGCTTACTGATTCACTGGAGTTGGAGTTTAAAGTTCGATGTTAGAACCGATGTGGCAGCCCTCAGCAGAACGTGCTTCTGCCTCCAATCTTGCAGCATTTATAGACTGGCAGCAGACGGAACGTAGACGAATTTTCTCCAACTATGCAGAGCTTCACTCATGGTCTGTATCTAATCAGCCTGCATTCTGGTCTGATTTTTGGGATTGGGCAGGCATCATTTCAGAAAAAAAAGGTGAACGTATTTTAATAGATGCCGAGAAAATGCCCGGTGCTTCTTACTTTCCCGACGCGCGATTAAATTTTGCAGAAAACCTTTTGCGGCATTGCAACGAACAACCTGCCCTAATTTTCAGAAGAGAAGACGGTTTAGAAAAAACCATGTCTGGCAACGAACTTGTCAGCATGGCGGGACAAGTTTCTCGTGCATTGGTAGCGATGGGAATTCAGCCTGGTGATCGAATTGCTGGGTTTCTTCCAAACATACCAGAAGCAATTGCAATTATGGCAGGAGCCGCAGCAATTGGAGCAACTTGGACATCTTGTTCGCCAGATTTTGGTGCCCAAGGTGTGCTGGACCGCTTTGGACAGGTTCAACCAAAAGTGATGGTAACTGTAGATGGGTATGTGTACGCTGATAAACGCATTGATTTGAGATCAAAAATTAAAGCTGTTGCAGAAGAGCTTGAAGGACTTGAGAAAATTGTTGTCATTCCTTTCTTAGAAGACAAGACGGATATAACTGACATTCCATACTCGTTGATGCTTGAAGATTGGTTAAAAGGTCATTCGGACGCGCCTCCAGATTACATCCATCTCCCTTTTGATCATCCTCTTTATATCCTCTACTCCTCAGGCACTACAGGAGCACCAAAGTGTATCGTGCACAAGGCTGGCGGTGTCCTATTACAGCACCTCAAAGAGTACATTTTGCATACTGATATGAAACCAGGAATGCGTCATTTTTATTTCACAACATTGGGTTGGATGATGTGGAATTGGCAAGCCAGCGGTTTAGCTGCGGGCGCCACTTTAATGCTCTATGACGGTTCTCCTTTTCATCCAGACGGCAATGTTCTTTGGAATTATGCGGAAGAACAAAAGTTTGATGTTTTTGGAACATCGGCGAAGTATTTAGAAGGTTGCCATAAGGGTGGCATAAACCCTGCCAAAACTCATGATCTAAAAAATCTTAAAACAATTCTCTCAACAGGGTCTGTTCTTGTTCCAGAAGGCTTCGACTACGTCTACGAGAGCGTAAAAGCAGATGTATGTTTGGCATCTATTTCTGGCGGAACCGACCTTTGTGGGTGTTTTGTAGGTGGCGTCCCCACCCAACCGGTTTGGCGTGGAGAAATACAAGCCCCAGCTCTTGCTATGGACGTTGCTACTCTTCGTGAAGATGGAAGCCGAGCTTCACTCGGCGAAAAAGGAGAGCTGTGTTGTATGGGCCCCTTTCCTTCTATGCCTATTGGTTTTTGGAATGATACAGACGGAAGTCGGTATTTCGATGCGTATTATTCTACCTACAAAAATGTTTGGCGACATGGGGACTTCGCTGCATTTACAAAAAGTGGTGGACTGGTGATCTACGGACGATCAGATGCTACGTTAAATCCAGGTGGTGTTCGTATTGGGACAGCTGAAATTTATCGGCAAGTAGAGCAGCTTCCGGAAGTATTAGAAAGTATAGTTATCGGACAGGATATTGATGGTGATGTCCGAGTGGTTTTGTTTGTCAGACTGCGAGAGCAACAAGAGTTAAGTGACGACCTTGTGCAACGAATTAAGAAACGCATTCGTGAGGGGGCATCCCCAAGACACGTTCCTGCAAAGGTCCTTCAAGTGACTGATATTCCTCGCACACGCTCTGGAAAAATCGTCGAACTCGCTGTTCGTGATGTTGTGCACAATCGCCCAATTAAAAACAAAGAAGCATTAGATAACCCAGAAGCCTTAGAGCAATTTCGCGATAGAGAAGAGCTTCAATATTAAGACTACCAGTTAATCAAAATACTGAAGTATCCTGAAAAAAGACTCTTTGGATAATTGATGCAGCTATGACGCCAGAAGACATAATCAATCACCCTCCGATCATACTCTCACAAGAAGAGCGCAAACGTTACTTCAGTGAAGGATACACTTCTTCTCCTGCAATAACCCCGCCAGAGCTGCTTAAAAAAATTCAGCAAATGTCAGCCGATTTTTTAGAAAAAAGTCGTGAACTCGAAGCTTCCAATGAATTTTTTGATTTAGGACCCAATCATTCATCACAAACACCTCATGTGCGTCGCCTCAGGCGCCCTGTCGATGCTCATCCATTTTTTTGGGAATTAGCAACTTCAGAGTTTTTGACCGGAATAGCAGCAGATCTTGTGGGCCCTGATGTTAAATTTCACAGCGCCAAACTGAATTACAAATGGCCAGGCGGTGGTGAAATCGTAAAATGGCACCAAGACATACCCGCTTGGCCCCATACCAATTATAGCCCAGTTACGATCGGTATTTATTTGGATGATGTAACTACTAAAACAGGTCCACTAGCCTGTGTTCCTGGAAGTCACAACGGCAAGATCTTTTCTCATTATGATCTAAATGAGAATTGGACAGGATCTATTAGACCTGATGAAGAAAATGAGGCTGGAGTTGCAGATGCTGTAAATCTAACAGGCCCTGCAGGGACCGTTATTGCTATTAATTGTCGGACAGTTCATGGCTCATCTAGCAATTTAACGGACCAAACACGGCCACTCCTATTATTCGTTTATTCATCAGCTGATGCGTTTCCCTGGACCGCCGCACCAACACCAACATCGAAGACCGGAGAAATTGTGCGCGGAATATCAGCTAAGTTTCCCCATATAGATCCCAGACCCTGCCCCGTACCACCAGACTGGGCAAGGCTTGGATATGGATCGATCTTTACAGCCCAATCAAAAATGTGAAAACGCTTTTTTACTGGGAACTTTCTCCAAACCGTGCGGCGACGGCTTTTCTATCGCAGCCGAAGAATTTAGGCCTGAAGCCATGGTTTACTTAAGGGCGGCTATCGTCGCCATGCTCATTCAACAGTCGCTTATGACAATGAGCACTTCAGCTATTCCAAGCCTTTGGAAATTCATTGGACCAGATTTTGGGCTGACTGATTCAAAAATCGCCGTCTATTCCCTACTAGTGTATTGCATAGGTTTCTTTTCTTCGAGCGCTGCCGGAAGCGTAATTATTAAGTTTGGCCCGTTAAGAGCGAGCCAGATTTGCCTAATCGCTGCAGCACTTGCAATGCTGATCGCCAGCTTTGGAGAATTTTGGCTAATTATTCCAGCAGCGTTGTTGCTGGGTTGTGGGATGGGGCCTACTACGCCAGCAAGTTCCCAAATCTTGGCTCGTTTCTCAAAACCTTCCCAAGCGCCGTTAGTTTTTTCCATAAAACAAACAGGGGTTCCTGTGGGAGGATTTCTCGCGGGTGCAGTCTTGGTCCCATTGGCAGAGGCGTTTTCTTGGCAAGTTGCTTTGATGGCGTCCAGTTGTGCTGCTTTGCTTGCTGCTATTTGGATGCAACGCTTTCGTAACCGTTTCGATGATCAACGGTCACCGTCTCGTCTGATATCTCTCAAGGATATCAAATCTAGTTTTAAAGCAGCAACCGCTACACCGGGATTGCAGAAATTAGCCTTTTCAGGTTTTGCATTCTCTGGCTTACAGGTTGCTTTCATGTACTACTTCATTGCATTTGCTGTAGAGGAAGTGAAATTAGAGCCAATAGTTGCTGGTAGGGTGTACGCAGCTGCCAGCATTGTTGCGATTGTTGGGCGCATATTCTGGGGCTGGATAGCCGGAGGGCGAATGGATCCTCGAAAGCTACTTATATGGCTCTCAATAACCATGTTTGTTTCTATTGCTGCAGTTGGAATGGCTGATCCAAATTGGGGGATATGGGGCCTTGCTGCGGCAGCTGTAGCTTTTGGCGCAACCGGTATTTCATGGAATGGAGTGCACTTGGCAGAGGCAGCTCGACAAGCGCCCTCAGGCCAAGTACCTGTAGTAATGGGTGGAATTATATCTTGCTGTTTTCTAGGTCTGATAGTCCTTCCAGCCTTACATGGCGCCGTTTTTGTTTCTCTTGGAATTCCGGGAATAGGCTTCACGATTATAGCTCTACCATCGCTTTTATGCGGTCTACTATTTGCTCTGCCAGAACGTAAATCAAAATGAACGCTGCACTTTATATCGTTATAGTTGCCATGCTTTTTCAGCAGGCCATGAGTTATATGGCAGCGCAGGTTTTACCGAACGTTGCACCTCAGGCAGGGCAAGCTTTGATGTTAAATGCTGAGCTTGTTCTATATCACACTACCCTTTTTTACGCTATCTCAGGCCTTTTTCAGGCCAGTGTAGGAGGACTGATAATCCGATGGGGAGCTATCCGCGCTAGCCAAATAAGTCTTTTGGGTCTGGGACTAGGGTTAGCTCTTAGTATGGTTGGCACCTTATGGGCATTTGCTCTTGCCGCGCTCATGATGGGTGCTGCAAATTCGTTCTCTACCCCAGCCAGCTCTCATCTATTGGCAAGGCGTAGCCCAGCTAAGTACGCACCTCTAATTTTTTCCATAAAACAAACAGGGGTCCCTGTAGGTGGTCAATTTGCAGTACTGGCAGCTTGGTTATTAGTCGATGCTGCGCAGCCAGAGACGTGGACACGTGCATTCCTAGCAACATCAATCATCTGTTTGGTTTTGATGATTATTATTCATCCAATGCGGCGCAGCTTCGATGATGACAGAAATCCAGGCTATCCAGTTCGCTGGTCAGATGCGATCCGAAACATCTCTAACGCAGCGAAGACCCCTGCTTTGCGAGACTTATCTCTTGGAATGTTTGCTTTTGTTGGATGCCAAGGTCTCTTTAACTCCATCTTCGCTACCTATGCTCAGCAAGAATTAGGTTACCCGAAAGATATAGCGCTAGAAATCTTAATTATCGTGAACGGAGTAGCCGCGTTTGCTAGGATTTTTTGGGGGTGGATAGGATCTTCGTTTGCATCAGCCAGAATGGTTCTTGCCGTTCTTGCTTTTGTGATGGCGGCAGCGACAGCTTCTCTAGGTTTGGCAAAGGGTTGGGATATTTGGCTCGTGGGCTTTATTTCTCTGTCATTCGGGGCTTCTGCTCTTTCTTGGCACGGATTACTCTTATCTGAAGTTGCCCGCCTTTCTCCAGCTGGTCAGGTAGGACCGGTTACTGGGGGCGTTCTATTTTTTGGTGCTCTTGGAATGCTATCATTTCCCTTTTTTGCTAAAATTTTAAGAGATTTTGGTATTTCGTACGAAACCATATTCATCTCAGCCTCGGTTCCAGCTGCCTTGATAGGCATAAAATTCTTAGTGCCCGTTATCATAAACTCATGGAGACGACACACATGACTTTTGATGCCATTCTTTCTCGCTTCACTGCTGCCGTTGAAGCTGGGGATGGAACAGCTCTGGGAGCTTTATTCACCCAGGATGGTGTTTACCATGACACATTTTATGGAGAATTTCTTGGCCCCTCCGCGATCCGGGATATGCTCGAAAATCATTTTTGGCGCGATGCTGAGGCGTTTCGTTGGGATATGAATGAACCCTTGGCGAACGATAATATCGGTTATGCGAACTGGCGTTTTTCCTACTCTTCAAAGCTTGAAGGTGTCAAAGGAAAGCGGATAGTTTTTGAAGGGATGTCTCGCTTTAGACTGAAGGGCGGTCTCATAAATCGATATGATGAAATTTTTGATATTGGTATAGCTCTGTCTCAAACAGACTTCGCATCGGAACGGATGGCAAAAATAATTGCAAAGGCGGCGGAAAGACTGCGGTCTAGTGCCTCAAATAGCCGACACTTGATAGACTGATTAAAAATTGAAACAACCAGAAGAAAAGTGGACCAGCCGCACCACTTTAGCTATTGCTGCAACCATGAGCGGCCAAGGTCTGGGTGCAGCAGCTCAACTTTCACCCGCAATACTTGCGGTTCAAATAGCAGTGGAAGCTAAAGTTTCCCCCTCATTGATAGGAGTATTTACTGGAATAGTATTTTTTGCTGCAGCAATTTCTGCACTCGGAGGCGGCAGTTTAGTGGACCGCTATGGAGGTATAAATGCTGTAAGAATAGGTGTGGGCATGTCTGCCATAGGATGCGTCTTTGCAGCACTAGGTCATCCAATAGCGTTGTTCGCTTCAGCACTCTTAATTGGACTTGGGTACGGTCCAATGACGCCTGCCAGCTCCGTTATATTGTCGAGATGGTCTCCAGGCCACCGACTTGGCCTGATCATGTCGATCAAGCAAACTGGCGTTCCCATAGGATACTTTTTAGCAAGTGTAACTATGCCACTTCTCCAAGCATCAATAGGTTGGAGAGCATCTCTTATCTGTCTTGCCATTGTTTGTTTAGCAGCATTATTTGCTTTGAAGACCGCCGCTACTTTGTTAGATGAGCGAGGCCCAAAAATGGGCAATAGTTTTACATCTGCTCGATTAGCTCTAACCCTTTTAAGGCAATACCCATATCTCCGAAGAATAGCTCTTGCTAGCCTCGCTTTCGCTGGTGTCCAAGTAGCTGTGACAAGTTTTTTAGTTGTTTACTTAGAAGACAGTGTTGGCCTTTCAAAACAGCTCGCTGCTCTGCCTATGGCGGTTGCAGGAGTAGCAGCAATCTTCGGTCGTATTGCATGGGGCTGGCTAGCTGACACCACCCCAACTGCTCGATTATTAACAGTTCTTCCTATACTGATGGCTTGTGCACTTATTGTTTTATTGAGTGCAAATGCTGGATGGGGTGTGTTCTTGCTTGGTACTCTTGGCTTAGTTCTTGGCCTAAGTGTTTTAGCTTGGAATGGAGTAATGCTTTATGAAACAGCTAAGCGCGCACCTCCTGGCCAAGTAGGACTTGCGACCTCTGGCGTTTTGGCGCTGACTTTTTTTGGGTCTACTATTTTTCCACAAACGCTATCAGCAATTGTTGTAATCACAGGATCATATCAGGTTGGTTTTATAGCCATGACTGGCGTTTGTATCCTTGTGACTATGGCGTATTTCAAAGATGCAATAAAAAATTCGTAACGTATGCAACAATAGTCTTGCCAACAGTTTTATTCGGCAATATATCTTGTTTTGATCATGCCCTCCACTAGGTGTTAGTTCATTGAAAGACGACCGTCACGTTGGTTTTCTGGCCGCGGACATATCACGATTGATGCGAACTGAGTTTGATCGCCAGGTAAGTGCCCTTGGCGTTACACGCGCTCAGTGGATGGTTCTCGCTCGATTAGCCCGAAGACCAGGTTGCTCCCAAACAGAGTTAGCCGAAATGATGGAGGTTGAGAGAGCAACGGCAGGCCGACTTCTCGATCGATTAGAGGAAAATGGACTTGTACGCAGAGAGCCCGATCCCGTTGACCGGCGTGTTAAGCGCGTATTTCCAACTCCTAGCGCAGCAACGGCCCAAGCAAAAATACGAGCCGTAGCTGACAAAATCGTTTTAGAGGCAACAAGAGACCTCAGTGATGATCAACGTGAAACTCTTATGGATCTCATGACCATGGTTAAGGGTCGACTCTCTGAAGTTGTCCAATCACGTCCAACAATGCCCGAAACAGCCGCGCAAAGTACCGCGGCGGAGTAAAATTTATGGCTTTCCGCAGACTCTCACGTGGCCTAATTCGCTTTGTATTGCTGATCTGTCTACCAGCTGTGGCCATCGCTACTGCAGGGTATTTTTATCTTACGGGCGGACGATACGTCAGCACTGAAAATGCCTACGTGAAGTCAGATATCGTGCAAATTTCTACCGACCTAGATGGCCGAGTGATAGACGTACTCGTTAGAGATCACGATAGAGTTGAAGCTGGAGATATCCTCTTTAGAGTTGACCCAGAGCCTTTCAAAATTGCCGTAGCCCATGCAGAGGCTGAACTCGCAAAAGTTGGCGCTGCCATTGCGAGCCTGCAAGCTGAGTTACAAGAAGCTGTAACGGAAGAAGGCGAGTGGCAGAGCCGTATTGCTTATTACACCAAAGATGTAGAGCGCCAGCGCAGCCTTCTTACCCGTGGGGTGACCACTCGCTCTCGCGCAGACGAATCTGAACTCCAATTATCAGTTGCAAAAGACCGTCTAAGAACTGTTAGAGCCAAGGTTGAGCGGGTAAAAGCTGCACTTTCCGGAGTTCCGGAACGCCCTCTGGAACAGCGTGCTCTCTACCTCAGCAGAATGGCCGAGCTTGAAGCTAAGAAGCTAGATCTAAAGCGGACTGTGGTAATTGCTCCCACATCGGGAATTATCTCGAATATGCATCTACAAGTTGGCGAGCATTTAGATGCCGGCGATGCAGCTTTTAGTTTAATTGTTGATCAAACTCCTTGGGTCATCGCTAACTTAAAGGAAACAGAGCTTACAAACATCGAAGTTGGCCAAACTGCGGTGATTTCACCAGATGCTTATCCCGACGTTTCGATTAATGCGGAAGTTGAAAGCATTAGTCCCGCGACTGGAGCAGAATTTGCAATACTCCCACCGCAAAATGCGACTGGAAATTGGGTAAAGGTAGTTCAGCGTTTGCCAGTTAAGCTTCGGCTAAAACCCGGTCCAGGCTTGAGTTCGCTGCGAGCAGGTATGTCAGTAAAAGCAAAAATTGACACCAAGAAAGAGCGACAAGCACTCATCAGAATCCGTGACAGTTGGAGTGCTCTAGCTGGAGAAATGAATCAAAACAGCGAACGCGGAATTAATCTTACACCACGCTCGCGTTGAGCTCAGATCAGATAATATCTTGATAAGATGAAATTCTTCGCGTCGATCAACAGATTAAATGCGGCTGCCCTAATGGCTGGTATTGGGCTTGCTACACTTGCTGCAGCTCTGGCGTTCCAACACCTTGGAAACCTAGCGCCTTGCGCTTTGTGCATAGACCAAAGAAAAGCTTGGGGTATTGTGGTACTTTTCTCATTTCTTTCTTTATTGGCAGAAGGCAAAAGCCGGATTGCCATAAGTCTTCTTCTGCTCGCAATCGCTGCCACCGCAGCATTAACAGGGGCCGGTTTTGCTGCTTTTCATGTAGGTGTAGAGCAGCATTGGTGGGCTGGAACGGCAGAATGTGGGTCTGGGTTTCAAGGATTTGGAACAGGCAATATCGAAGATATTCGAAAACAGCTACTTACCCGGCCTGTAGTACGCTGTGATGAAATAGCCTGGTCATTCCTAGGAATCTCCATGGCTGGATGGAATGGTTTAATTGCTCTGGTCACCGGAACAAGCGCGCTCTATGTGGTCTTAAGAGATGTAAAACGGATTTTTTCAAAATGACTGAAAAACCGAAACAGCGCCTAGCAGGTGATCCTTCAGAAAAAGAAGAAATTGAACGGATAATTCGCGTGGATCATGCGGGAGAGTTTGGGGCAAAACGGATTTATGCAGGTCAGCTCGCTGTTCTGGGAAAGTCTAAGTATGCTCCCACAATTCAACATATGGCCGAACAAGAGGAGAAGCACCTCAATTACTTCTCAGATGCCATAAGCGATCGAGGAATTAGGCCAACAGCTCTCTTACCAGTATGGCACGCTGCTGGCTTTGCCCTAGGGGCGGCCACGGCACTAATGGGGCCAAAGGCAGCAATGGCATGCACAGTTGCTGTCGAAGAGGCTATCGACGAGCATTACCAGAGCCAGCTCGACAGACTTCCTGAAAGTGAAAATCAGCTAAAACAATCTATCGCTGAATTTCGTGCGGAAGAGCTTGAACACCGAGATATCGGTCTCGAACATGACGCTGAACAAGCTCCCGGTTATGAAGTAATGAGCTTTTTTATCAAACGTGGCTCAAAACTCGCCATTTGGCTCTCAGAAAGAGTTTAAAAATAACCTATAGCAAGTCCTACCTGCACCAGATTTTACCTAAGGGATGCATAATGCAACTTCAGCACGCTTTATATTCGATAAACGATGGTTTGGCGGTCATCACTCTTAACCGCCCAGAGGCGCGCAATGCCCTATCCGAAGAAATGCGCGCGGACCTTGATTGGATTATTCAGGACCTCAAGGCCAAAGCAGGGACAGAAGTAAAAGCGTTAGTAATAACTGGAGCTGGTAATTCATTTTGTGCAGGTGGCGACGTAAAAGCCATGAATGACCCAAAACGCAATGATGTCGTTGCTGGTAGAGCCCGCATGCGTCGATCGCAAACTCGGCTTTTTGAGCTTCTCCACCTTGAACTTCCTGTTATAGCGGCCGTAAACGGACATGCAGCGGGAGCCGGTTTTGGCTTAGCACTTATGGCAGACTTCATCTTTGCCGGTCCCTCAACACGCTTTACATGTTCCTTTGCTCGTATTGGCCTCATTCCAGACTGGGGCCTGCTCTATACATTGCCTCGCGCTATCGGCATGCAGAAAGCAAAAGACATAATTTTCACGGGACGGCGTGTGAAACCCGATGAAGCTAAAAGCCTTGGTTTGGTTCATACCATTGTAGAAAACGATGACGACTTAGTTACAAAAGCCTCAGGCTTTGCTCGACGTTTTTGCAAGGCTTCAACAACTGCAATAGCAACGGCAAAGGTGCTGTTGCAAAAAAGCTTCGAAAGCGATCATCGCACAATGTTAGAATTTGAAGCTTTCGGGCAAGCCCAGCTTTACCCAACCGAATTTCACAAAGACGCCATCAAGCGTTTCGCATCCAAAGAGCCTGCAATGTTTGACTGGGAGCAGTTAGAGCGCGACGCCAAAAAGTGAGAGAAATTAAAACACCCATATTACCAGGAATATTACGAGATCAAAAGCAGGTTTAGCGCAAAGATAA
>Ga0255777_10000424_pt1 | contig 40241 bp, 31 predicted proteins | sample 101ome_15_FD_179975 | JGI IMG/M metagenome (GOLD analysis project Ga0255777, IMG submission 179975) | Coastal salt marsh microbial communities from the Groves Creek Marsh, Skidaway Island, Georgia - 101402AT metaG (version 2) | ecosystem: Environmental > Aquatic > Marine > Intertidal zone >... | reverse complement strand
TATTTAACCTAGTAAGTTCTCTGGGTTACAAAAACACCCCATTTACCCTGTCTCTCGAAATACTATTGCCTGCTGGGGTTCTTTTTTTGTCCACCTTCAAAAAACCCCTAGGGGCCCGTCGTGCGTTCCATGCCGTGGTGATCCTTTCTCGAGAATTTGGTTCAAAGATCGCGGCCCGGGGTTATGGGGTAGGGGCTTGGGCTGGATTTATTACAAATAATGATCCGTGCTTTCGCAACCAAGTCGATGATATTTTTTAGCATTTCACCCCATGTTGGCTCGAAGGTTTGCCGCGACTTGCTTTTCTTTGGCAAATTTTGATTTGGCTTTGCTGTATTTATATTTGAGGTTTTTAATTATTATGTCCCAAGGATGATTTGACTTTTAAGCGAGAGACTTCATGAAAATTACAGGCGCGAAAGCATTTGTGACTGGAGGTTCTGGTGGGCTCGGTGCTGTCATCGCCAAGGCTCTCGCCGAAAACGGGGCGGATGTAGCTCTGAGTTACTCCGGCAATCGAGATGCAGCAGAACTGGTCGCGCGCAACATTCAGGCCATGGGTCGAAAAGCTTGCGCCGTTCAGATGGATCAGGTTCAACCGAATTCGATTAACGCTGCAGTAGAAGCCGTGACTACGGAACTAGGTGGATTGGATATCTTAATTAATAATGCGGCTTGGAATCAGGCCGTACCGTTTGCTGACCTTGATGCGCTTACCCCAGAGCTTTGGGACCGAATGCATCACACCAATGTGCGAGGGCCCTACCTTGTGACGCGTTCTTGCGCACCACACCTCAAGAAGAATGGAAACGGACGTGTCGTCAATATTTCCGCGTTCATAGGCCTCAGCGCCGAAGGCAGCAGCATCGCGCATGCCACAGCAAAAGCTGCACTGATCCATTTAAACCGTTGCCTCGCCGTGGCCTTGGCACCAGACGTCACAGTTAACAGTGTTGCGCCAGGATTAATGGACGGCACAACAATGTTTAACCGTATTCCGGTTGAGAATACAGAAGCTGCAAAACAACGAGCGGCGCTAAAACGCCATACTAGTCTAAAAGATGTTGCCGATCAGGTGTTAACCTTCTGCCGAGCAGAAACAGTAACTGGTCAGGTGTTGGTTATAGATGGTGGTATCGTTTTTCACTAAATTACCTCTTATGTTCGTCCTTGAATGAGGGCAGGTGCTCTTCACCATATTGGAAACTGCGTGATACTACGAAACTTAGTTTTGGGCCGTGATCGGCGTAACTTCTTCGAGAATTTGGTTCAGAGATTGCGGCCCGGGGCTCAGGGGCGGGGGCTAGGAGTAGGTTTGGCACTTTTGTTCAGATCTAAACAACTTGGATAGCTGAGCGAGTCTTCGTACACTCTCGGACTATATTAAAAAAATCGAAGCATGCTTGTCTGATGGCCAGCTTGATAAATACCTTAATAGCTGAGTGCTCGTCCTGGGATGGCTCGTTTTAGATTAGCTGTATGGGAAAAGGTGGTTTCTAGAGCCATGGCAATCTTCAGTAGTTCAAGATCGCCACGGCGCTTACCAACAAGCTGGAGCCCAAATGGCAAACCAATGTGGTCGTATCCACATGGTATTGCTACAACAGGGTGACCGGTTAGCGTCAAAGCAGACCGAATTAGAGAGGCATCCATATAGTTTTCCATTTTTTTGCCATTAATTTCATGCGGAATACCTTCATCAATTCGAAAAGCTGGCGTTGCATTTCCTGGGACAATAAGCAAATCGATATCTTTAAATATTACCTCAAAATCTTGATAAATTTTTCGCCATTGGACTTCAGCTTTAGAAACTTCCAAGAGGCTCATTTTCATCCCAGCTTCAACATTTGTAATGATGTTTTGCGATATGATATTGCGGTGTTTTTCATAGCGCTCCATATGGCTTGCAAGGTAATTGACACAGCGTAATGTCCAAAAACAGTTTCTGGCGTCCGAAAAATTTGGATCATGCCTGTCGAGAGATTTAAATGTGTCGCTCAGCGCAGTAATGACTGTCCGAAAACAATCCCTGATCCCATTGTCCAACGGTGCAACACCACCAAAATCTTCAGTCCATCCAACACGAACGTGTTTCAAATCAGCTGGCTCGATGTTTAAAAAAGCGCTTGGGTTGCATGGGTTTGCCATCGGATCCCGCTCGTCGTTGCCGATACAACCCGCCATCATAAGAGAGATGTCGGCAATGCTGCGTGCCATTGGTCCCTGTACATTAAAATGAGTGTAGTTAATTGTCCTATTTTCTCTGGGTATTAGACCTGGCGTTGAGCGAAACCCAACGACGCCACACCAGGTTGCTGGATTTCGAAGGCTGCCCCCTGTATCACTTCCATGACACAACGGTAGCATGTTTGTTGCCAAAGCTGCCGCGGATCCTCCAGACGATCCTCCGGAAGTACGTTCTAGATCAAAAGGGTTACGCGTTGGCCCATAAACAAGATTATCAGTTGCTGTGCCAGACCCAAACTCCGGTGTATTGGTCTTGGCAACAATAATCCCTCCAGCCCTTCTCATTCGAGCAACCAGCGCCTCATCCTCTGTCGGCACATAGTTTTCAAATAATTTCGATCCCCACGTAGTTCGCAAGCCTGCTGTTGCATTTAAATCCTTTATACCAATAGGAAGTCCATGCAGTGGGGAAAGAGCGGTACCCTCCATAACAGCCTTTTCGGCATGTTTTGCTTCTCTTCGAGCTCTAGCATAATCAGTTGCAACAATCGCATTGATATCGGGATTGATTGCTTCGATACGACGAATGCATGCCTCTAATAATTCAACCGGCGACAGCTCCCTTAGGCCGATTAACGACCGCGCGTCTGAAGCACTTAATTCGCTTGGGTCACTCATTTTAGACAAGCCTCACCCGGGATCTCAATGTTCTTTACAATGCGAAGCTTAGCAAGGAACAAATAAAATTATGAGTAATATCTCGCAAGAAGAGCATTAGTTCCGTTGCTGCTTGTCACACATTTGTGTGCGTAAGGTAACCAAAAACAATATTTCTAGAGATCATCGCGCATGGTGCAACATGATTAAATGTGCAATGAAATGAAAAGTACGAAAGTGAGTTTGGCTAGTAGGAACTGTGTCCTTAGAAAAAATGCTAGAATTTATCCGTTATCCTACAACGACTTGAAGTTGTTAACTACGATATTTCCGTGTTCATCCAGTTTGGCACTCCAACCAGGCGGAATAACGCACGTAGCATCATACTCCTCCACGATGCATGGGCCCTGTCGCATTTCGCTAAGATCAGTACGGCGATAAAGGACTGCATTCAGCCAACCGCTACCCTGTCCAAAATAAGCCTGGCGCGAATGCACACCCCCTGTGGCGGAGTCACTTGGTGGAGCGCAAGGCTGAATATCCCTTTCTGGCTCGCCCCGAGCCAGTAGGCGGACGGTGACAAGCTCTACCGGCTCATCATCACTAGCTCGGTGGCCGTAGACAATTTCGTGCTCCTGGTGGAAATTTTCGGCAAGCTCTTCCAGTGCCTCTGCATTGATTGGTCCTTCCGGAGCCGCCACTGTCAGTTCGAATGTCTGGCCCTTGTAGTGCATGGAGGCGGTGCGGCGCAGTGTCTGCCGTTCCTGAGGGAAGCCATCGCGGGTCAGTTGTGCCCGTCCTTCATCCTCCAGAGTTTCCCATAGCGCACCAATCTCGGCTGGATCACTGTCGCGCAGCAAACGCCGCTGGGTCCGCGAATAATGGTGCTCTACATCGGCGTAGAGCAGGCCAAACGCCGAAAATACGCCAGGCGCTGGCGGTATAATTACTTTTCCGATGCCAAGCTCAGCTGCCATACCGCAGGCGAACATTGGCCCATTGCCGCCAAACGCGAACAACGCGTAACTGCGAGGATCGCGTCCTCTTTCAGTCGAGACGGACTTAATAGCACGGATCATGTTGGAGGCTGCTACCCGGTGAGCACCTAGTGCTGCATCCTCTGATGAGAGGCCGAGCGGCTCAGCAACTTTCTTGTCGAATACATCTTTGGCCTTAGCTGAGTTCAACTTCACGCTGCCTCCTGCGAGTGCCGCCGGATTCAAATAGCCAAGTACGAGGTTCGCATCGGTAACAGTAGGCTCATCTCCACCGGCGTCATAGCAGACTGGTCCAGGTGAAGCTCCGGCACTTTCCGGTCCAATCTGGAGCGCGCCGCCCGCATCGATCCACACGAGCGAGCCACCACCCGCGCCAACCTCCGCCAGGTCAATTGCCTGCGTCTTTAGCTTGTAGCCCGCACCAGTCAGTAGGCGGGATCCCGCTAGGATGCCGCCACCCACCTCGAATTCGTCAGCACGGGCATATTGGCCGGCTTCCACCATACTGGCCTTTGCCGTGGTACCTCCCATATCAAAGGTTATGAGATCACCAAGCTTGGCTGCTTCGCCTAGAAAACGTGCCCCAACTACGCCACCTGCGGGACCGGACTCGATAATGTTCATGGGAAGTCGCTTCGCTGTCTCCGCCGGTGTCAGGCCACCGTTCGACTGCATCAGCAGCAATTCGGCCCCGACGCCGGCCTCGGCAAGCTCAGCTTGTAACTTTACTAAATAGGTGGCTACCACTGGTTTCACATAAGCGTTGATCGTGGTCGTCGAGGTCCGTTCATATTCCCGGATTTCTGGAAGTACCTCTGCACTGATCGAATAGGGGAGTCCGGGCGCGCGCTTTTCGATGGCTGCTTTTACTATGAGCTCATTCGCAGGATTGGCGTAGGAGTTGATCAAGCAGACTGCAATAGACTCTACACCTTGGTCCAGCAGCTTTTGCACTGCAGCTTCCGCATCCGCGGCGTCCAATGCTTGCACAATCTCTCCTGCCGAATTGACCCGTTCGTCTACAGTTATGCGCAGATAACGCTCTACCAGCGGCGGAGGCTTATTCCAATTTAGATCGTAGAGTCTCGGCATCCGTAGCGTGCGGATTTCGAGCACGTCGCGGAAACCTCTGGATCCGATCAGGCCAGTGAGTGCGCCTTTCCTCTCTAGGATGGCATTGGAGGCGACAGTCGTTCCATGCCGTATCTGATCGATGCTACCTGCCGCAATGTCAGCCTCGGCAAGGACTAATTTCAGACCGTCGATTATTGCCTGCGCATAGTCGCCCACGCTAGAGGAGACCTTCTTTACCAATACCTGCCCATCTGCACCCAGAAACACGATATCGGTAAATGTGCCGCCAATATCGACGCCAACGCGGAATGCGGTCATAGCGGCTTCTCCCAAAGAACGTTGGGCGTCCGGGTCCAGCCTCTGGCCGACCGTATGCGTTCGCGCTCGAGGGTTGTGGCATCCTCAATTGGGGTGAAGTTATCGCTAAGCACCACGCCATAGTCGGCCAGTGCGGCTTCTCGACTGATTAGCTCGTTCTTAACATCGCGTGCCACGGCGGCGGGTTCGCGCTCCAACGGATCACCCCATCCGCCGGCCCCTGCAACTTCATGGCGGAAGACCTCGCCTTGCTTCACGATTTCTGTGAACTTCGGTGGCATGGGGCGAGCATCACCCTCTGGGTCCCAGATGTTAGCGGAAGGCTCGCCTGGATACCCGCCATAGAGCCCGTAGGGTCGATGTGTCTGCCGGTCGGCCCTGATTTGCAGCACCCCTTCGACCTCCGTAAACCGGTAGTCCCTACGATAGGGCGCGCCGCCACGGTACTTACCAGCACCACAACGATCGGAGATGAACTCGTAGGCTAGGATTTCCAGTGGGTTCTCCGCCTCGATCACCTCAACAGGCTGGCTTGCCATGTTCGCGTAGATGTTGGAATTGCCATCCAATCCATCAGCCCATGGCCGGCCGCCCCAGGTGCCGCAGGTAAAATCGACAAAGATGAATGGCTTACGTTTCGAGTCATAACCGCCAACGGAGATGCCAGTGTTGCCACCGTCGGAGGCCGCAAACACCTTATCCGGTACAAGTTGCGCCAACGCCCCAAAAAGGCAATCGATCATGCGGAAGCCGGTTAGGCCGCGAGCCGCGCACGCGGCTGGCAGCTCGCCCCAGGCAACGGTTCCTTGCTCTGCCTTTACATCAATGCAGCGGAAGTATCCCTCATTTGTTGGGATATCCCCATCCAATATACAACGGATTGCGGCGTAGCTTGCTGCTTTGGTGAAACTCAATGTGTTATTGATAGCGGCGCGAGCCTGCTGCGCGGTCCCAGTCCAGTCCACATTGATTTTGTCACCTCTCTTCTCGATGGTTACAAACAGGCGGATTGGCTTGCCATGGTCGACGCCGTCATCATCTATCCAATCCTCAAAACTTACTTTGCCATCTGGTAGCTTAGCGATGGCATTGCGAGCCATCCTTTCGGCGTAATCCACAAGTTGGTCCATCAGTTCCAGCACAGTATGGCGGCCATGCCGGACGATTAAATCCAGAAACTGCTGTTCCGCGATGTGGCAGGCTGAGAGTTGGGCACGCAGGTCACCAAAATACAGCGTTGGCGCCCGTACATTCTTCTCTATGATACGGAAGAGAGTTTCATTTGGCTCGCCCCGGTCATAAAGCCGGCTTGCCGGGATGCGCAGACCCTCCTGATAGATCTCTGTTGAGTCAGCGGCATTTGAACCAGGTACTCGACCGCCTGTATCGACGTGGTGGCAGATGACGGCGGCAAAAGCGACGTGCACACCTTCGTGAAAGATCGGCTGAAAAACAAAAAGATCTGGAAGGTGCATGCCGCCCTCATAGGGATCATTCAAGCAATAGATGTCGCCTTCCCGTATCGAATCGCCATAACGTTCCAGTATCGCCTGTAGAGCACTGGGTATCGACCCCAGGTGGCCAGGCAGGGTCAGACCCTGCGCTACTAGTCGGCCATCAGCCGCGCAAAAGGCTGTGGAGAAATCCATATTGTCTTTCAGAACACCGGAATAGGTCGTCCGCACCACCGTCAATGCCATCTCATCGGCGATAGAATGGACAGCGTTCTTAAAAAGTTCGAAAAGTACGGGGTCACGGGTCGTGGTGGACATCGTCGGCTACGCTTTCGGTCGGCGAACAGGAACTCCTACGATTTTGTGCCAGCATTCTGCTGTTGCCAATAGTGCAGTGACCAGTGTGATGGCTGTGGCAGATTTTTAGTGGCCTGACTCACCCACGGGTCAACGGCATTTGATAGTCAGCTTGTGCGCCGTGGCATATCGCCAAAAGCACTAAAGAGAGGAGTTAGTTTTATGGAAGATAAAAGCGGACCTGCGCTTGTAGGCTCACGGTGGTCACGAAAGACGATTGAGCAATACACGGCTTGGAGAAAACGAACCCAACCTTCTTTTATGCAAAAAGGGATATTCCTTCAGATGAAAGGAAGAGGACCGCATCCTCGTTTCCTGTGGCGAAAGCATTTGTGACTGGAGGTTCTGGTGGGCTCGGTGCTGTCATCGCCAAGGCTCTCGCCGAAAACGGGGCGGATGTAGCTCTGAGTTACTCCGGCAATCGAGATGCAGCAGAACTGGTCGCGCGCAACCAGCGTTCCCTGAGAGACATCATCTATTTGCTTTGAGAATGCCAATATGGGCCAAAGGAAACCCAGGCCAAATGCAAAGGCTCCCAATAAGAAGGCCCATAAGATGTCATTATCTCTGTTCATCTCTCACCCCACTGCTTTTGTGAAGCTATGAGGCTGACAGGACAATGCGACAGGGCTTAGGAAAGAATAAAGCTATGTGAGGGCAATAGGGGCAATCTTTGGGCAATCCAATCTGATTGCCCCTATTCAGAAGTTTTTATTTAGGAATTAATCTGAAGTTTGGTTGCGTTTGAGCGACCGCGTTTATCTGCTTCAACTTCAAAACTTACCTTGTCGCCTTCTTTCAATTCTGACAATCCAGAGCGCTCGACTTCAGAAATATGAACGAAAACGTCTTTGCCGCCATTTGTTGGCTCAATAAAGCCAAAGCCTTTGGTGAAATTGAAAAATTTTACTACTCCGTCAGTACTCATTTTATTTAGTCCTTTTCCCATTCAGGGTGAAATTAAGCCTGGAAGAGTCCGACACGAGGAGAACGTCAATGAACGTTCCTCTTCATCGGCACAGATTTTCAGGCAAGGTCACCACTTCTGGGGACAGACGATTTTAACGCCGATCACAAAGAATATCGCTACAATAACTGATCGTCTGAAGGCGCTTAACTCCAAGCAATTACGCGCTATCTGAGGTGTGAGTATTACATCCGAACACGTGGCACAAGGTTGGCGCTAATTTCATAAGTGCTAATGATAGCTTTATATTCATCGGAGATGTTCAAGAATGAATGCAGCCATGTTGGCGCAAAGGCGGCATTACTTGGGAAAATTCGAGGCTCAAAATTTGAAAGCTACTCCAAGACCTGCCTCGTTAGTTACGTTTTCTGGCTCAAGGCCAATGCCTCTCGGGTCGTAGCGCAAAAGAGTGTTCTGTCGGGCCAAATTTTTGAGAACTGGAGACATAGCCTCGCTATGAAGGTCTTGCTCTAAATGAGAAAACCAATGTGGCGCCCTTACAATTAATGGGCCCTCACCAATAAATGCATAGGCTAATCTAACACCATCAGATGTCTCACAATATTGGACAGCTTGTTGCAACAAAACCTCGGAACTCAAATTAGATCTCTCTTTCAATATCTAAAAAAGAACGAGCCGTGTCTATCAAATACCCCACCATAATATCGAGTTGATTGATTGCTGCATTTCTCTTTTCGTTACAATATCGGCACTAGCCCCTACCCAAGAACCATGGCCCGCGATCTCTGAAGAAGATTCGCCAATACCTAGGCCGTGGTCTCCAAGATTGTGAAGCTCAAGAAGGTGCACTGGTAGGGGTAGTGGAAATTTACTGCGAAGGTGTGATGATCTCTAGTAAAAACGTTGGGGCTTAATGCTGAAAGTCGGACTCATGCGCAGAAACTGCAAGAAATATGCAATGCTGCCAACGGATCAGTGTTAACGTGACAATTCCCTTTTACGATATCAAGGATGATGGGGTGAATGATCTTCTGATGACGGGATTTCCTTCCGACAAGGATGGGCAGGTTGAACTGGGTAACTGGCGCACCCCACCGTTCAACCGCTGGGCTTTCAGCCATGTCAGCGAACTTGTCCCCTGCGCTCTGGTCCGGATGAAAAAGGGTGCGGAGGCCAAGTTGGTAGAGGGTAGTGTCGATCTATCGGCCTTCGCGCTGGACCAGGACGGGAGCGTTATGGACCTCGGCGAATGGCTCGAGGCGACCTATACCGACGCCATAGTCATCTTGAAGGGCGAAGAGGTGGTCTTTGAAAGCTACTTCGGGGAGATGGACCGACGTCAGCAGCATATCCTGATGTCCGTGTCGAAATCCGTGTTGGGTGCGGTCGTAGGCTGTCTGGTCGAGCAGGGCGTTTTAGATCTTGGCGCCTGCGTGACCGACGTGATCCCCGAAATCATGGGTTCCGCCTATGATGGGGCGACCCTGCGCAACCTTCTGGACATGCGGGTGGGGGTACTTTTCGACGAGAACTACCACGCCAGCGGCGGACCGATCATCGAATACCGCAAGGCGCAGCTTTGGGACCCGCTTGAGATCGGTGAGGCGCCAACGGACTTGCGTAGGTTCTTCCGCCTTCTGACTGAAACCGATGGCCCGCATGAGGACCGGTTCCACTATGTCTCGCCCAACACGGACCTGCTGGGATGGGTAGTTGAGCGGCTGTCGGGCCGGCGTTATGCCGATCTGGTTAGCGATTTGATCTGGAAACCGATGGGGGCTGAGGAAGACGCCTACATCACCGTCGACCGCCTGGGAGCGCCCCGCTGTGCAGGCGGGTTCTGCGCCACCACGAGAGACCTTGCCCGGTTTGGTCGCCTTCTGGCCGATGGCGGACGTGTGGGCGACACGCAGGTTCTTCCCGAAACTTGGGTGCGCGATATCATTGAAGGCGGCGATGCGGCAGCCTGGGATAGGGGCGATTTCATTTCCCTCTTCCCCGATGGTGGGATGCACTACCGCTCGAAGTGGTACGTAGAACGAGGTGCGCATCCAATGGCCTTTGGTTTAGGCGTGTTTGGACAGAACGTGTTCGTAGAACCAGAAAGCGGGCTGGTGATCGCCAAGTTTTCGTCCCAGCCGTTGCCACTTGATCCGGGCTTCACGGCGCTCACGCATCGGGGCATTGCCATGATCCGCGAGATGGTCCGCTAGCCGGCCCACGCGGGCCATTATCCAATGGAATGCCGCACCATTCTCCTATTAGCTTCGTTAATAGGCAAGGATGTTGAATTGTATAGCCGATAATTGGCCGGACAAAATTGGTTGAATGCTAGAATTATCAGGGATAACCTGACATTAAGCAGTTCAAATGAGATACGCCGGATGAGAGATATGAAGGTCCGGGCTAGCACGCTTCCAGGCTTCGCCCAGAGCGCCAGAGTTCGCCGCCTGACAGAAGCGGAGAAGGCCCAGTACAAGACTGATGGGTACGTGAAGAATTTGCCGGTATTTTCAGAGGACGGCGTGGCCGAACTGCAGGCGCTCTATCGGGATATGGCCAAACGCATGCCAGACGATCTCGACGTCAATAAAGTCAACAACTGGCACAAGGCAAGCGCCCGGGTATTTCACGTCTGCCGCACGCCCGCGATCCTCGACTATGTGGAAGATGTGATTGGGCCAGACATCATGCAATGGGGCTGTCAGCTCTTCGTCAAGCATCCAGGCGATGGCTCGGTCGTACCCTGGCATCAGGATGCCCAATATTGGCCGCTCAATCCGCACCGGACCGTAACCGTCTGGCTCGCCGTCTTCGATACCGACGAGAAGAACGGTGCTATGCGTCTGGTTTCCGGCAGCCACCATAAGGGTAATTTTCGGCACGAAACTAATAACGCCGAGAATTTGGTATTGGATCAGGAGGTACCAGAGCCTTTAATCGACTACGAACGCGTGGTGAGCATGGACATGAAGGCTGGTGAGATGTCTCTACACGATGATGGTCTGCTGCACGGCTCTTTGCCGAATGCCTCAGACCGCATGCGCGTCGGCTTCACCATGCGGTTCTGTCCGCCGGACGTGAAGTGTGATTTGGACGTCTGGCCAAATTTCGAGACCTATGTGGCGCGCGGCGAAGACCGGTTGCTCCTGAACCCTAGGGGACAGGTGCCAAATGGTGAAAGGTATCCCGTCCGCCGATTTCAGCACTCGAGTGAGTTTGCCAGTTGATATGTCCTTCAGTCTTTAGCGGGGCAGCAATTGACCGGAAATCATTAGGAAAAGTCAAAGCTAAGAGTGAGTTTGCGTTGAGGTTTCTGTGAGTGGTGAGCCTGAAGGTTTTTGTTTGGCACTCGCCTTTGATGCGAACCATACTGAATGCACAGCGCAGACAAGATAAATTGCAAAAACCAATGCAAGATATGTCCAGTCCAGTCCTGTAAAGAAAGAGAGGAAGTTTAAATCACTTCCACTGCCCCAACACATAAAGGTCTCTCCATTGCTGAATAACAACACCAAGTCAGTAGTGGGTCTTATTTCATTACTCAGCGCGCACGCCCACAGTATTGTTGTTAGCTGCATCGCTAAGTCAAGTCATCCAGATTTCGCCTGTCCATGATTTTATTCGGCTACCAAACCCGGATTGAACGGTCTAGCAGTCAGATGACAGTACTAGCTAAGATTGCTAATCACACAATCAACTTTATTTCTAGTCACAGAACGTAGATTGAAAGGTTCTAATTGATGCGCCAATGGGCTGTACTTTTTTGCATGGCGGCGAGCATTGTGTGTCTACCAACACTTGCTGTCGCAACCGAATACAAAGCAGGAAGCGTGAGTATTATTAATCCCTACAGCCGTGCAACACCTTCAGGTGCTATGACAGGCGCTGGGTATATGAACATCAAGAATACTGGCGAAGAAGACGAACGATTAATTTCTGCTTCCTGCGGATGCGCTTCTAAAGCTGAAGTACATGAAATGTCTAATAACAATAATGTAATGTCCATGCGCCATATGACTGAGGGACTCATTATACCCGCTGGGGGAGAAGTAACTCTCAAACCGGGCGGCTATCACATCATGTTTATGGGCTTAAAGAAGTCTTTCGTAGCAGATGACATTGTCAAAGCTACCCTTACCTTTGAAAAGGCTGGTGAGGTTATTATTAGCCTTAAAGTGATGAGCTTACGGGGCGGCAAAAAGAAAATGCATGACAGCCATTCGAAACATTAAATCTGCGCCATGTTCTCGCAGGCTTCATTAGACTTGCACAGATGTTTTATTCTCTAAGCCTAAATCAGATTTTTTATTACGAAAACTATCCACTCAACTAATCAAAGGAATGTGGCGGACTGTTTCCGGAAAATGCTGTGATATATGCGAAGGTTTGATAATTGAAACAGAAGCAAGAACTTTCTGAATCTCAGATTTCAGAAATAATTCAGATGGCATTATCAGATCACGTCGCATTTTCTGATATTGAGCATCAATATGGCTTGAAAGAACGAGAAGTTGTGACTCTTATGCGCAAAAGCCTTCGCAAGGGGTCATATCGTAGTTGGCGCAAAAGGGTAGCAACTTTTGGTAGTCGGCGTGAGCATTACAAATAACCTTTGCAATCAGAACACCTTTAAACTTTTGCTGCAGCTCTCCCGTCTATCAAGAGCCAAGTCGCATGATTGCCAATGCCAAGGTCTTGGCGCGCGGGACCATAGTGTCTAAACGCATGAACTCCTCCGGCGTATGGGCCCTTCCACCAACCGGTCCAGTACCGCAGACAGTTGGAGCACCAACTTGTGCTGTGAAACCTGAGTCTGCCGATCCGCCTGTAAACTCCCCACCAATGGTCAGGCCCATATCAGCCCCGGCAGCTGTATAGACATCGAAAATTTGCTTACTTTCGTGTGATTGTGTCAGGGGAAGAAAACCTCGGCTCTCAGTTATCTCAGTTACTGTTCCAGATACATATGCTGTCTCAAGTATTTTGGAGATTTGTTTCCAAACGGTGTCGCGCGCTTCCATAGTTTTGAAGCGTACGTCTACCTGAGCTTCTGCGAGTGGAGCGACCATGTTGACTGCATTTCCGCCACTAACAAGTCCTACATTCAGGGTTGTTCCGACCTCATAGTCAGTCAATTTGTGGAGTTCAGTGATCTTGGCTGCAAGTTCTCCAATAGCACTGATACCCTTCTCATGCTGACCTCCAGAGTGTGCTGATTTACCGGTAATTCTAAACTTGAAGAAGCTAGCACCTTTGCGGCCAATGACAGCGTTTCCGCTCTCGCGTCCGGGCTCTGCATTGAAGACCACGCGGGCGTTGCGAGCCTCGTTTTCAATAACGGGCCGAGAGGATGGGGAGGCGATCTCCTCATCTGAGGTGTAGAGCCCTATTAAAGGATAGGGACAACCTCCAAATCGTTTGAATGCCGCTAGCACGAAGGCGTTCATAACCAGTCCTGCTTTCATGTCAGCTACGCCAGGACCGTAGGCGATATCGCCTACAATGCTGAAGGGGCGCCGTTCTGCTTCGCCGTCTGGGAAAACCGTATCTCGATGTCCCATCAAAAGTACGGGTTGGTTTCCCTCGCCGCCGGTGACATGAGCACGAATACAATCGCCGAACTCTCCGTGAGGAACGCGATCTGTTGGAATACCTTCTGCTTCAAACCACTCTTCGAATGCCCGCCCAACAGCGTCGACACCTTTTTTGTTGTAGGAGCCAGAATCAATATTGACTACTTTCTCCAGTAACTCGGTCATTGCTGGGCGTTGTTCTTCGAGCCAATTGAGAATGTCGGTTTGTTTTTCAATAGATGAAGAGGTCATTGTCAGTAATTCCACTTTGAGAAGTCTGGTAATGTTGCCATTTCTCTCTTCATTTTGTCGACGTCGTGCCTTTGGAAAGCATGCAGTGAACCAAGAATATTTGGTCGTACTGATTAAAAAACTTCAAACGCTATGCATGGGAAGATAAAAAAATTTCATCTTTTAGTCATCTTCTTGCCATAGGTGATGATGCAAATAACCAACAGGTTCATTTTCCTCCCTGAACTCAGCTCAGCCCACTTGTTTGGCCTTAAAGCCAGCTTGTGGGCTTTTTTTGTTGGTTGATGTTGTGCGAGGATAAACCCTTATGAACGCCCATTGATTTGAGGTGAAAAAATTTGAACGACTAGCTGCATAGGTTGCATAAGCTTAAGCTGAATTGCCTATTTGCCGAGAGAGTTTGTAGCGAGATGGAGCCAGAGCTTCAGCCACTGAGTGAGCAAGTTTCGCAGAAAGTTGCCTGCCACATGACAAATCCTTCATCGGGGCATACGAAGGTTAACAGCAAGGGAAGTTGAACATGAGCCAATCTTCAGAAGAACCATTCCCCGGTTATGTTTATTCGAGTGAAGCGGCCAAGCGTGCTGATAACATTCAGAGCGCCGGCCGGAAGGCGATATTTAAATTTGCTGAGGGTTCTCTCTTTGATACCGAGCCTGCGCTTGTTGACAAGATCATGGCCAAAAATGTGGAGGCGCATAAATGAGCCTGACTGATCTTACACTTTTTGAGGCCACAAAAGCGGTAGTGAAGGGCGAGGTAACTTCATTAGACCTTGTTGAGTCGACACTAAACAGGATCGATGCAGTGGACCCTAAGCTGAATGCTTTCATACGTGTAGAAGCAGATACTGCTCGGTCAGAGGCTGCTGAGATCGATCAAGCTCGTGCTGCCGGCAAAAACCTTGGTCCGCTTGCTGGTGTGCCATTAGCACATAAAGATATGTATTACCGTGCAGGTGGCCTTACTACGTGTGGGAGTAAAATTCGAAAGGATTTTAGACCAACAGTAACTTCAACTGCTTTAGCTCGACTTAAGACCGATGGTGCTGTTTATCTTGGTGGTCTCAATATGGCCGAGTTTGCATTTGGTCCGACTGGTCATAATGAGCATTTTGGTGCCTGCCGTAACCCTTGGGATCCTTCGAGAATTACTGGGGGTTCTTCATCTGGTTCTGGCTCGGCCACCGCTGCGCGTATGACTTTTGGGGCCCTTGGTTCTGATACTGGTGGTTCGATCAGGCTGCCTGCAGGCTTGTGTGGTATTGTGGGGATGAAGCCCACTCAGACCCGGGTCAGCAGATTTGGCGTTATGGGCCTATCCTTTTCATTAGACAACGTTGGGCCACTAACTAGGACCGTACTGGACAACGCGCTCATGCTTGCATCGATTGCAGGGTATGATCCAGAGGACCCAACCTCCGCAACCGTTCCTGTAGATGATTATGTTGGAGCAGCACAATCGCCCAGCTGTAATGGCATTCGCATTGGGGTGGCTCGCGGATATTTTGAAAAAGATGCTGACGCGGCAGCCTTAACTGCGCGCGATGAGGCTTTGGCAGCCTTCAAATCTGCAGGCGCAATTATTGTCGAGACCGATGCGGGTAATTTAGATGATGTAAAAGCGATAAATGCCCTTTCTGCTCTCACTATGGGGCCAGAGGCGGCAACGCTTCATGCACACTGGCTTAGAACCTGCCGCGATGATTACGGTGCTCAAATGCGTGCTCGGTGTGAACCTGGATTTCAATATAGTGGGGTAGATTATCTCTCGGCCCTTCAACTTCGTCCAAAGGTTGTCGAAGACTTCATCCAGCGCGTTTTCTCTGACTGTGATTTTCTGTTGGCTCCAACTTTCAATGTTGAAACGCCAACTATTGAGGAAACAGATGTTTTAGACCATCAGGGTTTTGAAGCAGTTATTGCACGTATATCCCAATGTACTAGACCGTTTAATTATCTCACCCTCCCAGGTCTCGCTTTGCCGACACCGTCCCTCGTCGCGGGTATGCCTGGTTCCATCCAACTCGTTGGACCACCTTTTAGTGAAGCTAGAATTTATCAAGCTGCTGCTGCTTATGAAGTTGAAGCTGGATATACCGAGCGGAGCCCAGATCTATGAGTGAAGTAATCAGATATTATTTCGGGAAGGGCTAATGAAAGTTCGGTTCGCAGTTAACATTTCGAGCGGCTCGATCTTCCCACGTCGTTCGGATAGGCAAAAGTTTGCCGAACTTATCCGAGTTATAGACGGTGCAGGCGTCGACATGATTAGCACCTATGACAGTAGTTTCCTTGGTGGCGATGCCTATGTTCGAGCGACACTGATTGCCGAACATGCTGAGAATGCGATGATTGGTGTGCATCCTACAAATCCATTGACACGGGAACCACAGATTATGGGTGGGTTCCTTGGTTCTCTCGATGCTCTCACGGAAGGGAGAGCCTTCGTTGGAATTGGAAGTGGAGATAGTGCTGTTTACAACATCGGCTACAAGCCCGCGACACGAGCAAGAATTGAGTCGTATGTAGCGTGTATGCGTGGTCTTTGGGAGAAAGGAGAGGCTAAATATGACGGTCGTTTGCATCAAGCTCGATGGGGCGATGCCTTAGAACGACGAAAAATTCCTGTGATGCTGTGTGCAGAAGGGCCTCGGATGTTCCATCTTGCGGGGAGAATATCTGACGGAGTTTTATCTGGGGCAGGAGTCCTGCCCGAGGTGATTGAGAATACTCGAAATCTTGTACGTGAAGGAGCGTTGGCGGAAGGTCGTAATCCAGAGGAAATACCCTTTTGGTTCACTACCCGGACGTCGCTTGATGAAGATCGTGAGAAGGCGCAGAGGGCGATTTACGACTCAGTTGCTTCGATACTTAATCATTCCATGCGTTTTGGTCTTGAGAATAAGAGTCTGCCAACCCAGCTCGTAGCCAAGGTGCAAGAATTCATTGATGGATATGCGCTTTATGAGCATCAGGTCCAACACGGGACCAACGGAAAGCGTATGGTTGATATTGGTTTGGCTGACTACGCGATGGATCGTTATGCGATTGCAGGTACAGTCGGAGATTGGATTGATCGAATTGATGAACTAGCCGATGCAGGTGCAACGAACCTATACATCTCTGTTGAACGAGGAGATCTCGACCGACAGATAAATTACATGCGGGTTTTTGCGGAGGAGATTCGGCCCCGTTTCCTCTAAGTAATAAAATTGGCCCATCAGCTCTAAGTCGCTCGATAAGTTGCCGTCAGCGTCAGTAGGGCTCAGAAACCAACCAAGCCCGCACGAACCGAAATTCGTGCAGGCTTAGTTTTGTACTTGGGAGGATAAATTATGAAACGGCCATTAATTTATACGAACTAAAATGGCGAGATCCTTTCAGAAATCTTAAAAAATATTCATTTAAACATATTTTTTTGTCTGCATTGCACAGTTGCAAAGGATTGCGATCAGAGGTGCTTTAAACCTTCTATAAACCACTGTTTTACTGTCTTTAATTTAGTCATGGACCAATTTTAATTGGCAATCAGGAATGAATAGATAATCAAAATTAAAAAACTCAGTAATTAAACAAATAAAATCATTGTGTTGCAGATTTACTCAACCAATTTTTTTCTGTTTTCCTTGACCAAGGCGTCCTCATTGGAGGTACGCTACTGTTTCCAATAACCGTAATTACAAAGGAGCCTAGTAAATGGAAATCGTTGTAACAGGTCATGGTATGGATGTTGGAAAAACATTAACCTCTCGCATAGAGAGTGAATTCGTCGAAAAAGTTGGCCGTTATTTTGAAAATGCAATTGAAGGCCAAGCGACACTCAAGCGACAGCAAAGACACTTTTTTGCCAGTTTACGGGCTCATATTGCTCGTGGCACGACTATAGAAAGTTCAGGCTCAGCGGTTGATGCTCACTCAGCCTTTGATGCAGCTTTGGAGCGAATGGCTAAGCAGCTTCGCCGATATAAGCGGAAACTTGTATCAACTAATCATCATTCTCCATCACCCATCATATCTCTAACAACCAATTCTGCTGAAAGAGAGCAGGACAATAGAGAAGAAGCGGCTTATGGGGCTGGAAGTGAGCCAGTAATTGTTGCCGAAACAACGATGACTATTCCGGAACTGACGGTTTCAATGGCTGTGAACCGCATAAATATTTCGGGACGGACAAACCTCTTTTTCCGTAACGCGGCAAACGGCCAGCTGAATGCGGTTTATCGAAGAGAAGATGGTAATATTGGTTGGGTCGATCCATCAATGCAGGAATAGTGGGGACTAGAAGTTTTAAAACCTGAAATGCTAAAGCCCGCCTCTTGGCGGGCTTTAGTTATTTTTTAGAAGTAAAATTCGTAGATATTGATTTGGTTAAAGAGACACTTTCCATATCACGAAGTAACAACATCTAAAACCTCTATTCCACATCACTAACCGAATTAAGACTAGAGCTAGATGACGGGTTAATATCCAAAATTTGGAAAAATGTTCCTGATTTAGGGGTAGAAATTTGCGCAAAAGCACTTCTTGAGAAGGCAAAAAATTCGAGCGCCAAGCTAATTAAACGGCCAAGAGAAACTCAATAACCGCCGCCATCTCCTCCGCCACCACCGCTGTCATTTCCGCCGCCATTATCATTGGACTCAGAGCTGACCCCGAATGTGGTCTCCGAAATTTCTGGCAAACCTTTAGTTGGCGATATGGATATTTGTCCGCCATCAGTTTCAGCTGTAGAGCCAGCGCTGACTAAAGATGGTGAACCATTTATGGGTGTTACCTCCACTATTCCCTCCAATACCGAAACTAAAGTACCTCCACTTGCATCTATGGACACGATAAAATCTGTTCCGCGAACTCCAAGTACGGCAGAAGGTGTGCGAACTATATAACTTTTGCTTGCCATTTTGCCTGTCACAAAGCGCATCAGACCAGTTGCAATATTTAGTGATAAATCACCTGTGCTGGATTTTGGGTTAAACGCAAAATTATCAATTTTAACTTTGCCAAGAGATCCCACAATTAGTCGAGTGTTGTCTTTAAACCTTACGTCGATGCGGCCGTCCTCAACGCTTTCGATTTCCATGTTTAAGATTACATCGTCGCGTGCGAAGAGAGGTTGGCGCTTTTCGCCTACTAGTGTCCCATAGCCATAGATTTCAACAAGCCTGACAGAGCCAACTTTTTCCGCATGTGCAGGTATCGAAACCAAGAAAAAAGCAACAAGATGCGTAAGTATTAAAGCTAATCTCATCAAGGCCTCCTTAAGCATAAATCATCAACAAATTGATGACTGAACTCTCCATATTCAGGTTTGCTTCTGCCTGTTGAAATAGTTTTTGTTTAGAAACTCAATCTGCATGTCCTCGTAGATCACATCAGGATACTTCGCAGGGTGCAAAGCATCAACGCAGCTAGCCAATGGCGCAATTTTTGCGGTTAAATTTGGAGCGAGGAAGAATGGAATAGAATATCGATCCTCACCGGAGTTATTAAAAACACGATGCGCCGTTGAGAGAAATCTATCGTTAGTCCACCGCCGCAGAGTATCCCCTGAATTCACTAGAAAAGTCCCCGAAATGATCGGTGCGGGGAGCCACTCCCCCTTAGGGGTTCGGATTTGCAAACCTGGAACGTTCGCCTGGGCGAGAAACGTGGAAAAATTCCGATCTGTATGAGGTGCTGTGCCAAATATGTTTTCTGCATAATCGGTTTTTGACGCAGTTGGATAGTGGATCATCCTGACTATCGTTTCGCTTTCCTTGAAATAAGGCTCAAAGTAGTTGGGCTCCATACCAAACGCGACAGCATAAGCAGGTAGCAACTGGAGGCTGAAAGCCTCCATGGTCGTCATATACTTTTGCACTGTCGATTTGAATCCAGGAAGATTTTCTGGCCACTGATTTGGATCGCGAAGATCTTTACCAGCTTTAACATCTGGATCTTCGGGGTCCCTCTCGCGGCGCGCAAAAAATGACTCATTTTCATTCGGTTTCGGATTTTTGTTGAGAACGGAGTGTCGTTGGGCGTGCCCTTTCAGCGGCATATATCCGTTGTTAGAACGATTAAGATGGATCTTCATTTTTCTTTCGAGGGGAAGCGCATGGAAGCGTTTTGTTTCCTCAAACATTCGCTCAAGTAAATCAGATGGAATAGGGTGCTCTGCGATATAAAAGAAACCAATATTAGTTAGCGCGCTTCTAATACCTTCAGCTAAAGCTTCTAAGGCGCCGGGCTTGCTCGCGAGGTATGCTGATATGTCGAGAATTGGAATTCCATCTCGTGTTTGGTCAATCATAGCTTCACTTGATTGGTGCGTTTTAGTCGCCATGCGCCCGCCCTCACTGATACCAGTCTTAAGACCTATTTAAAGTTATATCGAGGAAGTACCTTTCCCGAATGGAAAGTATAATGACTCAAAAAGCTAAGAATTTTTAGGAAAATGGAAGCAGGAGAAATTTCGTAAGATTTTAAGTGTTCGTCTATATTTCATTTGATGTGATATGGATTTGTGAAAACCTCTTTTTTGAGAATCCGGTTTGGCGGTATTCATCCGCCTCTTCAAGAAATTGTTTTTTGCACAAGTCGACTTTAACCATTTAGTACGGATTACATCTTGAATTCCGCAAATGTAGAACATCAGCCCGAAGTTCCACAGGGTATAAAGTCTCTTCTTTTCGACAAGGGCTTTCTAGCGTTTTGGATGGCAGGCACCCTAATCGGAGTAATTAGGTGGCTGCAGCTTTTGGCGTTGAGCGTTTACACTCTCGATATTACAGCATCGCCTTTTTTAGTATCTATGGTGCCTCTCTTGTTCATGGCACCGATGGCATTAACTGGCCCGTTGTGGGGCGTAGTTGCCGATAGAACAGACCGGAAGCATTTATTTATTGCAACAACCGCGCTCGTTTGCTCCGTATCATTAATAATGGCGTATGTGGCGCATGTGGGGGAATTAGTATTTGGCCATATTGCCATAGCGTCTCTTCTGGCGGGGGTTTTCTGGGCTACCGATATGCCGATACGACGTCGGCTGATAGGAGATTTATCTGGAAATGCACTTGCGCCAGCAATGAGCCTAGACGCTGCAACTGGTAATGCTACTCGAATGCTTGGGCCGCTTCTCGGTGGACTGACGTTACAGTTAATGGGAATAGCGGGTGTCTTTGTGTTCAGCTTTGTTTGTTACACCATAGTTCTGCTGTTAGTAGCATCAGTGCAGTTACCCCAAATTAAAGTCCTTTCTAAATCTACTACATCTCTGTTCAATGATCTCGCAGGCGGCGTTCGTCTAGTATCTGGCGATGTATGGCTCAAGCTCGTGCTATCGGTAACCATAGTTTTTAATATTTTTGGTTTTGCCTTTACGTCCATGATTCCTGTTTTGGGTGCTCGGCAACTAAAACTTGACCCTTTCTGGGTTGGGGTGTTGTCGAGTTTGGAGGGGCTTGGTGCTTTTATTGGAGCTATTATGGTTGCATTGATAGCGCGGCCTGAAATTCACTTTAAAATCTATTTTCGTGGCGTTGCAGTGTATTTGGCCCTTGTGGGTGTTTTAGCAGGACTAGCAATTAATATTTCCAACATCAGTCTTCCGTTTATTGCGTGTGGTGCAGTTTTAGTTGGGATTGGCATTGCTGGAGCTTGTTTCTCAGCAATGCAAAGCACTCTTTCTTATTTAGCAGCACCTCCGGCTTTCAGAAGCCGTGTTCTTGGTGTGCTTACTTTATGTATTGGTACCGCCCCAATCGGCTTTTTTTGCATTGGATGGGTTGCTGAGCAATTGAGCGCGCCAATAGCGCTGTGCATGACATCTCTTTTTGGTCTTGCTGCTCTTGCATTTGTTCGTTTCCGTTACCGATTGGCGGGATCAATACCACCATCATCTAAGGATAAAAGTTAGCTCAAAGTGGCTAAAAGGATTGCTATGCTCTTTCGTTTGGCTACGCTTCCTCCAAGTCGAGGGAGGCAATTAGATCAAGATGGAAACAATAGAAGAGGTCTTTGATTACATTATTATTGGGGCAGGTTCAGCGGGTGCTGTGCTTGCCAACCGGCTTAGTGCAGATGAAAGGACAAGAGTTTTACTGCTCGAAGCGGGAAAGCCAAACAACATCTGGACGCGCATTCCAATCGGTTTTGGTAGATTAATAGAAAACCCAGATGCAAATTGGTGCTACAGCGCCGAGCCAGAAGAGAATACTAACGGACGCCGTATGCCTGTTCCTCGTGGCAAACTCTTGGGAGGTTCAAGTGCAATAAATGGCATGATTTTTGTCAGAGGCCAGTCGCTAGATTATGACACCTGGGCCCAACTTGGGAACCGAGGCTGGAGCTATCGTGAGGTGCTTCCGTTCTTCCAAAAGATGGAGCAGTTTGATGGAGGTGACGAGGAGTATCGCGGTCGCTCAGGACCTCTTAGGGTTACGGAGATACCTGAGGTTGAGCCTCTTTATCAGGCAATCTTAGATGCTAGCCAGCAAGCCGGGTTACCTTTCAATTCAGATTATAATGGAGCTAGTCAAGAAGGGGTCTCAATAAGTCAGACAACAATATCTAGGGGGCGCCGTCAAAGCACTGCCCATTGTTATCTTGAACCTGCCAAGACTCGAAGCAACCTTAAAATTATATCTGAAGCCCTAGCCGATTGTTTGCTTTTTGAGGGTAGTCGATGCGTTGGTGTTTCTTATTCCAGAAGGGGAACTGTTCATAAGGCGCGAGCCGGCCGAGAGGTGATAGTGTCTGCAGGCTCTGTAAAATCACCGCAATTGCTTGAACTCTCAGGTATTGGTCAATCTTCCCGTCTACGAAACCTTGGAATCGATGTAGTACATGACCTGGCAGGTGTAGGAGAAAATTTGCGAGATCATTACGCTCCCCGGATGCGTTGGCGAATTGGGGCTCGAGGCTTCACTTATAATGATAAAGCTCGCGGTCTTGGCATTGTTCGAGAAGCTTTTAAATTTTTCTTTAAACGCACTGGCTTATTAGGCTTGCCAGCAGCGCCTGTACGAGCATTTTTCAGAACCAGAGGAGGCTTAGAGTCACCAGATGCTTGCATTGGTTGGTTTCCGCTTCTGGTGGCTCCAGGTTATAGGATTGACGAAGAGTCTGGCATTACGACTTTTACTCATCCGCTTCGGTCTGAAAGTACAGGAAGTATTCATATCGGAAGTGATGATCCATATGTTCAGCCGGAAATTAATTTCAACTTTCTTTCATCGCCGCCAGATGCGGAAATTACTTTGCATGGTATCCGGATGACCAGAGAGATAATGGGTATGCCCGCTATGCAGCATCTCCAGGTTGAAGAGATATTTCCCAATCCTGGTTTACAAGATGATGATGAACTTATGGCTTGGGTTAAGCAAACGGCCGAAACGACATATCACCCAGTCGGTACTTGTAAGATGGGTTCTGATCCGTTGGCGGTGGTCGACGAGCGGCTGCGAGTGCATGGCTTAACCGGTTTGAGGGTAGCAGATGCCTCAATCATGCCTACTTTGTCTTCTGGGAATACTAATGCGCCTTCAATTATGATTGGTGAGAAAGCTTCTGAAATGATCTTAGCTGATGCAGCCTGATTTGATGTCTGAATTTCAGATGAGTTCTTCAAGTGGAGTGCTAGGAAATGTCTTTGAAAATTAGACCAATCAGTGATGCCTTAGGTGCGGAGGTTTTTGGCATTGATTTCAGAAACCCTGTTTTAGACAGTGAACTTCAAACGCTTAAATCAGAGTTGGCAGAGCACCTAGTATTGGTCGTGAGGAACCAAAATCTAAACCCAGATCAACTCGTTGCTGCTGTTCGAATGTTTGGCGAAATCATGCCTCAGCACCTAACTGAAATGCTAATGCCTGAGCATCCGGATATAGCAGTTTTAGATAGTAGGAATGTACAGCCTGGGCCAGATGGAAAATCTATGCCCGTTGGTTCAAGAGCCTGGCATACCGATCATACCAACCATGCCATGCCGCCGAAGTTTACGGTGCTTTATGCCGTTAACCTTCCAGAAACTGGTGGTGATACTAGTTTTGCAAATATGCAAAGAGCTTATGGCCTTTTGTCAGAGGACGAGCGCAAAGAGTTAGTAAATCTGCGCACTTTGAACAAAATTGAAGATCATTCGTATGTTAGCGATGAAGACCGAAGCCGATTTGGTGAAAGACAAAGTCATCCGCTGATCCGCACTCATCCTGATACGGGAAGGCAAGGCATCTATTTACACCCTGGTAAAACAGAATGTATCGAAGGCATGACACCTGAAGCTAGCCGCATTTTTGTAGATCAGTTGCTCGACAGAACTATAGTTTCGGAAGTCATCTACCGGCACCGCTGGCTTCCTGGAGATTTAATAATCTGGGACAATCGTGGGGTTTCTCATCGGGCGCACGCTGATTACGATTTGAAAATTGGCCGTGTGATGCATCGTGTATTAGTTAGGGGAGAGGTGCCGTTTTAGGTATTTTTTATCTTCCGATACTTCTTAATGAATCTTAGTTTTTCATTGTTACTAAAAGCTCACCATGGCAGCATAATGTGACTATAAATCCGCTTATTTGAAGGAAGCTATTGGCATGGTTACGCCCCCAGCAGGCCAAATACCTGGCATTTATCACCGACAGGTTGGAGACATAACTGTAACGGTAGTTTCCGATGGATACTTAATGGGAACGTTGGACGTTCTGCATAATATTGCTGAAGAAGATGCCCAACGAATGATTGTTGATGCCTTTGGTCCTGCAAAAGGTCGTAAGACTTCAGTGAATACCTTTTTGATCCATTCCCAAGGTAAGCTTGCTTTGGTTGACACTGGGTGTGGCACCTACATGGCAGACACAGGTGGTTGGATGATGCAAAACCTCCAGGCGGCTGGCATCAAGACAACGGACATAGATACTATTCTACTTACTCACATGCATCCTGATCACTCAGCTGGTCTGAGCGATAGAAATAGCTGGACGCCTTTTTTTCCAAATGCCGAGCTTGTTTTTCACGAGAACGAGCTGAAGCATTGGGAGGATGATGCAGCTATGGCCCGGGGCACCGAACGAGAAAAACAACTTTTCTTTCAGGCTACCCGAGAGCAGGTTGCACCTTATAAAAAACAAATGCGCATGTTTGCCGATGGTGACGAAGTGTTCCCTGGTGTGATCGCAATGGCTGCTCATGGACATACGCCAGGCCATAGCATGTTTAATGTTCAATCAGGTAATGAGCAGCTTTTGATTTGGGGTGACATTATGCATGTCCCTGATATCCAGGCCCCGATGCCTCATGTCACCATGGCTATGGACAGTGACCCTGCTCAGGCAGGAGCTACTCGCCAGCGTGTATGTGATATGGTGGCAAGTGATCGGCTATTAGTAGCTGGTATGCACCTTCACTTCCCCGCCTGCAGTTATGTTGTGCGTGATCGTAGTGGCTTCAAAGTCATACCTGAGCGCTGGCAGCTCTAGCTCTCTTTATGAAGCTGGGGCCAATCTCTTAACATGTGGCGTCAGTTTTAAACTCTGTAGATCACAGTTTGGCAGCGACTTAGGTTCATCACTGCTTCGACTTTAGGCTACCTTAAAACCCTTATAATTTTGTTCAACTACGTCTTCACAAATATCTCGGTAGCGGGCCATTCCCCCAGCATAGGGTAAGAAGACACGAGGTTTTCCTGGAACATTTGCGCCAAGATACCATGAAGATTTTGCCGTAATCAGTAAGGTGGCTTGTGCGGCTTTCTGAACTTGGGTTTCCCATTCATTCACCGCTGTAGAAGTGGGTTCCATACAACTTGCGCCAATTTGGTCAATGTGAGTAATAGCATTGGCTATCCACTCAGCATGTTGTTCAATTGCAACTGGCATGTTCGTTAATACAGAAGGGCTTTGTGGCCCAGTAATTGTGAACAAGTTAGGGAACCCCTCGACTTGCAAGCCGAGATAAGTTTTTGGACCTTCTTGCCAAACATCCCCAAGTGAAAGACCATCGCGGCCAATAAGATTAAGCCTAGTTAAAGGGCCGGTCACTCCGTCATAACCAGTAGCAAACACAATAATGTCTAGATCGTACTCAGTGCCATCAGACGTCCGCAGACCACGAGGTGTGATCTCTTCAATTGGTGCTTCTTTAACATCTACAAGAGATACATTTTCACGATTGTATGTTTCAAAATAGTGGCTATCGATGATTGGACGCTTTGTAGAATAATGATGGTCAAAAGCGGTTAGTTTTTCTGCTGTTGTCGGGTCTTTTACCGTTTCACGAATTTTTCTAGTTACGAAGTCCGCCATTACCTTATTAGCAGCTTCATCTACCATGATATCATTGAATACTGCCCTGAACTGCATTCCCCCTACTTGCCATGCTGCCTCGAGCAACCTTTCTTGTTCGTCAGCAGAGGTCTCAACTGCTCGACGATTTTCAACGCCCCAAGGATGACCATTGGTTGTTGCTTTCATATTGCGTGCGATCTCTTCAAAATTTTTGTGGACCGAGCGTTTGAAGTCTTCGGTTAGAGGCGCGTTGCGTGCAGGGACCGAATAGTTTGGTGTTCGTTGGAATACAGTGAGATGATCCGCTTGTTTAGCAATAACAGGAGTTGCCTGAACGCCAGTTGAGCCAGTGCCAATTAAACCGACACGTTTTCCAGAGAAATCTACTCCATCTTGAGGCCACGATCCTGTGTGTATCCATTGACCTTTAAAGCTATCAAGGCCCTTGAAGTTTGGAATATTAGCAGCTGAAAGGCAGCCAACTGCTGTGATCAAAAACCGAGCAGTATATTCGCCGTGGTTTTCAGTCATTATCCTCCAACAACGGACATCTTCATCCCAGGAGGCTCCAGAAACTCTGGTATCAAATTGAATATCTTTCTTCAGATCCAGTTGATCTGCGACAAAATTTAAATACCGCATAATTTCTGGTTGCTCGGGGTAACGCTCTGACCAATCCCAACTGCAGTAAAGTGACTCAGAAAATGTGTAGCAGTAAGCATGGCTTTCCGTATCGCAGCGAGCTCCTGGATAACGGTTCCAGTACCATGTTCCACCTACACCGCTGCCTTGTTCAAGGACTCGAACCTTTAGGCCAAGTTTGTCTCTTAGGAGGTGGAGCTGATACATCCCAGCAAATCCAGCTCCAATGACAATAGCATCGAATTGGGCCTTAGATGTTTCAGACATGTTCCTTGAATTCCTTTATCTTGGCAGATTGACGTGTAGATACCTCAACTTACTTTGATTGAGAAATTGAGCGTTAAACCAACCTAATTCATAAGAAGAATACCTAAATTTTATTCTAAGCAAATAAATTTTCTGTCAATTCTCGTGTCGTTGATCCAACCCTTTATCTAGGTTGCCATTCGGCAGAATTGCCTCCAAGGGTTGGGGAAGGAAGTTCCCAAAAAGGCTGCGTCTCTGACATTTGCAACACAGGTGCCAAATGGCGAATAGGACCTGCTGCTAGCTTACTTTCGCATCTATAATTATCTAGTTCTGAGGTTGGAAAGTCATAATTTGGTTCCGAGAATTTTACGTTTCCTTGACGATAAATGAACATCCCAGATTGGCATAGCGAGACGCGGACGTGGTAGCTGCCACCGTCTTTGGCGCGGCGTGCTAAAGCTAAAAGAACACCGTACGCTGCAAGATATCCGGTGGTGTAATCATTGGCGGCTGCAGGGAGTAGTTTTGGACGTTCGGGAGAGCCTTCTTGAGCAATACCCGTTACTGTCTGGGCGACTTGTTCCCAGCCTGCTCTGTGGCTGAAAGGACCGTCGGCACCAAAACAGCTTATTGACACATAAATTATGCCTGGGCGGATCGTTGCCAGGTCATCTGGTGCAAAGCCATGGCTGGCAATAATCCCGGGGCGGTATCCTTGGGTAAAGATATCAGCATTACTTGCCAGAAATTTAAGTTTCTCAGCATCTTTGTCGTCTCGGAGATCCAAAAAACAACTGCGTTTCCCATGGCTTGTGTCAATCACATGTTCGGCAATTTGGGGTAGATGGGGAGCGGTTACCATGAGGACATCGGCACCATGTTCAGCAAGTGAGCGGGCAGAAATTGGTCCAGCTAGAATTCTTGTTAAATCCAGTGCTCGAATTCCTGATAATGGACGTGGTCCATCGGGTAACGGTTCAGGTTCACTGTCGCCAATTTTTATAATTTCAACTATCGGCTTTCCCGCTAACACTTTGCCATGTTCAGTTGCTAGCCACTCTTCGTTACTTCGCACCATAGCTCCGCATGCACGAATTTCGTCGATTGCCTGTTCAAGTTCGATCGCATCGTGACGGGAAACAGCAGCTGCAACACTTTTGGGATTGGGCTCCGCGCCGAGCAAGTTAAGAACCCGTTTTTGAAGGTGAGGTAAGCCAAAGTGAGGTAAAAACCACCGTCCATCTTTTGTTGGCCAAGGTTGAGTTATTGCGATCATGTCCTCATGGGCACGATTTACACAATTTTCCCAGCCTCCACTCCCGTCCGGACGCTGCAAATAATTTGAGCTTCGAAGGGCGGCTGCCGTGTGACGCATATTGATCTTCACCTTTTGGCGTCTGCCGGTTTTCATCTCCCAAATATCGTTAGTTGCAACACCAATTCCTGCCAGAACGGCTGCAGCGGTTGTCCCTATACGAAATTTGGTGGAAAGGATTGGTTCACTACCTATTATCTCTACTTCCTCAGGCTCTGGAGAAGTGAGGGATCGGATCGACATAACTTCTTCGAACGGTGTTAGCATTTTTAGGGTTCCATTTTTTTCAATAATGAGGGTCCGATATCTGGCGGTAGAGTCAACCAGGGATTAATCTGAGCTTAAACCTTTTCTGGGAGGATGTTCATGAGGCAAATCAAGATCGGTGACATAACTATTGATGCTGTTATTGAGAGAGATGGGCCATGGCGCAAACCTGAGGACTTCTTTCCAGACTTCGATGAAGCAACTTTTCAAGCACATGTTCCAAAAATGGAGCCAGAGGTGTTTGACCCCACCACTGGGAAGTTGGTGATGACTTACCAGACCTTTGTTATCCGAACACCAAATCTCACTATTTTGGTTGATACGTGTACTGGTGAGCATAAAGGCCATCCGGCACCATTTGATTTTCCCGGCAAAGAACGTTGGCGGGAAGAGTTATTTGCGCTTGGCGTAAAATTTGAAGATGTAGACTACGTTTTTTGTACTCACTTGCACATTGATCATACAGGATGGAATACAACCCTGAAGGATGGTCGTTGGGTCCCCACATTTCCTAATGCAAAATACATTTTTCATAAGGGTGAATATGCGATTTGGGAAGCTGAGCATGCAAAGGGCGCAAATCCTCCAGGTACAGTTTTTCGAGATAATTGCTTACCAATAGTAGAGGCAGGACAAGCTCTATTAGTTGACGACGACTACAAACTAGATGATTTGGTAACTCTTACCCCAACTCCAGGTCATTCACCCTGCCATTGTTGCGTTAACCTTCATTCTAAAGGGGAAACAGCGATTATTACTGGGGACATGATGCACCATGCCATTCAGTGCAGAGAGCCCGATTGGTCAGTAAATCCAGACTGGGATCAAAAGGAGGCAGCTCGCTCTCGTCGAAAATTTTTGTCTGAGGTGGCTGGAACCGATGTGCTTCTTTTGCCCATACACTTTCCCGCTCCAACGGTGGGTACTGTTACGATGGATGGACCTGATCGTTTCGATTACAAATTTAAGAGGGACTAGAGAATTTCATATACGTCATAGACGGGTCCCGCTGGATCCCTTCGGCCGACAGCAACCGTAAGAATACTATTAAGCCACATGTATTTTTTTGAGGCGGTTTCAAACCTTGGTGATGTGCGAAAATAGTAAAGGTTTGGATCGACATTCTTGCCCTTTAAGAGATCTGCCATCACTGCCTCAGGGCCATGTCGAAAGCCATGGTAAGTTGTGTATAGAAGCGCACCATCGTCTGTTTCTAAGGTCATCCGAACGTCAATTTTAGAAACTCCGTCGGTGCCGGTGAGCAACCAATCTCCACCCCCATCGTGGATATGTCCTTTTAATTTCGGACCAGAAAAAGTTCCACCTGTAATGCGAGCGACCAATCGGTCACCGTGTGGTGTTCCTCCAACATCCGTCAGAGGAAGGTGGACATTCAATGCTAATCTGCAGAGAAATTCTGTTTTTAACTGCATCCGGTCCATTGAAAATCTTCCTTTTTCTAGGTTGCTTGTAACTGTCACCAATGCTGAGTTAAGTCAGGCGGCGTCTTCAAGCACCATTTCAGCGGCTTTTTCTCCAATCATAATTGAGGGAGCATTTGTATTCCCTGAGATCAGTGTTGGCATTATTGAGGCATCAGCCACTCTGAGACCATTCAATCCGCGCACTTGAAGACGTGGATTTAGCACCGCCATTGGATCATCATCTCGACCCATTTTGCAGGTGCCGACTGGATGATATGTGGTCTCACCTGCAGCTCTTGCCCAGGCCTCGATCTCGGCATCAGTCTCTGCAATTTGACCAGGAGCAATTTCATGCAAATCCAAATCAGCCATAGCCGGTGCGCGCATAATGGAGCGAGCCATCCGTATGGCCGCTATGGTAAGCTCGACGTCTGGGGCGGCTGATAGAAAATTGTAGCGGATAGCTGGAGGCGTTGCTGTGCTAGGGCCTTTGATATGGACGCTGCCTTTGCTTTCTGGACGCATAACGTGGGCGTAACAAGTGAAGCCTGCCTGTTTAGAGAGTTTGTAGCCAGGCTCGTATAGCATAGGAACCCATCCTAGCAGGCAGTCGGGAGCATCTAGGTGGGGTGAAGATTTGACAAAGGCTCGAATTGGGGCGGCTGGTATTCCCATCATTCCCTTGCGCGTCAGGCCGTAGCGCAGTGCTTGCCATATTAGACCTACGCCACCCGCTTTATCATTATAGGTTACGCCACGCTTGCCAACAGCCCAACGCGTGCGTGGTGCATAGTGGTCACGTAGATTTTCACCTACCCCAGCCAATTCATGCTGAACTTTAACCCCTGCGGACATAAGATTGTCTGGGCGACCAATACCAGAAACTTCTAAAATCTGGGGAGAGTTAAAGCTACCCGCCGATATAATAACTTCGCGGCCAGCCCGAGCTTCTTTTGTTTTGCCATTTTGGTTGTAGGCTACACCAACTACCCGCTTTCCCTCCAATATAAGACGCTCTGTAAGGGCTTCCGTTTCTATGCGAAGATTTTTGCGATTTTTAGCTGGCTCAAGATAGCAGGCGGCTGTGCTCATACGTTTGCCATTTGAAATGGTTGCCTGGCTCATGGAAATTCCATGTTGGTCCAAGCCGTTGTAGTCCTTGGGGTTGGGTACCCCAACTTCGGCAGCGGCCCTTATAAGTCTATCGTAAAGTTCGCCTCTTTCGTCTGGATGCGTTACACGTATAGGCCCATCGTTACCTCGAAACTCGTCAGCTCCACCTTCGTAGTTTTCTAGTTTTTTAAAAGCCGGTAGGACGTCTGCATAAGACCAGCCTCGGCAGCCTAATTGAGACCATTGATCGTAATCGCGCGCCTGTCCTCGCACGAAGACAAGTCCATTGATGGACGATGAACCCCCAAGTAGTTTGCCGCGTGGAGCTGGGAGCGCTCTGTTACCGGTGCCCTCTTCAGGTTCCGAAGAGTAAAGCCAGTTGGCGACAGGGTTAGATATTAATTTTGCGTAACCAATGGGAATTTGAGACCAAAAATTTTTTGCTGGTCCTGCCTCAAGTAAAAGTACCTGGTATCGACCGTTTTCTGAGAGTCGAGCGGCCAACGCTGCACCTGCCGAACCTGCGCCAACAACAATGAAATCGAAAATATCTTGGTCGGTCATTTTAAGTTCTTCCGTTTAGGGTCTTTGCATCTTGAATCGATCGCCAAATTGTTTCGGGCTTTGCAGGCCCATCCCAGCCATTTACCCCAAGGGGGTTTAGAGCGTTTAGTATAGCAAGCGTGATGGCAGGATAGGCTGCGATTGCTCCAGACTCGCCGGCTCCTTTAACACCAAAGGGATTGGTTGTGCATCGTGTCATGCTGAAACCAAGTTTCAAGGATGGAAGATTGTCGGCGCGAGGAATGGCATAGTCCATGAAACTTCCGGTTAGAGGTTGCCCAGTCTTTGCATCAAAAATTGTGCCTTCCAGCACTGCCTGACCCATTCCTTGAGCAATAGCGCCTGCGACTTGCCCCTCAACTATCATGGGGTTCACCATAACCCCGTAATCGTCAACGGAAGCATAATTCACCAGGTGAACCTCGCCAGTTTCTGGATCCACTTCAACCTCCGCGGCTTGGGCGCCGTTTGGATATGCCATTTGCCCGCGTGAAAAAGCGTGAAAGGCATTCAGAGGATTGCCGCGTAGCTCTGCTTCCGCGGCCACCTCAATAAGATCAACGCTGCGATCATCCGCTCTGAAAGAACCATCCTTGAAGGTGACGGTTCCAGCTTGCAGCATTTCTGCAGCTATCGGAGTAGCCTGTTCTACAATTTCTTCGGCGGCCCGCCATATGGCTGTGCCCGCCATATAAGTAGCTCGGCTGCTGCCATGGCCACCACCGATTGGTACAGCGTCAGTATCGCCATGGATCAAGCGAATTTTGTTATTTTCTATTCCAAGTCTGTCTGACAACAGTTGTGAAAATGTTGTCTCGTGGCCTTGTCCAATTGTTTGCGTGCCAACAGCTAAATCAACGCCACCATCAGCTCGAAAGCGTATCGAGGCGCTTTCATCTGGTGACCCACCATTTGCTTTTATATGACACGCGACCCCCAGGCCGCGTAACTTCGATGAGTTTATCTGTCTTGAGGAAAATCCATCCGCATCTATTACCTGCAATACTTCTTCGAATGCTTTTGGAAAGTTACCACTATCTACTCTAGTACCAAGAGCATTGCGCATGGGCGTTTTGCTGAAGAGGTTACGGCGCCGAAGTTCAAACCTGTCTATTCCAGTAGAGTAGGCTGCTTTATCGACCAGGCGCTCCATGATGTTAACCATCTCTGCAAAGCCTGGTCCTCGCATAACCCCAATGGGTGTAGTATTTGAGAGGACGGAACGTGCTCGCATCGCGATCTTGGGAATATCGTATACGGTCCCAGGAAGATGCGCGTATTGGTTTGTCTGCACGCCGGCAGCGGAACCGGCAATATAAGCGCCAAGATTTGCAATGCTTTCAATTTCAAGGGCAATGAAACGCCCTTCTTTATCAAGGCCAAGTCGAGCCATTGCTCTGTGGTCACGAACCTGATGATCACTAAGAAAAACTTCCGAGCGAGTGGCAATCCATTTTACTGGCCGGCCAGATTTTTTTGCGGCCCAGAGCAGTAGTCCTTGTTCTTGGTAGCCAAAATTTTTTGAGCCAAACCCTCCTCCTACATCTGGTGCGAGCCACCTGGATTGGGTGCGTTTAATTTTAAGAGCCTTAGCAATATGGTCCCGATTATTATGAAGGCTTTGGCTTGATACGTGGAAAGTGAAGCGGTCTGTATCGGGGTGATAGACCGCCACTCCTCCTCTTGGCTCAATGGGATGGGTGATTACCCGGTGGTTTAAAAGTTCTATTGAGACTACATGTTCGGCGACGGACAAGGACTTAAAGACGCCATCATTGTCTCCATGTTTCCAGTCCATACATAGGTTTCCAGGAACCCTGGGGTCTACCTGTGGGGCGCCAACTTCCAAAGCGGCTCTTCCATCCACGACAGCCTTTTTTTCTGAATAATCTACTTCAATCATTTCTGCTGCATCGAGCGCGGCCGACTTAGTTTCGGCTAAAACCATGACCACGGGTTCACCGACGTAGCGAACATGGTTATCTGCTAAAAGTGGTTGTGGTCCCCAGTTAAAGGGTTCGCCAGTCATGGTGTTTGCTGTCACATAAGGATCGAGGTTGCCGATACCGTCTGCGCCGAGATCACTGGAAGTCAATACGGCGATGACCCCAGGTGCCGCTTTTGCAACCGAAAAGTCGATTTTTCTTATTTCTGCACTTGCGTGGGGACTGCGTAGAAAAACAGCGTGGGCAACATTTTCAAAAACCATGTCGTCAAGATAACAGCCTTGCCCAGTAACAAACCGATAGTCTTCTTTGCGCTTTGGCGTGGCCCCAACTTTGGCAATCTCAACTCCAGTGCTCATGAAAGCTGAAACCCATCATATTCCTTGGACGCAACGTCCTCGCACTTAGCTACATAACGGGGGAATCCTCCAATGTACGGCATGAAAACCCTTGGTTTGCCAGGAACATTGGCACCTACATACCAAGACGAGCACACCGAGCGTAGCGATAATTCTGCTGTTTCATTTACATGATCCACCCAATTATTTTCCGCTACTACTTCCGCTTCAATTTCTGTTTTTCCACTTTTCCTTAGGTCAGAAATACAACGGTCTATCCATTCAACATGTTGTTCAATTGACGGAAGCATATTGGTCAGAACTGAAGGGCTTCCGGGGCCAGTGACCGTAAAAAGGTTCGGAAATCCTGCAATGGCTAGTCCCAAATAGCTGCGTGCTCCTCCATGCCACTTTTCCCTCAGTTGTTGGCCATTCCGTCCCTCAATGTTTATCCTATTCAGAGCGCCCGTCATCGCGTCAAAACCTGTCGCAAAAACGATAGTATCAACTTCTGTTTCAATATCGTGCGCTAGCACACCCTTGGATGTAATCCGTTGGATTGGGTTTTTAGAAACATCAATAAGTTTGACGTGGGGGAGGTTATACGTTTGGTAATATCCAATATCGACGCATAGACGTTTGCAGCCAATGATATTTTCAGGGCAGAGCATGTCCGCAACCTTTGGATCATCCACTAAGCTGCGGATTTTCTCTCGCACGAATTCGGCAGCTGTATCGTTTGCTTCCTTAACAAACAGCAGGTCCTTAAAACCTCCGAGAAAAGACAGTCCACCTCGATCCCAGCGTTTCTGATACTCGGTACGTCTTTCTTCGTCAGTTGACTCGAGCGCTGCAATGTCCCGGAAATCAAACGCTACACCCGTCGGCATGGTTTTTGCGTAAGCGCGGAGCTGTTTGTAAGTCTTTTTGATTTCAGCGATATAGTCGTCATCTAAATTGTGATTATTTGCTGGAATTGCATAGTTTGCCGTTCGCTGAAATACGGTCAGGCTCTTTGCTTGTTTGGCTATGATTGGGATTGATTGAATGGCCGATGAGCCGGTTCCAATAACAGCCACCCTTTTTCCTTCGAAATTCACGCCTTCGTGAGGCCATTCTCCAGTGTGATAAATTGGGCCTTTAAAATTTTCTGCACCATCAAAGTGCGGGTGGTTTGGAGCAGAAAGACAGCCCAAAGCCATCACACAGAAAGGAGCCTCAAACTGCTCACCTTCTTCCGTGGTTAGACTCCAGGTCTTGGCTGATTCGTTATATTTTGCGGAGGAAACACGCGCATTGAATTGAATGTCTCGGCGCAAATCAAACCGGTCGGCTACATGATTGGCATATCGAAGTATTTCAGGTTGGGCAGCATAACGTTCTGACCAATTCCATTCCTGTTCAAGGTCATCGTCGAATTGAAGTGAGTATTGAACGCTTTCAACGTCGCAACGTGCGCCAGGGTAGCGATTCCAATACCATGTCCCACCAACACCATCGCCCGCCTCGAGGACACGTACTTTGAGCCCTTGTTGGCGAAGTTTATGCAGCATGTACATGCCACCAAAGCCAGCGCCGACAACCATCACATCTAAGTTTTTAATCTCAACCATCGTTTAAACCTAAAATTACATCATAGTTGCAACAGTAGCCAGTTTGAGGGGCTCTTCAACTACCTGCTTGGTTATGCAAGCATGTTTTACCGTTGATGGTTTGATGGAGCCTGGCTTATGGACGACAGTCGTATTCCTATTTTGGTTGGTGCAGGACAGATAACTCAACGGGAGCCAGATCCGCTCAAAGCATTAAAGCCAATTGACTTGATAGCTGCTGCAGCGAAGCAGGCGGCAGAGGATTCAGAAGTAGGACAATCACTCCTATCAACATTGGATACCATCGTTTTATTACGATCGTTTTCAGACACGAGTTGGCGCTTTAAGTCGCCTTTTGGTGGACCAGTTAACCCTCCGAAGTCTTTAGCCGCTCGGCTAGACGCAAACCAGGCTTCAAGACTGATATACACCCATGCGGGTGGGAACATGCCTCAATGGTCCATAAATCGACTGTTTGAAATGGTCACAAGAGGAGAGGTTGAAGCAGCTTTAGTCGCGGGCGGGGAGGCGCTTGCCACACAAAAGGCTGCTCAACGTTTGTCACTCGATCTTGATTGGAATGAGGATGCTGGCGGTAAAGCTGAAGAATGGGGTGTGGCGAAGCGAGGGTGGAGTGACGTAGAGGATAGGCACCGTATGGCAGGCGCTATTTATGCATATCCACTATTTGAGAATGGTATTCGAGGGAATCGTGGTCGTTCTGTATCTGAGCACCTGAAGGAAATGGGAAAATTGTTTGAGGGGTTTTCTGCAGTTGCCGCTCAAAACCCACTTGCAGATCGTCGTGATCGTTTTACCGCAACAGAAATAGCAACCCCATCAGCCAAAAATCCCTTCATTGGTTTTCCTTACACCAAGTTGATGAATGCGAACGCATTTATTGATCAATCGGCTGCAGTGATTTTAACAAGTGTGGCAAAAGCAAAAGAGTTAGGCATTCCTCAAGACCGGTGGGTTTACCTTCATGGGACAGCAGATGCGTACGACCACTGGCATATTAGTGACCGAGTTAATTTTTACTCGTCTCCTGCCATGCGCATGGTTTCTGAGGAAACATTTGAGATGGCAGGATTTGGGCAAGAAAAACTAGATTTTCTTGATCTTTACTCCTGTTTTCCATCTGCAGTGCAAATTGCTTGTGCAGAAATGGGTATTGCAGAGGATGACCCTAGAGGTCTCACTGTAACAGGTGGACTTCCTTATTTTGGCGGACCTGGAAACAACTATGTCACGCACTCTATCGCAGAAATGATGGTAAAGGTCCGAAATTCCTCAGGCAGTTTTGGTATGGTAACAGCCAACGGCAATTATGTGACAAAGCAATCTGCTGGAATTTACTCTACAACCCCAACAGAGAAGAATTTTAACCCCAAGGACCCTCTTATTTATCAAACTAAAATTGATGCTGAAAAAGGGCCTGAGACAACGGATAAGCCAGTCGGCAGAGCAACCGTGGAGACTTACACAGTAATGCATGACCGCGAGGGTCCGAGTTTTGCTATTTTATTTGGTCGTTTGGAGGATGGCCGACGCTTTATTGCGAACACTCCTGATGACCCAGGATTACTTTTGGATTTGGAAAAATCTGATGCCTTAGGGCTTCACGGTCACGTAAAGACTAATTCTGATGGAATTGCCATCTTTACTCCAGGATAATTCCAATCCGTACAGAATTTTTGCCATTTATATCTTTATCGGAGCCGTCAAATGGACTTCGCCCATTCGCCTAAAGTCCAAGGGCTAGTTGATCAACTGGAAGCTTTCATAGATAGCGAAATTTTACCGCGTGCTCGGCCATGGCGTGAGGCAGCTTTGCAGGGGCAATATCCAGAATTTATTGCAGAAGTGCAGAACAAGGCGAAAGATGAAGGTTTATGGAACTTAGCGATTCCAAACCTTCCTAGTGATGCCCCTGGAGAGCGGTTGACCAACGCAGAATTTGCACCGCTGGCAGAAATGATGGGCCGTTTCATGGGAGCGCCCAAGGCATTTAATTGTCATGCTCCTGATGTGCCAAATATGATTATGATGGCTGATGCTGTGACATCTTCTCAGCGTCAACTTTGGCTTGATCCGCTCCTAAACGGGAATGTCCAATCTGCTTTTGCGATGACAGAGCCCTCAGTTGCATCCTCGGACGCAACAAACATCCAAACAACAATCAAACAAGACGGTAATGACTTCATAGTATCTGGTCGGAAATGGTACATTTCAGGAGCAAAGGCGGCTTCTTTTCACTTAGTTATGGGTGTTTCTGATGATGATGCGGCGCCGGACCGTAGACATAGCGTTATTATTGTCCCTGCTGACAGTCCGGGAGTTCGTTTTGTTCGTCCAACGCCGTTTTTGGGATTTTCTGAACCTGGCGCACCAGCGTGGGAAATCGCATTCGAAGATGTTCGGGTGCCAGCTGAAAATTTATTAGGTGAGAGCGGTGATGGCTTCATTTTGGGACAGACCCGTCTTGGGCCTGCGCGTGTTCACCACTGCATGCGAGCAATCGGACACTGCGAAACTTTAATTGAGCTAATGCAGATGCGTGCAAGCGAGCGAACAGCTTTTGGAAAAAATATTTCTGAGTATGACTCAATCCAACATATGATTGCTCGCAGTCGCATCGAGATCGAGCAGGCGCGCTTACTAACCTGGTCTTGCGCTTGGATGCTTGATCAGGAGGGGTTCAAGTCAGCTCGCCAGCACGTTTCCATGATTAAAGTTGCTGTAGCGCATGCCTATCAAAGCATTGCTGATCGCGCCATGCAGATTTTTGGTGCTATGGGGGGATCTGATGATACTCCTATCCGCGATGCCTTCTCCTGGGCCAGAGCATTGCGTATTTTTGACGGTCCAGACGAAGTGCATCTTCGACAAATATACCGCCTGGAGCCAAAGCCGAGCAAACCGCTTGCAGCTTCTCCACAAATTTTGAAGCCATCGGCTTAGGGTCATGCGGGGTTTTCTTTCTGCCTTTTCGGTAAAAAGTTTTCGCTTCCAATGGCCTGCTGATCTTCTGTCTTCATTCGCTCTGGAGATGGAAGTTTTGATCCTGAATTGGTTTGTATTGATTGAAACTAAATCTGTAACTGCCTTGGCGTTATTTGCTGGACTTCAATACTTAGGGTCTTTGATTGCTCCGGCGATGGGTGCGCTGGCAGATCGAATTGGTCGTCGTCGAACCTTATCGACCCTTCGCGCACTCTACACTGTTCTTGCTGTCACAATCATGACGCTAGATCTCTCTGGCCTCATGGAACCAATATTAATTTTTATTATTGCTGCGGTGGCGGGTTTGATAAGGCCTTCCGACTTGGTCATGCGCAATGCACTAATCGGGGACACCATGCCTGCCAATAAACTGGCTAATGCTATGGGACTCTCACGCACCACCATGGATACCGCGCGAATGACAGGTGCGCTCGCGGGAGCTGGGCTACTAACCTCTTTAGGGCTTGGCATTGCGTATGCCTTTGTGGCTGCAATGTATTTTACGAGCTTTGTTTTAACTCTCAGGGTCGCGCACATTGAGACAGACGACACGCCATCAACTCGGCCAAAGCCATTTCGTCAGGTAATCGATGGTCTCGCTTATGTGCGACGAACCCCAGCAGTACTTGCTCTAATGTGGCTCGCTTTTCTAGTGAATCTTACTGGTTTTCCTCTCGTTTCAAATAGTGGTCTACTCTCTTACGTTGCCCGTGAAGTCTATGGTCTGGACGCCACTGGGCTCTCACATCTTGCTGCAAGTTTTGGAGTTGGTTCGCTGGTTGCATCCATTGTGATGGCTGCAACTGGAGGTGCCAGAAAACCAATATATTTGGTTTTTGGAGGTGCAGTTATTTGGCACGTCTTCTTGTTATTATTCGCGTTTAGTTCGGTAAAGGCAGAGGGAATGGCATTGTTGTTCCTTGTGGGTGTAGCGCAGGGTGTGGCGATGATTTCTATGGCTGTAGCCTTGCTGCGGCTTGCAGAAGCTAAATTTCGTGGCCGAGTGATGGGTGTAAGAATGCTTGCAGTTTATGGACTGCCAATCGGCCTTGCTCTAGTTGGTCCGGCAACGGACTTACTCGGGTTTCAGGGAGCAGCCCTAGCTGCGGCAGGGACCGGTTTGGTAACGATCGTTCTTATTGCAATTATCTGGCGAAGAGCGCTCTTTTTTGATCGTTGATCTTGCCCCAAATTTGATACCCCTATAGGCAGTAGCAAGTTAACTTCATCAAAGTAAGGCCATTATGAGAATTCCTACTGAACTTCATGAGGGCTACAAAAATTTTCGCGCTGGGCGATATAAGCAAGAAATAGAGCGTTATCTTTCACTAGCTGAAGGTCAGTCACCAAAAACGATGATCATCAGCTGTGCTGATAGTCGTGTTGATCCGGCCACTATCTTTGCCGCTGGTCCTGGAGAATTATTTGTCGTTCGCAATGTAGCAGCCCTAGTACCCCCATATGATGAAACCGGTGGCTTCCATGGAACATCTGCTGCGGTTCAGTTTGCGATAGAAAACTTGGGCGTCAAAAACATTGTTGTGATGGGACACAGTTTTTGCGGTGGCGTTCAGGCGGCATTGGCAATGGAAGCGGATCAGCCAGTCGGCCGATTTATTCGTCCTTGGGTTGGCCTTTTGGCTGAAGCTCGTGATGCCATGCTTAACGATCCTAATTCACCCGCAGATGAAAATGGCCGCCTGAACCTACTAGAAAGTCTTG
>Ga0255777_10000421_pt1 | contig 40462 bp, 25 predicted proteins | sample 101ome_15_FD_179975 | JGI IMG/M metagenome (GOLD analysis project Ga0255777, IMG submission 179975) | Coastal salt marsh microbial communities from the Groves Creek Marsh, Skidaway Island, Georgia - 101402AT metaG (version 2) | ecosystem: Environmental > Aquatic > Marine > Intertidal zone >... | reverse complement strand
AAACCGACGTACACGTCTTCGTAAACGTACACGTACACGTCGTAAACGTGCTCCCGGTGCTGCGTTCTCACGTCCGAGGTTCGTTCTCACGTCCGTTCGGTTCGTACTCGTAGTAGTACCCCCTAGTCATATGTGTACTGTACCACGTGATGAAAACGTCGATTCGGTTCCCTAGGTAATCCCTGATGAACACAGACCACATCGATCGAGCCCACACTGTGTGTTTTATTTAAGAGGGCGCGGGATCTGTGATACTATTTACAACACGGACCCGAAACGCGCGTTGTTTTATTAGTGCTCATGTTACAGATGGAACAGATGGAACAGATCGATCGTCAGGGGCCCGTGTTTTGGCGCACTACTCTGATCGACGCCGACGAAGCGGTATCTCCATCGATTCATTCGATTGATCCCATTCATTGATTCATTCATTCATTGCCGCGGGGATGATGATGAAGATGATGATGAATGCGTGCGGACCACCGCGAGCGCGGACGGGGATTAGTAGTGCGCCGACGAGACGGGGCGCCCAACGGCGTCGGAGCCCCGTGGTGAGTCGTCGCGCCTCGTCGTCGTCGTCGTTTTTCGACGACGTCTTGGCGCGCGTGCTCCCGAAGGAAGTGAACGAGGCGCGGAGGGAGATGGCTTTTTTCGACGGACCGACGGGGATGCTTCGCGGGGTGCTTCCCGAGGCGATCGCGGGGGGGAAACCGACGGTTCGCGCGCCGGAGGTTGGGAACGGCGGCGGTGGTGGGGACGACGACGTCGTGTTCGATTTCGGGACGATGTCGAGAGATACTTTTGACGGGACGTTTAGCGCGCTCAACGACGTCGTCATGGGCGGGGCCTCGGACGCCGAGGCGACGCTGGAGAACGGGGCGATGCGCCTCGCGGGGACGACGGAGGACCGGCGCGGGGGGTTTGCGAGCGTGAAATCGAGGGATTTTGATCGGGCGCTGGATTTGAGAGGGTACGAAGGGGTCAAGTTGACGTGCAGAGGCGACGGGAAGAGGTACAAGATGATTTTGTACGATACGAATGATTCATTCAACGTCGCGTTTCATCAAGAGTTTGATTGTCCGAAAGATGCGAGCGGTGAGGGCTTTACCACCGTGGTGCTGAAGTTTAGTGATTTCGTTCCAGTTCGACGCGGGCGCGCGGTGGCGAAGGATGATCCGGAGTATCGCCTCACCGACGGTCGAAAAATCGTCGCCATGCAATTCATGTTGAGCAAGTTTGCGTACGGAATGGAGGAGAAGAACGCCGGGTACGAACCGGGTCCGTTTTTCATCGAGATAACGCGCGTCGAGGCGTACAAGTGAGCGCGCGCTTTGTTGCCGCTGCGAGCGCGACGCCGCGCGCTTTTCAGTTTAATGAGTCGTGTAATGTGAAAAATCAAAGCGCGGGCATCCGTCTGTGTACCAACGATTTCGTCTTTCATTTCAACTCGCGAGCGCTTTCATGTTTGTTGGTATATATATCGCGTGGGGGGATTGGCTACAGTGGATTATATGTTGTACACGATCGATCACGGGCGACACCGTCGCCGTTCGTGTGATCATCGTTGCGTCACGGAACAACGCGTGACTTCGGCGCGAAGACACTTGTGCAGCTTGGCGGCGAGCGCTTCGTCGCCGCCGCACATATTCTTCAACACGAGCGGGCTCATGCGCACGAATTGGCTTCCGGTGAGCGTCGACGGAATCTTGACCGTCTTGAAAGCACCCCTAGCGGCGGTCGCGATCCATTCCGTCACCTCTGCGTGACTCCACTTCACCGGAGCGATGAGACGCTCGGCCGCCTTTTCCGTAACTTCGCCCGTCTTTGCATCGATGCGGAGCGCCGCCGAGACGTCCTCCTTTTGTTCGGCGTAGCCCTCCGTGTCGTCGTTCCCGCCGATCGCGTTGATCGTCTTGAGCGTCGCGATGGAGTGTTCCGTGTCGATGGACGCGGGCGACATGGTACCGATGACGGCGACGCTGGCGTCTTCGCGCACAAAGCACTCCGCCAACACGCGCGTCAGAGGACTGTTGCGGTACGGCACGTGCACGTTTGACTTGCCCCCGGAAAATTTCAATCTTCGGAACCGCACGCACTCTTTCAGGGCGTACAGGCTCGCGTTGATTTCAGCCGTTTCCTTGCGTTGTTTTTCATTGTGATGCGTGTTGTCCTCCTTGCGTTCGCTCCCGGCGCAATCCACTAACGTCAATCGGCCCTTGGAACCGTCGCTCAGCGTCACCGTCAAACGCATGACGGCGTGCGACCGAGACGATGCCGCGTTACACTGCGTCGCACTCGTCTGTCGTCTCGACTTGCCTTCATCGATAACTTTTTTCAAATCTGCAGCATTCTCAACCGTCGGTTCTTTAGCGCCCATGAGCTCGACTTCCATTTGCCCGACCAACTCGTCACCTTGTTCCTCAAAGAGTTCCTTGAGCCGCAGCTCGACGCGTCCCGGTTGCAAGAGATCGACGCACGTCTTGCCTTGAATTTCAAAGTACGACACCGTGATGCAAGTTGCGCCTGGAACATTTGCCTCGCCGTCACCGATAAAGAGGGCGTCCATAGCGTGCTTTTCAATATTCTCCATTGTGTGCGTCTTGCCGCTCCCGGTTTGACCGTACATGAAGAGAGCGCCGACGCCACCCTTGAGCGTCTGCGCGACGAGCGGCGCCGCGCTTCTGGCGTACACTTCATGTTCTTGCACCTTGTCGTCGAAAACACCCCCGGAGAGCGTGTACGCGCAGTGTTTCACAAACATGCGCTTCAAATCGGCGTGCATTTGACAATTGTGTACGACGGCGGTATTGGCATCCTTGACGCTCACGACGTCGTACTCACCTTTTTTCCTCTCCGGATCAAACAACGGACGCTTCCGCGCGTATACGTTGATTGAACCCGGCGCGGTGCTCGATGCATCGTTGCAGACGGACGTCGTCGCTTCCGTGTTCGCGCCGAGATTCTTGTCCCGCCAGCGTTTGACTGAAGCGGAAAACGGCGTCCGGTTCATCCGTCTGCTCTCACGCTTGTCAAACATCTGACGGTGCACTTTTTCTTCATCTCTGGACGCCGTTTTCTTCACCGGGGGAACCGACGAGCGTGCACCGTTCCCGACAGGTCGCGCCGGTCGCGTCGTCGTCGCCTGCGGTTTCGCACCGGGCGTCGGTTTGATAGACGATTTGGTCAACGACGGTTTCGTTGCGCCCGGACGCACCTTGGTCTTTGTCGCCTCAGTTTCGTTATTCGAAGCCAATGGCGAACGCGACCGCTTCCCACCCTCAGCTTTCTTCATTGCTTTTGGTGGCGACCACTCGAGTTTCACGCCTCGCGGCGTCGGCGCCGGCGCTCGTTTCTTTTCCGGTTCCGGCTCTCGCGTTTCATCCACGCGCAATCGCTCGACGCCTCTCTCCACTGGACGAACGCCATCCCCCTTTGGCGTCGCCGTCGCCGGTTTCTTCTTTTCCGGTTCTGGCGCGAGTTCAATCTCGGGCGTTTCTATCGGTGTACCATCAGGGACAACCTTGGCGTACACCGTCGTCGGCTTTCCATCGTCTCCCTCCGCTCCGCCGCATTCGGCTTCGATTTCCCGTTCGCGCTCGGACGCCAACTCCAACTCCACCTCCTTCCGAATCTTCGCTGCCAGCGCCTCTGCCTCCCTCTTCGCCGCCCGTTCGCTCGCCGCGTTCTCCGCCGCCTTCACCCGTCTCGCCAACCGTCGTTCCTCCTCTTCTTTCGCCGATTGTCGCGCTCGAGACGCCAGCCCATCGTCTCTCCTCGCTCGCGACTGTTTCGCGCGTTCCATCGCCTCTTTACGTTTCGCCGCCCAATCGCGCGCCGCCTCGCTCGCCTGCGTCGTACGAATCGCGCGAAAGTAAACAGTCAGTATGACGTTAATGCAACCGGGTCGTCGCGACGGTCTAATCGTCGTCGCGCGCGTCTCCGTAGACGAGCATCGAACGACAGTTGGTTGGGGGAACAAAGCGTTGCGCATCATCTTTTCGAAACGACATCGACGTTGTTCGCGCCCGTTCGCGTCGCGCCTCCCGCGCATCCGCGGCCACGTCGCGTGATATCGAATAAAATAAAATTCTCGCGCACCTTTTTCGCATTCATGACGACGAAAGGTCGATCGCGCGCGCGCGCGCGTGGGACTGCGGATGGGGTGGTTGGATGGTGTCGAGAAATCTATCGCTTTTTCTTCAGTCTCACCTGACCTGTCCGGTTAGTGGCATTTTTTCGATTCACGACGTCACGTCGCGACGCGCGGTCGGACGTCGGTATCGTCGTGATTCGGCGCGAATATGAAGAGGGTTGTATCGTCGGCACTCGTCCCGTCGGTCGTCGGTGTCGTCGACGCGATGTCGTCGGTGCGGGTGCGTCTCAACCAGCAACGACATCGATGTTCGTTGAGCAGGAGGTCGGTGAACGGCGTCGAGGCGAACGACGCGGTGAACGTCGAACGCGTCGTGCGACGATTGAATCGACGGATAGAGAACGCGGTGGGGGTGTTTGAGGGCGTGGCGACGCCGTCCATCGCCGGGGCCAGGGCGTGGAGTCGGAAGGAGACGACGCACGCGCAGTCGCAAACGCAGACAAAAAGGAAACTCTTACTTTGGTTTCATGGGTTCGGTGATGTCGCCGGGGCGAGTTGGGAAGAGTTTTGTCGCGCCGTCGTCTTCGCGCCAGACGGTGGCGGTAGCGACGTGATGATTGCTTGTCCAGACGCGCCGATGCGGGCGACGGAGAGCGGGGTCGGGGAGACGCGCGCATGGTTCGAGCCTCGGTTGTGGGTCAACGCGAATAGAAAAGAGTCGTCAAAGTGGACGTGCGATGGGATAGAGGCGTCGCTGGAGATGGCCGTTCAGATTGTGAATTCGATTGAGCGTGAACATGGGATTCCGCGGCATCGGGTCGTACTCGGTGGGTTTTCGCAAGGGGCATGTTTGGCATTGGCGTGCGCTCGAAGCGAGCTTCACGACGTCGCGGGAGTGCTCGCCGTTCGCGGGTACCTGCCAAATCGGGTGACGGCGTCGACGCCGACGGGACGTTGGCCAGAGACGCTGATCCTTGCCGGTGGGAGAGATCCGTTGGTGCCCACGAATTGGTCGTTCGAGGCTGGTCGCGCCACAGGGGCTCAAATCGTCATACGCGATGACATTGGCCACGAACTCTGCGTGGAAGATGTTTACCGAGCGCGTAGGTGGATGCGCGAGCGTTTCGACGAGAGTTGAAGATTGTACTGTACTAAGTAATTTAAAAGTGTTGTAAGCTATTAGCTATAGCAGATTACGCCGCATTGCCTCGAGAACGCCCCGTGCATCGCGCGACTACATGAATCTCGGCTTTTTCGACTTGCTCGCGAGTTTGGCTCGAATGCTAGACACGTCCACCTTGGGCGCTGTTTTCTTCGTCACTTCGACGCGCGCGGCATCGACGCCGTCGTCGGTTTCGGTGTGTTCAAAGTGGATGGACTCGTCATAAGTCGGGGCAGCGTTCATCATGTCCTTGGAGACGTAATTTTCCTCAGCCGCCTTTGTCGCCATCGCCCCGGCGGCGTAGTGCACACCCGTGTATGACACGTATCCACCCTGGATCTTTCCCTCGGCGCGCATTTCATCCACCGCCCTACGCACAGCCATCGTGAGAAACTCCCTGCGTGTATCCTTGTGACTGAGCAAGTCTTGCGCGTTTTGCACAGCGCGTTGTGCTTTCTTCGCCAACGGGTGATTATTGCGCGACGAGTCGAGGCGTAAACTCAACAATTTACACCGCATCGCGATTTCATTCGTCTTCAGCACTTCGTGCCCGCTCCAATCCACTTTACCCAAGGCGTCGATCGGAACGCCCTTGAGTTTGAGCAGCCGCAACAAGTCTCTATCCTTGTGCGCAGCCAATATCTCATTAATCTCGCTCGCCGTTGCCAACCCGAGCTTGGCATTGATTTCATCCGACACTCTTTCGTCGACGGACACTTTCGGCGCAAAGTCCGCCTCGGTTGCGCCAGACATCCGAACCTCTCCTCCGCCGCCTGAGGTTGAGGCGGCGCCGCCACCGCGTGACTCTCCTTCGATACCTTGTCTCGCGCGCGATTTCGCCATCGACGCCGCCACCGCCGCTTTCAGGTCATCCTTTGTCGCTGGCGCGTCTTTTGAGCTCTCTCTCTTCTTTTCTTTCCCGTCTCGCAGCGCCGCGTGAAGCGCAACCTTAAACTTGGTCGCGTTTGCTCCAGAGAGACCGACGTCTTCGATGAGCCCGTCGAGGTCGCGCTCGTACCGCAAGTCTTCGAGCGCCTCGATGCCTTGCTCGACGAAACGACTCGAGTACTCTCCGAGGGCGATCGAGTCGAGGAATTCCGCGAGGGTTGACATCGTCGGTCGGTGCGTCGCTCGCGTTAAAGTGAGGTCTGATGCAGCGTTTCGCTGAGAGTACTACGGCGGGCGATACAATTTTACAATCCAATACGTGTTACTGCGGCGTGAAGACGATCGACTCGTCCGCGGTAATAATTCCCCCTGAGTGGGTCTAAAGTGATGAGGTTTCCGAAGAGCGCAACGGCGTGGTTGACGCGAGACGCGTCGGCGTCTCGAGTCGCTCGCGCGGCGGCTCGATCGGCGAGAAACAACAACCCGTGACGGGATTTCGTCTCGACATCGCCGCGAACGCTCGCGCGAGCGCACGCGACGGCGACGGCGACGATTTCGCGAGCGAAAGGCTCCTCTACCGGTTCGTTTTCAACCAAATCACACAACCCGCGCAGATAGTTCCACGCGCTTTCGTTGTCGGCGTCGCGTTCAATCCAACCAGTCGAAAACGCAGTCTCAGAACGAATCGCCTCAACCCCGGTCCCGTTCTTCACCGCTCTCAACACGCACTGAAAGCGCGAATTCCACGCACTGTTATTCCTCCAATCGCACTCGATCGCCCGTTTCGTGAACTCCCACTCATCCTCCCACGCGTCGAACCGCTCCACACACCACGCTCGATGCGACCACGCGTGAATATTTTTCGCGTCCAGACCCAACGCCGCGTTCACGTGCGCGAACGCCCGCTCCCGAATCCCATGAACATCAATCGGTATCGCCCCCAACACCAATCTCGCGTGATTCCAAACCTGGTAGTTTTTCGCGCTCTTCATCGTCTTTTTCTCCGCGTACTCCAGCTCGTCGTACAAAACCGCTCGAGCGTCCGCGTCAGTTCTCTGCAGCGCCGCCAGCGCTTTCGCACACCTCCACCGCGTCGCCCACGCGGTGTAATGCGCGGAACATGACGCGATGACATCGTCAGCGGCGCGTAAGCCCTCCGTGTACTGTTGCACAGTCATCGCATCGGCTTCAGCGGCGTCACCGCTATTCATCCTCTCTAAAGCATCAGCTTTATTCCCACGCCCCGGCGCGCCCGTATCACCGTCTCGCACGTCCACGAACGCGCGCAATCGCGTCGACGCCTCGATGTACGCCTCTGCGTACGCCGGTCGCGCGATCATCACTTCGTCGTCGTCGCCTTCGGTCGACATCGGTACCGAAAACTCGGTTCGGTCGAGCTTCACAGTCTGACGCGACAAGACACTTTTTGGTGACGATTTGGACCGATGACGCACCCGATCGTCGACGATATCGACGATATCGAAAACGATGCGTCCCGTGGAAATAGTGGACGATCAACGCCGACGACGCGGGAACGTAAACTCGGTCATCCCGGCGATGCGGCGCGACGCGCGCAAGACCAACGAAGAGGACGAATCGGCACCAACGAAGGACACGCCGCAGCACCGGTGCCGGCGCCGCCGGCGACGACGACGACGACGAACGAGGTACGATTGGATGTGCGACGCTTATATTTTCTCCATTGTCGGTTGTCGCGAAATTAAGCGCCGGGGCGCGTTCGGGGGATGCGCGCGAAAGGAAAACACGTTCGGGGGAACAACGACGCGCGCGGGCGCGGTTGTAACCGACTCGGCAGACTGACCGATGCGTCTACACCTCGGAAACGCAGGATGATTCCGTATCGTTGGCGCGAATGCTTCAAGACCAAGAGCGCGCTTACTTTATGATGCAGTTTGATGACGCCGCGACGATGCAAGACGCAGTCGGCGCCGACGCAAACAACGAAGCCGAGGATGAATCGCTCGCGTTGGCTCGGCAGTTACAAGAGGAAGAGGAGAGGGAGTATCGGAACCGGTTCTTAGCCATGGCGGGGATCGATCCGAACGCGGAGGGGGATTCCGAAACGGCAGAAGGTTTGGATACGGACGTGATGACGTACGAGGAATTGATTGAACTCGGCGAACACGTGGGAAAGGTTACGTGCGGATTGACGGATCCGCAAATCGCGTCGTTGCCAAAGATGAAAGCGGGTGACGCGAGCGTGAATGATCCGCGATGCGCGGTGTGCTGCATGGAATTTGAGGTGAATGAGGACGTTTGTAGTTTACCCCGATGTAAACACGCGTTTCACGGGGAGTGCGTCGAGCCTTGGTTGCGGGAAAACAAGACGTGTCCTGTATGCAAACAAGAGGTCTTCGATGAAGAGGGAAAGAAATAAACGAGATGAAAATTTCGAGTCTTTTTTTCGATTCTGTTTTTTGTAACGAATGAATGGATGATTTCTTTCAATTCAATACATCTATCTGACGCGCGTTTCTCGTTGCTACTGGTAAACTAAAAGTTGTCGGGATTGAGAAACATTTCGGCACGTTCCTTGGGATCCCAGCACATGGCGACGCCGTCTTTACCCGCTTGCGACGTGAGCCCGACGAAACCAACGGCGATGTCGCGCGGTATCCCTTCTACATCCAACGCGGCGGCGCACGCCTGGGCGCTCTTCCCGATGAGTTGAATGCGGATCTTATCCCCGGCGTGGTCATTGAGATACAAAATCAGCATGTCGAACTTCTTGCCTGTCTTTGGATTTTCTTTGACGTCCACGCCTCTCGACGGTTTGCGCGTGTCGAGCTGACCGACGACGTTCACGACCGTTCCCTTGGGTTTCGTCACGATGGACGCGAACGCACACGGCGCCTCGGTGCCCGCGGGCCAGGGAGTCGGCGGAATCTCGATACGAGTCAGAGGATTCACAGCGGGCGATGGAGGTACCGACGTCACGTTCGCGGGCGGTTCGTTTTCCTTTGTATCCTTGAGCAATCCGAGTGATGTCCAGAGCGCGTGCACGTGTGGTTTCAACGTCTGCCTGGCGTGTGAATCCCTGCGATTCATCGCCGCTTTAATCGGCGATAACACGTACGTTTGTACCATTCGCCTTCCAGACGCGTGCGAGGTTCCGAGTGCGGTGATGAATCGCAACGCGGCGACCGCGACGGTCGTCAGTGTAACGGCGGCGCCGGCGCTATTCGCCCCGGGATCACTGCTGACGTTCTTGACAACTACTTCAATCGGAGGCTTGAAGGATCGATACACCTCTTCTAACGTCGTGTTCGGCGCCGAAGCTGGAATGCTCGCTCTCAACTTCCTCCCGGCGACGTTTCTATCGTTTTCAGTGAGGGGAAGGTAGCCCTTGCTCATTTCGGCGCTTCCCAACGCGTAGGTTATCTCACCGAGAGCTGCACGCGCGATGGCTACAAAGAAGACGTTTTCGGCGTTAGACGCCGGGTCAGATTCGTTGCCAGTCACCGAAGCAACAACAGCCGGATGACGCGAGACGATTGCCGTGAGTGTCGCGTATAGAGCGGCGCGGAGAGACGCATCAGAGATGGATATGGGCGGCGGAGCTGCGCCTTTACCGATTGGAACCGCCGGCGATTGGAGCGCATCCAAAAACGGATGCATCAGCTCGCGAAACCAATCGTGATTCGAACTCGTCTTGGCGAGAAGCGACAAAGCCTTGGCCCACCCAATCGCGCCCTGCGAAGCAGATTTACTCGACGCGGTGTATCGCGCACGTTCGATGGCACGTTTTGCGCAGAATTTGAGCACGAAATCTCTGAGCGCAGTCACTTTTTCAGCGGGAACGCCGAGACTTTGATAAAGTGCGCCGCCGCTTGCGTCGAGCGCTGACCACATGGCGCTCACCGTCTGCTCTCCGTCCGCGGCGTGCGGTCGTTCAATTGTCTCGTGTAAAACAGCAACAAGTGTGTTGAGCGTCGCCGTATCTTTCCCGTTGAAATTTGCCGCAATGGTGAGCAACGCGTGCGATAGAATATCAGCGCGAAGCGCGGAATTTCTACCTCCGCGCGTGGCGCTCAATTGAATCGTCTTTACGAGCATCGGTATAAGTTTCGGCGGTGGCGCGTTGAAGGCCTCAGACAAGTGCGATACGGCAATGGTTAAAACTAACGCACTCGCCGCTGCGAACTGGCCTTCGTTGTGCTTCCCTCTCACTTCAGCCTCTCGCGTGGACAAGACGTCCCAAAACGCATTCGCCGCCGCAATTGCGGCCAAGCGCGCCTTTGGAGAAACAGTCGTCGTCGCAGCCTGATGCAAGACCTCGGCGAACCAACGCCCGCGTACTTCCAATGACGCGTTCTCAGATCTCTCGCATCCTTCGAGTAGAGTGGATGACGGGAACGCGGCGAAGAGCACAGGATGTCGCTTGGCTGCTCGCGAAAATCGCGCACGAGCTCTACTCACGCCGGACGCACCAGACTCGCCCGCCGAGGGATCCATCGTGGATAACGCCCAAAGTTTCAACAGAGGCGTACCGACGCCGGCGTATAGCACAGGGGTGGCGTCTAGCAAACGCGCATACAGCCGCATCGCGAGCGCCCGATACGGAGCGCCCGCCAATCTCCAGAAAGTACCAGGTGTGTGTGGTGCGACGATGGCCGCCTCAACGTTACCCCAAACCCAAACCCCGGATCGTAACAGAAGCGCCATGACGCGTGCGGTGCCTTCAATCACGCCTCGAGTGACACCAGACCCACCGAGTACGACCTGCGGTGCGTTTGCTGATCTCGCTGGGAAATCGGACGCCAACAGACTAGACATTGCTGGCCAAATGTGTTCGCTACAATTCTTCGCCAAGGCGACAATTTCCGGCGACTTGGGATCACCCCAATCGCGCGCGGCGGCAGTGACAGCTGTGGCGACTAATCGCAACGCTTGCTTCCGCAACTTGATTTTAAATGGAAATTCAGGCGACAAGAAAGCTGCGAGAGTGGGGCAAAACAGTTCCTCTCGGCCAGCCAACGGCGGGCCGCGCACAAACCGCCGTAGTGCCGCCATCGAAGCGAAGAGCAGCACGTGTGCCGCCTCGAGTCTTTCCAACAACAAGAGCGCTACATCGTCGTCATTCAACGACACTTCAATTTCGTCGCCCGCATTATCATCGGCGCGTTCGGCGCGTAGCTCAGCGATGGATGCCTGAATGTGCTCCGGCAATGGCGTCGACGCGGATTCTCCCGGTTTGGCCCGCATCGTCTCGCGAATCAAACAGTACTCTTGGCCGAGCTCTGCCATAAGCGTGAGCACTTCGATCAGCGCCGCTCTTACTTGCACGTTTCGAAACGCTGCGTGATCTGCGCACCGAAGCAACGCTCGCAAAATGATCGCCCTCGCCGTTCCTCGATGCATGCGAAACGTTTCGGCGTCTGCGAGCACTTCTCTTGCATCCGAGATGACACTCAATCCAGCCTCTGTCTTTGGCGATACACGCGCAATTCGGACGACGAGCGCGCAAAAGGCGCGCAATTCAGCCTCATCCACGGTGATCCCCGCGTCTGATTCAACCGTGGACGTCTTGAGCGCTTGATTGGAATCGACCAAGGCTTCTCTGTACCTGGATTCATCGATAATGTCCCCGCATCGAACGCTTCGCAAAATTTCCGCGCATGCACCTTCACCCTCCGCTGCTTTGCTTTCTTCCTCTTCTTCTCGCGCAGAGGCGTGTGTCGCCCGTGACTGCGAGGCGGCGATGACTTCTGGGTTCACCGTTGCGAAAACGCCTTCGTCTCCTGGTCGAGGCAAGCGTCTACGTCGGCGGCGACGGCGTCGTACGGTGGGTGCTCGAGCGACGTCACCTTCACGAACAACCAATGTTTCGCCGTATTCAGAAACCATCGTCGTCACTACGGCGGCGGGATCGAGCGGTTCTTGTCTCGAAATCTGTCGCGGGACGACAATTTCGTCCTCATTCGCCACTTGTGCGACGCTTCGCTCGATGACGATGGGCTCGATAATATCGTCACCGCCGTCGTCGACGTCCGAACGCCATCCGTCCACCGGTGGATTACCACCGTACGTCGTCCGTGCACGCTTATGTTTCGTCTGTCGAGCGACTGTTCCGCCGTCGTTGCCTCGAGCGCCGTATGGTCGAGGACCTGATATGGTGTGCGCACGTGCTCGGAAAGGCGCAGCGTCGATAACTTCCACGTTTATGGGTTCATCAATCACTGCGTGTGTCGCTACGCCGGTTTCAGCAGCCGTATGCGCGACGTGCGACTGGACAGAATGCCGCACCGGCGCGACGTCCGTTTCCGTTTCCAAATCGCTCTCACTATCTGACGAATCCAATTCAGATCCGTCAGAGCTATCGTACGCGTCTCGGTTCTCTGTACGGCCGCGAGCGCGGCCTCTCGACGCTCTAGATCTTCGTGAGCGCACCCCTTGCGCAGAACCCTCGCGAGCACCGCCTCGCGTCGGCGTGTCGTGCTCGTCATCGAGACCTTCGTCGGCGTCCGCGTCGTTGGCGCCTTCGTCGCGGCCGTCGTTGAGTTCACCGAACGCCGCGCGAACGCTCTCAGCCACCTTGGCCCGGAGCGCCATCGCCTTGGCCTCTTTACCCGAACGCGCGCCAAACATTCCTGGAATGGTTCCTCGCCCGCCGCCCGCACCATCGGCGCCTCCTCCAGCGTTTGGATTGCGCCTTCTGCGTTGGCGTTCAGCGTACGCCGCCGGCAAATCCAACATCGGTGGCGCGTCTCGCCCGCTCACGATGGCGGTCGTGATGAGATAGTGCGCGACAGACTGCCACCCGTACGTCAAGGCTTCGTTCGTCAACTGTTGCGTCGGGAACAAGTTGCGCTTCGCTCGCAAACAATTCGCTCCACTGCAGTTACAAATGTCTCGGCAAACCGGACATCGCCACTCGGCGTCGCTCACTGCCTCATCCAAATTTTCACCCATTCGCATCTCCAAACACCATCCACACCACACCCCTCGCCCGCGCCCACCTTCTGGCGCGCGTTTCCAGAACCCGCACTGACAAGTCGTCTTTCTATCCGTCGTCTTTTGTCGACAAAAGTGACACGACGTGCACTCCGTGCATCCGGGTCCATGTACATCCTTACACCAAACCTTTGACCCACGCGATTCCCGCCTCCACGGCGCCTCGGATCCGTATAACCGATCGTAGTGACTCATCGTGTAGTACTCTGCGTGTTCACCCTGCGCCGAACGAAGCTCACGAAGTTCCGGACCGATCCTTCCGACGTTGACGCTCGCGTGCGCCGTCTGAATACCGCCCACGTTCGCGTTCGATACCACAGCCGTGCCGCCACCGCGGTCCGTCGCCCCAGCCACCGAAACCCCGGTAGAGATTGTTTCAGCTTCCACAAACCTCCGCGCGTCGTCCTCTGTCACCGACATCGTCGGCGGCGGAGCGCTCACGCCATCCAACATCATCATCGTTCTCAAACCATCATCATCACCCGTGACGACGACGTCCTCGTCGCAATCGTCCTCATCGCTCGCCCCATCGTCGGAATCACTAAACGCCGCGCGCCATCCCAATCGATCTTCGTCGTCGTCGCCGCCGCCGCCGCCCGTCGGCATCGGTGTTCGGCGCTCGGCGTCGACGTTTGGCGCGGCGACAGCTGTGTTCATCTTTCAAAAAAAAACAGCTTCAAGGGCGATAAACGTTAGTAAAAATAACCATACATCCTGTTTGAGAAACTTCAGTATGTAAAACACCCGGACGTCTCATTGACCCATGGGGTCAAATAACGGTTCGTGAACCGTAAAATTAATGATGAAAACACGTGATCGGACAAGTGGTGTCACCCTCGAAAAGCGATGGGGAAAGCCATCCATCGGCGTCCGCGCGCGCCGTCAAAAGTAGCGCGTCATGTCGACGAGACTGGCGATGACGGCGACGGCGACGACGAGCGCGTCTTCGGCGGGGTCTATGCCGACGGCGGCGATGCGAGGGGCGGTGAGACGCGCGTCGACGCGTGGTGGTCAACAACGTCAGCGATGTGCACCGAGAAGAGGGTTCAACGCGTTCGGCGCATCCGCGACGCGTCCACGACGCGCCGCGCTCGCCACCGCGAGCTCGGATCGCCCGGTGGTGATCATCGACAACTACGATAGCTTCACCTACAACCTCTCGCAGTATCTCGGCGATTGCGGGTGCGAGCACGTGGTGTATAAGAACGACGAGAAAACCGTGGACGAGATCAGGCGGATGAACCCGCGCGGCGTCATGGTGTCCCCGGGTCCGGGACGTCCCGAAGACTCTGGGATCTCTCTTCAAGCCTGCGCCGAGCTCGGGCCAGAGTTTGGGGTTTTCGGCGTGTGCATGGGGCATCAGTGCATCGGCCAGGTTTTCGGTGGCACTATCGTTCGCGCGCCCACTGGTTTGATGCACGGCAAGTCTTCGCCCGTGTGGCATCGAACGGATATGGATACCGTTTTATCCGGTTTACCCGATCCGTTCCAGGCGGCGAGGTACCACTCCCTCGTCATCTCGCGGGAGGGGTTTCCGGAGGACGAGCTCGAGGTGACGGCGTGGACGGAGGATGAGACAATCATGGCTGTCAAGCATAAAAAGTACCCCTTGATTCAGGGCGTGCAGTTTCATCCGGAGAGCATCATCACCGAAAACGGGTTGTTGATAATCAAAAACTGGGTTCGAGCCATCGACGAGGCGGCGGCCAAGGCGGCGGCGTAGCGCATCATCATTATCATCATTATTGTCATTGCTATTCGTCAGCGCCATCAATTCATTAATCCATTCATTCATCCGCTCACGCACGCGCGCTCGCGCACGCACTCAACCGCGACGGGCACTTCTAGGTCGGCACCGATCGAGGTCGGTGCCGTCACAACGATCCACGTCGAGCGCTGGACCGAAGAACGACGCGCGCACGCACGCGAGCACGAACGAAAGACGCTTAAAGAGATTAGAACGATGGCGCACGGATTGATTCGAGCGATGGCGACGCGGATGTACGCGCGAACGGCGGCGATTACGACGACAAAGGTGCGTCAGCAACGTCATCAGCTTCAGCGTTGTGAAGCGACGAAGGCGCGGGCGTACGTCGCGGCGGCGGGCGCGCCGTTGACGAACATCGACGTCAAGGAATTGGCCGAGTTGTTGGAAACGGCGGACGATGAGGATACAATGTTTGTGGATGTGCGGGAACAGGATGAGTGGGATGCGGCGCGAGTGCGTCGGTTCCAGTTGAAGCCGTTGAGCGAGGCGGCGACGTGGTTGGGAGATATGCCAAAGGATAAGAAATTAATCGTCATGTGTAAAGCTGGCGGGCGAAGCATGAGGGCGTGTGAAGCGCTCGTGGCGGGTGGACACGAAAACGTGTACAACGTCGTCGGGGGTATCACGCAGTACGCCAACGAAATCGGTTTGTAAGCAACCTGAAGATGCGCGCGTCGGTAGTACGGTTTTGTAATGTCGAATACGTGCGATAAGAGGAGGTGGACAGAGGATACATGCACTCTTTAATTTACATCGCATACAGTAGGGACGAACACGTCTTTCGTTTGTTTCACGCGGCGAGGCTCGTCGTTCGCGACTTTGGCGGCCAAGGCGCACCCATCGGCGTTCGCTCCTTGGCTTTGAGAAGCAGGCTTTGATGCCAGATTTCAAACGAGTACGCGTATCGTCCATCCTTCGTTTTGGCAAAAAAGTTGATGGGTTGACCGACGAGATGCGTGTGCAGCATTCTCTTGGCGATGCCGATGTCCAGACAATAATCGTCAAAGAGCAAGACGTTTTGGAAGTAGTCAAACGTGTACACGTCCTCCGTATTGAACTCGTAATTGGCCGCCTGTTGCGCGTCGGAAAATATTCTCGAACGTTCATTGAGCGACACTTCGCGCTCAGCAAACTTACCCCCAAATAAACGCGTGTTTTCACCAATGTCTGACGTGATATCCGGCACCTGTCCGTTTTCATGCGCGGCGAGTATAGAAACCGTCGAAGCCATCGGAGCGTAATAATACGGCGGATCCGCGAGCATGTCCACCTCCAATCCTGGGGTGAGTTGCATGAAAAACTGCTGACCCGCGTACACGAGCGATTTCGGTGGCACACTTTCAAACGGGTGATAAAACTCTCCTCCCGTCACCAACTGGTCGGCTCGAATGCGTTCCTTAAATTTCCCCTGCACGAGCACTTGAAACGTACAGCGTTTTCTCGAGTAAAACGACTCAGGCGTCTTCGACGCTGTCTTATCGACACCCTTGAACCGACACAAGATTTTCCCAGCGAAGAGCTCCGTTTCAAACTCCATCGCCGTCTCGGTGTTCACCGGAACGCTCGCCTCGCGTTCGTCAGCCCGCGCGTTTGGATGGTTTCTCCTAAACACCGGACCGCTCGCGCTCGCCCACCCGTCAACAGTCCGCTGCGTCACAGACCTCGGACTCGACCGCACGAAGACTGGTCTGTGCGGCCACATATTCACGGGTGGGAGTCTTCGTCGTCCCGGCGGAAGTGGCTCGTCCGTCGACGCCGACATTCTCTTCGACGCCGAAACGAAGGACGCTTCGTCCGCGTTCGCGCTCGCAGCCGACAGATGCCTCTTCCCACCCAACCCCCACGCGATCGCGATCACTCCGTACCCCGGCACGCGTTCAAACACCGCTCTCGCGAGATCTCTCGACGTCAACCCTTTCGCTCGCATCGACCCGATGGCGTGCGTCGGCACGAACATTTGCCAACTCGACACGCTCAAGCACCCAAAACAAAACACCAGTGGAACCCGAAGCACCGCCGCGACGATGAGCGAGACGACGAAGACAAACGCGAACCCGACAGTGATGTGCGCGAACCATTCTGCGGTTTCGACGGCGAAAACGACGTCGGCGCGTTTCATCGTGGCACCGCTCGCCCGCGGCGCGTAGTGACGCCGGTTGACGGATTACGGTTACGTCCACACAACGAGCATGCGTGCGGGGGTTTCACCGACGTCACGGATCATCGGTCGACATCATGGCCGGTGGTGTTCAGCGTCGCTAGCGTTAGCGTCGTCGTCCTTGTCGTCGCGGCCCGATCCGAGACGTGTGTGCGCGTTCAAACGCGTCGTTGATGATGCTGATGATGCAGCGCTCGAACAACTGTTGAAACTAGACGAAGTGTCTGCAGCTCGAACGGCTGCGCACGCGGCGGTGACGACGGCGATGCGCGCGAAGAAAACCAACGCGATCGCGACGGTGAAATCAGACTCTAGCGTAGCGACGACGGCAGATTTAGCGGCGCAGATTGTGTGTAGAAGGGTGCTCGACGGGTTCGCTGCGACGACGACGACGGGCTTCGTGGGCGAAGAGACGCAAGTCGAGGCGTTGGAGGACGCGAGAACGCTCGAGGCGGTGCTCGAGGCGTGTGGAGCGGTGATAGAAATTGATGCGAACGACGCAGTGGAGGCATTGCGGGTCACCGTGGATGATTCGAGGGAATGTGGTGAATATTGGGTGTGCGATCCGTTGGACGGCACGAAGGCGTTTGTTTCGGATGACGAAACAAAACAGTTCGTCTTCGGCCTCGCGCTCGTCGATAATGCAGGGCCGAGAGTCGCAGTCATGATGGCGCCAAATTGGTGCGGCGGTGACGGGATTGAACTGTTCGCCGTTCGTGGTCAGGGGTGTTTTGCGCGAGCATTTGGCGACAATGCGTTTCGCACTTTGTGCTCGTCCGCTCCAGAGAGTCTGAATGACGCGCGCGTCGTAGTTTCGGCGCACGAGGATTTCGAACATTTACCGCTCGGTCGGGCGGGGGTTAAGCCAGCGGGTGTTTCAAAGTTGTGTTGCGGGTCGCTTTGCAAGTACATCGCGGTGTGCGTCGGCGATGCGGATATTTTTGTCCAGCATCCGAAAAAGGATGATCCGTACGTCAACTCTTGGGATCACGCCGCGGGCGTGTTGTGCGCGAGAGAAGCTGGCGCGGTCGTCACAGACACGAACGGTGAGCAACTTTCGCTGACGGGGCAAGATGGCGATCGGCGATTGATGCTACCCGGCGGTGGAGGTGTGATTGTCGCGTCAAAGGTGATTCATCAAGACGTCGTTCGCGCCTATGCACTAGGAAAAATAGATTGAAACCGAAAAATATATTTTACACGCGATCGATGGATGACACCGTGATGTCTGAAGTCGCCCACGTCAAATACGCAAATGCTCGACGTATCTCCACGACGAAGTCAGAATCGCAGTCGCTCTTCTCGACGAGTTTTCTCCGCAAGGCATCGCGCTCGGTTGACATGCGATGAATCGCCGCGCCCAATCTTTCCGCGTCGTCCGAGAGAGCACTTTCGTGTACCGATCGTGCAATGTACGCCCGAAATTTTCTTAGCATATTCTGAAAGCAGCTCGTGCCAAGGACGGCGCGTTCGTACTTTTCGCGCAAGTGGACCTTTGCTTGATGCAGCAACGAGTCGCGCTTGGATTGCAAACTGAGCACGCCTCGCCATACGTTTTCGTGCGAACGATTAGTCTCATCTAAGTCACCCTGTAAAGCTTCAATCTTGAATTGCAGATTTCGCATGTCATTTTCAGACGACGTTATCCTCCTCGCGACGTCTTCTTGAGCGCGCAGTGCGGAAGTCATGTGTTCAGCCTCTCTCAATTCAGATTCGTTGGCATTCGCGCTCGTGTTTGAGGCATCGCCCTTTGCGACGATGAGTTTCCGACGATGTATGCACGACTGGATTTGAGAGCCGACCTGGTTTTTGATGGAATCGAGTTTTGAAATCGTGCTTCTTAGTCGCGCGTTTTCCTTGATTGCTTGGGCGACGTCGGCGTCACCCTTTTCAGGATCTAAAGCAACTTGCGCCTCGTGCTCGACGTGAATTTTCCGCTCTTCATCGGCTATCAATCTCAAGAGTTTTTTAGCATCCATCGTTGCAGACCCGATGGAACTCTGACGACGTCTAATTTCAGCGATAATCCCGCTGTTCTGAAGAGTAAGTGCATCCGTCTCTTGCAACTTGATCGTTTCTGCTTCTATGATGCACGTCGCCCGTTCTCGTAAACAACATTGCGCGCGCGCGATGGATTCGTCGATGGACGTCAATTTGCGCTGCTGTCGAATCATCACTTTTTCAATCGCCATAGCTTCGTTCGACAAGAGTGAAATGTTACGCTCATGTCGACACTTTTTCTTTTCGAGTATTTGCTGGTCTCTTTGCATGATTGCGAGTTGTTCCATAGACTCTTTGCTCAACTTGTCGCATCGCAGCAGCGTCGATTGAGTATCCAGCCATTCGGCTCGCAGACGCGCGCTGGCGCACTCCAACTCTTGAATGTCATTCTTCAAGTGTGATATTTGAGCCTCCAACGGACCAACGTGCTCTGGACTTTCCCCACCGAGAGTTTCGAGTCGCCTGTTCGACTCGTCTATCTCGTTCGTAACCTTCCCAATGTCTTCAAGGTTCTGCGCAAATTCAAGCTCGCTGGCGCGCACATCTGCTTCTTGCGTCTCAATCTTTTTCTCCAAATCCTCCAAGATTTCAACCTGACTCGTGATTTCGTTCTCGCAAACCATCGTCTCCACGTTTACTTGCGCTATCTGATGCTTCGTGCCCACGTAATCGCCGATGTTTGCCTCCGTTTGCGCTCTGAAATCCCTGGATTCTTTCACCAATTTCTGCACGAGCTTGTCCGTCGTCATCGTGTCCGCCATGCGAAGTAACGCGCACTCCTTGAGCTCTTGCAGAGCGCGCATATGGGTGACATAGGATGAATCAGCCCTTTTGATTTCGTTTTCTACGTCTCCTCTGCGCTTCTCTTCACCTCGAGATCGCGCTTCATAATTTTTAGACTCGAGCTGAACGGTATTGTATCGCGCCTTCTTATCATCAATCGCGGCAGAAAGAGACGTCGCAAGCGCGTCAGTCGATTCGATACTGGCCTCGGCATTCTTTATATCGGTGTGATGACTGTTCGATATCTCCGATGAAGCCAATATCGCGGCGTCTATTCCCGCACTCTCAGCGTCCACGATGCGTATGTCGTCTTGCTTCTCTTCAAGTTCAATGCGGTACTGCACGAGGAGCTCATCACGTTTGCGCACTTGCTCGAGCGTCATTTTCCAACTCCGCAAAGTGCGCTCGACGTTCGAATCGACGTCTCGAATCTTTGAATCGCAATCCTCGATAGCGCTCTCAACGCCAGTCGCCTCCAGCTCGAGCTCCTGAATGACATCGGCGCACTCGCGGCAATTTTCTCTTGTTCTTTTGATGTACTCTTCGAGAGTCGCAATGCGTTTGTCTCTCGTGCTGCGATCCGCTTCGGACCGATCCAACGCGCTCGACAATGCGCTCGAGACACGTCTCGCAACGTTCGTGTCGCTCTCTCTTGCGTTCGCGGCGTTTTCACTCTCCAGTTTGAAGAGTGAATTATGCTCCAGCTCGATTTGCCGTTCTTTCGTGCGCCTCGCGGCTTCCTGGTACGACTCGGCGAGTTTCTCGCTCTCTTCGACAGCGCACCGCGTCGCTCTCTCGGACACTTCTCGCTCATCGCGTGCGCGTGTCGTCATCGCATCGCTGGATACCCAATCCGCGCGCACGCGCGCTAACGCGCTTTGCAGAGAGTAGAGTTCAATCCCCGTGTCCTCTCGCGCTTGACGCGCGAGCGCGAGCGAGCGCGATTCCTCAACTAATGTGAGCTCCAAATCAGTCAACTGTGCTTCGAGTTGCGCCGCGAGCGCGCCCTGCGCATCGCGTAAGTGCGTCACCAAACTCTTCTTTTCTGGGAAGTCTGAGTGCGCATCGACACCCGTCTTTTCCGGTCCCGGGAGCGTGAGAGAAACGATCGCCGTCATCAAACTCCCGCGCACTGCGATTGGGCGGTAGCGCGCGCACTGGTCGCGGCGACCACGACTCGACGAGGTCCGCGGGAATTCGTCCCGGCGACGTGTGACGGTTCGTGTCGTTCTTCGACTCCAAGTCAACGCCAGGGAGTAAAGACGAGCGCTAAAAATAGTCCACAACGCGCCGCGCGAGACGCGGTCTAGCGTTGCAGTCGAGGTGCAACGGGGAATTGAAAGCATCGCGAACGTAACGGCGCCGTCACAGATGGGGTCGCTCGCACCGAACGAGACTATGGAAGTCAAAGCACCGATGACGGAGACGGAGAGCTCAATTGTCGAAAAGTGGAAAGAAGTGTCGCGCGCGCAACGCCACGAGTCGACAAAGGCGGATATTCTCGCCGCCGCAAAGTTGCACGACGATCTCTTAGACGTGCACGAGCGTCGCGTGTCGAGGCTCAACGAGGATTTGGACGAGAGCGAGCGAGCGCACAGACGAGAGGAGGACGCGCACGGGAAACGCATACGAGGCATGCTCGCGCGGTATGGTTCTGAGGCGAAAGATATGGACGAGCGATCCATGGATGAACTCAGAGACATCTTCGAGCGGTTAAAAAACGAAGAGTCTGCGGCGCACAGTCGATGGGCCGCCGACATGACGAAACTAAAGGAAGCAGAGGCGTGCGTCGCTCGAGAGCACGGAGACACGCTTCACAAGCTACGCGGCGACTTTGAGGATTTACGAGAAGAGATTAGAAACCAACACGGAGAGGACATGTCGACGATGAAGATGATGTACGAAGCGAAAATCAACGAGCTCGAGGACCAAATGGCTCGAGATGCCGCTGCAACGTGGCGAAAAAAAGATTTAGTGGATTGCGGCATCTCTCCCCGGCGTCGCCGAGCGCGAACGCTCGACGATCAGACTATGTACAATCTCGTTCGCGAGCAGAACGACGCAGACCAGCGGCAGATGAACGTACTCCGCGAAAAATATCTCCGCTATCGCGACGGCATACGCTACTATCGTTCAAAACGAGCTACAAACGCCGCTCGCCGAAGCGCCGCCGAAGCCGATTACAACGGGACGTTAAATGCTATAGTCGACGACTACAGTGACGCCCAACGGAGCGCGGGCAAAGAATCGCGCGATAGATACCGCTCGATGCGCGATCTCTGCGTCGCCAGCGAGTTGGCAATCAAGGAATTGACGCTCTGTCTCGATCGAGCCAAGCGCTCGATGCGAACCAACCACGAGTTCGCGTTTGGCGCCGCCACCGTCGCGGTCGTTCAACACCGCGCGCGACCCACCAAACCCGCGTCTCCATCGAGCAACATCATTGATGCTCGCGTGTCCGCGTTCACAACAGACGAATCGGACAGAGCGGACGCATTGGCGGACGCCACACTTAAAAAATATTACAATTTGGCCCGCTCGCGAGAATAGAGCTGTATACTCACATAAGCAATTCCGAAAACCCGCAAACGTCGACGCTCGTGCGACGCCGGTCCTGCGCGAACGCACGCGGGCGCTACAGACGCGTCTTTTGTGCGCGATCTCCGCTCGAGACACGTCCACGCGCGCATCATGGGTGCGTCAGACGGTGGTGAAAAGAAGCAAAAGCCGCGATTCGGTGGCGGCGGCGGCTCCGCCAATGGAGACGTCTTCGATGACGAACGGTTCTCGGCTATGCACAGAGACCCGCGGTTCATGGCGATGCCGAAAAAGGCGACAACGGTTACGATCGATGACCGGTTTAAAGGGTTGTTCGAGGACCCGAACTTTGCGTCGGGCGGTGGCGGAACGGGTTTGGACAAGCGAGGGAGACGAGCGGCGTCGAAGACGGGAGCGAAACTCGACGCCAAGGCGCGTCAACGACGGGAGATGAAGGAGTATTACAAGATGGAAGATGAATCAGATGACGACGAGGACGATGGACTCGAAGAGAAGATGGAAAAGTCGATGGATCGCATGCGTGGTGTTGGCTTGGTGTCTTCGAGCGACGAGGACGAAAGCGAGTCGGAAGATGAAGACGCCGAAGAGGATGAAGACGAGGGCGTTCTTCCGACGATGCTCGTCGGTGAAGCCGATAAGGATATACCGACGATTGATGCGACGAAACGTCTCGCCATCGTGAATTGCGAGTGGCAACACATTCGCGCATGTGACCTTTTTGCGGTGTTGCGCTCGTTTGTTCCAAAGGGTGGCAGCTTGGAAAAGGTGACTGTGTATCCGAGTGATTTCGGTCTCGAGCGCATGGCCGTCGAGAACAAGTACGGTCCTTTGAGCGCATTCCAAAAGGATGACAAAAAGAAGAAAAAGGCGAAGGCCGCCGAGAAGAAGAAAAAGAAGGATGAAAACGACTCGGATGATGGAAACGAAGAGGGCGAGGAGGCGGATAATGAGCAAATGCGACAGTACGAGAGGGACAGATTGCGTTACTACTACGCGATCGCAGAGTTCGATACCGTCAAAACCGCCATGGGTGTGTACCACGAGTGTGATGGCATCGAGTACGAGCGCTCGAGCTTCAAGTTGGATTTACGCTACGTACCCGATGACCAGTCTTTCGACGGTAGGCAAGTCCGAGATGAAGCGAAAGATATCCCGGCAGACTACGAGGCTCCCGAGTTTCAAGTTAAAGCACTTCAACACTCCAATGTCAAGTTGTCCTGGGACGACGATGATCCCGTGCGTCGCAAGACGTTTCGAAGAAAGATCACAGAAGACAATTTGAAGGATGAAGACTTTGCGGCCTATTTAGCATCTGATTCGGATGAAGAGTCAGAAGACGAGGAAGAAGAGGAAGAAGAGGACGCGAAGGCTGCCAAGAAAGCATACCTAGCAAAGCTGCTCGGTGGCTCAGTTGGTGACGATGACGACGCGGATGAAAAGGATGATTTCTTCCTCTCTGATGACGAAGAGGACGCAGAGGACACAGCGAAAGCCGCCACCAAAGCCATAAAAGCCAAACAAGACAAGAAGAGGTTTGGTTCAAAATCGAATGCTGGCGACATGGAAGTCACGTTCCATGCGGGTCTCGAAGAGTTTGGCGCTCGAATTAAGAAGCGACAGAAGGAGGGCAAGCTCGGCGTCAAGGAGACTGTGTATGAGAAACAGGAGAGACTACGCAAGGAAAAGCGTGAGGCGAAACGCCTGGCTGCGAAAGCTGCTAAAGGTGCTGCAGAAGACGCGGAAGAAGAGTTTGCTGATGGCGAGAACGCAGCCACGTTTGATGATCCTTTCTTCATGGATGATGGTGGTGAGATTGATTTTGACGCCGAGTATGACTCTGAAGATGGCGCACCGAAGCCAAAGAAGAAGTCGAGTAAATTCGATGACTTCGACGATGCGCCCAGCAAGACGAGTCTTAAAAAGGCGAAAAAGAAGGCTAAACGCGGTGAGGTCGACGAACAAGCTGAGGCGGACTTGGAGTTGTTGATGATGGACGAGAAGCAAATTCTTGGCAAGTCTGACGGCGCCCGCAAGCCTTCGAAGAAATCCTCCGAGGACGAACCGAAGAAGAAGTTGTCTAGAAAAGAACGACTCGCCGAGAAGCGCCGACTTCGTGGCAAAGCTGCACGCCGGGCTGAAAGTGATGAAGAAGACGATGGCGAGCCCAACAAACTCGATACCACTGACGAGCGTTTTGCAGGATTGTATGAATCCCATCACTTTAGCCTCGATCCGACAGATCCTCGCTATAAAGAGGTACAAAACAAGACGCTCATCATCAATGAACGGGATAAGAGGCGCAAGAGCAAAAAGGAGAGCAAAACCACGAAGGTTGTCAGGAGTGCGCTGCACTCGGACGCAAAGGAAGTCGGGTCGTCCGAGCTGCAAAGCATGCTTTCTTCCCTCAAGCGCAAGTCGAAAAAGATGTAAAATTAGATATTCAAACATCTATATTTTGTTTTCTAGATTGAATCTAAAGCTGCGAGCACGCCCTTCTCTAAGCCTAGAAGCAAGTCTTCTTTATTTTCAAGTCCCACAGATAGTCGCAGCAAGCCAGCCGGCACGTGTGGATTTTGCTCGCCCGGAGCGCATTCCACAGAATATCGATGCTCAATAAGCGACTCGAAACCACCCAAAGAAGTTGCACACGTCCACACCGTTGAGCGAGTAGCTACTAATTTACAGAATGAAACTAGATCGCCGAGACCGACCCGACCACGTCTCCCTTTTGCGTCCCATTGCCCCTGCAACCATTCTGGGAGGAGCACGATGCTCAACATGCCGCCATACAAACCTTCTTGGAATAATCGTCTCGCAACGTCGTGCTGCAGATGAGACGGCAAACCGATATATAATACATCAAACCCGTTGAACATATCGCTCTCCTGCATGCTGCGAGCTAGCCAAAGCGCGCTTTCGCTTTGTCTCTGCACTCGCAAATCCAAAGTGCGCATTCCGCGAAGTAGAAGGTACGCATCGAACGAGCCAAGCACCGCGCCACCAAGCTGGCGCACGTGCAAAATTTTGCGCCAATTTTCATTTTTCTCTCTTGTGACGAGTGCTCCAGCGACAACATCACCGTGACCATTGATATATTTGGTGGCAGAATGCATGACAATGTCACAGCCGAGAGTCAAAGGTTTCACTAGACACGGCGTCATCACCGTTGAATCGACGCAAATACACCCATGTCCGAGCTCGCGAGCCCTTCGAACGACACGCCTCAGGTCAACAACATCCCAAGTCGGGTTTGCGGGGCTTTCGATCCAAATCAAGCTAATTCTCTTGCCATAGTGCGCCGCGTTGTACATACAGGTGTATATGCTAACTCCGGCGTTGTGCCCATTCTTAGGGGTGTCCTCGGGGCAATCGACCACGAGACGTTCATTTTCCGCACCGTACGCCACGTATGGATAGTCTGGATCATACTCGATGAGATTGACTCTCCTGCTCGCGCACCATTCCTTCAAAAAAGCTCGCACCGCAAAGTATCCTCGCGTCGGCGCAAGCACGCATCTCTCGTCGCCTCCGCCGCCTACGACACCCTCAAGAACGGCGTTTACCGCTGCCATGCCCGACGAAACCAGGGCACAGTCCGCGCCGTCCTCTAACGCGCAGAGGATTTCTTCGCACGTCGCCACAGTAGGATTGTCCGGTCGAGAGTAACAAACGCTCTTACCAGAGCGTGAGCGCACGTGTAGTTCGTGGTTTTCGTCTCGCGCGAAAGTCGTGCTTGTGTATATGGGTTCGATGACCGAGCCCAGGTCGTGCGCATCGCGCGCCGCATTTGCGGGATCGCGTTTACCGGTCACGAGGATGCTGCCCAGGTCGCTCATCTCGAGGCGGTGTGTGAGGCTGCGCTCGAGGCATCGCATGGTGTGTATGAACAACTATTCTATCGCTACGGGCTACCGGTAAATAATAATGAATGATGAATCGCAATGAATACGTCGCGATCTATGAGAGAGAAACGCGCGCCAAGGCGTTGGCCAGTATCGCCGCGCTCCATCGAAGGGAGCTCGCAGCCTTGCGTTCTCGCGCGTCGGGATACCTGAACGGTGCAAGGCGGAATGCGACTCCGACGTCATCGTACCGTAAATTGCACGACTGGACCATCTGCTTGGCGTGTTCAGCTTCTTCTAGTCGCAAGATGCGAGCGAGCTCGTCGAATGTCATCGTCGTTGAATTGTTCGCGATGTTCATCGCTCGCAACGTCTCCAATCGAACGTTCGTAAAGTATTTTTCGAGACATATTTCGTGCAAGTGCGAGCACTCTGACGATTCAATCAACCTAAAGAATCCAATCCCATTCCCACTCGCGTACGCTCGATGACACTTTATGGCGAATCGAACCTGTGGCGAACTAATCACGTCTCGATGGTTAAACTTGCGCAGCTCTACCGAAATCTCGCGAGTTGCGTCGATCCGCAAACACAGCCAGAGGGAGAAAAATTCAGCCATGCGTCCCAAATTGACGGCATCACCCAAATCCGCATACAGTCTCAAAAGCATCCCGAACGTCTTACCGAGCTGCTCCGTGTGAAGTGCTTCGTTGAACGTTTGTGTTTCGAGTCGACGTAAAGCGAAAGTTGTCTCAAGCGTGTGCGTCACCATTCGCTCTAGCAAAGCGACGACTCGAAGCGCCGATTGAGCGTCTTCCACAAAGCAGTTCTGTACGGACAAATCCTGCCTCACCCCTCTAAGCCGATCCCAAAGAAACTCCGCTTGGTGTTGTGTCGAAGCTTTCGCATTCCACTCGTCGCAACCGAACCGAGCCAGCAACCACGCGCACGTATCTTCGCACGCCTCGAGCGTGCGCACGCCGCTCGATTCATCACCCTCCTTCTCTCCCGTCGTCGACGACGCCGTCAAATTTCGCGCGTATCGTCGAATCACGCGTCCGTTCGGACCTCTCTCGAGTGGATCGATGTCGTCGCGTTCCACTCGGCGCGCGCGCTCCGCCTCTGGACACGACGTCTCGCACGTCCCGCGCAACGACTCGCGACATTCGCGGGGATCGACCGTCGTCATCGCCCTTCGCGTCGCATCTGTATGGCCGTCGCCAAGTGACGCGAAGGGCGGCGTACCGTTAAACGTAACGAACCAAAGCGAAGTCGCAAGCGCCACAATCGCTCGTGCGGTTCGTCGATGCGACGTGCTGATGTGTTGTCGACGCGCGCCGACGGTGCGCGAACCATGCGATTCGTCGACGTCGACGTCGGCGCCATCGGCGTCTTTCGACACGTTCGATGCGCCAGCGCTTCGCGAGGCTGCGGTGCACTCGGGACTCGGACGCGAAGTCGACTCGAACCGAGTGCGTCTCTGGGCGCGCGCGTTGGGCGTGGATATCAAACGGGTCGATTACGAGGGGTTCAACGCGTGTGCTGTTCGTCGCGCGGACGACGTCAGGGGTGAAAGGAGAACCATAGCGGCGGACGTGTCGCGCTCGGTGCACATGTTTCGCGAGGAGTACTCAAACGAGGAAGAGTTGGATGAAATCCGTACAGACGTCGGGTGGGTCCTGAGTCGCGCGCTGAGTGCGCACGATGGGTGTCATTATTATCAAGGTTTGCACGACGTTGTCGCTGTTTTAGTGCTGGCATCGCGGCGAGGGGTGAAACGCTTGAAGGGAAAGGCGCCGGCGGGCGAGGAGGTGTCTCGTCGAGCAATCGCATGTGCGATCACAGAACGCCTGGTGAGCTGGCACTTGCGCGATCATACTCGGAAGGATCTTTTTCACACCTTGGAGATGACGAGCGCGTTGCTGACGCTGCTCGAACGACGCGAGCCGTGTCTCGCGGATACGCTGAGAAACGCGACAATCGCAACCGCCTTCGCCATTCCGTGGTTCATGTGCTGGTTTTTGCATGGCGTCACGTCGTTGGAGGTCGCGGCGAGACTCATCGATGTGTTCATCGTATCACATCCCTTGATGCCCGTATACGTTGGCTTGGCGTTGATGCAGGCCAACAAGGAAGATATTCTCGCGGCGGCGGATGATCCGATGACGCTACACGTGATACTGGGAAAACTGACGATGCCGAAACCAGGCGGAGCGACATCGCTCAAGGATGCTTTAACCGAGATGCAAAGCATAATCGATGCGGCTGTGGTTGCGTTTCGGGAAGTACCGCCCGAGACGCTTCGTTTACCGACTGACTCGGACTCGGCATCGACGCACTTTCCGTATCCTTGGATGTCTCCACCTCGAGATGGTCAGTCGACCGAGAACGACGCAGACGGGGAGTACCTTTCGTCTCCGCTCAAATCATCCGTACTTCCGGACAATAAACCTAGCGCGTGGCCGCTCTTTCTCATCGATGACGCGCGCATGGCCATGCGTAAGCGCCGATTACGCCGACTCGGCTTGGTCGGCCCTTCTTCTTCGTCGCGCGAATCTCTCACGAGACGCAAACTCATGGCCGTTACGACGTTCGTCATGTTACCCTTTGACAACTCGGCTCGTTTCCTGACGTTACTCTCCCTCTTATTCGTCACCGTCGCAATGTCCATGACTGAAAATTTCGCTGTTTTGGGTCTATGGATTCGATCCGAGGCGTCGTCGACGACGCGTTTCGCTGTTTCGCGAGCGCTCGCCCTAGTCTTCAACGAACGCGCATCTAGGCTCATCGCGTTGAAATAGTTAGATAGTTCGTTCAGATTCCATTTTCAAGACGTGTGCGTTCGCGCGAATCCCCCATTTCGCGAATTCCCCATTTCGACTCTTATCGTTACCCCGAGCCAAGCGAAACCCACTCAACAAGGCTCCCACAACCACCTCACCACTCCACTTGCACGCGCCAACATGTCCGACGCCACCGCTGAACTCGCGCGCAAAGCCCGGGACGCGTCCCGAGCGTTGCAACAGCTCACCTCAAAGCAGCGCGCGGAACTCTTGCGTGCCGTCGCCGACGCGCTCGAACGCCGTGAGGATGAGATACAAAAGGCGAACGATGAAGACATGGCGCGCGCTGCGGCGTCCAACGACGTCGAAGACGCGCTCTTGCAGCGGTTGAAGCTGAAACCGGGGAAAGTGAAGCAACTCGCGGATGGCGCGCGAGCGATCGCAAACATGGAGGAACCGATCGGAAAGCCGTTGAGCGCCATGGAACTCGCTTCGGGGTTGACGCTGACCAAGGTTACGGCTCCGTTGGGAGTTTTGCTCATCATTTTTGAGAGCCGACCGGACGCTCTTCCTCAGATTGCGTCGTTGGCGTTGCGGACTGGTAACGGCCTCTTACTCAAGGGGGGTAAGGAAGCGGCGAGCTCGAACGCGAAGCTGAGAGAGGTGATTGTGGATGAATTCGCCGCGTTCGGGGTTCCGAAGGAGTGCGTGTGCCTTATCGAAGGTCGCGAAGCCGTCGCGGATTTGTTGAAACTCGATGACGTCATTGATCTCGTCATTCCGAGAGGCTCGAACTCTTTAGTGACGTACATTCAAAACAACACGAAGATTCCGGTGCTTGGTCATGCTGACGGCGTCTGCCACATTTACGTAGACAAGGACGCGGATTTGGACATGGCGGCCAAGTGTGCGGTCGATTCTAAGATTGATTACCCCGCGGCGTGCAACGCGCTTGAAACGCTTCTTATTCACGACTCTCTCGTCAAGAGTGGAGGTGCTGCGGAGCTGATGACGGCGATGAGAGCCGCCGGCGTCGAACTTTTTGGGGGTCCACGAGGCGTAAAGGAACTCAAGCTCCCGGCTGCGCCAGCCCTCAGACACGAGTACGGTGGGTTGCAATGCTCCGTCGAGCTTGTGGATTCGATGGATAGCGCGATCGATTACATTCACGCGAATGGTTCCGGTCACACTGATTGCATCATCTCTAGCAACCAGTCGACCGCCGACGAGTTCATTTCGCGCGTCGATAGCGCTTGCGTCTTCCACAACGCGTCAACTCGGTTTAGCGACGGTTTCAGATTTGGTTTGGGCGCAGAAGTTGGGATTTCCACGTCGCGTATTCATGCACGAGGTCCCGTCGGCGTCGAAGGTTTGTTGACGACGCGTTGCCTGTTGCGTGGTAAGGGCCAAATCTGCAACAAGGACAAGGGTGTAACTTTCACGCACAAGAGGTTGCCTCTTCCAAAGCGCGAGGGTCTCTTCAATTCTGGCGCATTCCAAAAGGTTGCGTCCACCGTAGCGCTCGCTGCTAATAGCGTCGTCCTTCTTCGAGCGATGATGAAAAAGTGAGCCAGACACTCAAACCAAGCACACACTGTAAAGCCCCCGACCGCAAGTATTGACGTTCTCACTAAAAATTCTTTGTCATATTAAAAGAGAAGAGTAAAACATGATAACAACGGAATTACAACATTTAGATGGTCTCCAACGCGGCGATGCCCTCGAGGTGTCTATAGTTCTTGCGCAAGATGTCCCACGAGTCAGAAATGCGGAAATCGTAGCCATGCTTCTTCGCCCACTCCTGCACAATCGGCCTGAGCTTGTGAAGCTTGTAGCGCGGCATCGTGGGGAAGAGGTGGTGAATGAGCTGAGTGTCCATTCCTCCCCAAAGCCATCTCTCGAGCGGGTTCTTGACGTCCGCCTCGCGCGTGCTTCTGAACTGCACATCCACAAAGGAGCCATCCTCGTACATGATTTCCTCGCTTTGGTGCGTCGCCGTGACGAGAGACCCGACGAGGAAACCGCCGATGAGCATGGAGCCGAGCGCGACGCCGAGCGGAAGCGTACCGAACAACCAAGCGTAGTGCAGCGCGAGAAGCGCGATCTCTTTAGTGTCCTTGCGCGCCCAAGCGCTGGAGACGCTGTGTCTGCGCCAGAGCACGTAAGTAAAGGCGTAGAGCGGATAGCCGTAAATGTGTTGATACTTGCGCAACCAGCTGTCTGGTCGACCGCTCGTCTCTGGCGGGGACAAGTAATAGAGCGGCTCGAGCTTAATGTCGCCGTCCTTGCCGTCAATGTTGGTAAAGGAGTGATGCATGTTGTGTTTGTGGGACCACCACTCGGCGGAGAAGCCGTTGGTCAGAGCGCCAAAGCAGCGCATCAACGAGCACCACCAGCCACGGCCGTGAACGTAGTCGTGCGCTAGCCAACCAGCTTGTTGCATGCCGATACCGATAGACAACGCGGCGAAGAACGGATGCGAAGCCGCGATGGCTTGTCCAACGACGTAGCACCCCAACACTTGCGCGAGAACAAACGCCTCAGAGAAAATGTTCCTCTTAAACCAGCCATCGCGTTCGAGCTGCGCTCGAAGCTCACCAAACTCAGCGTTCGCAATCGTGAGGCGATTGGTTTCCGCCTCTTCGGAATCGTACGGCGCGTCGCACTTCGGAAGCGCTCTCAACCTTTTAACGGCTTCGTCGCTACCGTTGGGCCCGTACGAGTGCAACGCGTAAAACACATCCGTCGCATCCTGTCCGTGCATGAGCCTCACAAACCCCGCTCCACCCGGATGCGCCAACGCCCAACCACTCGCGTCGTACCACTGCCCATCAACCTTGAGCTTGACCTCCTCCTTTCGCTTCTTCCCTCCTCGAGCCTTTTCGCTCAACTCCGCCGCTTGCTCCAACACCGCCGCCGACGCCCCGAACGGCGAGAGAAATCCCCACGGCTTGCGTTCCGTCTCCGTCGCGCCCTCACCCACGCGTTCCGTTTCCTCCTCCATCGGTTCCGCCGCGGACGACGACGACGCCGACGAACGCGTCCTCGTCGTCTCTCGCGTTCGCCGCGCGCCACCCAGAGCCACCGTCGTCGGCGTCAGCATCTTGTACGTCACCTTCCGCGCGTTCGCGCGCGTCGCCGCTCGGACGCCGCGCGGCGTCACCGCTCGCGCGCACGTCGTCGCCATCATCGTCATCGTCGTCGTCGCCCGCGTGTTCGCCGAGCGTCGGGTTCGGGCGCGGGCGCGGGCGCGAGTGAGGAGGCCCTTCGCTTATCCAGCGCAGATACGGCGGGGCGCGACCCCATGTGCGTTTTGACGGTTCATGACCCGTGAGTTGGGGTTTAGGCCTTTGGTTTTAAACCGTTTCCGGTTCGTGAACGGTCGATTCGTGAGGGACTGGTTGATGCGCGCGGCGCAGTCATCGCGTCCACGCGTCCGTCCACGCGTCCGTCCGTCCGTCCGTCACACGGCGGCGCGCGTGCTTCGTCGGCGCTCGCCCGGTCGCGCGCGCGTTCAACCCAGGGTTCGTTCGTTGACCTCGCGCATTCGTTGGGTCTCGCTCGACGATGATTCGCTACGCGTTGCTCTTCAGTAAGCAATCAAAGATTCGCCTGAGCAAGTACTACGTCTTGACGTCGCAAAAGGACCGGAAACGCATCGAGCGGGAGGTGATGCACGCGATTCTCCCGAGACCGGCGCGAGCGTGTAACGTGGTCGAGTACAGGGATGCGAAACTGGTGTACCGGCGGTACGCGTCGTTGTATTTTTGCTTGGCGGTGGACAGAGACGCGAACGAGCTCGCGGCGTTGGAGGCGATTCAGCACTACGTGGAGATTTTGGACAAGTACTTTGGGAACGTGTGCGAGCTCGACTTGGTGTTCAACTTTCACAAGGCGCACTACGTGTTGGATGAGGTGTTCATCGCGGGGCATTTACAAGAGACGAGTAAAAAGTTGATCGCGAAGCTCGTCGGGGAACACGACGCGCTCGTAGAGCGAGTCAAACTCGGCGGTCCCGCGGCGGAGGATTCGTAGCGCGGCGGCCGAGGCGGGGAGGAATTATTAGCACACATTTTGACGTAGCACTAGTGGTCCGCCGAACGACGCGGGCGTTCGGGGCGTGTAGACGAAGATTATCGAAATTAGCGTTTTCAGTCGGTATCCCGCGCGCGCTACTCCACGCGCGCGACACTGCGCGCCTCAACGACACTGCGCGACGCGCACACCTCGACGATACCGCGCGATGCCGCTCCGCGACATCGCGAACACGACCCCCACAGGAGCGGAACCGCACCGCCGATCGGCATCCAAGCCACCGACGCAACGCGCGCGACACGTTTTACGTGGCGATGCGAACGAAGAACCCATCGTAACCGTCACCGGTGACGACTCGGCATCGCCACTGAGCGCGAGCGCGCGAAAGAGACGCTCGGCGGTGGAGACGGAGGCGTTAATACGCGATTTTGAACTCGCGGGTGCGTGCGCGCGCGCGTTCGAGGCGACGCGTCGCGGGGATTTCGGCGTGTGACTGTTGACGTTCTCGACTCGTCGCGCGCGCGGCGTTGTTCCCCCTGACTGACTGACTGACGTTTACGCGTCGTTTAATCTGTCGCGCAGTCGAGCGAGAGTGCGCCGCGATAGAGAAAACGGCAGAGGAGGAGTGCGCTCGAATCACCGCCGAGTTTAACGGGAAATGGAGGTCAATGCCGAAGAAGGTCAAGTCGACGCCGTTGACGGATTACGCCGACGAGCTCGCGCGAGACGGGGGCGAGGACGCGCTCTTGGAACTGATTGAAATTAATAAAGTGCTGCGATCGATCGATGCGAGCTTGGTGCGAGCGGTGGTGGATGAAGAGGCGCTGTTGAGAGCAGCGGCGAAGAATTTGGTGGAAAACGTGGCGAATGAAGCGGAAAAGTCAAACGAGGCGCCAAAGTTGGAAGTCACCATTGACGACGTCGAAGCGAGGGGTATTTTGGAAACGTTTCAGAATCAAATTGCCGCGCTCGTGGCGCGATGGCGTAAACATTAAAAATTAGTATGGAGGGAGATTGGTATCATATAGTAAGGGCGACCGGGCGAGGGGCGGCGACGTGGATCGTCCGAATGTGTAAAACAAACAAGCCGAATGTGCGTATTCACAATAAATTGAATTTTTAGACGGATAGCGTCCCCTTGCTCGAGGCGACGGATCCCGCGCGTCGAGGATCGATCGCGGCGCACTGACGAAGACACTTTCCGAACGCCTTGGCGGCGGCGACTGCGACCTCCGTTTCGTCGGAGCCGCGCGCGTGCTCGACGAGGTGCACCGTCATTTGCCCGTTGAAAGTGAGACTCATAAACATGTGTTCAACCATCTCGACGCTCAAATCCCCAACCTTGTCCGACTCGAGCTCGAGGCCGTACCCCAAGTACGGTCTGTTACTCAAGTCCATGACGCACTCGACCTTTGCCGCGCCTTCCGTGGACACGGCGCTGCCCATGCGGTTGCAGCCCTTCTTCGTGCCGAGCGCCTTGTTCAACGCTTGACCAACGGCGATGGACACGTCCTCTGCGGTGTGGTGATCATCGATCCAGAGGTCACCCGTCGCGTCAATGTCCAGCGACACGTCTGCTTCGCGCTGAATGGACGCGAACAACCCATCCAAGGCTGTGATGCCAGTGCTAATCTTCGACGTGGCGCCCTTGGCGTCCAAATCGAGCGCCACGTCGATGGAAGTTTCCTTGGTCGAACGCTTGATTCCACTCTTGCGATCTTCATCGCTCTTCGTCTTAGAGTCGTACACATCGATACCTTCCACTTTGTCCATCGCCGCTCGAAAGCCACGAGCGAAAGCCTTGAACGTGGATTCCACGATGTGGTGTGCGTTGTCGCCGCGCTCCTTCACCAATCGTAAACTCACCCCGGCCTCTTCCGCCAAAGCCTTCCAAAACGTCTCGGTGAGCTCTGTCGGGTACGTACCGATGTGCGATCGACCCTTCGTACCCGGGCGACCGTACGGTGCGAGTGCGAACGTCTCCAACCCGCCTCCACTGTACAGGTTAACGTCGCACGTCGCGTACGCCTCATCCAAAGGGCTCGCGAAACGAGCCTCAGCCCCACCGACGGCGCCCGCCCGGTCCCTCCCACTTTCCAACATCTCCCGCATCGCCTTTCCGAGCGCTCTTCCCGACGCTTCAAACACCTCAGCCGTGTGGTCGCCCGCGTCCACGCACTCCTCGCACGCCGCCCCGCTTCGCTCGACTCGCACGCTCACCCCGAGCTGCGCGTGCGCGGTGAGCTGATCAATCATGTGATCGAGAAAAGGTTGTCCCGTCGCAATCACTCCGCGCTTTCCTCGCGGGTCCACCGTCGCCGACGCGTCGCACGCGCCGACAGAGGCGCGTCCTCGACCAGCGGTCACGTACACGTCGGTCGCGCCGCTCGCCGCGCGCGTCTCGACGCTCACGCGGTGCGCGGGAACAACCCGCGACGGTCGATGCGCGCATCTCAGCGTCGTTGCTGACGCGTCGCGGGCGCTCAAAGTCGTCGTCGTCGTCGTCACGCGGGCGGTCGCACGCATGATGATGATGGTGATTCGCTGCAGGGCGTTGTGACGCAACCACGAGACAGAGTTTGTCGTCAAAACTCGGCGAGGATGCACGCCGGGACGCCCACCGCGGACGGCGCGCACGTCATTCTGTGCTCGGCAATGTCGCTCGTCATGACGGCGAGGACGTTCGCGGACGCGCTCGGGTTGAAGCGGACGATGACGTCGGAAAAGAAGCTCGATAAGGCGGTAGTTGCGCTGAGCATCTTGTACGCATTCAGCGCGACGTACTTTGCGCTGTCGACGGGGAGATCGCTCGAGATGGCGCCGGGGACGATGAAGCATTTATTGTACGTGACGGTGCCGACGCAAGCGTTGCTTGTGGGCGCGATGCGCGCGCGTGGGAGCTTTGACGGGTCCTCGGCGTTGTGCGCGTTGTGTTCGTTGTGTTGCGCGGGGGCGTCCGTGGTCGCGCCGTCGCTCGCGGGACGTAAGATTGTCTCCGCGCTCGGACTGGGCGTGGGATTTATTGCGGCGCGATTGGGTGCTCGTGGGGGTGGCGTTTTGGTGTTGATGAGCGCGTGTTGGTACGTGACAACGAGGCTCGTGGTGCGTTCCGTCGAAGAGGTTCATTTCGCCAACTGGTTCGGATCGATTGCGGCAGAAATCGTTCCGCTCGTCGGTGTCAAGTTTGAATTTCCCGCGCTGACGATCAGCGCTTCCGCTCGACGAGATCACGCGCGTCGAGTGCTGGCAGCGGCGAGGAAAAAGTCGCAGTAGACGACGTAGGCGATTTTGTAAAAATGTTCAATTAAACGAGACTAGATCAAAGTTTAAAGGCCTCTCGCGTCGAGGTGTTTGTACAAGGCGTGCAACAAAGTGACGCCGTATGCCGTCGCGAGCCCATCCTTCGTGTTGCCCGGACCAGCCATGTCGATGTGGAGCCATTTCGTGTCGGCGCGCTTTGTCCATTCCTCGTTGAGATGGTTCGCGATAAACTGTCCCGCGCACGAGCTTTGCGCGTTGGCGCGATCCGCTACCGAGTTCTTCATGTCGGCAACCTTGGAAGCGAACTCAGACTTGAACATTTCCGGTGCGTACGGCAGGGCGTGCGTCAAGTCTCCAGACATCTTGCCAAGTTTGACAATGAGGTCCTCCATTTCCTCGTCATCCGTGACAATTCCCGCGTGCTTTCTCCCGGTAGCGATCATTTGAGCCCCTGTCAAAGTTGCCATGTCAACGACGACGGATGGCCTCAAATTGGAGTTCGCGGGATCAGTGCAATACGCGACGCCGTCCGCAAGCACGAGGCGACCCTCCGCATCCGTGTTGTTAATCTCAACAGTCTTACCGCTCTTACCGACGAGAATGTCGTCCGGACGGATGGCACCCGATCCGATAGCGTTTTCGGCAATGCACAAAACAAGATCTAACGGTGTCTTGAACGTTCCTTCCGCATTCCCTTCAGATGCGATGGCTTCGAAGGCGCACAGCATACCGGCCGCTCCGCCCATGTCCGTCTTCATGCCGCACATGCCATCCTTCGATTTAAGGCTCAAACCACCCGTATCAAAAGTGATACCCTTTCCAACGAACGCAATCGAAGGTGAATTTGGATCCTGGCATCCCTTCGGAATGAAACGCAAGTGCACGAGCGCTGGATCGCGCCCATCGCGGCTTGACGCGCTTCCGACGCCCGCGAGGCAGCCGTAGCCCTCCTTGACAAGTTGAGCGTATCGCTTAATCTCAACAACCTTGACACTCGCACCGAGCTCTTTTGCCACGCGTTCAGCCTCTTCGACGAACGTGTTCGGGTTCAATTCGTTCGGAGCACTATCGACGAGCGATTGGCATCGTCGAAGCGGTTTCGGCAAAGAACGCACTTCGGCACCGTTCCAAACCTTTCCATCGACGAGGACACCGACATGAACACTTCCATCCTTGACGTAGTCTGCTGCGCGATATTTATTCGCGTACGGAGGCAGAATACGAGCCAGCGCGCTCAGCGCAGAGGCTGCGTAGGTGTCACCGTCGAGCGCCGCGAGCACAACCGCCGAACGCTTCTTTCTGTCACCGATGGCAGACTTGGCCTTCTCGGTGATAGAATGCGAAGAGATTGGCGAATTGTGTCTCGACACCTTGTCGGAGAGCATGCACACGACGAGTTCGAGCAATCCGTCGTCGCTCGTCGCGAGCACCGTGCTGCGGGTGGAACCGCCCTCGAGCGTCTTCACGAGAGCTCGGAACGTCTTTTTCGTCGCTTCGTCCGCGCCGAACGCGCCCTCCGAAACGCTCTCACGCTCGAGAGCACTTTTAGAACCGACAATTACAATCTTCGTGTTCTTGGAAGACGTCAGCGCGCGCAGAGACGCCTCGCTTTCGATGGTTTCGAGTTCGGAGGAAGTTGCCCACCTAGGATCGTGAGAGGGTGCCATGGCGACCGTAGTAAAGCGTCGACTACCCGCCGTGCGCGTCGATCGATGCGTTCGCTGGTTGACTCGTGTGACTACGTGCGTAAATGCACGGGTTGCGAGCATTTAATCTCCCGAGCGCGCGGGAGTGTGAGGAGTAATCCAGCCTCTGCTGCGGGAGGCAGACAGTTATTAGTTTCGCCACGGCGTTTGAGTGCGTGTGAATGCAATCCGAGCTAAACGTAAACTACAAGGTTCGCTACTAACGGCAACCCTAATTGAAATTCTAATGCGCATCAGGGGTCGATTACTATGGCTTCGTCCGTGTCGAACGTCGTGATTGTGTCCGCCTCGGTTTCGTCGCTCGCACTACTGGTGACCTTCTCTTCTTGGACTATTTCAACGACCGATTCGCTCTCAGCGCCATTAGCGATCTCGTTCGCTTCTTCAGCAACAGTCGCGTCGACATTGACGACAGGTGTATCATCAACATCATCAATGTGAGGAACGACGGGTTTTTCAATGTCGAGTAAAAGTTTCCCTTCGGCACCCCAGCCCGGGACGCCGGCGCCGACGATGTCGTCTCGCCAGGTACCAGACCAGACACCGGCTTCGCCTCTTCTGGCGCGTTCAAAGCTCTCCGCAAGTTGCTCGTTGACGATAGCCGTATGTACCGTAGGACCGGAAGCCGAGAACATGCCATTGGGTGCTTTCGGTCCGACGCGACACGGAATGTGGTCGAGGTTCGTGACTTCCGTCGACTCGGTGGACGGATAGTACAGCCGCATGATTTCCTTGGCGGCGTCGTAATCTATCACCACGGCGTCGTACCAACTGTTGTCATCTTCAGGATTATCCGTGTCCCACAACACGCTGAGGCAGAGATTGCGCCACTGTCGACCTTTTGGCTTTCGACGTGCCGGGGCGCCGCCAGAGGCATACAACTGTTCGATTGGGATGCCACGAGGAGGGATGGCGTTCTCACCTCTGCTCGAGAGAGGGCTGAGGATGAATGTTCTGAGCGCAGACAGCACCTCTTCAGTCTCTTCTGCGCTGATGGTCGTCGCGGTGGTCTCGCGTTTCGCTTCCGCCTGAACCTGTTTCTTTTCCAAACGACTCGAGCGTTTTCGATCCATCATCTCCCACGCCAGTTTCTTCGCTTCTTCCTTCTCGCGAGCGAGGCGCTTCGCCTCGATTCGTTGGACTCGCTCTTCTTCGTCCTTGATTTTCTCCAGGTGAAATGGCAGGTGGTCCTTGGTCAAAAACTCGTGCAAAGCGAGCTCCCTCTTGTCTCTCGAATGTTTCAACGCCATTGCAAAACTAGAAACTTCCTCGTGCGACACGTACGGAGTCGACCAGGATGGGTCGTCCTTGTCGGTCGGCGCAGTCTTGTCCGCTCGAAACAAGCGCACGTCGTTGGAAACGGTGTAGTAGGCGCGTCCGCGAAGATCGAAACCAGCCGGCTCGCCGTGCACTTGCCTATCGCACTCTTGAAGCGCCGGGATTTTGGCGCGTCTCCTCGCCTTGTCAAGCTTCTCCGCTGAATTCGCGACGACGTTCGCCAAGTCGAGGCGATTTTCAAGAGCGTCTTCGAAGACGGCGTGCATGATATCGAGGCGACTGAGCGTCTCGACGTCCAAGAATCCGTGCGCGTCTTCCTCGCCAAAGAGACGACGAATCGTCTTCATGCTCTCGGCTTCCCAATCGTGGGGCACGACGAGCACGTCACCGTTGCCCTCGCGCATCGCCCAGCTCCGGATGAACGTCTCCACGATCCATTCGTTCTCGCTCGCTAGCGGGTCGCACAGCGCACGCTCCCAGTCTTTACACGACCGCTCTGGAAACCGAAACGTCGACTTGAACGCGCCGACAAACGTCATCAACGCGTAAAATTTCCACTCTGACCGAAGCTCTGAAATTTCCTTTTTAGTCGCCTTGCTCATCCCGTGCGTCTGCGCCACCGACGACCCGTACTCATCCGCGTTCTTCACCTCCACGACGGCGGATTTACGCCCCAAACCACCACGACCACCACCAGTCTTCTTGGTGTCCTTCTTCGCGTCGGACGACGCTCGTCCGCCTCGTCCACCGCCGCGTCCACCGCCGCGTCCACCGCCGCGTCCACCGCCGCGTCCGCCGCCGCGTCCACCGCCCGTCGTCGTCGTCGTCGTCGTGGTTTTCACCTTCTTACGCGCACCACTCGCCGTCGTCGTCGCCTTCCGTCCGTCGTCCCGCTGTCCCTCATCTTCATCGTCCCACACCGCCGCAGAGATCCTATTCCTCTTCATCGTCGTCGATGAGGTTGATTTCCCGCGCCCGCGTCCGCGTCCGCGTCCGCGCCCGCGCGCCGCCGTTCGACCGCCCATCGTCGCCGCGTCCGTCCGCCCGTCCGTCCGTCCGTCACGTCGCGCGCGCACGACTGACCCGTCCGACGGCTTTGATGTTTCCGAGACGACTAGGTAGGCCCCACCTGTCCGAATATAGGAAGTTGACGGTTCGTGACTCGACACA
>Ga0255777_10000420_pt1 | contig 40482 bp, 37 predicted proteins | sample 101ome_15_FD_179975 | JGI IMG/M metagenome (GOLD analysis project Ga0255777, IMG submission 179975) | Coastal salt marsh microbial communities from the Groves Creek Marsh, Skidaway Island, Georgia - 101402AT metaG (version 2) | ecosystem: Environmental > Aquatic > Marine > Intertidal zone >... | reverse complement strand
CGACCCATCTCGGGCCAAGTTGTACAGGATGAAACTCGTGGCTTTCTCCATGCGCACGTCGACAAGGGTTTGTTCTCGGTCCACGGCAACCAGTGAATGCACCTCCGTGGGTGCCGGCCGGCCTTGGGTGTAAACGGCGTCGACGGTGGCGACCAGCCAGGCTGAAATGAACACATGAACGCACAGCAGCGTCACGAACAGCGTTCGCACGAACCCCAGCAGGGGGTGGGCAGGGGGGCGCAACCGCACACCCTCGCCTCGCCGTTGGTGTATATCACTCGTCGTCTTCCCGACGGCCGTTGAAGGCCAAACCGGCCAAGGCCATGGCAGCGATCACCGACACCGGCGAGAGGAAGGGCAGACCGGCTTCTTCAGCCAACTCCTCGGCCGTTGTGGGGCCGTCGTTGCTCTCATCGGTCCCGTTGGTGAGGTCGTTGCCGTCGGTCCCTTCGGTACCGTCGGTGCCGTCGGTCAAACCAAGGTTGGAGGTGTCCACGCCAGCGTCCTCGAGCACCTGTTCAAGTTCAGAAAGGTCGTGCTCCTCGACGTCCACAATGTCTTCCAATGAGTTGGAAGCTGCCATGGTGGTCTGGGCCTCCATGGCCGTGACACCGGTCACGTAGTTGATGCTGGCGAACACCATGGGCAAATCGGTGCTGTAGCGCGTCGTTTCGGGTCCAGCGATGACGTATCCGTTGTCGTCCTCGTCGTAGCCGTACACGGCCACGCCGACGATGGTGGCGTGCTCGCTGCTCCACAACGGCGCCCACATGCCGTCCACGTACGGGAACTCTGGGGTTTCTGTGTCTTGTTCAAAGGTCCTCAGCGTGTCCTCAAGGTTCTCGCCGAAGCCCATCAACACGTCCTCGAGTCCCGATTCTGCAAGCGCCGTGACGATGGTTTCCAACCGCTCGCTGGGCATGCCTTCGTCGTCGCTGCTGGATTCGGCACGGCCCGCTTCGCCCTCAGCGTAGGCGTAGACTTCGTCGATGACCTTGCCTTCGCGAACATCCGTGATCGTCACGTCAATGCTGCAGGTGCTGCTGCACAGATCGGTTCCGGATTCCATGATGGTGACGCCGTCGCCAACCGACCAGACCTCGTCGTCGGTGTTGCCGTATTCAACGAGGGAACACACGCCACCGCTCTGACCGGGGTTGTCGCAGGTCATTGGGGCGCCGCCGTCAATCTGGATCTTCACGGAGACGGCGGCCCAATTGATGTCGCTGCCTTGGTTCATGGTGAGCATGATGAGGTTGTCATCGGTGCCATCTGTGGGGCTGCCGTAGGCGTCCTCACCGTCGAAGGAATAGAGCGCGAGGTCACCGTCGGTGTTGCCTTCGGCAAGGGAGTTGGCCCACGCATCAAATATGCCCAAAAAGGAATCCTCAAGGTTGGCCTCCAGGGTCTCTGCGATGGATTCCCCAAACGCCAAGGAGGCTTGGCCGAGGACGTTGCCCATCATCAGGAACATCACGGGGTTACCGGGCGGACACGAATCGCATGCCACGACGTCGAGCATCGTACCGCCGCCCAAGTTCACTTCAAGCGGCTCGTCGGTTCGCATGGAAAAGGCCACGCCGTCCATTTCAGCATCGGCTTCGTACGTTCCGGTTTCGGACAAGCTGTCGGACACCGAAAGGTCAAATTCACCCGCATCAAACCCAAATTCTTCGGTTGGCAAGCCGGTGAGCATCAGTTCGTAATCGGCGGTACCGGCGAAGGTACCGCTCAGGCTACCGCACTCATCGTACACGTAGGTGGTCCCCCACATGTCCTCCGTGCCAACGTCCATCGCATCATCAACGCATGCCCATTCGGTCCGGTCGTTGGCTGCGGCCTCGACATAGATGGGGCTGGTTTGTCCCAGCCTCCATTCAGCATCGTCCGATGCGATGCTGTACGCAAAGTCAATGCCCGTGTTGAAATCAACGGTCATGTCCTCGCCGCCGCCTTCCAGCATGACATCGATGCCGAGGTCAAGGTCGGCGCCCACGGTCATGGCGATGTCCATGTCGGCGCCCACGAGTTCGTAAGCCTCGTTGAGGAATTCCGTGTAGACAATGTCCACCGTCAGGACGTTCTCAGCCGTGGCGATGATGTCGATGTCGAACGACGAGGGGTCGCTGCCGAACGTGGTCTCCGACCAATCGGTCATGAGGACAGCGTTGGACAGCACGCCGTGGCGCAGGGTGACATCGCTCGTGCGGCTCCAAACGTCCACATCGTTGCCGTCAGCGTCCTGCACGGTCTGCGCCGAAATGTCCTCGGTTTGGTGGACGTAAATGTTGGTGGAGCCCGTGGTCAATTGACCCAGGTCGAGGTTGAAACCGGCTTCATCGGCGTCGTTCATGATCTCGATGAACAGCGATTGAATGTCCAACCCGGTGACGTTTTGCAAATCGCTGTCAAGGCTGGCCCAGTCGTATTCAACGCCGTAGTAGTACTCGGAAGCTGTGTCGGGTCGTGCTTGAACCGTGGCCATCGGTGCCATGGTGGAGAGCAAGAGGACAAGGGTCAGGAGGCTGGTTCGGACGCGGCGGGATGCGGTCATGGGATAGAAACGCAAGAACTTGGACATAAGGCTGTTGCCGGATGTTTGTTTTCAGCGATTCGGACGGTTTGGTCGGTTTCGGCGTTGATGAGCAAAGGGGGGCGCTTTGACCCCACCGTGGTGTTCAAGCCCGTCGTTCCTTGCAGACTCGGACGAAGTTCTCGAACATCGCTTGCCCGAACTCCGAATCGTTCACCTCGGGATGGAATTGCAGGCCGAACCGGTCGCCGTCCTCGTTTTCCATGCCCTGAACGGCACACGACGGGCTGCTTGCCGTGACGAAAAACCCGTCGGGCACGACGTGGACCTCGTCGTTGTGGGACTCCCACACCGTTTGGGTCGGGTTGGTCCCCGCAAAAATCTCCCCGCCGCCGTTTTCAAGCGTGATTTCCATGGCACCAAATTCGGGCTCAGGAGATTCCCGTGCGTCTCCGCCGTAATGACGCGCCATGAACTGGTGTCCGGCACAGATGCCGAGGATCGGGATGTCCAGTTCCAAGAAGGCGGCACAGTTGCCCAACTCCCCCGACAGCCCCACCCGGGCGGCGCCGCCCGAGAGAATGAGCCCGTCCAGCTTACGAAGGTCGCTGACCGGCGTGGTGTTCTCGATGATTTGGGTGTCAACCTTGAGGTAACGCAACATGCGCCATTCCCGGTGCGTCCATTGGCCACCGTTGTCCACGACATCGATGACGAGCGGTGTTTCAGACATGGGCCTCAAGCCTTGGTGAGCGAAAAACGACCATGAATGTGCCGATGCATCAAAGAGGGCGCTGCCCTTGGCCAAGGCATGGCCGTTTGGCGTGTTGTGGCCCTCACGGCTTTGCTTTTGGGCGCGGCCCTGCCAACCGCTTCGGCCTGCGAAACCGAAGTTGCCAACGCGCTCGAAGGCAAATTTCCCTCTCCAACCGGCATCTCACCCAACAAGGACGATTCCATTCGCGAATCCGTTCGCCTTGCAGGCATTGGACAGCACGTGGCGCGGGAAATGCTCTGGCAGGTGTTGATGGGCGCCAACCTCAGCGAAGCAACCATCGCTGCAGAAATCGACCGTGCGATGATCGAAAACGGCTCCAACCCAAACTGGCCCTCGTTTTCCACCATCGTGGCCTCCGGTGCCAACGGCGCCATTCCGCACGGCGACCCCGACAACGACGGCGCGGGGCCCAAACAGGTGGTCGTGGGCGACGTGGTGGTGGTGGACCTGGGCGCTCGCGTCAACGATTGGGTGTCGGACGTGACCAGGACCTACGTCGTTGGAGGCACCACCAACGCCACCGTGTTGAAGGCGTACATGGCGGTGTACGATGCACAAAACCTCACCTTTCCGCTGATCGAAGCCGGCACCCCCGCCTGGGCCCTCGACGACATCGCTCGAACGCACATCGAAGAGCAAGGGTTCGGTGACGAGTTCATTCATTCTCTTGGCCACGGCTTTGGTGTTTGTGTTCACGAGCCACCCCTGTTGTCGGGCGGCACGGACGACCCCTTGTTCGGCCTCTCGTACAATCAACAACCCTTGGCACCGTACGATGCCATCACCATCGAGCCGGGCATTTACCTCGACGGGTGGTTCGGCATCCGCATTGAGGACGACTTTTTGGTCAACCAAGACGACCATGAGTTCCTGACCCATGATCTGCCAAGGGACCTCGCCTGGTTCATGATCGACGTTGACGATTATCCGGCTTCCATGGCGTTCACGCCGCAAGATGAGCAAGAATCAACCGGTGTTCGGGCGCTTCCTGCCCCGGTTGGTTTGGTTGAAATCGTGGCCTTGGTGGGTTTGGTCGGTTGGCGCCGACAACACCGAACCGGCGACGAGGCGATCCTCAGCGATGATGAACCGTAATGGTCCCGCACACCCGGCACCAGACCTTGGTGCCGTCCTTGCGCGGTTGTGCGCCGGCGATATCGATGCTGGCGCCGCATTCGCACTTCACAACGTTCTCCATGCGCAATGCCAAGGGCAGGGCCTTCATGAACTGAACGCTTGTTGGACCTGCCCGTGAACCTCAAACACCACGAAGGCTTTGGTGGACGAGAAGCCTTTCACCGGGGCAACCGTGACCCGTTCCACCACCATGCCGCCGCCGGTGCACATGTCGCGAATCAAGTCGTTGTCCACCGCTTCAGCACCCCTCGGACGAATGGCCCATCCGCGGATCAAAACGGGTCGATGGGTGGCCAACAACGGCAAGAGATAAGGCAAATGGTCGATGCTGTCGTGGGGAAGATTCACCAAAAGCACATCGGCTTGCTCACGCAGCGTCGGGTCATCGGCCCACGACAGAGCATCCATGCACACCGTTGTTGACGGTTCATGGCCCTTGCCTGCAGACCAGCGCGCCAGGTTTTCTTCGAGCAACGCCACGGCGTCCGGGTTCAGGTCCCCTGCCAGCCATCCACCGACCAATCCCGGTTCGGCCAGCAGCAAGGGGAAGACAGGACCCACGCCCGCATACGGGTCGGCCACGACCAAAGGTTCGTCGCGAACCCGCCTCAGCGCCCGAATCGCCTCAAGCGTGTGTTCACGCTGTGTGGATAAGCGGGATGAAAAGTACGCCACGGCGGGGTCCACATCCATCGTGAACCCGTGCTCACGAACGGTGGTTTTGGTGGACATGTCGCCGTTTCGACTCGCAATCGGCCGGAGCGAGCGTACGCGGAAATCACCGGATACTCCATGGTCCGCGCACACAAGCCGGACGTTGGGGAGTTGAGCGAGCATGGCTTTCGCCACCTCGTCGGCGTGCGGCTCCGCTTCCTCTTCCAGCTTGACCATCAGCACGTCTCCCTGAAGTTCGTACGCCGAGGGCCAAATGGACGAAGGCAGGTTGCGCAACGGCTCCGGAAGGCGGTCGGTCCAATGGGAAGGCGCCGAGGTCACCGGTTCCAACGCGACGACATCCAGCCCTTCCCAAGCCGGGTGGTCATCGGACGGGGCGGTGCTGTTGAGCGGTAGCCCACGGTGTTCATCGAACAAGGGTCGAACCGGTCCTTCCGCCAACCAGCCGTTGGCCTTGCAATGAAGCAGCCAGCGTTGAGTTTGCGCACTCGGCACCCTCAAATGACGCATGCCGCTCGCCAAGCCCAAGAGCCTTGGAGGTTTGAGCATGGCGGCAACCGACACCAACGACGATGCCGCCACCCACGGTCTGATCCTCGTCGGCATGGGGCTCGGTCACGTCGAAGGCATGACCGTGGAGGCACTGGAGGCCGCCCGAAAGGCCGACCACCGGCGGTACGAAGCGTACACCGCCTTGTGGCCGGAGGATGAATTGAAACGGCTTGAGGAACAAATCGGGCCCATTCAACGGGTGATGCGCCCCGAAGTGGAGCAGCCTGATGCCCTGTTGAAGTTGGCCCAAAGCAGCACGGTGGCGCTTCTCGTGGTCGGGGATCCGCTTCAGGCCACCACCCACGTCGATCTCCAGTTGCAAGCACAGGAAGCCGGCATTCCGTGCGAAGTCGTGCACGGGTTGTCCATCACCACGGTGGTCACGGGCGCCGTGGGCTTGTCGAACTACAAATTCGGTCGCCAAACCACCCTGACCTACCCGTACGGCGGATGGGTCGCCACCTCGCCGTTGGAGACCATCATCAGCAACGACAGCCAAGGGATGCACACCTTGGCTTTGCTCGACCTTGACCCCACCGGCATGGGCACCGGGAACCAGCGCCCCATGACGCCGGCCGACGCTGTTGAAGCGATGCGCATGATGATGGCCAAAATGCTCGACCAACTGGACGAACGCCCCGGTGGTGATGCACCTCACTCGACCCATCTGCGCGAAGCAAGCGAGCAATACGTGAACCGCTCACTTGGCGACATCGTCGTGGTGCTGTGTTCGGACATGGGCACGCCCAGCCAGCGCATTGTGACAACCAACCTGGCGGCGCTGAGCAACATCGAAGGAGGGAGGCTCAACTGCCTCGTTTTCCCCGGAAGGACGGGTGAGGTTGAAGACAACGCCTTGCTTCGTTGGCGCTGAGGAGGGAGGGTTTCACATGTCGGACAGTCTGTTGTTGCTGCTTTCCTTCCTGCTGTTCATGTTCTTCTTTGCAGGTGTGGGCTTGGCCTCCATGCGGGTGAAAGAAGACACCACCGACGATTATCTGGTCGCAGGTCGCGGCATGCACCCCGGCTTGGCAGCCCTTTCCGCCGTTTCGACCTGGAACTCCGGCTACATGTTCATCGGGTTCATCGGGTTCATCATTCTCCAAGGGTATTCGGCGATTTGGATCGCTCTGGTGTCCACCGTGGGTCAACTCGTGGCGTGGATATGGTTGTACAAGTACATCCAGCAGCAGGGCGAGGAGCGTGGTATTCGTTCGCTGACGTCCCTGGTGTCGAACACGGTTGGGTCGCCCGAAGCCAAGGTGGCGGCCGTGCTCTCGGTCCTCTTCCTCGCCATCTACGCAGCCGCCCAACTCACCGCCGGTGGCGTGGCCCTCGAGACCATGCTTGACTGGTCGCCCACCGTTGGCATCCTCATTGGTTTCGTCTTGGTGGTGGCGTACTGCTACGCCGGTGGCATCCGGGCCTCCATCTGGACCGATGCAGCCCAATCGGGCGTGATGATCATCGGCTCATCCATCCTCTGTTACGTCGCCTTGCAGGGCACCGGTGGCTTTTCGGGGCTTCACGAACAGCTCAAAGCCATCGACCCCAACATGGTCAATCCGCTGCCCTCCGGCCTCCAGTTCGGCGCTACATTGTGGATTTTCGCCTTCTTCCTCGGTGGGTTGGGCGTGGCGGGCCAGCCCCAAGTCGTGTCCCGTGTTATGACGTTGAAGGACGACAAAGCCCGCAAGGACGCCATGATCTGGTTCTTCGTTTGGCAGACACCGTTCATTGCGCTGATGTTCATCATCGGCTTGGCTTGCCGTGTCCTGCTGCCTGAACTCGGTGTGGCCGGTGCGGAAACCGGTCTACCACGCCTCGCCATGAGTGAACTTCACCCCTTCTTTGGCGGCCTGATTCTTGCCTCCATCTTTGCGGCCACGATGTCCACCGCCGACAGCCAGGTCCTGGCGTGCACCGCAGCCATCACCGACGACATCAAGACCGAATGGAGCACGGACCACAAAGCCACCAAGCGCGTGACGTTGGCCGTGGCCGTGTTCGCCACGGCCATCTCCCTGGTCGGGCAGCAGTTCGAAGGCTTCGGTGACTCCGTGTTCAAGTTGGTCGTGCTGGCGGTGTACGGTTTGGGCGGGATTTTCGTGCCCATGATCCTCATTCGCATGATGGGTTACGAACCGGACACCACCCACTCCATCGGGATGATGGTCGCTGCGATGTCGGCTGTGGTCGTCTGGACCCTCCTCGGGTACGGTGATGCTGAAGGCATCTTCCCGTCGGTTCCCGCCATGGGCTCGGCGTTTGCCGCCCACTTCATCATGAGTCGAGTGCGCGACGGGTCCCCCGACAACCCGTTCGGTCGCTTCCCGATGCCGACGCAGCAGACCTTCACATACGGCGTGGCAGCGCTGGTGCTGGTGTTCGCTGTCGTCGAGTCCTCCTACGCCGTGTTGGGGCCTGAAGCCAGCGACGGCAGTTCCGGCAACGACACGTACCAACTGAGTTACACCGTTAGCGAATGGACCGAAACCCAAACGCTCAACCTGAACGACGGTGAGACCCAAACCTTCGAGGTCACCCTCGACGAGTCCATGACGGCGGTGCTCTCGGCTCAATTGACCATCACCTACAGCGATACCGGGGAAGCGCTCACCGCAGCCTGCGACGATGTGGTGACGGCACCCGATTACAGCGGCCTGGCAGGGCCGTTGGCTGAAAGCGACGACCAAGAACGGAGCACCAATGCATGCGGCAGCACCACCGTCGTTGGGACCATCGTCCCCGATGCTGCATTGCAAGAGTACGCTTCGGGCGCCGGCGATTACACCCTCAACGGCACGGAAGCGGATTTGATCGACGTGCTGACCGCCATGGGGCAATCCCCGGAAATGATGGGCACCTTGAGCATGGACGTGACCTTGAACGTCAACAACGGGAACCCGTTCGGCGGGGACAGCACGGAAACCGTGACCGTGACCTTGTCGATGCTGACGTTCCAGCCCAGCGGGATGGACCCGGTCAGAGCGTGAAGGCATCGCCGCGCTGTCCAACACGCCAGCCGTAAGCACGGACGAGTTTGTGCTCCCTTGACGAGGGGTTGTGAAGCGGGTTGGTGTGGTTCAAGTGGATGAACACGATGTCCACATCGTCTTCTTGCCGAGGGCCCAACCGTTCCAAGGTCTCGCTGACCGAGGGATGGGGTACGTCGCCTTGATGGCGTCCGACCAATTCTTCATCGCTCCAAAACGTTCCGTCGATCAACGCAACGTCCACGCCGAGATCGTCAAGCCAATCCCGGATGGAGGTGGCGTTGTGCGCCCGAAGGGTGGCGTCCCAGGTGTCGTGGTCCGGCAAAAACAGCAACGAGGTCGACGGCCCTCGGATCACCATGGCATGCATGTCCGACAGTTCAGCCCGATGGGGGACTGGGATGGGTTCCAATCGGACACCTTCACCCAGTTCAACCGGCCCTTCGAAGGGTTGGGGCAGCAGCACACCGTCCTTGACCAGTTCCGACCACATCGGTGTGCGTCCAATCAGGTCGATCATGCTGGCCGATGCGTGCAGCGGAACATCAGCGAGCCCCATCGTCTCCTTGCCGAGCAACCCCAGCCCATCGACGTGACCGAAGTGGGCGTGCGTCAGTGAAACGGACGACGGCGTGCGGTGGCCCCAGGTGCGCAATTGCTCCCCCATGGCACGGGTGGCTTCAATGAGGTGCCCTTGGCCGTCACCGTCGGTCACACCAAGCGCGACCGGGTACCGAACGTCCTCTGGCCCCAGGTCAAGGCAGCACGCACGCGCGCATCCGGGCTGAGGGCGCCCGCCGTCTTGCGCCACGCCAAGCAAAACGACACGAACCATGCGTACGCCTGCTCTTCGCCGATTATCCTCTTTTCGCACGACCCGTCCAACAGAAGAAATCAAACCCATCCGTCTTGACGCCACCACGGGAGCGCCATGGCGGACACTTCGAAGGTTCAATTTCCTGGCCAAAAGAAGCAGCGCATGAAAATGCGCGGCACCAAACAGGCCAACGCTTCAACCGCCAACCGCATGAAAAAGCAGCTTCGCGCCCTGCTCAACGACCCAAGCGCCCACCTACCGGACATGCAATTCAAGCAAAAGCTAGCGTGGGGCAGAACCGACCCCGTCACCAAAACGCTGAAGGAAATGGAAACCATTGCCCGTAAGAAAAACGACGTCAAATGGCTCGCTAAGCGCATGATGGCCAAACGCGGCGACCCTGTGGCGAAGGCGTTCGCCGGTTCCCTCCACGCCGCTCACGACGAATCCTTCACCATGGTGGGTCACTTCAACTCACAGTCGTTTGGATCGGCTTCGTTCATCCGTCGTGGCGACGGGAAGCAAGGTTACATGGCCGGTCTGCAAAATTTCAGCAACACCACGTTGCGCATGCTGCCGTGGGAAGACCACGCCAAACGCGGGATGTTCTTTTTCAGCTGGGACGGGGGTTTTGTTTGCACGGGCCCCAACCCCAACCCGCCTCAGGCTTGGCTTGCTGATGTCCTGGCCCGCTCCCGTTTCGATTTTGAGCACCACGACGTGAACGGCACCGACGTGTACGTGACCAGCGACCTGGACGCCGCCAACGTGCTGAACCAAAGTGAACGGACGGGTCATGTCACGCTTCAATTCCATCATGGTCCCGTCGTGGGCCTGGGTTTCGGAGCATTGACAACGTTCACGAAAAAGGACGAACCCTTCGTTCACCACCTTGCGCTTTCGATGCTCCCCCCATTGCTGCCCTCCATTCTGGACGTGCGTGCCTCATGGTACCCTCAGGGATGGCCCGAGGAGGACGCATTGCCCGATTCAGCGACGGAAGGCATTGAGCGCGCCCTCGACGCCTGGCAGGGGCTGACGATGAACGAGGGCTTGCTGGCCACGGTGATGAAAGAAGCCGTCCTCGAGGGCATCGAAGACGGGATCATCGTCGACGAGCAATGGGTGTCCGGTGAACGAATCAAGGACTTGGAAGAAGCGCTACGTGCTTGCTCAGGTTCCGACGATGAACGCCATTTGGCGGCGTGCATACTCCACGAAGCCGTTCAGCATCCGCATGAAGACGGCATGCATCTGCGCATCGAGGCCAAAGGGAGCCCCGCAGAACGGGAGCAGGGTGCGACGCGGATCATGAAGGGGGCGTCCTGCGGCGACGTCTTGAGTGCATTTTGGGCCACGCATGGTCAAGAAGCATTGGCATCGCTGAACCTTGTCGGTGAGGAAGCCGAACTGATCTGGTCCGAACAACTCGAGCGCCCCAAGCCATTTGGTAAATTCCTGAAGGGGTTGGACCAGGCGCGGAACGATGCCCAACGACGAGCACGGTTCCCTGAACTCGACACCGACCAGGGACCCGCTGCTGCCATTCACCGCTACACCGTTGGTGGCCTGCTCAAGGGCATGGGCGCCATGGAACGGCAAGCCACGGCGCGGCACGACAGTGTGGACGACGCTGCTGCTGCATGGGCATGGCTCATGGCGGTTGGGCGCTCGGGCGGACAAGAATGGCATTTCGAAACCAACGCACGGGACCGCGGCGGGGTTTGGTCGCAAGCCGCTGGCCGGTTGCACCAAGCCGGCCAACGGCTCCTGGACGTGGATGTGACCGAACTGGATGAGGCTCAGGAAGCATGGCACAGAGCCTACAGCGACCTCCGCAAAGCCACCGGTGCTTGAGGTTCAAGCAAGCGCTTGTTCCATGTCGTTCCAAAGGTCCTCGACGTCCTCGATGCCGATGCTCAGGCGAACGAAACCGGGCACGATGCCGGCGGCCATGCGGACGTCTTCCGGCACGGCGCCGTGGCTCGAATTGAACGGGCATTCAATCAACGATTCAACGCCGCCCAAGCTGGTGGCCTCGTAAACAATTTCCAAGCTTCGCATGAACGACAAAGCGGCTTCATCGCCCCCTTTGACGACGAAGGCAATCATGCCTGTGCCTTTGGACAGCAACCGCTGTGCGACGGCGTGGTCGGGGTGGCTGGCCAAGGAAGTGTGGTACACCCGCTCAACCTTGGGATGGGCCTCGAGGCGTTCGGCAATTGTTGCGGCGTTGGAGCAGATGCGTGGCATACGCACATCCAGCGTACGCATGCCGCGTTCCAAGAGGTAGCTGGAATGAGGGTCCGGGCATCCGCCAAAGTGGATCTTTCGATGGAATATGTTGGCGATGTGCTCCTTGGAACCGATCACTGCACCACCGATCAAATCCGAATGCCCACCGAGGTATTTGGTGGTCGAATGGATGACGAGGTCAACCCCCAACGCCAGCGGTTGACACACCCACGGGGAAGCAAAGGTGTTGTCGATGATCGTGATGAGGCCGTGCTTCTTGGCGATGGCCACCATGGCCGGAATGTCGCACACCTTGAGCACGGGGTTGGTCAACGTCTCAATGTAGAGGATCTTGGTGTTGGGTTGAATCGCCGCTTCGTAGGACGATGGGTCGCGCATGTCCGCCATCGTGACTTCGATGCCAAACCGTGGCAATTCTTCAGTCAAAAGACCGTAGGTGCCGCCGTAGATGTCGTTGCTTGCCACGATGTGGTCGCCCTGGTTCATGAGCGCCATGAGCGTGGTGGCAATGGCTGCCATCCCCGAGGCGAAGGTTTCGGCGTCCTCACCGCCTTCCATGGCGATCAGTTTTTGTGCCACAGCATCGGAATTCACGGTGGACAATCGACCGTAAAGGAGCGTGTGTTGGGCGCCGGCTGCCCACCCCGCGTAGCGTTCGTCGGTCAACTTGTACGTGGACGATTGGAAGATGGGCGTGTTCACCGCATCACCAATGTGCTGCGTGCCGGAATGAACGGAATGCGTGGCGAATCCTTTCTTTTTACCGTCCATTTGCTTCCCTCAAGACGAGGACCCCAAGTCGCCCTTTGAATCATTCTCAACGGTGTTGTCTTCAATGGACGAGTTGGCCGCCAGCTCCACCACCACGTTGCCGAGGACCAGCACGGAGCCGCCAACGACGATCCACCACGTGAAGGGCACCAAGCCCAAACCCAAACCGAACAATGTGGCCCAAACCGGCTCAAAGGTGTAGAGCACCGCTGCGTGGACCGGATGAAGATGACGCTGATACATGTTCAGCATGAGGAGGCAAAAGAACGACCCGCCCACGCCGAGACAGATGAGCGGCACCCAAACGCCCGACGATGCAAGGACATCGCCGACCAAGGCTCGAGGCGAAGCCGTGACCAGCAGCATCAGCGCCCAAGCACCTGCCGTGACCACAGCGAAGGACACCACGGTCAACGGAAGTGGATCGTGGTCCGTCGTCCAACGTTGCGTCGCCACGATGTGAAGGGCGAAGAACAGCGCCGACAACACCGTCACCACTTCCGCAACGCCCCACGTCAAGTGGGGGGGACCTTCGATGAACCCCGCCCCGGTGGTCGCCAACAGCACCCCCCACCACAGCGCTCGCGTGGGCGGGTGATCCGAAGCTCGTGCCGTCAACAGAGCCGTCATCACGACGTAGAGCGAGGTCAAAAACGCCGAGGTGGATGGGTTGATGTCATCCAGCGCCAGCATCTGCGAAAAGAAGCCCACCAGCATCAAACCCCCCAACAACGCTCCACCCCGTTGAACGGGTTGGGCGCCCAAGGAGCGGCGGGACGAAGGGATCAGGAACACCATCAGCACCAAGGCCAAGAAAAACCGAGCACCGACCAGGAAGGCGACCACCGACGTCGAACCGTGTGTTTCAATGGGGGCGCTCAAGGTGTTCAGCAGCTGTTTCATCCAAATGAACGTGGCGCCCCAAATGAGGGTGACACTGAACAGCACCAAGGCAGCTTTTCGACGTTGCTTCACAAAGGGAGTCGGTGCGGCCCCGTCCCCTCCCTGCATGGCCCTCAGCCCAACTGGAGCCTCATCATCCTGATGGTGCGGCAAGGATCACCACGCATATCCTCAAGGAGTGCCCTGTGTCCATGTCACCCATGGGCGAGGCTCGCAGCGGTCCGGACGTGATGTGGAAGCAACCCATCGACACCGGTGCGGTGCCCGCAGACGGGACTGTGTACGACGCCATTGTCGTGGGTGGAGGTCCGGGCGGTGCCTCTGCAGCCGGGTATTTGGCCATGGAAGGCCAGCGGGTGCTGCTCATCGAGAAGGCGGTGTGGCCGCGGGACAAAATCTGCGGCGACGCCGTGGGTGGCAAATCCCTCAGCCACGTCAAGGCCCTTGGCGTGAAAACCACGCTTGAATCCACGCCGCACTTCAGGGTGACCGGTATCGTGTTCTCGTCCCCCAAAGGGCACAATGTTCGCGTGGCGTTGCCCGAGGAAGACGTGCAACGCCTTGAGGCGGGGTACGCTCTGCCTCGGGCGCAGTTCGACCACCTTCTGTTTAACCAGGTGCAGCAACTGGTTCGGGACAACGGTGGCGACGTGATCCAAGGCGGTGATGTTCGCCACGTCCTGTACGACGACGGCGCAGGTGGCGAGGACCCTGGTGAAGGCAGCGGCGACCGACGGCACGCCCGCGGCGTTGAAGTGCGCATGGGTGGTCGTGAAGGACCCACCCACACCTACCTGGCGCCCAACATCGTTGGTGCTGCCGGCTATCGGTGCCCCGTGGCCAAATCCATGTTGGAATCGTCCTACGACGAGCCGATGGTGGACCGGGCCCATTACTGCGCCGGGTACCGAGAATACTGGCGGGGCGTCAAGGGGTGCGAGGACAACGTGGGCGACATCGAAATCCACTTCGTGGACACGGTGATTCCGGGCTACTTCTGGTTGTTCCCGGTGGCCGAGGGCGTGGTCAACGTCGGCATCGGCATGGTGATGTCCCTGCTCGACAAGCAATCCAAGAAGCTCAAGGCCCTTCAAGCCGAAGTGATTGCCGAGCATCCCTTGTTCAAGGAACGATTTGCCGATGCCTCCATGATTCCCGGCACAGGCAAGGGTTGGCAACTGCCGTTCGGTTCGCCCCGCAAGAAAGCGTCCCGACAGCCACGCCGTTCGGCAGCGAACGGGGTGTTTCTGGTCGGTGACGCCGCCTCGTTGGTCGACCCGTTCAGCGGCGAAGGGGTGGGCAATGCGCTCGTCAGCGGTGAAATGGCGGCCGACCATATTCTCAATGGCAAATCGCCCATGGACTACCAGGAGGCACTTTGGACGGCGTTGGGTCCTGAATTGACGAACTCCTACCGCATGCAAAAAATGAGTCGTCGAGCGTGGTTGCTGAACTGGTTCGTGGGCAAAGCCTCGAAAAAGCCCGCGATTCAAGAAATGATGACGGAAATGATCGCCAGCAAAGAAGCGCAAGAAAACCTTCACTCACCATGGTTCATGTTCAAGACCTTGATGTTCTAAGGACGCTCCATGGACGCTTCGCTGGACGGCATCCAAGCCGTGTTTCTCGACCTCGACGGCACCATTTACTTGGGCGGCGAATTGATCCCCGGAGCGAAGGCCTTTCTTCAACGGTGCAACGAGCAAGGCGTTCAGCGGTTTTTCCTGTCCAACAACTCTTCCAAATCGGTGGCCCAGTACCTCACCAAGCTGCATGCGTTGGGCTTGGAGGCCACCGAAGCGGATGTCCTGCTTTCGACCCACGACCTGCTGGCTTGGCTTGATGAACACGGCATCACCCAAACATGGACCGTGGGCACCGATGGCATGCATGCCATGATGCACGAGCAGGGCATCGTCACCGACAGTGAAACACCGCAATACGTGGTGCTGGGGTACGACACCGAATTGACCTACGAAAAAATCGCCGTGGCCAGCGAACACCTGCACGCCGGCGTCCCCTTGGTGGCCAGTCACCCCGACATGGTGTGCCCCAGCCCCAAGGGTGGGCTGCCCGATGTAGGGGCGTACCTCGCCATGTTCAAGGCCACCACCGGAGTTGACCCGGTGCACATCACCGGCAAACCCAACGCCGGGATGATCCTCCACAAAATTCGCGACCTCGGCCTCGAGCCAACAGCGTGCGCCATGGTCGGCGACCGGTTGTACACGGACATGGCCATGGCAACACGGGCTGGGGTGGTGGGCGTGCTGGTGCTGTCCGGTGAGGCCACCATGGACGACGTGAACGCCCTGGACAACGACGCTGAACAACGACCGACGGTGATCGTGGGCAGCGTGGACGAACTGCTCCGGTGAAGGCATGACGTGGGCACAGCGTTGGCGATGGTGGCGGGAACGACGCCGCATTCACCCACCCAACGATGCCCATCGCGCCGGTGAATTGGCTGAACAACGTCTAGCAAGGCTCTGCCGAGCAGCGGGCAAAGCCAACGGATGGCGGGTGTTTGAATCGCTTCGAATCCCCGACCCTGAGCAAGGTGGAAAGCGCGAAATTGACCTGGTGATTTTGGGTGGAGGCGTGCTTCTGGTGGTGGAGCAAAAGCACTGGTCAGGTCGTTTTTCCATCACACCTGAAGACACGCTGATGCAGCATCGCAACAACGGCACCGAACACGATCACGGAGGTGTCGCCCAACGCATCGAACGGAAAGCGAGGATGCTGGCGTCCATGATGCCCGACCTCAACCTCACCGTTGAGGTGGTGTTGGCGTTCACCCATCCGTCCCTGACTTGGCCCGACGATGTGAACCGCTTAGGACCCACGGTGGTCGACGAACGGGGGATGATTCAACGGTTGGAAGAGGACCGTCCCGGACCCATCAACGAACAAGCGTTGTCCGTTTTGGAAACCCTCGGAACATGGGACGAGGTGACGATGAACGGGGGCCTGAGCAAGAAAGGCGATGTGCTCGACGTGGGGCTCGGTGATGACGTGAACCGATGGTTGGCTCGGTCCTCAGCACCCGTTGAAATCGCCGTGCACCACCGTCGTGGATTCTTCTCGATCACCTCGGCCACGCCAACCAAGGCTCAACTCCAACGCGGCGATGAAGGCATGGATTTGACCCTTCCCGCTTCGGCGACGGTCCGCATGCACGTCGTGGGGCAAGCCTCCCCGGAGACCGTGAAATGGTTGCACATCAACGGTATGCACTTGTCCGGCCACCGCCATGGTTGAGTCACCGGAAGGGTTCAAACCGCCCCAATCCAGCGTGGCGCATGGCCGAGCCATGGATCGAAGCCATCGGCTTGATTGCAGGTGTGCTCGGCATTGTGGCTTGGGTGCCGCAAATCCGCGAAGTGTGGGTGCACGAGCGCCATGAAGGCATCTCGGTTCCCACCTTCGCCGTGGTCGGCGTGGCCCTTTTCCTCTGGTTGGTCTACGGCTGGTTGGTCGGCTCCCTGGCGATGATCGTGGCCAATGTGTTGACCCTCGGCGTCATCGCCGTCATCCTAACGGGCGTGGTTCGCCTTCGTCGACGCGCAGCGCCCGACTAAGGTTGACTCAGCAAACCGATTTCGTGGTCTCGATGATCACGGCGCCGATCTTGTAGGGGTCGCCGTTCGAGGCGGGTCGGCGATCTTCGAGACGTCCCACCCAGCCGTCGGTTGGCACCGAAGCCGGCACACGAATCGAAGCACCGCGATCGGACACGCCGTAGGAGAATTGGTCAATGGATTGGGTTTCGTGCAGCCCGGTCAAACGTTCCTCGTTGTGGGCACCGTACACCGACATGTGACGCTCAATGTTGCGGCCAAAGGCCTCGCAGATGCTGTCAAAGAGCTCCTTGCCGCCTTCGTCTCGCATCTTGCCGTTGGAGAAGTTGGCGTGCATGCCCGAGCCGTTCCAGTCGCCCTTGATCGGCTTGGGGTGGTATTCGATGTAGTAGCCGTAATCCTCGGTCAACCGGTCCAACAGGTACCGTGCGACCCACAGTTCGTCGCCGGCTCGCTTGGCGCCTTTAGCGAAGATTTGGAATTCCCATTGGCCGCAGGCCACCTCTTGGTTGATGCCTTCGAAATTAATGCCGGCTTCCAAGCAAAGGTCGGCGTGCTGCTCAACAAGGCCGCGCCCGTGGGTGTTCTTCCCGCCGACAGAACAGTAGTACAGCCCTTGTGGACCGGGGTAACCGCCCACAGGGAAACCCAGCGGGAGTTGCGTCGCCGTGTCCATGATGAAGTATTCCTGTTCAAAACCGAACCAGAAATCATCGTCGTCGTCGTCGATGGTGGCACGGCCGTTGCTGGGGTGAGGGGTGCCGTCGGGGTTCATCACTTCGCACATAACGAGGAAGCCGTTGACGCGCTGAGGATCTGGGAAGATGGCGACCGGCTTGAGCAGGCAGTCCGAGGCCCCGCCTTCGGCTTGGCGCGTCGATGAGCCGTCAAACATCCACATCGGGCATTCCTCGAGGGTGCCTTCGAAGTTCGACCGCACCATGGTCTTGCTTCGCATGTTCTGCGTTGGTTCGTATCCGTCCAGCCAAATGTACTCCAGTTTTGCTTTGTCCATCATGGGTATCGGCTCACCCCCAGCCGAGGCAGTATATCAATCATACGAACAGTTTTATTTCTCTAGCGCTCTTCTTATGCGCAATTCTTAGCCGTTTATTTTGTGAAATGAATAAAACTTTAGATAAAATGCTGTTCGTTAATGCGCAGTTGGCGAACGGTGACGCGTCCTCGCGAGCAATTGACCAAATCCGCCAAATTCCAGCTTGGTTCACGATTGACCCTCGCCGAACCCATCAACGAGCTCATGCGTTGTTCGCGGCGGACTCGCCCTGCGGTGTGATCAACACGGTGGAGCCGTCTCGTTCGATGAGCGGTAGGCTGAGGGTCCCGTCGTTCACCGTGATGGGGCACAGGTTCCCGCAAGCCGGTTGAAGGTAGTCCTCACCGGTTTGCGTGAGCACGATCTCCAGCCCGTGACCGGCCGGTACGATGACGTCCATGCCTTGGAATTCCATCAGCATCGTCAGCGGGGCGAACGGCACGACCGTTTGTGCGTCGTACCCGCCCGCATGGTAACGGACGTCCATCGTCGCATGACCGAGTCGCAGCCCGGTCGTCGCGTCCCGAAGTTCTGCAAAGATTTGTCCGCCGTCAAACGACGGTGTGACCTCAAGATGAAGGATCGGCAAGCCACTGATGTGAATCGGCTCGGTTGACGACAAGGGGTCGCAGGCCACCGTGACCGTAGATGTGGCACCGACGGACCCGCCGTACGTGCAATCGGTATCGGTCCACACGGCGTCCAGTGGCGGCCAGGTGTCCTCAATGCGCCACTCACCATCGTTGCGTTGAATTTGTGCATGCAGCGCAGGGCGCTCGCCGATGCCCTTGAGGTAATACTCCATCCATTCAAACAGGTCCTGGCCCCAATCCCATCGCGTCATGTTGTGAATGGCTTCGCCGCCGTACCCGGTGGGTTGCGCGTTGTGTTTGGTCCATTGGTCGGGGTAATTGTGTTCCCATTGACCGAGCATGCCGCCCACCTCGTACCCGGCATCGATGTAGGTTTGGTACCAGTGCGTCCCGGGAGGGCCACCGAACACCTGGTGAGGGTCGACGTTCCAGTCTTGCATCCCTTGAACCCAGTAGATGCTGCCGTTGTAGAGGCCCAGCGCTTTGTCGATGTGGCTGCGCTCATCGTAGTAGTTGTCCATGTAGGGGTCCAACTCACCCAAGCCATAGCGTGTCGGACCGGCGAGGAAACCTTCCATCACGTCACCGCACAGGTTGTCCAAATCATCGCTGTCGTAATCCAAGATCGAGCCGCCGTAGTTCGAATGCATGACTTGGCTGCGGGCTTCGGCGCTGCCGTTCTTGTACAGCAACGGGCCCAAGGCGGTGGTCCCCGAAATCGGCACGATGGTCTTCAGGTGCTCGCTGCCTTGGGCCGCCGCTTCCCAAGCCGTGGCACCCTCGTAGGACTTGCCGTAAATGGCGACGTTGCCGTTGGACCACGGCTGGGTGCCCAACCATTCCACGGCGGCATGGATGCCTTGGCCTTCGCCGTCGCCTCGATAATCGAAACACCCGGTGCTCAGCTCGGTGGCGAACACCGCCACTTGCGCCAGTGCGTAACCGTGAGGAATGAAATTGTCGTAAATGAACTCGCCGCGCCCGGCACCGACCACGTTGGTGGGCGAGGATTGACTCCCCGGTGAACCGTAATCGAAATAGGGGCTGACCACGGCGATGACCGGCACCTGCTCGCCTGCCTCGGTGTTGGAGGGCAACCAGTAGGAGAGGTGAACTTCAGCGCTGTTGGGCCCCCCTTCCCACGTCCCTGATGTGTCCACGTCGATGAACGCCTCCTGAACGGGCAGCGGCGTGTGAGGGCCGTCGTTGAGAACGCGAGCGTACGAGCCCGTCCAATTCCAGTCGAGGGTGTGGCGCTCCCAAATGGATGGGTACATGCCATTGTTCGCATCGTTCGCAGCGGGTTCAGGCTCACCCAAGCAGCCCGAGAGGGGCAGCAACAGCAACAGGGTCGCCACGGCGATGGTCTGTCGCATGGTGCATGGACAGGACCGTGCATCATGAAGGTGATGCTCAGCACCCTGAGGGGGCGGCCACAAGCCTTGAGGGCCGTGAAGGCCCCCACGACACCATGATGCCCGAGGAAGCGTGGGGTGAACGGTGGGAAGCGGCGACTTCTCCCATGGCACGGCGTTACATGCAAACGGCTGCCTCGAAACAATCCCTCGTCTGCTTGGCTGCCGACCGGAACACCATGGCCGGCCTGATGGCGTTGATCGACGCTGTGGCCGACCATGTGGTGGCCCTCAAAACCCACGTTGACCTGGTCGATGATTGGTCACCCGAGGCGTGGGCCACGTTCTGTCAGCGCGCCGAAGTCGCCAACATGCTCGTGTTCGAAGACCGGAAATTCGCCGACATCGGCAAGATCAGCCGTTCCCAGATGGCCGGCCAGTACAACATTCGGGCCTGGGCTGACCTCGTCACGGCCCACCTCATCAGTGGACCCGACATCGTGGACGGGTTGCAAGCTGGTTGGGACGATGCGGGGCGTAGCGGCGGCGTGTTGTTGCTGGCTCAAATGTCGAGTCGAGGCAATTTACTCACACCGGACTACACCGATGAAGTGGTCGCCAGTGGACGACAGCACGACGGCGTGTTCGGCTTCATTGGCAACGGGTCAAGGCCCGAGGAACTTGCCACCCTGCGAGCCAAAGCGGGCGACGGGAAAATGATCTGGACGCCGGGTGTGAATCTGGCCGTGGGTGACGGTGCGATGGGGCAGCGCTACGGTGACCCCACCGAAGCCGTGTTGGCCGGCTCGGACTGCATCATTGTCGGGTCGGGCATCCACCAGGCGGACGACCCGTCGGCGGCTGCCCGGGCGTACGCTGAAGCGTCCTGGCGAGGCCTGATGCAGCGGACCGGTGACCGGTGAACGCATGTGGGTGGAACTGCTCATTGGCGGACTGGGATTGGCCATTCCCGCAGGGCTTATTTGGCGCGCCTACCGCACATCCAAGGAGCTTGAACAGCGGTTGGCGGTGGGCGACGCTACGTTGTTGAACGACGATCGGTTCACCGTTGACCGCGTCACGTTGGGGCCACCTGGCACTCACCTGATCGAAGACGTGCAGTTCGTCGTCGTCGCATCCCCATCCGGACAGGAGGGTGAGCACCATGGGTGAACACCTCGAAATTGAACGTCGATTTTTGGTGGATGCCCGAGGCGAGAAGCCTTGGCGCAGCCATGCCATCTCGCACAGCATTGAGCAGCACTACGTCCCCCGCCAAGCTTTCACCGTGAAGGCCGGGGTGCTCCACGGCTTTGAGCGCCCGCTTGCGACGCTCAGCAAAACGGAGTCAGCCGTCTGGGCAGCAGAAACAGCATGGGTTGTCCGGTTGCGTCGAAAAAACGACCGCTGCATCGTCACCTGCAAAGCCCGACAAACCAACGACACCTCTGCGGAACTCGAATGGACGGTCGCCGAATTGGACATGAACGCCATGCTCGCCCACGGCCCGTTCCCTTCCATCGTCAAGACCCGGTACGAATGGACAGCGCCAGACAACACGGTGTGGGAGGTGGACGAGTTCGAGGGCCCACTCGCCGGGGTGGTGCTGGCGGAGGTCGAGCTGACCAGCAGTGAGCAAACCTTCGACATCCCTGCATGGGCGGGCCAAGAGGTGACCGGGTTGGCTTCCTGGTCCAACCATGCGCTGTCCTCGACGTTGGGCGGCCCCAAGCCTTGACCTCAAGCGTACGACGTCACCGCGTGAATCACACGTTCCACTTCCTCGTCCGTCATCGCATGAAACACGGGAACGGCCACCAAACGGTGAGCGATATCGTCGGTCACCGGGAAGGGTTGGTGGTGTTGCGGGTGTTCACGGTATACGCCCTGACGGTGGCAGGGTGTTGCATAGTACACACGCGAGTCCACACCGTGTTCGTCGAGGTGCTGACGGAACCCCTCCGGCTCATCGACCAGCAAACAGTACTGGTGCCAAGCATGGAGGGTGCCCGGGCGAACGGGCGGCGTGACCAGACCGGGGATTGACGCAAAGGCGGCCGTGTACCGCGCAGCGATGGCCCGGCGTCGTTCAAGCCACCCATCCAGCCGGGTGAGTTGGACCCGGCCAATGGCCGCCATGACCTCGGACATGCGGAAATTGGAACCGAGTTTTTGCGCCTCCAATCGCGCATCCCGACCGTGGTTCACCAGCGCATCCATGCGCGCCACCAAATCCTCACGTCGCGTCATCATCATGCCGCCCTCGCCCCCAACGGCCAAATTCTTCGATGGGAAAAAGGAGAAACACGCCACGTCGCCCACCGCACCCGCTTTGGTGCCGTCCACAGCCACCGCACCGTGGGCCTGTGCAGCATCTTCGATGTAGGCGATGCCGTTGGCTTCGCACCACGCGACCAAACGGTCATCGCTCATTTGACCAAAGAGGTGCACCGCAATCACCGCTTTCGTGTTCGGTGTTCGGGCTGCCTCCAAGGCATCGATGTCCACGCACCAATGATCGGCTTCAACGTCCACAAAGACCGGCGTGGCGCCCACCAAATTCACGCAGGTTGCCGTCGCAATGTACGTGAGCGATGGGACGAGCACCTCGTCACCGGGGCCGATGTCCAGCAGGTTGAGGGCCCCCCACAACGCCACGCTTCCGCTTTGGCACGGTGTGCCGCCCATCGCACCGCAGTAGGACGCAAAGGCTTCGCCAAAGGCGCGCCCTTCCGGCCCCTTCACCCATTGACCTGAATCAAGTGTGGCCAGGGCCGCCTCACGCATGGCGTCGTCCCAGGTTGGCCGGGCCATCGGCACGCGTTGCATGGCCCGGCCTCGGCTTCATCCTCCTTAGGTGTGCGTTTCGTGCGAAGGCGGCGTCGCGCCTTTCAAGACCGAGAGCGGTTTTGGACCGCCATGGTGGCGCCGGGAGACGAAGCCTTGCCACCGTCCGAGGGTGGGGAGGGAAACGTTGCCGATCTTGTCGGGGATCTGTTCAGCGCTGCATCAACGATGGTGTCGTACAAACCCAAAGGGATGCTGCTGGGCCACCGTCGGGACACCCAGGAACCGGTGGACATCGCCCCGCAAGTGCTGGCTCGTCACGGCGCCATGCTGGGCTCCACCGGCTCGGGAAAGACCGTTATGGCCAAAGCCCTCATCGAAGAAGCGGCGCTGGCAGGTATCCCTTCCCTCATCATCGACCCCCAGGGGGACCTCGCTCGTTTGGCGCTGGGCATTGACCTCGACGAACTCAAGAGCAAGGACGGGAACGTGACGAGGGCCCAACGTCTGCTCGACATGTGCGAGGTTCGGGTGTGGACCCCGTTGCGAAGCAAGGGGTTGCCGCTGTGTATCGACCCGTTTCGGGCTCCGCCCGCCGATTTGGACCCGGAAGAGGCGATCACAGCGTGGGACATGGTGGCGGCAGGGTTTGCCAACCTCGCCGGATACGATGTGGAAAAAACCCAAGGGAAAACCGTCAAGCCCTTCCTCTACGAAATCCTGGTCGAAGGCACGAAAGCGGGGCTGGACGTTCACGATTTTCAAGCCCTTGCCAAGGTGGTCCGTGACCCACACTTGACGTTCACTCAGCACCTGTACCCCGAGTGTTTTGTCGATGTCGAAGAAGGTGAAGAGGCCGTCAAACCGCCCACATGGGCTGAAATCATGGTGGAACACGGGCTGACCGATTTCGAAGAACGGTTGCCCAAAGCCACGCGCCTTGAATTGGGCCGTCGTTTGGCTTCCTTCTCAAGCGGCGTGAACCAACTGCTCTTTTCCAACGGCGTACCCATTGACATCGATGCGTTCGTTGAGCCTGCCATTCCGGGCAAGGTGCCGTTGAACATCGTGTACCTCAACACGATTCAAGACGAGCAGCAGAAGCAGTACTTCGTTCAGGAATTGTCTCGGGAACTGTACGATTGGATGTTGACACAACAACCGGCGGACGGTGAGCTCAAATTGCTGTTTTTCATGGACGAAGTAGCGCCGTACCTGCCGCCTCACCCGCGGAACCCACCGGCAAAGGACCTCATCAAGCTCATTTTCAAACAGGCGAGAAAATACGGTGTTGCGTGTGTGCTTGCCACGCAAAACGTCAGCGATGTGGACTACAAGATCCTCGCTCAAGCCAACACGACGTTCATCGGTCGGTTCACCCAACCGCAGGACGTCGAAAAGGTCCGTCACCTGCTCAAGGAAAGCGGCAGCGATCAGGACCTGGTGGCCCAACTGCCCACCCTTGGCCCCGGTGAATTCCAGATGGTGGCACCGGACGTTGACCCCAACCCCGTGCCCATTCAGTGCCGCTGGTTGTACACCGACCACGGCGCCCCCCTGAACGAAGATCAGGTGGAGGACCTCATCGCACCCGAGCTTCGAGCTTGGGCCCGCACCCGGTCCTCAGGACGGGCTCGCCGCGGTGGGGCCGGAGCGGCGCACGCCGCCAGCCGTGGGTCCTCGTGGAGCAACGGTGAAGCCACCTGGGAAGAGGGGGCCGCTCACAGCATCGTCGAGGCTGCTCGAATCAAGGCCGCTGGTGGCATGGCAGCAGCAGGCCACGGCATCGTAGACGATTCTGCCTTCGAGGTCAAGCTGATGGGTGGGCTAGCCGTGCTGCGGGACGGAAGGGACCCGTTGTACACCATGCAAGCCGTGGTCAACCTCGCCACCGTACTCGTGCTCACCTGGGTGCTCTCGTCGCTCATGCTGGCCTGGCGAGATGCTGACCTCTCGGGGTGGTGGTTGCTCGTGAGTGCGTTGACCACGCTGGTAGCGGGTGGCGTGCTGGTGCTTGAATCGGTGTTGGGTCATGACACCGAGCTCCTTCGAAAAATCAGCTCCTTTGCCCACACCTTCCAGCTTCTTTTGGTGGCTTGGTTGTGGATTTTGCTGGGATGGTCCACGTGGTCAACCTTGGATTTACGTGGAGCGGAACCGGTGCTCGAAGTCGTGGTGGTCTGGGTGACGATGTTCACGGGCATCGAGTTGCTGACCCGACTGCGCCTGGGGCGCATTCGTTGGAACGGCGGCTCTGCGCTCGACAAGATCGTTGGCGTCAGTGCGCTACTCACGCAAGCCGAACTGACCGAAATGAAGAGCACCTCCCAAGAATTGTTGAGCGCCATCCGCTGGGTTTTGCACGGGGTCACCACGGCGTGGTTGGCCGCCCTGCTGGCGGTTGAAGCCGGCGCCTTTGGGGGATGGGACGGGTTCAATTTGCGACCCACCCTTTGGCTGGCCTCGGTCTATGCGCTGATGTTCTGCAGCGAAGGGTGGCTTCGCATTCGTGGTCGTCTGCCGTCCGCCACGGACACCGAGCGTGCTTGAACGGGTGATGTCGTGGCCGAGACCCTCGAGGAGCCCGAATACGAAACGGTTCGAGTGCACGACGGGTTTGAGCTCCGAAAGTACACGACTTCCGTGGAGGCGCGTGTCCAACGAAGCGGGGAGGGAGCCAGTGAGGATTCAACAGCGTTCCGACGGGTGGCCGGCTACATATTTGGCGCCAACCGAACCGGTGCCCGGTACGCCATGACCGCCCCGGTGAGCCGTTGGTCCGACGGTGACGGGGCGTGGTTGTCCTTTCACATGCCGGCTGCACATCCGCTGGAGGAACTACCACCGCCCGACGATTCGGGCATCATGCTGGGCATGAGGGGCGAGCGGATGGTTGCGGTCGCCACGTTCACGGGGCGGACCACAGCGGGTCGGATGCAAAAGAAGGAGTTGCGGTTGCGACACGACATCGAAAAAGCGGGCTACACCGTGAACGGGCCACCGGTGTTGGCGGTGTACGACAACCCTTGGACCACCCTGCCCTTCAAACGGCGCAACGAGTTGCATCTCGAAGTCCAAATTGACGGTTGAACGAAACCCTTGCGCTCAAGCATCACTGCAGCGGCAAGGTTCGGTGGTTATGTAGGCGGAAAACATGGACGCCATCATGGCAACGGACCAGGACGGTTTCATTCCGCTCGAGTGGACCGAACACTCGCCAGAAGCGATGTTGGCCTTGGCCGAGGCCAACCATGCTGAACTTGCCCAGCGTCGGACCACACGCCACTTTTCATCCCGAGATGTTGACCGCCGCCTCATTGAACTCGCCATTCTCTCGGGCTCCACCGCCCCCAATGGAGCCCATCTTCAGCCGTGGACTTGGGTGGCCATCCGAAGCGATGAACTGCAGGTGAAACTGCGAGAGGCGGCTGAGGTCGAAGAACGCAAGACGTACAGTGAACGCATGCCGGAGGCTTGGTCGGAGGTGCTTGCGCCGCTGGGCACGGATGCGGTGAAGGCCCACCTCACCGATGCACCTTGGATCGTGGTGCTGTTCAGGCAAAAGAAACGTGAGCGGGACAACGGAAAGTGGGGGCCGACCTACTACAGCGTCGAATCCTGTGGCATCGCCGCGGGGATGTTCATTCAAGCCGTTCACCACATGGGGTTGGTCACCCTCACCCACACGCCGTCACCAATGGGGTTCTTGCGGGAACTGCTTGACCGGCCCGCCCATGAGGAGGCCATGCTGGTGATGCCCGTGGGTTATCCAGCCGATGATGCCACCGTTCCTGACATCCACCGCAAAACCCTCGACGAGGTCGCGGTGTTCTTCGACGACCGGGCGTGAGCCGGGGTCGCGGTGTTGATATACGCGAGGCGAGAGCGGCAACCGGCGCAGGAGTCGCCCAGCTTGGTCAAAGGCGCTGGGATGAGGTCCCAGTCCGTAACGGTTCGCAGGTTCGAATCCTGCCTCCTGCACTCTTCGTACATGACAACAGGGGATGGCATCGTGAAATCCAAACGCCATCATTGATACTGCATAAGTGAGAACTGAGCGCAGGAATCAATCGAGAATGATGTTCTCGTTGTTCAAGGCGTGATGCCACATGCCGTTCAACCGAACGATGTTGTAGGCCGAACGGTCCACACGGTTCACGATGTTGACGACTTCCAATCGGGCGGCTTTGCCGCCCATCGTGTCGGAATTCATCACCGAGAGGGCTGCAACGGCGTCGGCATGGGAGGCCTTCACCGCCTTCCAGTGCTCGCGCACGTTGTCGGCAGGCACCTCCGCTCCAGACGTCAAGCATTCAGCGGTGATGTCGATCAGCGCATTCAAGGAAGCGTGCATGGCGCGAACGGGTTCAACGATCGCTTCTGGGAGTTCGTCGGCGTTTTCATCCAGCGAACGGTCCGACCGTGCGATGTCACGGGCGTGTCGAATCAGCCGCTCCACAGTGTCCACGGCACGGAGGTACGTGGCAACGATGCGGAGGTCCTTCATCAGCGGTTGATTGAGAGAAAGGATGAGCAGCAGGTCGTTGGTCAAATCCCAGTTGACTTCACGTGCCTTCGCTCGTACGGCTTTTGCTTCGGAATACACCTGTGAGTCAAGTTTCGTGAACGCTTCAATCGCATCCGCGTACACGTGCTGCGCTTCCTCAAAGTATTCCTTCAACTCCTGTTGAATGTTCTTCATTCGTTCGTCAAGTCCTGTTCGAATCGGGGGCATGCTCGTTCACCTCATCCAAAGCGACCGGTGATGTACCGCTTGGTCAATTCCTGGTCGGGTTCTGAAAAGATCTTCTCCGTTTTGTTGAACTCCACCATCCGGCCAAGGTACATGAAGCCGGTGTAATCACTCACACGAGCCGCTTGCGACATGGAGTGGGTCACGATGACCACGGTGAAGTCCTTCTTGAGTTCCAAAATGAGCTCTTCGATGGCAGCAGTCGCAATGGGGTCCAAGGCGCTGCAGGGCTCGTCCATGAGGATCACGTCAGGTTCAATGGCGATGGTGCGAGCGATGCACAAACGTTGCTGTTGACCACCGGAAAGCGAGGTCCCAAGGTCGTGGAGACGGTCGGCCACTTCGTCCCAAATCGCAGCGCGCTTGAGGCTCTTCTCCACGATTTGATCCAACTGTTCTCGGGTCGGTGAATGGTGAAGACGAACACCGTAGGCCACGTTGTCGTAGATGGATTTCAGGAACGGGTTGGGGCGCTGGAACACCATCCCGATGTTTCTCCTCAATTCGACCAAGTCAGCACCTTTGTCGGTAATGACGACATCGCCTTTGGTGATTTTTCCCTCGTATTTGCAAATGGGGATCAAATCGTTCATCCGGTTGATCGTGCGAAGCAAGGTGCTCTTCCCGCACCCGGACGGTCCAATCAACGCCGTCACGCTGTTTTTGGCAATGGGTAAGGACACGCCGTAGAGCGCCTGTTTAGCACCGTACCAGAGGTCCAGGTCCTCCACCATCAGGTCCAATTCGCCATCGATGTCCAATTCACGGGTGGAGTTGGGCACCACCTCGCCGCCTATTTTTTCGCTCATGGGTTCAACCTCTTTCGGAAATGTTGTCGCAGCAGGATGGCGACGCTGTTCATCGTTGCAAGAAGCAGGATCAGAGAAATGCTGGCGGCGGCAGCCATGGAATGCCAAGCATGTTCGGGTTCGGACGTCCAGAAGTAAATCTGGATGGGGATGACGGTGAAGTTGAGGTTGCCACCCGTGATGCCGGCCAAGGGCTCGGGGTCAAACAACACCAACGCCGCTGCCCCCACCACCACCAACGGGGCGGCCTCGCCCATGATGCGACTCATGGCAAGGATGCTGCCGGTCATGATGCCCGGCATGGCAGAGGGGAGGACGTGGTCGCGCGTGACCCGCCACTGGGTGCAGCCCACACCGTAAGCCGATTCCCGAATGGAAGAGGGCACGCTTCGAAGGGCCTCTTGACTGGCAAGGACGATGATCGGCATTGCCATCACGCCCATGGTGAACCCAGCGGCGAGGATGGATGGACCCAGGCCCATGCCGATGCCGCCCTGCTTCACGAACACCGCCAAACCGAACATACCGAACACGATGGACGGCACGCCGGCAAGGTTGGTTACCAAGGCCTGAATGAGTTTGGTCATGCCCGTCGGTGCTGCGTATTCCTCAAGGTAGATGGCTGCGCCAATGGAGACAGGCATGGATACCACCATGGCAATGCCCATCACCCAGATGGTGCCAAAGAACGCTGAGCGAATGCCCGAGGCATAGGGTTGGAAAATGTCCTGGTAACGTTCGGTCAAGAACGGAACGTCAATGAGAAGAGGGATGAAGAGTGCAGAGAAGACCAGGAGCATGCGAGACCACAACAGCACGCCTTCCCGGTTGGTGATGGAGTGCTTGAGCCGGTCGAATTGGGTGATGTCGCGCCCTTGAATGCGGAGACGGTCCATTCCCTGGAGCATTCGGTTGAGGCCCACCGCGCTCACCACCCAACATGCTGCACCCAGGTACGCCTCCAGCGAAAAGGCGCCCGCCAGCAAGGTCAGTACGCCCAGCCCGTACGAGCCAAAGCTGAGCATGCGCTGACGTTCAATCAGCGACTCCATGCCCTTCAACAGCGGCGTGACGGGGTAACTCAGCAACACGATGCTTACCAACAGAACCACCCAAGCCACCAGCGCCAAGGGGTGAGACACCAACGCCCCGTCAGACACCAGCACGTCCACATCAGCAGAAATGACGAACGAAGACACGGTAGGGGAGCCCGTTTCATCGGCGGCGGGGACGGGGCCGGTGAGCTGCTCGATCGCCACCGGTACCGTCAAGCTGGATTGAATGTAGAATTTGGTTTTCTTACCGACCGTCACCGCACCGGTGGACACGCCCGATTCGTTCACCACAATGTCCTCGCGCAGGTTTCGTTCTGACGTGACCGTGATCGTCACATCGTGCGTTCGCTCCGCACCGCTGTCGTCCCATGTCAGCCTCAACACGACCTCATCACCGATGAGGTCGCCGTTGTCATCCACGGTTGGATGGTCCCACTTCAGAATGTACTCCGAAACGGGAATGAATTCCGATGCGGGGCTGACCTCACCCGTCTCGCCTTCGATGAAGGTCGGGATGGCGATTTGCCAGACCAGCACGGAGAGGAACATCAAGCCGATCAAACCGGACAGGGCAAGGCCCGTTGAGCCGACTTTCTCCATGACATCGCGCCGGCGACGGTTGCGTTTCTTCAGGACGTCGATGTCTTTCTTCATCAGTACGCCTCCCGGTACGCCGACAACACCTTGTTGCCGAGCAAGTTCAAGCACAACGTAATGACAAACAGGTACAACCCAACGGCGAAGATGGTCAAGTAGCCGATTTCGCCGAAGGGCAAGTCACCGCCCACGCGCTGTGCGATGTAGGCCGTCATGGTCTGCGCAGGCAGGAACATGTTCGTCGTGTACACCGCCACTGTCCCCACGGCCAACGTGACCGCCATGGTCTCGCCAACGGCACGCGACAAGGCGAGGATGATGCTCGCCAAAATGCCGGAAAGCGAGGCTTGAATCATCACGCGGAACGTGGTCTCGATCCTCGTGGCCCCCAGCGCCAAGGACCCTTCCCGAAGCTCGTTGGGTACGGCTCGGAGGGCATCTTCGGACATGGAGGCGACAAGAGGGAGAATCATCACACCGACAACGATGGCACCGTTGATCGGGTTGAGCACATTCGGTGGCGCGTCAATCCACCCACGAGCAAACGCGAATTCACCAAATTCAACGACAAGCGGCCCGATGTAAATGAACGCAAAGAACCCGTAGACCACCGATGGAATACCTGCGAGCAGTTCCAAGGTCGGCTTCACCACGGCCACCAGGCGAGGCGAGGCGTACTCGCTGAGGTAAATGGCGCACCCAACACCGAGGGGGACAGCGATGAAGAGGGCACCAAACGCCACCTGGATGGTGGTGAAGAGCAAGCTGTTGACACCGAACGACATGTTGTCGCACAACGAGCGGCGGTCAGCGCACGCCCCTGTGGGCGTCCACTGCGTGGAGAAGAAGAACTCGCCCAACGCACCACCGTAGTTGGTGGTGATGGAAAAGAACAGGACGGCCAGGGAACCAAACAACAACCCGTACATGACCGACTTGTCGGTGGATTTGGACGAGGGGCTGGAAAGCACCAGGTAAGCGTTCACGGTGCGCTTCCACATGAACCATGGCACCAGCAACACCAGACACAGCAGGAAGGACTCGACCACCAGCCACAGAATCGCCGTGACTGCCACCAAACCGTAGACCATCGGTTTGGTGGGCGAGGTGACCAATGCGGGCGCCTTTGACAGGAATTGAGGGCGCTGTTTCAGTCCCCACTCCAGGGCAAGGCACGCCAGCAGCACCAGCAATGCGAGACCGCTGGAAGAAGCCAGCCCGGACACATCCATCTCAGCGGAGAACCAACCGCGCCCGTCGGCGACCTCCGAGAAGAAGGTGGTCGCCTCAAACAGCAGCGTTTGGATGATGCCAAGCGTGATCAGAATGACCGAAGAGCTGGTGAAAAACAGGATGTAGCGCGTTCGTTCTTTCGAAATGCGTTCAAGCAGCGAAGGTTCGTCCGACGCCGCTTGCTTGACCTCAATTTCGTTGAGCGCCGTCACGGTACCGCCTCACTTGGTTTCCAAACGCTCGTTCATGAGCATGTTGAGCAGGGCTTCAGCGAAGTTGATGCCGTACGCACAAAGCCTTCGAATTGATTCTGAGATTCGAAACTCACAGAACAAGCGCTCTGCCGAACCTCGTCCGGTCCATAGTTCACTCTCCGACGATTCAATGGCGGCGATCAGGTCAACCAGCGATGTTTTGGCCTGGTGGATGATGCCCACGTCTTTTGTGTACATGTTGTGCACGAGCGTTTTGAGTTCCTGGGCCCAGGTTGGAATGGCCATAAGTGGCATTTCCGTCGGTTTGGTGCGCACCAATTCTGAATTGTCCTTGACGAGGGTCGCCAGTCGGGCAGCGTGGTCACCCATGCGCTCGAGGACGCGGGCGATGTTGGCGTGCTCAACCGCTGAATACCGGTCGACCTTGAGGCGCTTTTCGACTGACGGACTTTTGATGGCCGAAGCCACCTGCCGCTCGACGAGCAGACGACGAGCATCGATCTGCCGCTCGCGATCTTGAATGTCGGACAGCAGGTCAATGTCCTCGCCCCCCAACACGGCATAGGCATCGTTCACGAGGGTGGAGATGAGGATGTACATTCGATTGATGGACACCTGCAGGCGGAGTTCGGAGGGGTTGAGAATGGAAACAATGCGGATGCTGTTGTCGGTGTCCTCTTCAATTTCCATGCCGCGGGTGTCGCGCAGGAATTCACGGATGTCATTGCGAACCGAGCGCCCGATGGTACCGCTGCAGTTGACCTCAATGGTGCTCGTGCCGGTCAGGTACGCCCCGATGAGCAGATCCACCAAACCGACATCCAATGAACAGCAGTCAATGGACACGCTGGTCTTCATGTCCTTTCCTTGGAGGGCGGATATGCGCAAATCGCCAGATCCCAATTCTTCGATGCTCACGATGTCGCCCTTGTCGAGCTGGTTCTCGCGGACCCAAGTCTTTGGGAGGGAGACGATCATGGTTGACCCGCCAGTGAGCTGAAGTTTGCGGAACTCGCCATCGCTCATGCTCGTTCTCCTCCTCTATTGAGTTCCATATGTTCCATGGATAGAGAGTCGACCCATATACACTATATTTTGCTATATACTTCTCAATAGCCCCCAATAGACTGTAGGGGTCACGCCCATGGACTATGGAACTATGGCTATGACAGGAGCGAATCACATGAGCCTCAAAAAACACACAAGAACCTGCACCATCGTTTTGACCCTGTTGCTCGCCAGTTTGGCGGGTTGCATCGGCGGTGATGAAGATACTGAAAACGAAGTGAAGACGATTAACATCGCCGGCAGCAGCACGGTGTTCCCCGTGGCAAGCGCTTGGGCCCAGGCCTACAGCAGCGCCAACAGCGATTACACCGTCACCGTGGCCGGCGGCGGATCCGGCGCCGGAGCCTCCAAAGTTTGCAGCACCGATGCTGATGCCGTGAACATCGGCGACATGAGCCGCGGCTGGAAGGAATCTGAAGCCACGGTGGGCAGCGACGGTTACACCTACGACTGCGCCAACTCCGACGTCACCGTCACCCAACTTATTGTCGCCATCGACGGCCTCTCCGTGGTGATGAAGAACGGCGGGGCGGCCGACCAGTGCGTCACCGACATGGGCGGCCTGTCCATGGCCCAGCTCCGCTGGATTTACTCCGACTGGAGCGAGGAGGACCTCGCCAACCACTCGAAAGGCGGCCTGAACATGACGTCCGTCACGCCCAACAACGACGACGATGGCGTCCGCGAATGGGGCGACCTCCATGACTCCTCAGCCTGTCCTGACCAGGAAATCACGCTGTGGGGCGCCGACTCTGACTCGGGCACCTACGAGTACTTTGGCGAACAGGTGTTCTGCAAGGCATGCTTCGCAGACGCCGAGCCCGTTCCAGAAGGCTTTGATTCCGACCGCGGCTACCAAAACTCAGCCGACGACAATCAGATCGTCAACGGCCTCACGGGCGACGAGTACGCCATCGGCTACTTCGGCTACGCCTACTACGAGGAGAACGCCAACTCGCTTTCCGTTGTCGCCATCGCCAACAACGACACCCACGGCGTCCAAGACGCTGGTGGGGCCGTGGCTCCTGAAACGAGCACCGTGGCAGACGGCAGCTACGCACCGTTGTCCCGCTACATCTACATGAACGTCAACAACGACGATTGGGACCTCGTTCGAGGGTTCTTGGACTACGGTTACTCGGAGGCCGGTATGGACCACGTCGCTGATGTGGGCTACGTGCCCTTGCCCGAGGCCATGCTGACCGAGATGAAGGCCCGACTCGGCTGATCGGTTCGCTGTTGTAGCACCCTCCGGCAACACCCCAACACGGGTCGTCCGCACGGTATCCAAGCGCACGGCCCCAACCGGTTGTGAACCTTCATGTATGAAACACCGCAAGGGCACGGGTATGAACGCTGGCAGCCTGGACCTCGATGGCGGGACCTTCAAGCTCAACCTTCCCTACACCTGGCAGGGTTGGCTCATCTGGGCTTTCGGTGTGCTGATCACGGTCGGCGGCGTGGCGGGGATGCTGTCGGGCGACGCCGCCCTCGGCGTCCTTATCGTGTTTGGGTGCCTGATGATGGCCACGTCGGCCCCCGGTTCGCTGGAGGCGGACCTGCACCGCCTGCGAAAAGAGGCCATGCCGGTTGAAGCCATGGAGCAAAAGGCGCAGGAAAGCGGCCTCTCCATCGACAGCTGGTGGTTGCAACAGACCACCTACGTGCCGACCACGGACCCCAGCGACTGGATTTTGCCCGCCCCCGGTTACACGACCTGGAACCACGCCAACCCCTACGTGGCCGACGCCGACGGAGGGCCGATCGCTGAGCACCCGCATAAAGTGGGCACACCTCGTCCAGCCACCTTCTCGCTGTTCACGGTCTACGCCCTCATCGCCGTTGGCGGCACCGTCATGGCCGGCGGTGCTCTGATGACCCAGGACCCAGAGGGCATGAGTTTCTACCCCGCAGCAGGCATCGCAGGCCTTGGGCTGATCCTCACGCTCGTCGGGTGGTTCCGCGCCAAGATGCTGGGGCAGATGCTCGACACCCCCACTTCGCTGGTGCGCTCCGCACCCGTGGGCCACCCAGAACTGGTTGGTCAAGTTCGACCCACCGCCCAAGGCGCCCTTCGCGTCGTGGTGGACGGCAACGAGCGCATGGCCATGGACCACATGGTCGGCTACCACTGGGAGTACGAGCAATACCAGTGCCGCACCGTCAAAACCGATAACGGCACACGAGAAGAATGCAGTTGGGTGACCGTGCGTCAGGAATCGGGTGGATGCGATTTCTTCCTCCACGATGGCACCGGCGGCATCAAAGTCAACACGACCACGTTCAAGCGCCGAAATTACGGCCAGTACCTCAAGCGATGGGACGGCGCCTTCGCCGAAACCTTGGGCAAGCAACTCATGGCCCAGGCCGTGGCCGGCGTGCTCGGTGGTGCCAAGGTCAAGAAGCACCGCTGGACCCTCTCTGGGCTTCGGCTTGGGAATCCCGTTTACATCCTCGGTCAGACCGTTCCTCGACAGCAGTCCGAATGGCAGGCCGAAGGACTGGACGGTACCCTTGGCAACAGTTTGCTCGAAGTCAAGGGCGAGGAAGATGCGCCCGGTGTAAAGTGCGTCATTCAGCGAGGCTCGGAGCTGGCCACCGTCGGCCGATCCCGTTCGATGCTCGAAATGCTGGTGCCGCCCATCGTTCTCATGCTGGGAGGGTTGGGCCTGTTCGGTCTTGCATGAGTTGCCGCAAGGAGAGAACCGACCATGGTGACCGAGGACGCCACCCAACAAGCGCACGTGGTGCTCAATCAGGTCGTCGATGGCGGTTTAACCTACGCCGTGCCCATCTTCCTCGTCTGCCTGTGGCTGTTCATACAGGGTGCTCAGCGACTTCCTGTCACCATCGGTCTGGCTGGCATGTTCGTGGGCTACGGCGCAGCCGATCAACTCTATCCGTCCGTGGCTGAATTTGGCTACGACATCAACGCCGAACAGTTCAGGTGGGTGGTGGCGTTTTTGCTCGCCGGTGTGTCCATCACCGTGGCTCAAATGGCGATTCGGTTCCTCGCCGCTGGTTTGGTGTTCTTGGCGGTGACCCGGCTCATCGCAGCAGGCGATGTCTTCGGCATGGATTTGGAAGGCGACGCTTTTCTGTCCGGCCTGCTCACTTTGTTCGCCATCGTGGCCAGTTTCTCCTTCCGTCGGTTGTTGCCGGTGCTGGTGTCCGGCATCATGGCCTCCATTGGGATGATCTTTGCCGCTTATGTGGCGTTGGGTTGGGACATCGCACGGCTGAACGGCACCGATGCCTATGACGTGTACATCGCCGTGCCGTTGGGTTGCGTCAGCGCTTACCTCCAGTACAAAGGGTTCATGAAAAAACGCAAAAAGGACATGCACGAAGACGACGATGACGACGGCTTTTCGTATTGAGGTGAACGGTTTCATGCACCAGCCCACCGTGGTCATCACCGGCGCCAACCGAGGCATCGGGTTGGAATTCGTCCGCCAGTGGTTGGAGCGCAGCGCAGTGGTTCACGCGACCTACCGAACCACGATGGGTGGGTTGAGCGACCTTGAGCATCCTTTGTTGACGTGCCACCGGGTGGACGTGCGGTCCGACGAGGACCTCGTCGCCATGTTTGACCGGATCGAAGGACCCGTGGATGTCCTCATCAACAACGCTGGCGTTTCGGACGGACGGTGGGAATCGCTGGAAGCCATCGACATCGATGTGGCGCTCGATGTGCTGGCGGTGAACGCTTTGGCGCCCGTACGGGTGGTCCAACAGGCATCGGCCAAGTTACGTGAAGGCAGTAAAATCGCCATGGTGTCCAGCCTGATGGGGTCCATTGGGGATTGCGAAAGCGGCCGGTCCTACGCGTATCGGGCGTCCAAGACCGCCCTGAACATGCTCACCGTGGCGATGAAACCCGAACTGGCGGAACGCGGTGTGGCCACCGTGTTGCTCCACCCCGGCTGGGTGCAAACCGACATGGGGGGACCACAGGCACCGGTGAACACTGTGGACAGCGTTGCGGGCATGCTTGCGCGAATTGACGAGCTCACGGTCGCGACCAGCGGCTCGTACCGCTCGTTCGACGGGACGATCTTGCCGTGGTGATCACTCGCAAGCGCTGCACAAACCAGCATAGGTCAAGTGAACCTCGTCCAACACCGACATGCGCTCAACACCGTGCGTGACGAGTGATTCGGGCAACGGCACGTCCCAAAGTTCACCGCACCGTGTGCAAGCGGCGTGGGCGTGCGGCCCCGTGTTGCAGTCGTAACGCGTCTCGCCGTTGTGTTCCACGGCACGAACGGTGCCTTCCTCCACCAGGTTCGCCAGATGGCGGTACACCGTGGCCAAGCCGATGCCGGTCGAACGCAGCGAAACGTGAACATCGGCGGCTGTGGGGTGGTCGTGACGGCTCAGCACCTCGTCCAGTACGGCCACCTTTTGCCAGGTGGCACGGCGGGCAACGGGTGGGTCTTTGCTCATGACGGCTCCTCGTGGATGGGGGTTCAAGCAAGGTCAAACCGATCAGCGTTCATGACCTTCGTCCATGCAGCAACGAAATCGGCCTTGAACTTGTCCTGGTTGTCGTCTTGAGCGTACACTTCAGCGATGGCTCGCAGTTGCGAGTTGCTGCCGAACACGAGATCGGTGCGGGAGGCGCGGCGAACCACTTCACCGGTGGCTCGGTCTTTGGCCTCGTAGGAGTTGCTGCCCGTAGCGGTCCACTTCACGTTCATGTCCAAGAGGACATTGAAGAAATCGTTCGAGAGCTCGTCGTGGTTGTTCGAGAACAGCCCGCGGTCATCGGAGGAGACGCCCAAGGAACGCAGACCACCGACCAGGACCGTCATTTCAGGGGCGGTCAAGCCGAGCAGTTGCGCTTTGTCGAGCATCATTTCTTCGGGTGAGACGGCGAAGTTCTTCTCAAGGTAGTTGCGGAAGCCGTCTGCGACGGGTTCCAGCACCTCAAACGAAGCTGCGTCGGTTTGTTCCTCGGTGGCGTCGCCGCGACCGGGGTGGAACGGTACGTTGCAACCCGAGGCGTTCTCGATGGCCACGTTACCGGCGAGCACGATGGTGTCGGCCAGACTGGCGCCGTGAGCCTCTGCGAGACCGCTCAACACACCGAGCACCTTGCTCAACTGGTCGGGCTTGTTGGCCTTCCACGTGTTTTGTGGAGCGAGGTTGATGCGAGCACCGTTGGCGCCGCCGCGAATGTCGGAGCCTCGGAAGGTCGAGGCGCTGGCCCATGCCGTTTCCACAAGTTCGGTGGTGGACAAGCCTGAGGCAGCGATGGCGCCCTTCAGAGCGTTGATGTCGTAGCCAGTGGGCCCGGAGGGCACGGGGTCTTGCCAGATGAGGTCCTCCTCGGGAACATCCGGACCGAGGTAACGGGCCTTGGGACCCATGTCACGGTGGAGGAGTTTGAACCAGGCGCGAGCGAACGCATCCCCGAAGACTTCCGGATTCTCATGGAAGTGCTTGGAGATCTTGCGGTACTCTGGGTCGCGAATCATGGCCATGTCGGCCGTGGTCATCATCGTGGGGACCTTCACGCTGGCATCTTCTGCATCGGGAGCCATGTCGGCTTCGTCGGGGTTCTTGGGCGTCCACTGGTTCGCACCGGCTGGACTCTTGACGAGTTCCCACTGGTCCTCGTACTTGAAGAGCAGATCAAAGTAACCGTTGTCCCACTGGGTGGGGTTGGCGGTCCAAGCGCCTTCGATGCCGCTGGTGATGGTGTCGCGGCCGTGGCCCTTGCCGTGGGTGCTCATCCAACCGAAGCCCATGTCTTCAATGGCACCGCCTTCGGGCTCAGGGCCCACGTGTGCGGCATCACCTGCACCGTGGGATTTACCAAAGGTGTGACCACCGGCGACCAGGGCGACGGTTTCTTCGTCGTTCATGGCCATGCGGGCAAAGGTTTCTCGAACGTCCTGAGCGCTCAAGAGTGGATCGGGGTTGCCGTTGGGGCCCTCAGGGTTGACGTAGATCAAGCCCATCTGAACCGCTGCCAGCGGGTTGTCGAGGTCTTGGCGGGTGTCACCGTAGCGGTTGTCGCCCAGCCACTCATCTTCGGCACCCCAGTAGATGTCAGTCTCGGGGGCCCAGATGTCCTCACGGCCGCCGCCGAACCCGAACACGGGCCCACCCATGGATTCAATCGCCACGTTACCGGCCAAGATGAGAAGATCGGCCCACGAAATCTTGTTGCCGTACTTCTTCTTGATAGGCCAGAGCAAGCGTCGGGCCTTGTCGAGGTTGCCGTTGTCGGGCCAGCTGTTCAGCGGAGCAAAGCGTTGTGCGCCGGTGCCGCCACCACCACGGCCGTCGCCGGTGCGGTAGGTGCCTGCAGCGTGCCAGGTCATGCGGATGAAGAAGCCGCCGTAGTGACCGTAGTCGGCCGGCCACCAGTCTTGGCTGTCGGTCATGAGGTCGTGGAGATCCTTCTTCAAGGCAGCGTAATCCAACGAGTTGAAGGCATCCTTGTAGCTGAACCCGGCGTCCATGGGGTTGGACTTCCGGTCGTGCTGGTGCAGGATGCTCAAATCGAGTTGGTTGGGCCACCAGTCGTTGTTGTTCGTTCCGCGGTTGGGCGAGGTTGCGCCACCGTGCATGACGGGGCACTTGGCATCGGAGTCTCCGAGATGTTGCATGGCGGCCAGTCATGGATGGCATATTTAAGATTGAGTTTCATTCTCAATAGAGGAACGGTTATGCGATTTGGTACGGACGCCGATGCATGGACGCAACGCCGTTGATCACGATGGTGAAATCGCGCGTGTTGGGTGAATGTCCCGAGTTGGACGATGGTGGGTTGCATCTCGACCGTACGTTGGGAATGCTGTGCTCTTTCCTCAGCGTGGATGATTTTGTGTCGTTCCTGACCTCGCCGTCCTTCGCCCGCTATGCGCGATCGGCGGAGCCATGGGTCGTGTTTGAAATCGGCTTGTACACGGACCACACCAAAACACTGGAATTCATCGCATCCGCCGACACGAACCGTTTCGTTGACCCGGGCATGACCGGTGTATTCGCAGACCACGTTGCCGTGTGTCAAACCGGTGATGACATGAAACAAGCCTTGGGGCTGTGGCTGGCCCATGTCACGCTTCAGTAGAAGATGGAACAACAAGTCAACGAACCGTCTGCGGCTCGAATTTCGCTCATATCAAGGGCGATGACCTCGAGACCGAGGCCTTCCAGAGTGGACTGAACCGTGGGGTACCCCTCGGCCATCAGCACCTTGCCTCCTGGAAGCCCGATGGTGTTGCAACCGTAGACTTCTTCCTCGGGCATCCACAACACCTCGCAGCCATCGGGCAATTCGCCAAAGGCGTGTTCATCGAGGTAACCCTTGGGAGCTAAAATCACGTTGTCGGTTGGCGTCGAGGACACGCTGGTCAAATGGAGGGCGTGCCCAGGAATGTCAATGACGCGCAACTCGTAACCGAGTGTGTCGAGCAAACTTCGCAACGAAGCGATGCCAAGGTCGTTGGTTCGGGTTGACCGTCCCACAAAAAACAGGTCGCCCAATCGGATGATGTCCCCTCCGTCCATGCGGGCTTCCCCACCCATGTCGCAGGTTTGGACGCCGTCGAGGGCGTCCATCAGGAAATCAGCGATAGGGGGCTGCTCGGCAACCCGACTTGGATGGCCGGGGACAGGGAGCAGCATGTACCCGTCGATCACGACGGCTTGATCCTCGACAAACATGCAATCCGGATGGCGTTCATCGGCCTCTAGGCAGTGCACATTCACACCGTTGTCTTCCAACGCATGGATGTACGCCCGATGTTGGGTTCGAGCCAACTCCACGTCGGTTGGGCCCGAACCGAAGTAACGGGCCAACGCCTTGGTGAACGAGAGCGGCACGCCACGAACAAGAGCACGCCGCTTCTGGTCCAACCGCACGGTGGCCATGGTCGCACGGAGAACGGTGCGGTCTTAATCCTTCGCCACTTTCCTGCATTGGGTTTCCGGCGAATGGAAAT
>Ga0255777_10000417_pt1 | contig 40496 bp, 41 predicted proteins | sample 101ome_15_FD_179975 | JGI IMG/M metagenome (GOLD analysis project Ga0255777, IMG submission 179975) | Coastal salt marsh microbial communities from the Groves Creek Marsh, Skidaway Island, Georgia - 101402AT metaG (version 2) | ecosystem: Environmental > Aquatic > Marine > Intertidal zone >... | reverse complement strand
TTGGCAGTTCAGTTTCATCCAGAAAAATCGGGTCGGACTGGGTTGGCGATGCTCGAACGTTGGCTGACGATCGAAGGCGTCGTCTGATGCAGTTATTCCCAGCGATTGACCTGCTCAACGGAAAGGTCGTTCGACTTTCACAGGGCGACTACGACGCTTCAACTGAATACGGTGACAATCCTTCTGCTGTCGCCCGCTCATTTGTCGATGCAGGAGCAGAGTGGATTCATATCGTCGACCTCAATGCTGCTCGCGGTGAAGGTCCCGTTAATCGGCAGGTGATTTCTTCGCTTGCCTCAGAGTTCCGTGGAGCCGCGAGTATCCAGACCGGCGGCGGTGTTCGCTCAGTTGAAGATGTCCGTCAACTTCACGACACGGGTGTCGAGCGAGCTGTGATGGGTTCGGCGGCGATTCGTCAACCCGAACTTGTTGAATTGTGCAGCGATGTCTTGTCAATCGCCGTAGGCCTTGACCACCGTGAGGGATTCATTGCGCTTGAAGGCTGGACAGAATCTTCAACAGTTCACCTCAGCGAGGCCTTGGGTCGGTATCCAACCGCTTCAGCATTTGTCATCACCGATATCTCACGCGATGGAATGTTGAGCGGCCCTGACGTCGAGGGACTCTCAGCAGCGTCGGCGGCGACCTCAATACCTGTGATTGCAAGTGGTGGAGTGTCCTCTCTGGATGACCTGCGAACACTGGCAACGATTTCAGGGTTGGCTGGAATCATCGCAGGGAAAGCGATCTACGAGGGACGGTTTAGCGTTTCCGAGGCTGTGGAGGTGCTTCGATGAGCGACCGGGTTGCTCGCGTGATTCCCTGTCTCGATGTGACCGAGGGCCGGGTGGTCAAGGGTGTCAACTTTGTTGGATTGCGCGATGCCGGTGATCCTGTAGAACTTGCGAAACGCTACGACGAACAGGGCGCTGACGAACTCGTGTTTCTTGACATCACCGCTTCAAGCGATAATCGCGCAACAACGGTTGAGATGGTCGAAAGGGTTGCTGAGCAGGTCTTTCTACCGTTCACAGTGGGTGGAGGAATCCGGTCTCTTGACGATGCAAGGCGCATGTTGCGTGCGGGTGCGGACAAGGTCAGTGTGAATACAGCCGCAGTAGAGCGACCTGCTCTCATTTCGGAGATTGCCGAGGTCTTCGGCACTCAATGCGTTGTCTGTGCCGTCGACGCGCGTCGGACAGACTCGGGCTCCTTTGAAGTGTTTTTGAATGGCGGCAGAACGCCGACTGGAATCGATGCGGTGACCTGGGCTGTGGAAGCAGTCAAGATGGGCGCAGGGGAGTTGTTGGTGACCTCAATGGATCGTGACGGAACCCGGGAGGGTTTCGACCATGAACTCAATGCAGCGATTTCCGCAAGAGTCGGTGTGCCGATTATTGCGAGCGGTGGTGTCGGAACGCTCGACCACCTCGTTGATGGTGTTCTCAATGGAAATGTTGACGCAGTATTAGCTGCCTCGATTTTTCACTTTGGCGAACACACCATTTCAGAAGCGAAGACCGCAATGGCAGCAAAAGGAATCAGGGTGCGACCGTCGTAGGTTCCTGACTAGTTGGTGTCGATTGGGGAGCGATACGGTCACGGTATGGCGATCCCAGAAGAACAGATGGAATATCGGCGGCTAGGTGCGACAGGTGTCAAGGTAAGTGTCCTTTCGTATGGGTCATGGGTGACGTTTGATACCCAGATGGCCGATGATCCTGCGCTCGAATGTATGCAAGCCGCGCATGACGCCGGATGTAATTTCTTCGACAATGCCGAGTCGTATGCAGGCGGCAGGAGCGAGTCGATCATGGGTCGAGTGTTTCGCGATCTTGGCTGGCCTCGATGGTCGTATATCGCAACCACCAAGTTGTACTGGGGCATTCATGGAAATGACCCGAATATGCGCAACACGCTGAACCGCAAGTATTTGATGCAGGCGATTGAGGCGTCACTTGAACGGCTTCAGATGGACTTTGTTGATGTTGTCTACTGTCACCGTTCTGATCCAAACACCCCGATGGAGGAAACCGTTTGGGCCATGAGTGACATGGTGTCAAGCGGCAAGGCGTTGTATTGGGGAACAAGCGAATGGTCTGCCGATGAGATTCGACATGCCATCGCAATCGCAGACAAGCACCACCTTCATGCGCCGGTCACCGAGCAATCGCAGTACAACCTTCTCGAGCGTCGAAAGGTTGAGCGGGAATACCAACGTCTTTATGCCGATACTGGCTACGGCAACACAATTTGGAGCCCGCTCGCATCCGGCCTTCTGACTGGAAAGTATCGCGACGGAATTCCAGAGGATTCGCGCGCTGCTCTTTCCGGATACGAGTGGCTGCGTTCGCGAATGAGCGACGAGGCAGCTCTCGCGCGAATTGAGCGTTTGCGCCCGATTGCTGACCGCTTGGGTTGCTCAATTGCGCAGCTATCAATCGCATGGTGCACCTTGCATCCAATGGTTTCGACTGTCATCACAGGGGCTAGCCGGGCATCGCAGGTCACCGAGAACTTTGCAGCACTAGAAGTAATTCCGCTACTCACTCCGGATGTTCAAGAGGAAATTACCGCCGCAATCGGGTGAGTAAGCAGCCGCTCAGAACGGCACCAGAGATCGTGAGTTCGTTGCTACGCACCGACGGCGTGATAACCGCCGTCGACGTGGATGATTTCGCCGGTCGTGGCAGGGAACCAGTCTGAGAGTAGCGCCACACAGGCCTTGGCGACCGGGGTGGGATCGTTCACGTCCCATCCGAGAGGCGAACGGCCGTCCCAAGTGTCCTCAAAGAGGGCGAATCCGGGAATTGATTTCGCTGCCATGGTTCGGACCGGTCCTGCGGCAACCAAGTTGCATCGAATTTGTTGCGAACCCAATTCTTTCGCAAGATAACGCGACAGGCTCTGCAGGGCAGATTTTGCAACCCCCATCCAGTTGTACGCCGGCCAGGCCTGAGAGTTGTCAAAGTCAAGACCCACAATCGATCCACCATTGGTCATCAGAGGCACGAACGCGTCAGCCAATGTTTTCAACGAATATGTGGAGATGTGCATTGCAGTTGCAACGTCTTCCCATGGTGCGCCAAAGAAGTCGTCGCCTAGGCACGACGCGGGGGCAAATCCAATTGCATGAAGAACGCCGTCTACACGACCCCATTTTTCACCTACCGCCTGTCGAACTTCGGCGACATGCTCAGGAACAGTGACATCTAACTCGAGGACTTCGATATCCGGGTCGATTTTTCGAGCCGTGCGCTTTGTGAGGGAGAGAGCCCTTCCGGCACCAGTGAGGATGATGTTGGCGCCTTCGGCCTTCGCGATCTCTGCCACTCCATATGCGAGTGAGGCATCTGTCAACACACCGGTAATGACGAGATTTTTTCCGTCGAGAATTCCCATGCCTGCAACGTAGCCGACAGGGTGAAACGTGAATGGTCTTCGACGCAGGAGGTTGTCGAGAGCAGTGATTGCGCCCATCTGTGTGAACGTGCCCGTTGATATGCGAGACTGACGCCGTGAAGATCGGATTAATTGGCGGCAGCGGACCTGCTGGCTCGGCGCTGGCCGCCCGATTGGCGAGCGTGGGCTATGAATGTGTCATTGGTTCTCGCTCAAAGTACCGGGCTATGGAGGCGCGCGATCGAGCCATCGAAGGTCACCCAGAACTCAATTCACTACTCGGATACGGAGATAACGCATCCGCTGCCGATTGCGACCTCGTAGTGATAGCCACTCCGTGGGACTCCGCAGCAACCACGGCAAAAGAGTTTGAACAGCAACTGCAGGGCAAGATTCTCATCAGTATGGCGAATGCTTTAGTCAAAGTTGGGCCAGAGTTCCAGCCTCTCGTTCCTCCACGAGGAAGCGTCGCCGCCCATGTTCAAGCAGCGATGCCCGGGAGCCGTGTCGTTGCTGCATTCCATCACCTTCCAGCTAAAGAACTCGGTCATCTGGGTGAGCCGATTGACTCAGACGTCCTGATCTGTGGCGATGATCCATCCGCTGTGGCGACGGTCAGCGAGATTGTTGGCAAAATTCCGGGCTGCCGACCTCTTGACGCAGGTGAACTTTCCAATGCGACAGCAATCGAGGCCTTCACCGCTGTTCTCCTGCAACTCAACGTGCGGTATCGGACACGGGTGGCCCCAAAGCTCACTGGCATCCGCGACGTTGACGCTTCAAACTGAGGTCGCGCAATGCCGATGATGCTGTACGACACCGCGCGTAAAGAGATTGTTCCGTTCGCACCACCTGAAGAGGTGCTGATGTACGTCTGTGGAATTACCCCGTATGACGCAACTCATCTCGGCCATGCCTCGACTTTTCTCACCTATGACGTTCTTATTAGGCGTCTAGTAGACCTTGGTCATCGGGTCAAATGTGTTCGGAATGTCACCGATGTCGACGATCCTCTCTTCGCAAAGGCTCGAGAACTTGGTATCCATTATCTCGATCTTGCCGCCGGGGAAGAAGCTCGGTTCAATGCCGACATGGAGGCCCTCAATGTGCTTCCGGTGCACTCGGCGCCACGAGCATCATCTGCGATTCCTGATATCCGAAAATTTATTCAGGCCGTGCTTGATGCTGACCATGCGTATGTGAGCGGCGACTCTGTCTATTTTGACGTCAGTTCCTTCGAATCTTTTGGTGCGGTTAGTGGGTTTTCTGAAGCGGAAATGCATCGACTCGCAGCGTTGCGTGGTGGGAACGTGGAGGACCCTCAAAAGCGTCACCCACTTGACTTCGTGCTCTGGCAGCCGTCATCAGCTGACGAGCCCGCCTGGGAAACACCATGGGGCCCCGGTCGACCTGGTTGGCATGTGGAGTGCAGTGCTCTTGCGCTTCGTGACCTCGGAGAACATGTGCACCTCCACGGGGGAGGAGCGGATCTGATTTTCCCGCATCATGAATGTGAACGTGCCCAATCCGAATCCGCAACTGGAACACCTTTTGTCGATCATTGGATGCACGCAGCTCTCATCTCGAAAGATGGAGAGAAAATGTCTAAGAGTTTGGGAAATCTCGTCTTCATCGATGCGCTTCGCAAAGAATGGGATCCAAGAACAATTCGTCTAGGCATCATCTCAAACCATTACCGAACTGAATGGGAATGGAGCGACCAACTTATGCCATCTTCGGAAAGTCGACTGCAGATGTGGCTTTCGAGCATCGCGAATGACGACGACGGAACGTTGATCGACGAGGTTCGTTCGGCCCTCGATAACGATCTCGACACTCCGACCGCATGCGAGAAGATTGATGCAGCGGTCAACGAGGGCCGAAACGCATCAGCGGCAGCCTCGCTTCTTGGCATTGAACTCATCCAGAACTGATCTCGTGTTCCGTTGAGATCGGTCTCGTAGACTCAGCGAAGTATGTCTACCCTCACGATCTCCCTTCCTGACGGCTCCTCTCGGGACCTTGAGAGCGGAGCGACTGCGTTTGATCTCGCGAAATCAATTGGTTCAGGCCTTGCAAAAGCAGCGGTCGCAGCAGTTGTTGATGGTGTTGAGGTCGACCTCGGAGTGGTGTTACAAGATGGACAAAAGGTTTCCATCATTACGAGCAACACAACTGAGGGCCGGCACGTATTACGGCATTCAACCGCACATGTTCTTGCCCAGGCAGTGACAAGGCTGTTTCCTGGAGCAAAGTTCTCTGTCGGACCAGCCATCGAGAATGGGTTCTATTACGACTTCGACCTGCCTGATGGAAAAACGTTCTCGGATGATGATCTCGCCGATATTCAGCGTGAAATGGAACGAATTGTCAAAGAGGATCAGCCGTTCGTTCGATCAGAGATGTCGCCTGAAGAAGCGCTTCAGTTGTTCTCAGATCAGCCCTACAAATGCGAGATTATTCAGCGGGTGACCGGTGCCGGTGGAGATGATCTGGACGCAGGTGAGGTGGGTAATGGTGACGTCATCAGCGCATATCGAAATTCCGACTCATTCGTCGACATGTGTGTCGGACCTCATGTACCGAGCACCGGGAAATTGCAGCACTTCGCGCTGCAGCGAACCTCCGGGGCCTATTGGAGGGGTTCGGAGGAAGCTCGGATGCTTCAACGAATCTATGGCACCGCCTGGGAGTCAAAGGCGGCTCTCCAGGAGCACTTGACTCAACTCGAAGAGGCGGCAAAGCGTGACCATCGTCGCCTCGCAACAGAACTCGACCTGCTGAGCTTCCCCTCAGAAATTGGAGGGGGACTTGCCATCTGGCATCCAAAGGGTGCGACCGTGCGCCGGATCATGGAGGATTACAGTCGCGAGCGTCACGAGCGTGGGGGCTACCAGTTCGTGTTCACCCCACACCTCGCGAACGGGAAACTGTTCTCTACGTCAGGCCATCTCGACTACTACGCGGATGGCATGTATCCGCCGATGGAGATGGATAACGGCACCTACTACATGAAGCCGATGAACTGTCCGATGCACTGCTTGGTATTTGGTAGTCGGCAACGTAGCTATCGAGAGTTGCCGATTCGGCTCTTCGAATTAGGAAACGTATATCGCTACGAGCGCGCCGGCACTCTCCACGGGTTGATGCGAATTCGCGGCTTTACGCAGGATGACAGCCACATCTTCTGCCGAGAAGATCAACTCGCCGAAGAAGTGGCTTCTCTCCTCGATTTCGTATTGTCGGTGTTGCGAGCCTTCGGTTTTGACGACTTCACGTTCAACCTTTCAACGAAGGATCCAAACAAATTTGTCGGCTCAGACGACATCTGGGAAAAGGCAACAGATGCGCTGAGAGAAGCACTGGAGAAGCACGGGCTCGAATACGGCGTCAAGGAGGGCGACGCCGCGTTTTATGGCCCGAAAATTGACATCGATGTGCGAGACGCAATTGGCCGCTCTTGGCAGTTGTCAACTATTCAGGCGGACTTCAACAATCCAGAGCGATTTGATCTCGAGTACATCGGTGCCGACAACGCTCGGCATCGCCCGATCATGTTGCATCGAGCATTGTTTGGATCAATCGAGCGATTCTTTGGCGTTCTGCTCGAGCACTACGCAGGCGCATTCCCAACCTGGCTAGCTCCAGTGCAAGTGAGAGTGCTTCCCGTTGCTGCAGCCCATGAGGAACATGCACGGATGGTTGAACGCTCATTAGCCGATGCCGGAATTCGTGTCGATCGGGTAGACGCCAATGACGGACTTGGCAAACGGATTCGAGCTGCGAAACTCGAGAAGTTCCCCTACGTGCTTGTCGTTGGTGATGATGACGTTCAACACAACACCGTGGGAGTAAACCCGCGAGGCGGCGATGTCGAACGTGATGTCCCTCTTCAAGCTTTTCTCGATCAAATTGCAACAGAAATCGAACAAGGAACGGCTCAGGCGTTGACGGCGTGAATCAGGTTGAAATTCTTTGGAACGGCTGGCGAAACGACTACGTCAGGACGAGTAACGGCAGTGCAGCCGGAAGCGTCTTCACCCAACTCGTCAACTCTGGTGAGCCAGATCGCTCGACATTTATCGTTCACCGGAGCCAAACATGCTTCGCCGTTCTCAACATTTACCCATATTCGACTGGGCATCTTTTGGTTGTTCCGTATCGGGAAGTGGCGGCCACAGACGAGTTGACGTCTGAAGAACTTGTTGACCTTTGGTCAGTCGTGAATGATGGCGTTGTTGCATTGAGAGCTTCCCATACTCCAGAGGGTTTCAATATTGGGATCAATATGGGTAAACCAGCTGGCGGTTCAGTCGCTGAACACCTTCATGTTCACGTCGTTCCTAGATGGACTGGCGATTCGAACTTCATGACTGCAATTGCCCAGTCGAGAACGATTCCTGAAGCTCTCGACGTGACCTATGACCGGGTGAAGGATGAATGGCCCATCTCGCGACAAGGAATAGGGTGAAGCGATGGCAGACGATAATTCCCGATTATCGGCAGATGATGTAGTTGACGTTCTACCCGATGACCTTGACCCCCGGTCGTTCGAGGGGGCATACAAGTTCCCCGACAACTCCCGCCGCCGCATCCCGGCGGCCATATACGGAGTGCTCGGTATTGGTGTGATCTTTGCGACGGCGGCGGATCTCTCCTGGTCAAACGGCGGTCTGTTGCTCGCAGGACTCGGGTTGCTTGCATTTGCTCTGTTTGGACTTTTGTCTGGTCGGTCAATGGCAGTTGACGAACGGGCGGCGCTTGTTGCGTCGCAGCAGGCTGTTGGTTTCCCGATTGGGCATGCCTCGGCGCAGCAGGTGTGGCGAGGTGTCTTGAGTCGTCCGACATGGCGAGTTCTCGCATACTCGAGTGAGGTTCCGCCGCGTCAACGTGCACTCATCCTCGTCGATGCTGTCAGCGGGGAAGTGGTCGAGCACCTCGTCGAGGAAAATTTCGAAGAGGACGCTGACCATGCTTGATGGACAGTTTCGCGGCCCTGTCGATCGGATGGTTCGTCCGATCGGGCGCGCCCTGTTGAAGACCAAACTCACCCCTGACCATCTCACGTTCTTCGGTCTAGTGATTGCGGGCTTAGCGGCTGTGGCAGTTGGGTCTGGCCACCTCATCATTGGTTTGATCCTGGTGATTCTTGCAGCCTTGCCTGATCTATTTGATGGCGCCCTCGCCAAGGCGAGTAATTCCTCCAGCCAGCGGGGAGCGTTTTTTGACTCGACCATGGATCGAGTTACGGACAACCTGCTCCTTGGCGGTATGGCGTGGTACTTCGCCGATAACTACTCAGCTCGTCTCACTGTGCTGCCGTTTGCGGTTGCCGCGGTCGCATCATTGATTTCCTACCAGCGGGCAAAAGCCGAATCACTAGGTCTTGATGCCAAGGGTGGTCTGATGGAACGGGCAGAGCGAATTGTGATGCTGTGCCTTGGACTTTTGCTCGAGGGTGTTGGTCTCGATCCTGCTCTTGTTGTGGTGTTGTGGATCCTTCTTGTTCTGATCACGTTTACGGCGGTATTCCGGTTTGTGAAGGTGTGGAAGCAGGCAGAAGTGGCAGCAGTCACACAGGAACGTATTGACCTTCGACGGGAGCGACGCGGGGAGCGTCGAAACGATCGCACCGAGCGCATCGAGGAGCGACGGATAGTTGTCCAGCGTCGCCGAGAGGATCGACGCCGCGGCTCGAATTGAGATGTCTCGACAACTCAAACTTTTTACGGCGGGAGAGAGCGTCCTACGGTATATTCCTGTCGTCGTCCTCGAGGTTGTGGTTCGAGTTGTCGGTATCTCCACCCGGGTCGTGGCACGCGAGGCAAGAAGGCAAGCAGCGGCGCATCAACGCCGTGTGGCCCCCGGACTTCGTGGGGCGCTGTTAGAGCGCCGAGTTGATGATGTGTTCGCTGGGTACACCCGATATTGGTTGGAGAGTATTCGTCTACCTCATCTGTCGTCCGAGCGTGTTGATCGTTCTATCGCTGTGCATGGTTATGAACATGTCGAAGCAGGTTTAGAACAGGGAAATGGGGTCATACTTGCTCTCCCGCACCTAGGGGGCTGGGAGTGGGCGGGCCGTTGGCTCGCCGATCAAGGCGTCGAGGTCTACGCCGTTGCCGAACGACTTAAAGATGCTGAAGTACACGAATATCTCACTGGCTTGAGAGCGAAACTTGGCATTCACGTCATTGCACTTGATTCGTCGGCCGGGTCAAAGGTTTTGGCGGCCCTCAAGAAGAATGCGGTTGTCTGTTTAATCGCGGATCGAGATCTTCAAGGTGATGGGATCAGCGTGAACTTCTTCGGTGAAGAAACCACGGTTCCCGGAGGTCCGGCGACAATGGCTCTGCGCACCGGAGCAACGATTCTTCCAACGGCGGTGTTTCATTCACCTGGGAAGGACGGACACATCGGAGTAGTGAAGCCTCAAGTTGCCGTCGAGCGGACGAGTGGTTCGCTGCGCGATGACGTCAAACGAATCACCCAGCAGCTCACAGATGAACTGGCCGAACTCATTCAACGCGCCCCTGACCAATGGCATCTGCTGCAACCCAATTGGCCAAGCGATCGGCGGTGACTTGGTATGAATACTGATGGGCTGCGAATTGCGATGTTCTGCCCGTATAGCTTGAGTATCCCGGGGGGAGTGCAGACCCAGGTCCTTGGATTGGCCCATGCGTTACGACGAAGCGGTCATGAGGTGCGGGTTCTTGGCCCCTGTGACGGGCCGCCGCCAGCTTCATTTGTCACCCCGCTTGGAGATTCACTGCCAACGGCTGCAAATGGCTCTGTGGCCCCGCTCGCTCCTGATCCAAGCGCAGCGATGCGGACCATTCGCGCTCTACGCGACGAGCAGTTTGATGTGTGGCACTTGCACGAACCGCTTGCTCCAGGGCCAACCTTGACGGCGCTCACCCTTCGGTCGCGACCGATTGTGGCGACCTTCCATGCTGCAGGTCGGTCAAGTAGTTACCGCTTCTTGAAACCTGTCTTGAAGCCGCTCACGAAGCGCATTGACCATCGTGTGGCAGTGTCCAACGATGCAAAAATGCTCGTTGAACGGCACTTTCCAGGAGAGTATGAAGTGCTGTTCAATGGGGTCGAACTTCCGGACACCCTCGACAGCCCATCGAGCAATGAGGCATCTGCTATAGCAACCTCGGATCCGTCGGTTCTGTTTGTAGGGCGCCATGAGGAACGAAAAGGTCTGAGCACACTGCTTGAGGCCGTCGAACTGTTGTTTAGAGAGCGCAACATTCGAATTGTGTGTCACATCATTGGGCAAGGTCCTGATACCGATCGACTTCGACAGCGTTTTGCCGATGTGGATCGATATCGCTGGCATGGTCAAGTGACGGAGTCAGAGAAAATGCAGCGGCTTCGCGATGCGACAGCGTTTGTCGCTCCGGCCTTGCGTGGTGAATCATTCGGCGTTGTTCTGCTCGAGGCAATGGCAGCCTCGACACCAGTGATTGCGAGCGATATAGCTGGCTATCGAAATGTTGCGACAAACGGAGTCGACGCCGTATTGGTTCAGCCTGGCGACAGTCATGACATGGCAGACGCAATTCAGAGGCTGATTGCCGACAACGAACTCCGAATGAAATTGATTAACGGTGGCCTCCAGAGAGCATCATCGATGTCGATGGAACGTCTCGCCTCGTTGTACGTCGATCGGTACCGTCAAGTGTTGAATTCCCAGACATGATCTTTAAAGGTGACGTAGGATGATCTCATGACGACTCTTATTGTCCTCGTAATCGTTGTGCTTCTGTTGTTGTTCGTCGGAAGCCTGTACAACGGGTTGGTTCGCAAGCGGAATGCGGTTGATAACGGCTGGTCTCAAATTGATGTCCAACTCAAGCGTCGACTTGATTTGATCCCAAATCTCGTAGAGACCGTAAAAGGTTACGCAGAGCACGAACGTGAAGCGTTAGAGGCGGTCATCGCCGCCAGAAACGGCGCTGTTGCGGCACCGGACACTCCGGGGGCTCAAGCCGCTGCTGAAGGTCCAATTGTTGGTGCGCTACGACAGCTGTTTGCCGTTTCTGAGGCGTATCCAGACTTGAAAGCAAATACGAATTTCCTCGCCCTGCAGGAGGAACTCAGTTCGACTGAGGGGCGGATCGCCTACGCCCGTCAGTTCTACAACGACGCTGTGTTGCGCTATCACAACGCGATTGATCAGGTTCCAGGCGTGATCGTTGCAAAAATGTTCTCCTTTGAACACCGGGAGTACTTCGACGCCGGTCCTGAAGCAGATCAGGTTCCATCGGTCAGTTTTTAATTCAAGATGCACGAACTTATTCGCTCAAACAAGCGTCGAAGCGCGCTCGTGATTGCCGGGTTTTGTGCTGTCTTCGTCGCTATTGGATGGGTGATCGGTTGGACTGTTGGCGGAGGTTGGACCCTCACCGTCATCGCTTTCGTTCTCTCGCTCTTCCTCTCGGTCGGCTCTTGGTGGTCATCAGCAACAATCGCTCTCAAGGTGAGTCGAGCCCGTCCTGCTGATGAAGATGAGTATCGACGCCTTCATAACCTTGTCGAGGGTTTGTGCATCGCTGGAGGTATTCCAAAACCAGGGGTCTACGTCATAGATGACGACGCGCCGAACGCGTTCGCGACGGGACGCAATCCTCAACATGCAGCAATCGCGGTGACCACCGGACTTCTTGCAAAGATGAACCGCGTCGAACTTGAAGGTGTCGTTGCTCATGAACTTTCACATATTCGTCACTACGACATCGCGGTGTCGACAATTGCGGTCACCCTCGTTGGCGCAATTGCGTTGATGAGTGATCTTGCTCTTCGCACACTTTGGTGGAACGGTGGTCGCAGTTCACGAAGTAACGATCGCAACGGCCATAACAACCCTTTGGCCATTGTGGGGTTCGTACTCATCATCGTTGCTCCGCTCATCGCAAAGTTGCTGCAAGCAGCGATTTCTCGGCAACGTGAGTCGCTGGCCGACGCTGGTGCGTGCGAGTTAACGAGGTACCCGCCTGGGCTCATCTCGGCACTAGAGAAACTGCAAGACGATACGACCGTCACTCATAGCGCGAGCACTGCAACTGCACACATGTGGATCGAACAGCCCATGAGCGGTGTTGGTGATAACGGTCGGCTTGGCTCAGTGCACAAACTTTTCAATACTCACCCACCGCTCGAAGAGCGGATACAAGCATTAAAGGAACTCTGATGCGAATGTTGAATAAGCGTGTTGTCAGTGCATTCACTGCCATCGCGATCGGATTGGTTGCGGCCAGCTGTGGAGGTAACGCGGATGACCTGGTGGAGCAAGCGACCGAGGCCTTGAATGATCTTTCTGAGAGCGGCGACAGTGATGCTGGGTCGTCAGGCTCGAATGCCACTGGTTCAGACGATGCTGAGCAATCATCTGAAGAAGAAGGCGATGCGGCAGTTTCTGAACCGGAATTCCGTATGCCGCTGACTGGAACACCGCTTGAATCCGCCGACGAGATTCCGAATCGACCAGCGCTTGCAGTCAAAATTCCGAATAATCCTCAGGCATTGCCGCAGACTGGCCTTAACGAGGCTGACGTCGTATTTGAGGAGATCATTAATGATGGCATCACCCGTTTTGCTGCAGTCTTTCATAGTCAGGGCTCGGATCCGGTCGGTCCGATTCGCTCAGGTCGCGCCCAAGATGTTGACATTCTGTCGAACCTGAACTCTCCACTGCTTGCGTGGTCAGGTGGCAACCCGGGCGTCACGCGCGTCATCAATAACTCGACCCTCACGAGTTTGAGCTATGTCGGAGGCTACGGGAATTCGTATTACCGTCGGGACGGACGCGGGGGAGCACCTCACAACCTGTTCTCCTCAACCGACACCCTTTGGGAACTCGCACCCGATGAGTTCGCCATTCCGCCGCAAATTTTCCCCTACATGTTGCCTGGAGAAGTTGCCGAGGGCGACACCGCATCGATCATCGAAATTGAGCTTGATTCGATTCTCGTTCGCTGGGACTATGACGCTGCGAGCGGGCGTTACCTTCGCTCCGAATACGGCGAGCCACATATGAGTGAGCTCACTGGCCAGGTATGGGCTGACAATGTTGTGGTCATGCTGGTCGAATACCGTCAGAGTACGATTGACGCAAAGAGTCCCGAGGCTGTGACGGTAGGCGGCGGGCAGTTACTAATCTTTGCAGACGGTGTCGTGCGTCAGGGTGTTTGGCAACGCTCTTCGAATCTAGACACTTGGAATTTCTTCACTGATACGACACTCTCGGTGCCGCTTGGCTTGAGCGAGGGTCGCACCTGGGTAGAACTGCCTAGGAATACCCCTGAAAATGTTCGCTATGTGTCGTAGCAGTGGTCATCTCGTCAATGTGAATGGGTAGATTGAGCGTATGTCGAACCCCCAAACCGGCTCATTCCCCGTAAAGCGTGGTCTTGCAGAAATGCTCTCAGGTGGTGTCATCATGGATGTCGTCACACCCGAGCAGGCGAAGATTGCAGAGGACGCCGGGGCTTGTGCAGTGATGGCTCTCGAGCGCGTCCCTGCAGATATCCGTCGTGACGGTGGGATTGCCCGAATGAGCGACCCTGACATGATTGAAGGTATCAAGGCTGCGGTCACCATCCCTGTCATGGCGAAGGTCCGTATCGGCCACTTTGTCGAAGCTCAGATCATCCAAAGTTTGGGAGTCGACTTCATTGACGAGTCTGAGGTTCTCACACCCGCTGATGAGGCTCATCACATTGACAAGTTCAAGTTCGACGTTCCCTTTGTGTGTGGAGCCACCAATCTTGGGGAAGCACTGCGTCGTATTTCAGAGGGCGCAGCAATGATTCGGTCTAAGGGTGAGGCTGGAACGGGCAACATCGTTGAAGCTGTTCGTCACCTGCGTTCGATTCTTGGAGATATTCGACGTGTAGGGCAGGCTGATTCGGCCGAGTTGTTTGACTGGGCGAAGCAGTTGCAAGCACCGCTTCCGCTCGTGCAGGAACTGGCAGAGACCGGCCGCTTGCCGGTTCCACTGTTCTGTGCAGGGGGCATTGCTACGCCTGCTGATGCAGCGCTGGCAATGCAGCTCGGTGCGGAGGCCGTCTTTGTCGGTTCGGGAATCTTTAAGAGTGATGAACCGGGTCCTCGCGCCCGCGCGATTGTGGAGGCGACCACTCACTTTGAAGATGCCGATGTGCTCGCAAAAGTAAGCCGAGGGCTTGGCGCACCGATGACAGGCATCGGGATGGACGAGATCAATCAGCGTTACGCCGAGCGCGGCTGGTAGCAGATGTCATCGACAGGGGAGCCTCCAGGTGAACGTTGGCATCCTCGCCCTACAGGGCGCATTCGCAGCACATGAAAAGGTGCTTTCTGACCTCGGCGCATCCGTCACCCGAGTAAAGACTCCTGCAGAACTTTCGACAGTCGACGCGGTTGTGCTGCCTGGAGGAGAGAGTACGACGATGTCGATGCTGCTCGATTCAAGTGGGTTGAGAGAGCCACTAGAGGTACTGCTCCGCCACGGATTTCCGGTGTTCGGAACCTGTGCGGGTTTGATCATGCTTTCGTCAAATATCAAAGACGGAAGAAGTGACCAAAGACCGTTTGGCGCTCTCGGGATATCAGTTCGTCGAAACGGCTATGGCCGTCAGATTGACAGCTTCGAAACTCCTCTTGTCGTTGATGACGGAGCGCAACGATTTGAGATGAATGGTGTCTTTATCAGGGCACCTCGGATCGAAGAAGTTGATTGCGACGTTGAGGTGCTCGCAGAGGTGAACAACGACCCGGTGCTGGTTCGCCAGGGCAATGTCCTCGGGGCAACGTTTCACCCAGAACTTGGCGAAAGCGGTTACGTGCACCAATTGTTTGTAGAAATAGTGGCGAAAGCTCAGTCTGTACCCAAAGACTTCACGATGGTAAGGAATTAGGCGATGTCAGGACATTCCAAATGGGCAACAATCAAGCACAAGAAGGGTGCGGCAGATAAGGCACGCGGCAAGCTGTTCGCAAAACTTGCGCGTCAGATAGAAGTTGCAGCTCGTGCCGGTGGCGGTGATCCCGACATGAACCCCGGACTGCGGTCAGCAGTCTCCAAAGCCAAGGGTTCGCAAATGACGAACGAGGCAATTGATCGGGCGATCAAGCGTGGAACTGGCGATGCTGGTGACCAGTCGTATGAGGCGATTACATACGAGGGCTACGCACCATGCGGGGTCGCTCTGATGATCGAGGTGCTTACCGATAATCGGAATCGAACAGGGGCAGACATTCGACATATCTTCACGAAATCGGGAGGATCGATGGCAGAGCCTGGAGCTGTGAGTTGGCAGTTTGCGCGACGCGGCGTGATCGTTGTTGACGGAAGTGCGAGCGAAGAAGTGGTGTTTGACCTCGCCCTTGAGGCAGGTGCAGACGATGTCGTCAGTGAAGCTGGAGCGTGGAAAATCACATGCGATCCTTCCACAACACCTTCCATTGCAGAAGCGATTACCGCAGGCGGTCTCAGTGTGCTCTCCGCTGATTCACCGTTAGTTTCCGAGAATCTCGTCCCTCTCGAGACAGTTGAAGACGCAAAGTCAGTGCTCAAGATCATCGATCTTCTCGAAGACAACGATGACGTTCAAGATGTGTATGCGAATTTCGATATGAGTGACGAGATTCTCGAAGGAGCGGCAGAGTGAGCGGTGCAGTCGGAATTGGAGATGTGGCTCCTGATTTCTCGCTGCCAGCTACAGGGGGTGAGGTCATCACGCTTTCGTCGTTTGTCGGACGACCGGTAGTGGTTGTCTTCTACCCGGGTGATGATTCGCCGGTATGCACCAAACAGCTCAATTCTTATAACGACGGACTCAATGAGTTCGAGAGCCTCGATGCTCAAGTCCTCGCTATTTCCTCACAGGGCCTCGTCAGCCACGAGGCCTTCGCACAGAAGTACGGATTGAAATTCCCACTCCTCGCTGATTCCGAAAAGGACGTCGCAAAGGCGTACGGCGTTCTTGGGCCCCTTGGCTTTCCGCGTCGAAGCGTCTTCATCGTCGATCGTGAGGGCGTGATTCGCTACGCGCACCGGGCAGTTGCTGGTCTCTCGTATCGGCCGGTTTCTGAACTTGTTGACGCGCTTAACCAACTTTGATCTTCCAGATCAACCGCGTGCTCATCGCCAGGAACTAGAATCGAACTTATGTTCGGTTCGTCGACGAGGTCTTGCCGTGTGGTGGGGATTGACCCTGGTTTGACACGTTGCGGATTTGCCGTCGTTGACTCCACAAAAGGATCACTCGTTCAGGCTCGGTCGCTCGGTGCATTTACAACATCTCCGCAGATGGACCTTCCAAATCGATTGGCATCATTGCAACGAGATGTAAGAGAGCTGCTCGATGAATTTTCACCAGATGCAGTTGCGGTCGAGAAAGTGTTCTTCCAAGTGAATGTTAAAACAGCGATGAGCGTGGGGCAGGCGAGCGGAGTTGCCCTTGCCGAGGCAGCGAGCTCAGGTTGCATTGTTGCGCAGTACACGCCAAATGAAGTGAAGATGTCGATAGCTGGATACGGCGGCGCTGATAAGCAGCAGGTCCAGCGAATGGTGCAACAACGCCTTGGTCTTTCGGCTCCACCACAGCCTGCAGACGCTGCGGATGCTGCCGCATTGGCGCTGTGCTATCTGGCTACCTCACCGCTGACGGCAGCGGTACATGCCGCCCTTGAGGGCCGATCATGATTGCGTCATTACGGGGCCAACTCCTCGATCGTTCTACTGATGGAACCGCAATTGTTGAGGTTGCAGGCATTGGTTACGAGGTGTCGATGACATCTCGCAGCCTCTCCACGCTGACGACCGATGGCGAGTCGTTCTTGTATGTCCACCACCACATTCGAGAAGACAATCAGCAACTGTTCGGATTTGTGAGCATGCTCGAACGCGCCACATTTCGAATCCTCATTGCGACCCACGGTGTTGGACCTTCATTGGCGCTAGCGATTCTTGAGACTCATTCACCACACGCCCTGGTTGACGCCGTTGCAACATCGGATGTCAATGCTCTCACCATGGTGCCTGGAGTTGGGAAAAAGACGGCTGAGAGATTGCTGGTGGAGTTAAGGTCTCGGCTTTCACTTCCTGAGATCGACGCCCCAGCGACATCGACCTCAACCAGCTCGATTCGCGAAATTCGTGCGGCACTCGAGCAACTCGGGTACGGCCCATCTGAGGTTGTTTCAGCGACCGCTGAATTGGCAGCAGATGTCGATGTTTCGGACGGTCTCCGCGCAGCACTCGCATTTCTAGGGGCTCAACGTGCGTGAGGAGTTCCTCGACCCGGGAATCGAAGATGCCTCTTCGGACTTCGCCGAGGTTGGACTTCGTCCACAGACCTTGAGCGAATTCATCGGACAATCCGAATTAAAGGAACATCTCGAGATTGTGTTGGAAGCCGCTAAGCGTCGTGGCCAGGCACTCGATCACCTTTTGTTTGCTGGCCCGCCGGGGCTCGGCAAGACAACGCTTGCTGGCATTATTGCGACCGAGCGTGGAGTTGATCTACATGTCACGTCAGGTCCTGCACTTGAAAGAGCTGGTGACCTCGCAGCAATCCTGACCAAATTGGGTGAGGGAGACGTGCTCTTCATCGATGAAATACACCGCCTTTCTCGTGCGGTTGAAGAAATCCTCTATCCCGCAATGGAGGATTTCAAGTTAGACATTGTTGTAGGGAAGGGTCCAGCAGCGTCGAGTATCCGTCTCACCATGCCTCCATTCACTCTTGTTGGCGCGACTACGAGAACCGGAATGATCACTGGACCGTTGAGAGACCGTTTTGGCTACGTCGCCCGTCTTGATTACTACACGACTGATGAATTGACGGCAGTCGTTTCACGGGCAGCCTCAATATGGAGTGTCCAGATCAATGATGAGGCCGCCCGCGAAGTCGCTCGCCGTTCACGCGGCACACCCCGTATTGCTAACCGGCTGCTTCGTCGAGTGCGGGACTTCGCCGAAGTTCGTTCTGATGGAACCATTACCCCTGATGTTGCCCGTGAAGGTCTCCGTGTGTTCGGAGTCGATGATCTTGGGCTGGACAAGATCGATCGAGCATTACTTGACTCGCTGTGCTCCCGATTCGGTGGAGGGCCCGTTGGTTTATCAACGCTCGCCATCGGCGTAGGCGAACAGCCCGAGACTGTTGAAGACGTACACGAGCCATTTCTTATTCAACTGGGACTAATTGCCCGTACGCCTCGAGGGCGTATTGCGCTCCCTGCGGCCTATTCCCACCTCGGCATTCAGATTCCACCAAATGCTGCCGGAGTAGGCAATCAGCTGCCATCGCTGTTTGAAGACTGATGTCGATTTCTGACTTTGATTACGAACTTCCAGATGATCTGATCGCTCAGACTGCAGTGGAGCCGCGAAGTGCGGCACGATTGTTGGTTGACCAAGGAGATGCTTCCCCTCGTCACTCTGTTGTTGAACGACTTGGAGACGAGTTGCAACCTGGAGACCTTGTTGTTGTGAACAACACCAAGGTGTTGCCGGCACGAATTTTTTTGCATCGATCGACCGGTGGAAAAGTTGAGTTGCTTCTCCTCGAGCCTCTTTCCGATGGGCAGTGGGAATGTTTATTACGTCCGGGTGGAAAGTTGCGACAAGGCGAGCAATTATTCACCGCAAGCGGAGTTGGCGTCGTTACGGTCCAAGGTCGTCGAAAATCTCCTTCCGCTGCAACCTTCGTCGTCACCGTTGATGTTCCAGAAACGACCTTGTTTGAGCTCGGTGAATTACCCTTGCCGCCATACATCACCGAGCGTCCCAGCGACCCAAATCGCTACCAGACGGTGTTTGCCGATCGTCCAGCGAGCGCAGCAGCGCCAACTGCTGGACTTCACCTGACAAACGAATTGATAAACGACCTGACCCGTCTTGGAGTTCGATTCGTGGAGGTCGAACTCATTGTTGGCATCGACACGTTCCGCCCTGTCGAAGCCGAGCGACTCGATGATCACATCATGCATACCGAGTCATACCGAGTTGATCAAACGGTATTTGATGAGGCAGTGGAGGCTCGTCGTGTGGTTGCTGTCGGAACAACTTCGACGCGGGCGTTAGAGAGTGCCGCATCACGTCATCAAATGTCAGGTCGTACAGATCTTTTTATTCGACCGGGTTATGACTGGAAGATTGTCGATCTGCTCATGACGAATTTTCATCAGCCGAGGACAACGCTTCTCGTCATGATCGAGTCGTTCATCGGCACGCGCTGGCGCCGACTGTATGAAGAAGCGATCACAGAGAGATACCGCATGTTGAGTTTTGGAGATGCGATGCTCTTGAACCGGCACCTGTAGCGTCTAAGCGTGTTTCCAGTCGACGTCGATGTGATTGCAACCTCGGGAGCTGCGCGAGCAGGTGTCGCTACTACGGCACGAGGATCCTACGCGACACCAACATTTATGCCTGTTGGCACACGTGGAGCGGTGAAATACCTTGACGCTCACGATTATCGGGACCTCGGCGCTCAGATTGTTTTGGGAAATACCTACCACCTCATGCTCCGGCCTGGTGCGGAGGTCGTCGCCCATTTCGGAGGGCTCGGTAAATTTGCTGCCTGGGAAGGACTTACGCTGACCGACTCTGGCGGTTTCCAAGTATTTTCGCTCGATCCGAAAGTTGACGATGAAGGTGTCACCTTTCGAAGTGTCTATGACGGATCGAAGCATCGCTTCACTCCTGAAATTGCCGTGCAGGTTCAAGAACAGATAGGCGCAGACATTCAGATGGTTCTTGACGTATGCCCACCGCTACCCAGCCCGCCTGACGTGATCCGACAGGCGGTGGAGCGCACGTCTGCCTGGGCCGCGCGCGCTCGTGAGGCTCATACACGACCCGATCAATCGCTGTTCGGAATTGTCCAAGGCGGTGTGAGTACCTCGATGCGAATCGAAAGTGCGCAACGGACCGTTGCTCTTGACTTCGATGGGTACGGAATAGGCGGGTTGTCGGTCGGTGAATCAAGAGATGAGATGCTTCCCGCTATCGAGGCTGCGGTAAGCGAACTGCCCGCTCATCGCCCTCGGTACCTGATGGGGGTTGGGGACCCGGCATCGTTGGTTGAAGCGGTCGCAAGGGGAGTGGACCAATTCGATTGTGTGATGCAGACGCGCCTAGGGCGACACGGAACGGCGCTGACAAGTAGCGGTCGCTGGCAGGTGAAAGCCAGCGCGAATACCCTTAGTGATGAGCCCATCGATGTCGCTTGCGGGTGTCAAGTCTGCACGACACACAGTCGGGGTTATCTTCGCCACCTATTCCAGTCGAAAGAACCCACTGCATCTCGACTACTCAGCCTCCACAACTTGAAATGGACCATAGACCTCGTTGACTCAATGCGAGCTGCAATTATTGACGGTTCATTCGAAGAGTTGAGGTCGAACATTCTTGATGTTTGGGCCTAAGGAGACCGGGTCGCAGGACCCCTGAGTCGATAGGATTTGAGGCGCTATGAACCAACTTGGATACCTACTCGCTCAAGAACAGACCTCCTCAGGTGCAGCTGCCTTTCAATTTGTGCTTCTCGCAGCTGTTCCACTTGCCCTGTATTTTCTGATGATTCGCCCCCAGCGCCGGAAGATGCGCGAGGCAGCCGAGATGCAAGCAGCATTGTCTGTCGGCGACGAAGTAATTACAGCGTCTGGTATCTACGGGTTCATTACTGCGATTGAAGATGATCTGTTCTGGATTGAGGTGGATGAGGACGTCCAGTTGCGGGTCGTGAAGAGCCAAGTCCATGGTCGAGTAAGCCCATCGGCAACGACAGACTCACAAGAAGATTCACAGGCTGAGTCGGACGAATCGTGAGTTCCCGACGACTCCGTTGGAGTTTGATCGCCTTTGTGCTCGTCGTAGCAGGTTTGCTTGGCACAAATCTTGGATTCGGTAATCGCCCAATTCTTGGCCTTGATCTTCAAGGTGGCGTCTCTGTCATTCTTCAGTCAACCGACGAAGCGTCTGCCGATGACCTCCTTGTCGTGCAGGACCTTATTCGAGACGAACTCGAAACTCTCGGTATCGCAGAACCCGATGTTCGTGTCGAAGGAGACAACATCGTCGTCGATCTCCCTGGCGTAAAGGATCAGGCGCAGGCTCTCGAGGCAGTTGACGTTGCTGGAATTGTCAGTCTGCGTCCGGTGCTTGCATGTCAGGCTGGGGTCACGCCAAGCGACATCGACGAGGAAGCTCTGTCGGGGGCTCAGGCTCTCATCACTACCGACGGGCTGCAAACGTGCATTGTGGGTCCTTCTGGTGGAACCGGTGAAGTCTTTGAACGTGGAAGCGCAGAAGCCCAGATCAATCAACTCACGAATCAGTGGATCGTCGCCGTCGACCTTCGTTCAGATAGCCAGCAGGTGTGGAATACGCTCGCCGCAGAGTGTTACTCCGGTACTGAGACCTGTCCGACACGCCAATTAGCAATTGTTCTTGACGACATCATTCAGTCGGCACCAACAGTCAACCAACCATCATTCTCGACCGGTGTTGAGATTTCTGGTGCCTTTACTGAGGACGAGGTGCGTTCACTCGCGCGGGTGCTCAATCGTGGAGCCTTCCCGGTTGGAGTTGAAGCGCAGCGTGTCGAAACGGTTTCTGCTACGGCCGGTGCAGATTCGCTGCGTGCCGTGTTCATCGCAGGAGCGTTCGGCCTCCTCGCCACGCTTCTCTTCCTGATTGCGTATTACCGGTCGATTGCGATCATCGTGGTCGCCGGGCTCTCCGTATGGGGTGCACTCGTCTTTTCGCTTTCAGCACTTGTCTCGCAGTCAACGAACTACGCGCTGAGTCTCGCAGGTATCACCGGAATCATTGTCGCAATCGGCGTAACTGTCGACAGTTACCTCGTTCTGTTTGAACGGTTGAAGGACGAAGTGCGCTCAGGCCGATCACCGAGAAACTCAGGCCCTCGTAGCTTTGCTTCCACCTGGAGAACCATTGTTTCAGCCGACCTTGTGTCGATTTTTGCCTCCGCGATCCTGTTCTGGCTGAGCGTAGGGTCAGTTAAGGGCTTCGCTCTTTACCTTGGGCTGACAACGTTGTGTGATCTCATTGTCTGCTGGTTCTTCACACGGCCGGCAACCATTCTCTTCACACGACGAGTCGCGGTTGAGCGCGGAAAGATTCTTGGTCTAGGAGGTGCGAAATGAGCGATCAACTCGGGACCCAAACCGTTGAGGTTGCAGTTTCAGGCAGGCGTCGTCTCTACCTCGGGCAAACGTCGATTGATTTTTTTGGGCGCCGTGTCGCGGGAGCAATCGTTTCTTCGGTTCTTCTGGTGGTGACGGTCGTGTCACTCTTTGCACAGGGCCTCAACCTCGGAATTGACTTCGAAGGTGGAACATCTTGGGATGTCCCCGCAAACACATTTTCGGTGAGTGATGCAGACGAGGTCCTCACGGCCTCGAGCATTGATACTGAGGGTTCTCGCATTCAACTCAGAGATTCTGATAGCGGATCGTTTGTGAAGGTTCAGGTTCGAGCAATTAGCGATGCTCAAGCACGTGAATTGAGCGTTCTCTTCGCAGAGACCGCTGGAGTCTCTGTCGATGACATCAATGTGAATGTTGTGAGCGCCAGTTGGGGTAGCGATATCACCAATAAAGCCGTTCGCGCCTTGGTGATCTTCCTCATTGTTGTGGCGATCTTCATCTCGTTCCGATTTGAGTGGAGGATGGCCGCAGCCGCAATTTTGGCGATGATTCACGACGTCGTCATTAGCGTTGGGTTGTACTCGCTGTTTGGTTTTGTCGTTACACCGGCCACCGTCATCGCGTTTTTGACCATTCTTGGCTACTCGCTGTACGACACGATTGTTGTGTTTGACCGAGTCAAGGAGAATGAAACACGATTTGCTGGGGTCCGAGTGGGCTACGGCGACGTGATCAACGTGTCAATGAACCAGGTGCTGATGCGTTCTGCCAACACATCTATTTCTTCAATTCTGCCAGTGATTTCGCTCTTGTTCGTGGGCGCCGGTGTTCTTGGGGCATCAACATTGAGCGAATTCGCCATCGCACTGTTGATTGGAATGTTGACCGGTACGTATTCGTCTGTATTTGTTGCTGCGCCGACTCTTGCCAGCCTCAAAATTCGTTCAGAGGCTTGGAAGAAAGACGGCTTTGCTCACGTATCAGGCAACGATCTCAGGACACTTGTGCTCGGAGGTTCGGTCTCCCGACGAGCTCGTTCAACAGATTCTTCAGCAGAGTCGGAGTCTCATGCACCTGTGTCTTCGACTGCGGCATCGGTACTTCAACATGAGCCACGCCCAAGAAAGAAGCGGCGGCGCTGACATCGAGCGACCGATATTCGATAATCTCCGAGTATGACGACGTCCCAATGGATGAACCCATTTCTCCGGGAAATCGAGAATTATCCGGTTGAAGGCGTCACCTTTCGTGACATCACACCGTTGCTTCAGCACCCTGCTGCATTTGGCCGAGCAATCGACGATCTTGTCGCGACGCTGCATGACGAGCAAATTTCGACGGTTGTTGGTGTTGAGGCACGTGGCTTCATCCTTGCCGCTCCTGTTGCGTATCGGTTGAGGGCAGGTTTCATTCCGGTGCGAAAGCCCGGAAAGCTTCCGTGGGCGGTTGCCAGGGAGGAATACGAACTCGAATATGGCTCCGATCGTCTAGAAATTCATCGTGACGCAGTTCGGCCAGGGGAGCGTGTGCTGGTGGTCGATGATGTCTTGGCAACGGGCGGCACGGCAGAAGCCACCTGCAAGCTCGTCGAAGCACTAGGTGGCGAAGTGGTTGGTGTAGCGGTGCTTCTTGAGTTGGATGGCCTCAACGGTCGGGCAAAGTTGGGCTCCCGGCGTGTTGAGAGCCTGATGAGGGTGTAACGAGGCATCGTGGCAACTGTCGATCGCGTTCTTCCATGGCGCCGCCAGAGCGAACAAGGCGCACGAGGGCATCTCTCTCCAGTCATTGATTCTTTCCGGAAGCACCATCCAAAATCGTCGACCTCGATGATTCAGCGGGCGTATGAGGTCGCCGCTGAGGCCCACGGTACGCAGACTCGCTCAAGTGGCGAAAGCTACATTCACCACCCTTTAGCGGTGGCGAAGATCGTCGCTGAATTTGGACTCGATGATGTTTCACTCGCGGCCGCCTTGCTTCATGACGCGGTCGAAGACACCGAATTATCTCTTGAGGATCTTCGTCGTGATTTTGGAGAAGATGTCGCTGCAATTGTTGACGGGGTTACGAAGCTCGATCGTCTGCAATTCGATTCAAAAGAGGCACAGCAAGCTGCGACTATGCGAAAGATGCTGGTTGCAATGGCAAAAGACCTTCGGGTGCTCCTTATTAAGTTGGCTGATCGCTTGCACAACATGCGAACGATTGCGTCGATGTCACCTGAGCGTCAGCACCGAATCGCGCAGGAAACGCTTGATATTTATGCGCCTCTCGCGCATCGATTGGGAATTCAAGAGGTTCGCCAACAGCTTGAGGATCTGTCGTTCGCAGCTCTCCATCCAAAGAGATTCGCTGAGTTAGATCATCTCGTCTCAGAACGAACACCGGAACGTGACATTTTCGTTGCCCAAGCAGTCGCACGAGTAAGAACCAGTCTCGCTGAAGCCGGCGTGCCGTGTGAGGTGACCGGGAGAGGGAAGCATCTTTGGAGTATTTACGAAAAGATGGTCGTGAAAGGACGCGCCTTCGATGACATCTTTGACATTGTTGCGGTGAGAGTCATTGCTCCAAGTGTCAAAGACTGTTATGCAGCCCTCGGGAGTATTCACGGCAATTGGCGTCCCGTCGTAGGCCGATTTAAGGACTACATCGCCATGCCAAAGTTCAACCTCTACCAGAGTCTTCACACCACGGTGATTGGCGCAAACGGGCGTCCAATGGAGGTTCAAATTCGAACCGACGAAATGCATCGGCGAGCCGAGTGGGGAGTGGCTGCGCATTGGGCGTACAAGAGTGCCGGTGATGACTCCGACATTGATTGGCTTAACCGTCTTGTTGATTGGCAGGCCGAGCTCCATGACCCTTCTCAGTTCATGGAGACACTCAAAACAGATCTTGACCAAGACGAGGTCTATGTCTTCACTCCTAATGGACGTGTTGTTGCCTTGCCAATTGGGTCAACACCAATCGACTTTGCGTACGCGGTGCATACCGAGGTGGGGCACGCCTGTTACGGCGCAAAGGTAAATGGGCGCCTCGTCGCTCTGGACAGCCAGTTGTCGAGCGGTGATTCGTGTGAAATTCTCACTTCCAAGTCTGAGGATGCGTCACCGTCGCAAGACTGGTTGTCGTTTGTCGTATCCACCCGAGCGCGCAACAAAATTCGTCAATGGTTTAGTCGTGAGCGGCGACTTGATGCCATCGATGATGGACGCGAAGAGTTAACCGACGAGTTCAAGCGCGAGCGAGTCCCGCTACAACAGGTTTGGACACACGACGAGTTCGTTCGGATTGTTGAAGAAACGGCTCAAGGTGATCTCGATAGTTTCCTCGCTGCTATCGGGGAGGGCCACCAATCGGCTCGCAGTGTTGCGCTTCGGATGGCCAATGCCTTCAACCCCGACAGGATGGCGGAGGCCCCACCGGAGGAGATTCTTCGTCACCGACTCAGGAGAGACAGCGAGTCAGGAGTGCACGTCGAAGGTCTTGAAGACCTATTGGTGCGTCTTGCAAGTTGCTGTACCCCTGTTCCGGGAGATGAGATTGTCGGTTTTGTGACTCGTGGGCGTGGAATCAGCGTGCACCGGGCCGACTGTGCGAACGCTCTTGGCTTGAGTGAGGAGCAATCTGCACGTTTAATTGACGTTGATTGGGACTCCGACGGCGTGCAGGGTGTCGTCAATGCTGGCGTCGAAGTCGTAGCTCTTGACCGAACGAATCTCCTACGAGATGTTGCAAATGCTCTCGGCGACCACCATGTGAACATCGTGTCGTGTGAGACACTCACCGGCGATGATCGGGTTGCAAAGATGAGATTTGAATTCGAACTGTCAAATGCGATGCAACTTCACACGGTGATCCATCGAATCAAGTCGATTAATTCTGTCTACGACGCGTATCGAATTGTCCCCGGCGGCGGAGACCACTAGATCTCAGTAAAGATCAACGCACTCCCTTCCTCCTGCCGGTAACCTCGCCACGTGCCCGAATTCAGCACGAGCCCAGGAATGCGCGACATCATGGCGCCCGAATCAGCCAGATGGCGGCGTTTTGTCGACGCTTTCGAAGCAGTTGTAGGCATGGCCGGGTACGAGCTAGTGATCCCCCCGCTGTTAGAAGACATTGGAGTCTTTACGCGTTTGGGTGAAGCAACCGACGTCGTTACTAAAGAAATGTACGACTTTGTCGATAAGGGTGAGCGCCACATTGCCCTGCGCCCAGAACAAACGGCGAGCATCTGCCGAAGTTTCGTACAACACAGGCCAATCACTCCGTTCAAGGCGTGGTACTCCGGACCAAACTTTCGCTACGAAAAGCCTCAACGTGGCCGGTATCGCCAGTTTGATCAGGTTGGTGTCGAGGTTCTTGGCTCGCTGGACCCTTATGTTGACATCGAGGTGGTCCAACTTGGATGGTCGTTCCTTGCGTCCCTTGGTCTTACGAAAGTTGAACTTGCAATTAACTCTCTCGGCGAGCCGGACGACCGGGCTCGCTATGTTGATGCACTGAATGCCTACTTTCTCCAACGCATCAATGAACTATCCGTCGAATCCCAACAGACACTTGCACGAAATCCGCTACGGGTGCTTGACAGTAAGCGCGGGGAAGATGCGGCGGTAATTGCCGATGCGCCGTTGATCAATAGTTTCTGGTCAGAGGCGGCAGCCATTCATTTTGAGACGGTTTGTGAGGGATTGACTGCAGTTGGAGTGCCCTACACAGTCGATCTCAAACTCGTTCGTGGTCTGGATTACTACCGGGGAACGACGTTTGAGTTTCGAGGTGGGACGCTCGACTCGGCGCAGAATGCATTGGGTGGCGGAGGTCGCTATGACGGACTCGTTGCCGACCTCGGGGGTCCCGAGACACCCGGTGTAGGGTTCGCGATTGGTCTTGATCGGACGTTGCTCGCCTGTGATGATGAGGGAGTCTTCTCTGCATCCGATCAATCAGCGGATGTCTTCGTAGTTGATGTTTGTGGAGGCCGTGCCGCGCTCGAGATTTGCACTCAGTTGCGTGCGAGTGGCATTCGAACCGAACGTAGTTGGGATGGCCGAAGCATGAAAGCCCAGATGAAAGCCGCCAATAGAAGCGGTGCGCGGTTCGCTGTGATCGTTGGCGAAGATGAGCATCGAACAGAGACCGCAGTTATTCGCGATCTACGGTCAGACGCCGATCAGGTATCTGTTTCAAGATCTGAGTTGATGTCCTCGTTGAATTCACGATTGTCATCCCTGCAAGGAGCAGAGTAATGAATACCCCAAATTCAGGTGTCAGCGCTACGTCCATGCGCACACATCTTTGCGGAGAGCTTCGCAGTGCAGACATTGGAACTCAAGTGTCAGTTTGCGGGTGGGTTGGTCGTCGTCGCGAACACGGTGAGCACCTAGCCTTCGTCGACCTCAGAGATCACAGCGGGATCTTGCAGTGCGTGATCAACAACAATGTTGATGTCAGATCTGAATATGTCGTGAGGATTACAGGTGTCGTCCGAGCTCGGCCTGATGGAACCGTCAACGAATCTCTACCGACAGGCGAAGTGGAAGTTGGTGACTGCGAAGTCGAGATTTTGCGACGAGCTGATCCACCACCGTTCTCCATTGACGAGCGGGCAAATGACGTCGATGAGAACGTTCGCCTGCAGTACCGATATCTAGACCTTCGTCGGACACGGATGCAGCGAAACCTCCGTATCCGAGCGTCAGTGAACAGCGCAGTTCGCACTTCGATGGAACGTCAGGGATTCGTCGAGGTCGAGACGCCGATGCTGGTGCCGTCAACTCCTGAAGGTGCTCGAGAGTTTCTCGTTCCAAGCCGTAAGTCTCCGGGCGAGTTTTACGCTCTCCCACAGTCGCCACAGTTGTTTAAGCAACTTCTGATGGTCGGTGGCACCGATCGTTACTACCAGATTGCACGTTGCCTTCGTGATGAAGATCTTCGTGCTGATCGTCAATACGAATTCATGCAACTCGACATGGAAATGTCATTCGTCAACCAAGACGACGTACTCGACGCAGTTGGTGATGCAGTGCTGTCCGCAGCCGAAGCCGTACTCGGCGAGCGTCCGCCCGCAATTGAACGCATTACGTGGCACGATGCAATGAACAGGTTTGGTGTCGACAAACCAGATCTCCGCTTTGGAATGGAGTTGGTGGAACTCACCGACATTTTTTCACAGACCGAGTTCAAGGCGTTTTCTGGTGCAGATTCAATCAAAGGAATTCTCGTCCCTGGAGCTGCGTCTGATTACGGCCGAAACCAGCTCGACAAGCTCACTGACCGGGCAAAGGGCATCGGCGCCAAGGGGCTTGTTTGGCTCAAGGTGACGTCTGAGGGTTTTGATTCGCCAGTGGCCAAATTCCTCAGTGAGGCAGAAACTGCCAGGGTTCGTGACGCAATGGGGGCGTCTGAAGGCGATCTGATTCTCATTGTGGCTGACGAGTGGGCGACCACTTGTGAAGTCCTGGGAACCTTAAGGAACGACATTGGCCGGCCACCTGTGCATGAAGGTCCTTACCGGTACGTGTGGGTAGTTGAATTTCCATTGTTCGTAGGCGTAGATCCGGTTTCTGGTAATCCCCGTCCGGGTCACCATCCGTTTACCCGCCCACATCCCGATGACGTCGACCGTATTGAGTCCGACCCACTTTCTGTTCGCTCAATTGCGTACGACCTTGTCCTCAATGGATGGGAACTCGGTTCAGGTTCCATTCGAATTCACGAACCCGAGCTACAGCGGCGAGTTTTCACTGCGCTTGGCATCAGTGAGGAAGAGGCGGATAGCAAGTTTGGATTCTTCCTTCGACCATTCGACTACGGGGCTCCACCTCATGGAGGTTTCGCCTTCGGCCTTGATCGTCTTACGGCAATTCTTGCTGGTGAGGACAACATCCGAGAGGTCATTGCCTATCCAAAGACACAGAGTGGCGCTGACCCTATGACAAAATCTCCACTGCCGGTGGACGACAGTGTTCTAAGCGATCTTGGAATCCGAGTCTTACCTCGAGCCGACTGACCCAATTCACACAGGAGAAATCATGCGTCAAGAGCAACTACTACGTGTTCGAGAAGATGATGGCTTTATTGCTGCGCTTGATCAAAGTGGCGGAAGCACGCCCAAGGCTCTCGGGCTCTACGGAATTGCTGATGGGTCTTGGTCGAGCGAAGAGGAAATGTTCGACATGATGCACGCAATGCGTTCGAGGATCATGCTGTCTTCTGCGTTTAGTGGAGATCGCGTACTTGGTGCAATTTTGTTTGAGATGACCATGGACCGCGAGGTGGCGGGTCTTCCGACCGCCACCTATTTGTGGGAGCAGAAGCGCGTCGTCCCATTTTTGAAGATTGACAAGGGGCTTGCAGATCTTTCAAATGGCGTTCAGATGATGAAAGCGATGCCGGATCTCGCTTCGCTTTTAGACCGTGCTGTTGGGGCTGGGATCTTTGGCACAAAGATGCGCTCCGTCATTGCAAGCGCAGATTCCGCTGGGGTAGCGGCTGTTGTCGCTCAGCAGTTCGAAATTGGCCAGCAAATTCTTTCCGCAGGTCTCGTGCCAATTATTGAGCCTGAGGTCGACATTCACGCTCCTGACAAAGCTGAGGCTGAAGAGATCCTGCGCCAGGAGATTTTGGCGGGGCTCAACAATGTGGATCCTGCGTCGCCTGTGATGTTGAAGTTGACGCTTCCTGAGGTTGACGGGCTGTATGACGTGTTCGTCGACCATCCATCAGTCGCGAGAGTCGTGGCCCTATCGGGTGGATACAGCCGCGACGATGCCAACGAGCGTCTGAGTCGGAATCGTGGGGTGATAGCTAGTTTCTCTCGTGCTCTCACCGAGGGTCTACACGCAGACCAGAGCGATGAAGATTTCGACGCAATGCTCGATGCCTCGATTGAGGGAATTTTTCAAGCCTCGCGAACCTGATGTTTCATCAGTCCTGTTCCATCTGACGGATCACTAGACCAGTGAGAAGTTTCGGTGTGAAGAACGTTGATTTTGGAGGCATGAGATCGCCTCTCTCTGCCGTTCTTACGATTTCATCAAATGGAACAGGTCTAATCAGGATGCCTGCAACAGCCGTGCCCGAGCGCACAGCCTCGACCACGTGCTCAACACCGTGTTGATACGTCACGGTGTGGGAGAGACCAGCAAACGCCTGCTCCAAGCGGGCTCCATCTAGATCACGATCACCCAGTTCGGCGTCTTCTCGGGGCGTAAAGAGCTCGACCTCGTCGGCGTCGGTAACCAGTGCAACAGCGCAGTTACGAGCCATTTCTTCTAGTGCATGTTGGCTTGCGGGAACCCTCCCAACCGACCTGTACGACTTCAATAGGGTGTCTTTCAACACATTGAGGTCGACGTCGGTGTAGAGACGATGAATTGCCGCAATAGCCAACTGTTCAGGGCTCATTTCATTGACGAACACCATGGTCGTAGACGCATCGGTTGACATGTTGAGTGAATGCTGTTCAACATGCGAGCGGAATTGTCGCGCAACGCCGTATCGGTGGTGCCCGTCGGCGATGAGAACATCGGCGTCACTTACTAATTTCTCGATCTCGGCGACACGGTCGGGCTCGCTGACACGCTCGACGGTATGAGTTACGCCATCAATCGTTACCCGGCCCAAATATTCCCCTGGTGTTTCAAGAAGAGCGCTGAGACCCGACGCTCGAGAGAGGCCCCAGACGGGTGAAAGATTCGCATTGGTCGCAATCGTGAGATCCAAACGGTCGGTACTCGCTTTAGGAGTAGTTCTTTCATGGGGTAGGACGCCGCCCGCGCCCTCAGGTACAACCTCAAGTGCACCGATTACTCCACTGATTGTGCGCTCGGTTCCCGATTCATCGGTGAAGGTCATTCGGTACACCGTGAATGAAGGCAACTCATCACGTGTCAGAACGCCAGAACTGCACCATTTGGTCATGGTTTCGGCAGCAATTTGGTACGGGTCTTCTCCATCCTCTGCGAGCGGAACATCAACCCACGTCACGTTTGTTGCGGATGATGCACGCAATTTCCGAACATCATCCAGACTGAGAACGTCATACGGCGGAGCGACTGACTCAGCGAAGACTTCGGCGTTAAATCTGAGGCCGTGAAAGGGGCGAAAAATTGGCATACCCAAACTCTGCCACGCGAATAGAGATTTTCCTTTCTTTCCGTGGTACACAAGTTGCGTGGAGAGATTTCAGCACGTGATCTGCGACCTCGATGGCGTGGTCTGGAGCGGGTCAAATCTCATTGAAGGCTCCGCCGAGGCGATCACTCAAATTCAAGAGATGGGGAGTTCAATCTGGTTTGTTACCAACAACTCGAACAAGCCGGCTTCGTCCTATCTCAACCGCCTTTCAGAGGCCGGTGTTTCGCACTATGACCAGATCTTTACCAGCGCTCAAGCTGCAGCCACGCTCGTCAACAAAGGTGAGCGTGTTCTGATTTGTGCTGGGGAAGGCGTCGAGCAGGCGGTCAGAGGCGCTGGTGCCGTTCCTGTCGCCAACACTGACAACTCTGCGGTTGATCAGATTGATGCGGTCATCGTTGGTCTACACACCGAATTCGACTACTACAGGCTTGACAGGGCAGCGAGAGCGGTTCGAAACGGCGCTCGACTCATTGGAACGAATTCTGATGTCACATTCCCAACTGCTGACGGCGAAGCGCCCGGTGGAGGATCCATTTTGGCGGCTGTTGAAGCCGCCTCAGGTGTAACAGCAGTCCTTGCTGGAAAACCGAATCAAGCAATGGCGGCTGCCGTCAAGAATTCCCTTGGCGGTGTGTTTGATCCGCAACATTCGGTGATGATCGGTGATCGGTACAGCACCGATGGTCAGTTCGCCGTACAACTTGGCTGCCGTTTTATTGCCGTCTCAAGTGGCGTTGCCCCTGATGATTCCTCTGTTCCGGTATGGCAGCGAGCGGCATCTCTTTCAGATGCAGTCCGATTCTTTTCAGGTACGAGCTGATGGCCCAGCAGCGTCGTCGTCTCGACAGTGAGCTGGTTCGTCGTGGTCTGGTTTCGAGTCGCACCGCAGCAGCTGAGGCCATCTCGGGTGGTCGCGTACGGGTAGCGGGAACTATCGCCGACAAGGCTTCGAGGTTGGTGTCACCAAGCGAATCTCTTTCCCTCGAGGGGCCTCCCGCCCGATTTGTCGGACGCGGTGGAGACAAGTTGCTTGCTGCCTTTGAAGCACATCCTTTTCTCGCCGATGCATCTCGAGGTGCCCGAACAATTGACTGTGGGTCATCCACCGGAGGCTTCACTGATTGCCTCTTGCAGCACGGAGCGAAATCTGTCCTCTCAGTTGATGTTGGTCGCGGTCAACTTCACCAACGCTTGCTCACCGATGAGCGGGTGATCTCACTTGAACGCACAGATATTCGGCAATTCGCCGAACAATATGAGGGCGAGTTATTTGACGTCTTAGTAGCTGATTTGTCCTTTATTTCTCTCACGACGGTCTCAACGGCACTTGTGCGGCTGTGCGCCGCCGAGGCGTCAATGGTGCTTCTTGTAAAACCACAGTTTGAAGTTGGTCGAGAAATCGTGTCTGCAGGTAAGGGAGTTGTTTCGCGTGATGAGGACAGACAATTGGCGATAGATCGTGTTCGCACCACATTCGAAGCGCTTGGCTGTGACACGATAGGTGTTATGGATTGTCCAGTTCATGGCGCCGACGGCAACCGAGAGTTCCTTCTTATTCTCAGGGCGCCAGAAGGGGCGACAGTGATCTCATGAAGGTTCTGATTGCTGGGCACCACCAACAACCTCGAGCCATTGAATTGGCGCAAGAGGCGTTCGCCTGGCTCAATCAACGTGGTCATACCTGCGGCCTCGGCGAGAGTGATATTGACGCACTTTCTGCCAGTGGAATTCCGCCGTTTGTCGGCAGTCCCTCTGAAGCTGATTTGGCGCTGTGTCTTGGCGGGGACGGAACGGTTCTGCGGGCGGTCAGGCTTCTCGCCGGTGCGCCCGTGCCAATTCTTGGTGTCAACCTCGGAAATCTCGGGTACCTCACAGAGGTAGAAGGAGAGGGGTTACCAGGTGCCCTCGATCGATTTTCCCAAGGGCCAGATCTTGGGGGGTGGAGCGCTGAGCATCGCATGATGCTGGCGGTTTCCGCACGCTCTGCACAAGGGACCGACCTCGGTTCATGGTCCGTATTAAACGAAGCAGTCGTTGAAAAGCGTCAGTCCGGAAACACGGTGCGTCTCACTCTTATCATCGATGGAAGCGCATTCACCTCGTACGCGGCAGACGGTCTTATCGTGTCAACCCCAACCGGGTCGACTGCGTACTCGCTTTCTGCTCGCGGGCCAATTGTTTCTCCACGGCACCGAGCCATGCTTGTTACACCGGTGGCTCCTCACATGCTGTTCGACCGTAGTCTCGTACTCGATCCGTCAGAAGTTGTTGATATTGAGGTGACCGGCCACCGTTCTGCAGCACTCGTCGTTGATGGTTCGACGGTTGCAGATCTTGACGATGGAGCGCGCGTGACCTGTCAACCTGCGGCTCATACCGCCTCATTTATTCGGTTTGGCGAGCATCGCTATCACCAAATTCTTAAAGAAAAATTCAGCCTCTTCGATCGATGACATGATTCGCGAACTTCATATCGAGAACTTTGTCGTCATCGAGCGTGCGACGGTGTTATTTGATTCTGGAGTTACTGCGATCACCGGCGCAAGCGGTGCCGGAAAGAGCGTGTTGCTATCGGCTCTTTCAATGGCGTGTGGGGCACGTAGCGAGGCTGAAGTCGTGCGTGAGGGGTGCGACGAGGCCCGTGTCGACCTGCGAATAGAGATTCGAGATGAAGATGGTCGGAGCGCTGAACATGTTCTCTCACGGGTTATTCCGAGAGATGGAAGATCTCGGGCGTATGTTGACGGTCGGCCATCAACTGCTCATGCTCTAGCGGAGACCGCAGCGGCCTTGATCGAGATCCATGGGCAACACGAGCAACATAAGCTCGCCGTCACGCGTGTTCGCTCAGATCTGCTTGATGCATTTGGCAAACTTTCTCGAGAGTCGGTCGACCATTGTGCTGGCGAAGTGGCGGCTGTGCGGGCTGAAATGCTGACTCTCGGCGGTAGCGCGGCCGAACGGCAGCGTGAACTGGATTTCTTGGAATATCAGCTTCAAGAAATCGACTCGGTATCGCCTCGTGAAGGCGAGCTTGACGATCTCACGAGCGAAGAGAAGTTGCTGAGCGATGTTGACCAGATTCAGAGCCTTGGCAACAAGGTGTTAGAGACGTTGGCCAATGACGACCATCTGCGATCGCTCGTGAGAGATCTTCAACAGATCGAAACGTTTGGAGATCTCGCCGAACGGCTTGATGGGGTTCTCGCGGAGCTTGGCGACATTTCAAGCACTGTTCGAGACACAGTGTCATCAATTGATGACGACCCAATCCGATTGACCCGGGTGCGGGAAAGAATCAGCGATCTCCGAACGCTGTGTCGGAAATACGGAGAGACACTTAATGACGTAGTTTCATTCCGAGACAATCTTGTTCAAGAAATTGAACTACTGCGACAACACGATGAGCGGTTCCAATTGCTTGAATCTGCACTTCTGACCGCGGAAGCGGATTATGCAATATCGGCAGCAGAACTAAAAAGGCAGCGTCTTGAATTGGCACCACGTCTCTCAGAGTCGGTGACGAAACACCTTTCAGCACTGGGTATGCCATTTGCGCGATTTGATACACGCATCGAAGGTCTTGACGGGGGAGAAGTTGAGTTTGTGTTCTCACCAAATGGGTCCGATGAACTGCGCCCTCTTGGGAAAATCGCCTCTGGAGGCGAAACCGCTCGGTGCATGCTCGCACTCGATCTTGCGGTCGGGCGCCGAAATAGCACTGGTTGTGTCGTGTTCGACGAAATCGACTCGGGTGTTGACGCCTCGGCGGGCGATTCAATTGCAAACGCAATTCGAACGGCCTCAGCGGGTCGCCAAATTCTGGTTGTTACTCATCTCGCGACGGTCGCTGCAACGGCTCATTCGCACATAGCCGTCACAAAAGAGCGCCGTGGCGACCATCCAGTCTCCACCATCTCGTATGTTGCGGGTCCAGATCGCGAGCATGAAATTGCGCGCATGTTGACAGGATCCGACGACGATGAATCGGTTTCTGTCGCACGGCGATTACTCAACCAATGAGATTGTCACGATAGGGACCCGATCCGAGGTATGGTGTTATTCCGTCAGCAACGAGTGTGGGCTCGATAGGGACGGAGGACCAATTGCCCAAGCATATTTTTGTCACGGGTGGTGTGGTCAGTTCGCTCGGTAAGGGTTTGACCGCCAGTTCCCTCGGTCGTTTACTTAAGATGCGCGGGTTGCGTGTCACCATGCAAAAGCTTGATCCGTACATCAACCTTGACCCTGGAACCATGAACCCGTACGAACATGGCGAGGTGTTCGTTACCGACGATGGTGGTGAAACAGATCTTGACCTCGGCCACTACGAGCGTTTCATTGACGAACCGCTTACCCGTAGTTCGAACGCAACGACAGGTTCGATCTATCAAGCTGTGATGGCTGCAGAACGCAAAGGGGATTACCTCGGCAAGACGGTCCAGGTCATCCCGCATATCACCGACGAGATCAAACGCCGGATCGAGCGAGTGTCGACGGACGATGTTGATGTCGTCATCACAGAGGTTGGGGGAACCGTTGGTGACATCGAAATTCTTCCGTTCCTTGAAGCGATTCGCCAGTTTCGAAAAGATGCTGGCCGGGACAATGTGTGCTACATCCACGTGACGTTGGTTCCTTTTATAGGTCCAGCCGGCGAGCAGAAGACCAAGCCGACCCAGCATTCGGTAACCGAAATACGAAGCCGCGGTATTCAACCTGACGTCATCGTCTGCCGTAGTGAAGCTCCTCTTTCAACCGAACTTAAGCACAAGATTTCGAATATGTGTGATGTCGATGAGCGAGCGGTCGTTAATGCCTTCGATGTGGGGAATATTTACGAGTTGCCGCTTTTGCTTCATGATGAAGGTTTGGACTCTGTATGCCTTGACATCCTCCGGGTCGACGACACTGAAATTGATCTCAGTTCGTGGAACGACCTCGTTCAGACTGTTGAAGCAGCAACGAAGCCGGTTCGCATCGGCCTGATTGGCAAGTACGTGCAATTGCAAGATGCCTACCTCTCTGTTGTGGAGAGTCTCAAACATGCCGGTTTCCACCACGGGGCAAAGGTCGAAATTGACTGGATCCAGGCCGAGGACGTTGAAGGTCTTCTTGGAGAGGGGCGACTTTCCGACATCGATGGACTTGTCATTCCAGGTGGCTTCGGTTCTCGAGGATTTGAAGGCAAGATTGCGGCCGCTCGTTATGCAAGAGAGCACAACATCCCTTGTCTTGGTCTGTGTCTCGGCTTACATGCAATGACTGTTGAATTTGCTCGAGACGTTGCTGGCCTTGATGAGGCCAACTCAACCGAATTTGAGGCATCATCACGTCATCCTGTGATTGACCTGATGCACGATCAGCGCGAAGTGACCGAATTGGGCGGAACGATGCGACTGGGTGCGTACTACGCAGTGCTGACACCAGGATCAAAAGTGCACGCCTCATATGGTGAGCCCGTGGTGAGTGAACGCCACCGCCATCGTTACGAGTTCAACCCTGCGTATCGATCGCGTCTAGAGGAAGCGGGTCTCGTTTGCAGTGGCGTGTCTCCCGATCGGCGTCTCGTTGAGTTCATAGAGCTCCCTGACCATCCGTTCTGGGTGGCAACTCAAGCTCATCCTGAATTCAAGAGTCGACCTGACAGACCGCATCCGCTGTTCCGTGATTTGATTGGTGCTGCAATTGATCGAGCTGAACGAGTCGAAAAGAGTTCCGCGGGCGTGAAGTAATGGCGGAATTCCGTCATCTCCGAGACCAACTTGTCCATAAGGGTGGTGTCTGGGACTTGGTCATTGGGTCGTTCGAAGATCCACATGGTGCTGAGTTCACGAGAGATGTGGTCAGATCGCCCGGATCAGTTGCTGCGCTTCCGTTGTTGTTCGATCCTGAAGGCGTACCTTCGGTTGTTCTCATCCGGCAGTTTCGTCCCACCTATGGCGAGTACCTATACGAGGTTCCAGCCGGCATGCGAGATATCCCTGGCGAGCCGATTGAACAGACAGCACACCGTGAACTCATTGAAGAGGTTGGCCTAATTGCGGGCGACCTAGAGCATGTGTTTTCCCTCAAGCCCTCTCCTGGTATGACCGATGCGGTAACAGAGTTGTTTATTGCGACGAACTGCGTTCAAGGACCATCTGACCGCAAGGGGCCAGAGGAGGAATTCATGGAGACCATTCACATTCCTCTCAAAGATGCTCTTTCAATGGTTGACAGGGGAGAGGTCAATGACGCGAAAACTGTCGTGTTGCTTCTCCTCGCCGATCGCATGATGACAGATCAAGATTCCGCAAGCAGGTAAAGGCAATCAATGTGAATGGTTCACTCCTGCCGCTAGAGGTTGAGGATTTTCTGCTTTGGTTGACATCCGAGCGTGGCAGAACCGCTAACACCGTTGCGGCGTATCGACGTGATCTTCTGCGATACGTCGAATTTCTCAATCGCTCTGAGCAAACGTTTCATGATGTCGATGACGACCGAATTGCTGCGTTCGTTACCACGCGTGAATCCGAGGGTGCAGCGGCAACGTCAGTAGCGCGAAATCTTGCCGCCATTCGAATGTTTCATCGCTTCCTTGTCAGCGAAGGAATCAGATCTGACGATCCAACAGGTCGTCTCGATGGGGTCAAAATTCCATCAGGAATTCCAAAACCTTTAGATGAAGATTCCGTCATCCGCCTCATCGAGTCGTGTTCGGCGGGCGACCCGTTATCACGGCGCGATCGGGCGATACTTGAATTGATGTACGCCACCGGCGCACGGGTCAGCGAAATAGTCACTCTTTCAACCTCAGATATTGATTTCGACAGCCAACTCGTGAGACTTTTTGGAAAGGGTCAGAAGGAGAGAATTGTCCCGTTTGGGTCATCTTCTGTAGCTGCGCTCGACGACTGGTACGGGCCACAGGGTCGTCCTTTACTGGTTCCTCGACAATGGAGGCGCCGTGATGATGCCGAGGCTGTTTTTCTCAATCGGCGCGGTGGGCGGATTTCTCGTCAAGGAATCTGGCTTGTTATCAAGCAAGCTGGTGAGCGCGCTGGAATTACAGACCACCTCTCTCCGCATGTGCTTCGTCATTCGTGTGCGACCCACCTCCTAGATCACGGCGCTGACTTGCGTGTCGTTCAGGAAATCCTTGGCCATGCAACGATCTCTACGACACAGCTGTACACACGTGTCAGTCAAGAGCGACTTTGGGATGCATATCTCTCCGCGCATCCGAGGGCCAGGCGAGCCTCGTGATGAACATCAGACATCTCGCTCGCAGAACGTGGTACTCACTTCGTCCACCAGCAGTTTCCGAGGATGATGTCAACAATGTCCAAGCCATTCTCTCAGCCGATGAGTACCGATTGTGGAGTCAGATGTGCCAATCCGACATGGCTCATTCACTCATGGTGTTGCAGCGATTTCGTCGTGTCGCACCGGACGCGCCAAAAGAGGTTCATGCCGGAGTACTTCTTCATGATGTTGGCAAAGTCGCGTCAAACCTCAATACGCTTCAACGGGTAGTTGCAACGGTTGTCGGGCCGCGAACCAAACGTTTTAGGCGCTACCACGATCACGAGACGATCGGCAAAGATCTCCTTCTTTCGGTGAACAGCTCTGAGGAAACCATACGTACCGCGTGCGGGGAAGGTGAATGGAGCATGCATCTTCGACATGCAGATGATCTGTAGAAGACCTAGGCACGGAGCAAGGCGCGACTTCGAAGCACCACAGTGACCGCACGGATGGTCATCCAACCTCCGAGAAGCGCCCAAATAGCCGCAAGACCTGGCCCTTGCCGCACCTCAGAAAACAACAGAGCCCCAGCCATCAGCACCGTGTGGGCAAATGCTGCAATTCCCAAAAATCTGTTGTCTGAAAGCCCAATCAAAATTCCGTCACCACCAAAGGCGATTGCTCCTGGTACCAGCGCGATGGCAAGAAGTTGGAGGCCCCGTGATGCAGCATTACGAACAACCTCATCAGAAGTGAAGAGCAGCGGCAATTGACCAGCAAACACGAAGAGTAGAGCAGCAATTCCGAGTCCAATCATCGCACTCCAGAAATACACCCGGCTCGCAATGAGCGATTGTGTTGATCGCTGTCCCGAGCCTGTCGATTCGCCGAGCAACGTATGCGCAGGAATCGAGATTGCATCGAGACAAAGTGCCAACAGTAGAAAGGTTCCGTTCACAATTTGATGAGCGGCGAGCACGTCGTCGCCACTCCTTGCGGCAAGCACCGTTGAAGCAGTGAATACTGCCAGCATCGATCCGACCCGAATACCGAGATCACGACCGACCCGCAACAGGTCGATCGCAATGATTCGCTGAAACGAAAACTTGCGATTCAAGCCAAGGAACGGTCGGCAAATAGCGACAAGCCAAATTGCGCCCACGTACTGAGCTATCACTGTTGATAATGCGGATCCAGCGATCGACCAACCCGCCCACAAGACGAGTGGAATCTCGATAGCGGCATTCAGAATATTGCTGACCATGAGCACCACAAACGGTCGGCGGTAATCAGAGTGGCCTCGCAAGACACCTTGTGCAGCAATCATCACCACGACGGCTGGAAGGCCAAATGCAGCGATCGAGAGATAACGAGTTCCGTGTTCCGATACCTCTACGCCAGCACCCAGTAGAGAGATCAATTTGTCTGCGAGTGACACCAGAACAACACACGCGAAGATTCCAATCAACGCTCCCAGCAATAGCGCGTGTCGAGCAAACGAAGTTGACCGATCAACATCGCTCGCCCCTTTCGCGCTCGCC
>Ga0255777_10000401_pt1 | contig 41155 bp, 40 predicted proteins | sample 101ome_15_FD_179975 | JGI IMG/M metagenome (GOLD analysis project Ga0255777, IMG submission 179975) | Coastal salt marsh microbial communities from the Groves Creek Marsh, Skidaway Island, Georgia - 101402AT metaG (version 2) | ecosystem: Environmental > Aquatic > Marine > Intertidal zone >... | reverse complement strand
ACAAAATTATCAAAGTTTTGTAGAAGCAAATCCTGATTTTGAAAAAGAACAAGCAAAAATTTCCTCATGCAGTGGCGGAAATAGTTTTATTCTGGAATCTATCTTTAATAACTTTACTCAATAGGGGAGAAGGTATGAAATTTACTTTAATGATATTTATTATTGCTGCATTTAGCTTAAGTGCTGGACACCACGAAGGTGGGAATACCAAAGATTGGGAAATTAAGACCTATAGCTCAGCTGCACCTGCATTTATAGGTGATCACGCTACAATTATAGGAGCCTCTGGTAAAGTTCTCAGAGAAGGAACCAATGGATGGAGATGTGAGCCATTTATGCCCATGCCGGAGGGAGGATTTAAACATCCTCATGAATCTGCAGCAGCTTGCTCTGATAAGAATGCAGTTGCCTGGGCTAATGCCTATAAATCACAAAGCCAACCAGAACTTGAGGCAGATGGCTGGATTTGGATGCTCCACGGAGACTTAGGTGTGGACAACTTTATACCTTACACAGACGGTCAAAAAGATGCTGGGCATAAACATTTCATTGAATCAGGAGCTCATCTTATGCTTATGCCTAAAGATCCTGCTTCTTTAAAAGGCCAATCCACGGATTACACCACAGGAGGCCCATATGTAATGTTTGAAGGTACACCATATGTTCATCTCATGATTCCCGTAGCCGGCTATTATGATTATCAACCTGAATCAAAACCTCATGCGCACTAAGGAGAAATTATGAAGTTTTTAAATCTAACTTTTTTACTATTGTTTTTCTCATCAGCTGTATTTGCTGATGAAAAAGCAGTTATGGAAAACACTAAAACAGTAATAGCTAATATTGAAACTTATTGGGATGCAAGGAATTCAAAGGATTGGGATACAGTCATAGCTTTAAGTAGCTCTCATGGCATGCTTAATTCTAATTCTGATGGTAGCTTTCATAAGCCGCTAGCAATTCAAACCGCTGCAGATTGGGAAAAGCAAACTCCTGGCGCTGCTGGAACCATTACAGTTCATGCAGCAGAGGCTCATCAAATTAATGATGGGGCAGTTTTTGCTAGATATTATGCTGAGGGTGTAGTGCCTGATGGGAGCGGGAGATTCAAACCCTATAGAACTAGAGTAACGAGTTTATGGGTTTTAGAAGGAAAAAATTGGGTTGCAAAAACCATGCATTTTTCATCTGCAAATTATGGAGGAGTTCACCAAACCACTCAGGCTGATTTTGAAGATTAGATCCTAGTGAGCATCAATAAAAAACCAGCTCAATGTAGCTGGTTTTTTTATGGTGCCCCCTGCAGGAATCGAACCTGCAACTAATCCTTAGGAGGGATTTGTTATATCCATTTAACTAAGAGGGCTTTCACCTATAATACTTAAATATGAAAAACTCTCTATTATCTTGCCTTTCTAGATGAAGATCATAATTGTTGGGGCTGGTATTAGTGGGCTCTCCTGCGCAATTTTTCTTAAAGAGGCAGGGTACAAACCCACTCTTATTGAAAAGAATACTGAGTTAAGATCTTTTGGTGCTGGTCTTCAACTTGGACCAAATGCGGTCTCTATATTAAATAGATATGGTTTCAGCGAGGAGCTTGCAAAGCTAGCAACCTTTCCAAAAAAGATCAGATTTAATAACTTAAAAGGCAATCAGAATCTTTTAGAAGTTTCTTTGGAAGACTATGAAAATATATTTGGAGCCAAATACTGTTATTTAATGAGATCAGATCTCATCAATATGCTCTATAAAAAATGTTTGGATTTAGACATTGATATAAGATTTGACCATATTGTTGAATCGGTTGAAGCTAACTCCAAAGAATGCATACTTAATACAAGTTTGGGTTCCATTAAAGCAAACAAGATTATTGGAGCAGATGGAATCAATTCTAAAGTAAGAGATTCGCTTACAAAAAACGAGCCAATTTTTTCAAACAAGGTCGCGTGGCGAGGAACAGCTCTATTATCGGATTTAGATCCAAATTTTTTTGAAGATGTAGGCGTATGGGTTAGCAATAACATGCACGCGGTTTTTTACCCAATTCTAGAAAAGAATATTTTAAATTTTGTAGTGATCACCAAGGAAAATGATTTTAAAGGATATAGTTCCAGCTACTCTAATTCGTTTGAAGTAGATGAATTGCTTCAAAAATTTGAGATTAATCAGAAACTTAAAAATGCGATAAGTAAATCTAAAAATCTATTCAGATGGAATATTTATACTATGCCATCCTTTCAGTGGGCTTCTGCAAATGTCGGATTGATAGGTGATGCTGCTCATCCTGTTTTGCCATTTATGGCTCAAGGGTCTTCTTTGGGTATAGAGGATGCCTATCAAGTTGCTCTCAATTTTGCTCAGAAAGACACGAATTTGGAAAATCTTTATAGGAAAAGAAAATTAAAAGTTACAAGAGTTGCTTATTATTCAAAAACAAGTGGGCAAATTTACCATCTTCCTTCAAGCTTAAGAAAACTTGCCTTCACATTTAATTCCTATTTTCCATATTTTCTTTCTAGAAGGCTTTCTTTTGCATATAAAAATATACTTAATGACTAATTTTCAATCCATTAAATTAGTTTAGAGCTCGTTTATTCATTACAATACCTGTATAAAATTAAGATTAAAAAGATGATTTCAGTCACTTTACCAGATGGAAAAATTAGAGAGCTTGAAAAACCTCTCTCTGGGAAAGATTTTGCTAAAACCATCTCAAACTCTCTTGCAAAAGAAGTTGTGGCCATGGAAAAAGATGGAGAAATGGTTGATATTTCCACAATTATTGATGCTAATTGCTCCATTAACCTGATTAAACTTTCTGACCCTCAAGGCTTAGAGTTATTAAGACACGACTGTGCGCACGTCATGGCTGAGGCAGTTCAAGAACTTTTTCCAGGCACACAAGTAACCATTGGTCCTGCTATTGAAAATGGTTTTTATTACGATTTTTTTAGAGAAGAACCCTTTACCACAACAGATTTGGCTGCCATTGAAAAGAAGATGCGGCAAATAATCAAAGCTAACAGACCCTTTGAGAGAGAAGAGTGGGCAAAGAGCGAAGCCATTGAATTTTTTAATGGCATAGGCGAAACATTTAAAGCAGAAATCATTGAGGATCTTGATGAAGCAACAGTCTCTATTTACAAGCAAGGTGATTGGCTTGATCTGTGCAGAGGTCCTCATCTGCCATCTACAGGAAAAATTGGAAGCGCCTTTAAGTTAATGAAGGTTGCAGGAGCTTATTGGAGAGGTAATTCTGATAATGAAATGCTTAGCAGAATATACGGCACTGCATGGCGTAATGAAAAGGAATTAGATGAACACCTTAATTTCCTAGAGGAGGCTGAGAAGAGAGATCACAGGAAGCTCGCCAAAGTGATGGATTTATTTCATTTTCAGGATGAAGCGCCTGGCATGGCTTTTTGGCACCCCAAAGGTTGGAGTATTTATGTAGCTCTCGAAAACTTCATTAGAAATAAGCTACTACATGCAGGCTACGATGAAATTAAAACTCCAGCTGTAGTTGATCGAAAACTATGGGAAGCTTCTGGTCACTGGGAGAAATATCGAGAGCATATGTTTATTGCCGAAATTGATGAGCAGCATGCTAATGATAAAAGGACTAATGCTCTTAAACCTATGAATTGTCCTTGCCATGTTCAAATTTTTAATCAAGGTATCACCTCTTACAAAGATCTACCAATTCGTTTTTCTGAATTTGGTTCTTGTCATAGATACGAACCATCTGGGACTATGCATGGCTTAATGAGGGTGCGTGCCTTTACTCAAGATGACGGCCATATTTTTTGTACAGAACAACAGATTGAAGATGAAACATCGCAGTTTATTTCTTTGCTTTCATCGGTATATGAAGATTTGGGCTTCAAATCATTCGATATAAGATTATCAACCAGACCTGCAATCAGGGTAGGGGATGACTCTGTTTGGGATAGATCCGAAGCCGCTCTCGAGCAAGCAATTCAAAAGTTAAGCATTCCTTACTTGGTCCAACCAGGTGAAGGAGCTTTCTATGGTCCCAAGTTAGATTTTGTATTACAAGATGCTATTGGGAGGGAATGGCAATGTGGCACGTTCCAACTCGATTTTATTTTGCCTGAAAGGCTCAATGCAGAATATGTTAATGAAAAAGGCGAAAAAGTCAGACCGGTAATGATACATAGAGCTATCTTGGGCTCATTTGAGAGATTTATTGGTATTTTATTAGAAAACTACAGTGGTAAATTACCATTGTGGTTGGCACCAACTCAAATATCTATTTTATCTGTTACTGAAGATGCTAACGACTATTGCAATAAATTAAAAGAAATATACGAGAGTGAAGGAATAAGAGTAAATTTAGATATCCGAAATGAAAAAATTGGGTATAAGATCAGAGAGCATTCTAGTCAAAAGACTCAATTAATGGCAATCATTGGAATGGATGAAGTCAATAGTAAAACTGTTTCTATTCGAGATATTTTTACTAGTGAAACCGAAACCTTAGAGCAGTCTGAGAGTATATCCAAAGTATTAGAGCTTTGTAAGAAGCCCTAATTACTTCCTCCAGCCTTCTCTATCAAAGAATCTTAAATAAGAAAGTTGGTCATGCTCAGAATCATTTACAACTTTGACGAAATCACCTGACTCAACAAGTACAACATCACCAGGTGTCAGTGCATAAGAGTCCTTATGTGCAATACCACTTGATGGATCTGCGCCGTGGCCTTCCTTTGAATTATTATATTCAATGACTTCCATAGTCCCTGAGCCGCTAATAATTACATAAGCGACATCAGAGTTAATCAGCTGATGCCCAAGAGTTGATTTTCCTGGTTGAATGACAGTTTTGCTGGCGATAATTTTCTGCAGAAGATCGTTAGTCCATACAGAGTATTCGTTTGTTGTTTTAAGCGGAGAACCGCCAACTCTAAAATTTACATATTTTCTAGCCATTGGAAGATTGTAATTATTTATTAGATCTTTACAAATTTTTTTAAAGCAATATCATTTCAATAGCGCCGATTTGTCTGGCTTGCGGGCGCCTATAAATACAGCTAAAAAAGGTCCTTCCTAATTAGTAAATGCCTAAAAATAATTAACATTAATAAGGAAAAATAATGTCGAAAGAGTATAAAAACCCAGAAACAATTGGCTTGCATGCTGGCTGGAGAAAAGATCCAACAACCAATTCCGTTGCAGTACCCATTCATCAAACAACCAGTTATCAATTTAATGATACGGACCATGCTGCGAACCTTTTTGGTCTTTCAGAGCTAGGAAATATTTACTCAAGAATTATGAATCCAACCAATGCAGTTTTAGAGGATAGAATTTCTGCTTTTGAAGGAGGAGTAGGTGCATTAGCTGTTGCATCTGGTCAAGCAGCATCAGCATATTCCATCCAAAATTTATGCAAATATGGGGATAACATAGTAGCTTCTTCGCAGTTATATGGTGGAACATATAATCAGTTTAAAAATCCATTTGCAGATATGGGCATCGAAGTAAGATTTGTTGATCCCACTGACCCAGAAAATTTTAAAAATGCTACTGATGAAAAAACTAGGGCCTATTATGGCGAGGTTTTACCTAATCCTAGTTTCAAAGTATTACCTATTGAAGAAATTGCTAACTTGGGAAGACCTTTGGGCATTCCCTTAATAGTTGATAACACAGCGGCACCAATAATTTGCAAACCTTTTGAGCATGGAGCCACCGCATTAATCCACTCAACAACTAAATATATAGGCGGTCATGGGACCTCAATTGGAGGCATCATCGTGGATAGTGGTTCATTTGATTGGGAGGCGTTTCCAGAAAGACAGCCTGCCTTAAATACGCCAGATCCATCTTATCATGGTGCAATTTGGACTGAGGCTGTTAAGCCTCTTGGCCCCATTGCTTACATACTTAAAGCCCGAACTACCCTGCTTAGAGATATGGGCGCGGCCATGAGTCCTTTTAATGCTTTTCAATTTATTCAGGGATCAGAAACCCTTGCTTTAAGAATGAGGGAGCATAGCAAAAATGCCTCACAAGTAGCTGAATTTCTACAACAACATCCTAAGGTTGTTAGCGTATCTCATCCTAGTGTTGCCGAGGGCATCCATAAAGAAAGAGCTAAGAAATATTTAAATGGTGGATATGGAGGCCTCCTAGGTTTTGAAATTAAAAATGGGCTTGAGGCCGGCAAAAAATTTATAAATGCTCTTGAGATGTTTTATCATGTTGCCAATATTGGCGACTCAAGAAGTCTGGCTATTCATCCTGCCAGTACAACTCATTCCCAACTAAGCGAAGATGAAATGCTATCTGCTGGTGTAAGCCAAGGATTTATAAGGCTTTCTATAGGGTTAGAACACATTGATGATATTATTGCTGATTTAGAGCAAGCACTGGAGGCAGCAGGTTAATAGAGTCTCTCAATCTCAAGGTCAAGCTATAGCTTTCATCATAGTTGATGAAAATCCATTCTATAGTAGGAAGAGAGTTTACAAGACCGTAGAAAATTCGGAATGTATTTATATTAATCTTGCTAAAAATAGGGCTGATGCAATTATTGGCATTCTGACATCTCTGGATGTTAGCGTGCTTGTTTTTATTCCAGCAGGTAAATTTTTATCTAAAGCAAATCAGATAAGATTGTTAGAATATAGCTCTAACGATAATGAATTTTGGGGCTGGTTCGCTCCCAGTAACATAGATAAAAGCAAATTTAGAATCATGGCTGAAAGATTTAATTTTACTGAAACAGGTATGTTCTTAACCAATGAACTCTTTTTTTCAATTGGTGGAGAAGATCTTAGAGATTTTCATGACTTTAAAAAGCTCTATAGTAAGCTAAATGCCAGATTAGTTCCCCAGAAAGCCTTATTACCTCTCTTAAATAAAAACAAACCTAAAAAACTATGATAGCTATAAAGAATCTTACATATTCTATCAATAAGAACACATTGTTTTCAGGCTTAACTTTTGAGGGAGCCTCAGGAAATATTTTGCAGATCTTGGGCTCTAATGGATCGGGAAAAACAACCCTTTTAAAGATTTTATCTGGTATTACTGAGCCTTCAAAAGGGGATTTAGAAATAATTGGCTCCCCAAAGAAGCTCTTCTTAGGACACAAGATTCCAATTAAAGATTACTTTACAAACTTGCAAAACTTTTTGTCTTTGAATCCAGATGCATCAGAATCCAACTTTAATCAGTATTGTGAACAGGTGAATCTTTCTACTTCCAAGACATTGCTTTCATCAGCTTTATCCTTTGGACAAAAAAAGAAATTATTACTTTCCAAAATTTTTCTTAGTTCTTATGACATATTATTTCTGGACGAACCTTTTGTGGGATTAGATAGGGAAACCATTGGAATTATCAAGGACAGAATCCTTGAAATGAAAGTAAATGGGACAACAATATTCTTAACCTCTCATCAAGAAGTGCTTGATGGAGATGTAGTGATTAATTTAGATAGCGGGCTTATCACAAAATGAATGAGTTCAAAAAGCTATTTCAAAAAACTCGAAATTGGCTAGGTCCTATTCTGATTTTTACCATGGTCATGATTGCATTTCCATTAAGTTTAAATATTTATTCTTCTGAGCTCGTTTCATCTTTTGAATCTATTTTAGTCATTTCCCTGTTGATGACAGCTTTCATCTCCACAGAGGGAATTTTTAATGAAGACTATTCAGATGGAACTTTTGAGATGTATATCAGCGAGGATGGATCAATGTTTCAATTGGTATTAGAGAAATTTTGTGCCAATTTCTTAATGGTCTCTCTCCCGATTGCTTTAGTTGGGCTATCCTTTGCCGTTGCTAATGGTGCAATTTTAGAAAATTACCTTTCTGCATTGATTGGCATATTCTTTGTGAATACCATTCTTACCTCTATATTTGCTTTTGGAAGTTCCATAAGTTTAAACAAAGGTGCCATTCTAGGAATTATTAGTGTCTTACCCTTTTCAATGCCAGCGGTGATTCTATTTGGTCGTTTTTTGGATAATTTATCCTTGGATCACATCTCGCTCAGTTTCTTACAATTGTTAGCAGGATTATCTATTATAAGTTTTCTAATCTTTGCATGGCTTTCATCAAAAATTATTAAATTGCATCTTGAATAAATGAAAAACTTATTACTTCCATTGATTTCTATTAAGGAATACATCTCTTTAAATCATAAGATCTATCCTTACGCAATGATATTAGGGATTGCTTTGGTACTAGTAGGTTGGGGCATGGGCCTATTTTTTGCTCCTATTGATGCTGTCCAAGGCCATTCATACAGAATTATTTATTTGCATGTTCCAATGGCTATTTATTCTCAGCTTATATATTGGTTCATGGCTATATGGTCATTTTGTTTTTTAGTTTGGAAGATCAAAATTGGCCCTTATATGACGATTTCGGCTGCATATGTGGGCTGCATGGTAACCTTTCTAGCTTTATTTTCAGGTTCAGTATGGGGCATTCCCACTTGGGGAACTTGGTGGCAATGGGATGCAAGAATAACATCTACTTTTATCCTGCTTATTATGTATATTGCATTACTAACAATTAATAGTTCTTTTCAAAATATCAATAAGGCTGATCAAATTACAGCCTGGGTCGTTCTTGTTGGAGTTATTAACATCCCGATCATTAAAAAATCTGTTGATTGGTGGTCTACATTGCATCAACCTGCATCTATTTCTTTGTCATCTGAATCTTCAATTGATTCAAGTATGCTAATACCCCTTAGCATATCTATAGTTGGAGTCGGACTTTTTTTATTTGCTCTTGGTCTTAAGGTTTCAAGATTGATGATTTTAAAGCGCGAGGAAATATAAGTGGAGAAATTAAAGTTACAGTTTTCATCAATATCAGATGCATTGATGATGGATGGTCATGGTATATATGTTTGGATAGTTTATTTGGTTGCTGCTTTAATTTTGATTGCCTTTTCAGCGGTAACAGATTCTAAGTTAAAAATGGCTAAAGACTGTGAATAAAGTTAGAACCCAAAAGGGAGCCAAGATATTTCTTGTAATCTTCCTTGCTGCAGTTGGCGCTGCATTAATCTTATTTTCTCTTAATAACAAGTTAGATTATTTTTATTCTCCAAAAGATCTTGAAAGTATCGAAGCGCCCAGGGGAAATTTTAAGCTTGGAGGAATGGTGCAAGTTGGCTCTATAAAATTGAATGGCACCCAAACGTCATTCATTTTGACGGATTTTGAATCTTCTATAAAAGTTAAATACACAGGTGTTACCCCTGACTTATTTAAAGAAAATTCTGGGGCAGTAGTATATGGATATCTGGATGCAAAAGAATTCATAGCTCTTGAGCTTTATGCTAAACATGACGAGAACTACATGCCACCAGCAATGCTAAATTTAGAATGATTCCAGAATTAGCTAATTTTATATTAATCCTATCCATGAGTTTGTTCTTCGGAACTTCTTTGTTAGGGATACATGCTCGAAAAATAGAATCAGCAAGAATAATAATCAAACCACTGTTTACTAATGCTAATTTGCTGCTACTGGCCTCTTTTGCGCTCTTAATATATCTTGCTGTAACTGATAATTTTTCAGTTAAATATATTGCCTCTCATTCAAATTCATCTCTGCCAGTTTTTTATAAAATTAGCTCAATTTGGAGTGCCCACGAAGGTTCCATGTTCCTGTGGATTGTATTGCTTGGAAGTTGGAGCTTGCTATTTGTTAGAAACAATTACAAAACAGATCTTTATATAACAGATGTTCTAATAATTTTAAGCTCAATACTTTTTTTATTTACCGCTTTTTTAATCTTTACATCAAACCCATTAGATAGAGTATTGCCACTTTCCCCTATAGACGGAGCAGATATTAATCCCATTTTGCAAGATCCAGGATTGGCTATTCATCCCCCGATGCTTTATATGGGTTATGTTGGATTTGTCATCCCATTTGCTGCAGCGCTAGCAAATCTAACTTCTTCATCAACCCATGCTTGGGAAAAATCAGTCAAACGCTGGACACTTGCAGCATGGGCATTTTTGACAGCTGGTATAGGCCTGGGAAGTGCCTGGGCATACTACGAATTAGGTTGGGGCGGATATTGGTTTTGGGATCCAGTTGAAAATATTGCTTTGCTTCCTTGGCTTTGTGGAACGGCTTTAGTTCATGCAATGGCTGTCTCTTCTAAAACTTCTAATCTCAAAGCTTGGGTTACTTTCTTAGCAATGCTGGTTTTTATCTTAAGTCTGTTTGGAGCATTTATCGTTAGATCAGGAATCATAGATAGTGTGCATGCTTTTGCCAGCGATCCAACAAGAGGGCTTTATTTATTAAGCCTAATCGCAGGAATATCATTATTTTCATTTGCACTATTTATTTTTAAAGGCTTTAACTATCAAAAGAAAGTGATGCTCTTTGGAAGTAAAGAGTCGTTTATATCATTGAATAATATTCTTCTGATGACTGCTATTTTTTCAGTATTTCTAGGAGTGTTATATCCACTTATTTACGAGACTATTTTGGGTCCGAAAATAAGTGTAGGACCACCTTTCTACAATACTATTTTTGCACCAATGGTTCTGATAGCTGGATTATTTATCGGCTCCTCTATAGATTCGCAGTGGCAGAGACCCTTCAGGTCTAGAAAGCTACTCAAGTTAGCTTACTGTTTGGTATTGATAGCAATCATTCTTGCTTTTTTGTATTTCTTCTTAGGTATTTCTTTCAGCGCTATAGAGGGCATGTCATTTATTGCCGGAAGTTTTATTTTAATTACCTATACATTAAGCATCTTTAACACTGATCGTAAAAGGCGCATAGCTAATATTGGTAGTTTTGTCTCGCATTTAGGTTTTGGGCTTTTATTAATAGGGATCCCTTTAAATTCTAACCTTAGTTATGAGGAGACGGTTGCTGTTGTGATCAATGAGCCGAAGCAAACAGAGCGAAATACAATCATTCTTAATAACATTTACGAAGCAGAGGGCCCAAACTTTTCTAGCATAATTGCTGAGGTAGAGGTAAACCCTGGCACAAACGCAGTATTACTTATGCCAGAAAAAAGAAGATATGCTAACAGAGGGCAAGTTACATCTGAAACCGCAATAAAATCTAGTTTCTTAAGAGATATTTATATCAATTTAGGTGAGTTAAATGATCAAGATCAATGGATATTGAGATTACAATCCAATTACTTTATTTCATTGATATGGGGTGGAATCATGATCATGCTTCTCGGTATCCTAGTATTTTTGAGGAAAATAAAACATGCAGCTGATTAAGATATCGAGTCTAATACTGCTTTCTATTTTCTTTGTTTTTCTGGGAGGGATTATTCTAGATGGCAATGAATCTGAATCAGTTATCTCTGGAAGACCTTTTCCAGTATTTCAGCAAAAAACTTTAGATGGAAAGGATATTTCCAATAAATATTTTTCAGATAAGACAGTGCTTGTAAATATTTGGGCAAGCTGGTGCATTACTTGTTTAGTGGAGCATCCATTTTTAGAAAGCCTTGCAGAAGATATTAATATTGTTGGGGTTAACTATAAAGACGATCCAAAAAATGCATCAGACTGGTTAACCAAACATGGTAATTTTTTTACAGTTAATATTCATGATCCTCAGGGAAATTTAGCTATTGATCTAGGTGTTACTGGAGCGCCTGAGAGCTTTCTAGTAGTTAATGGAAAAATTGTTTCTCATATAATAGGTGAGATGAACCAAAGAAAATGGGAGCAGCACTTTGCACCCAATCTTTAAGATTATTGGGGTTACGCTATTAATGCTCCCGCAACTAGTTTTTTCTCAATCTCAAGAATTTATATTTGAGAATGAGGAAATGGAATCCCGATTTTATGCATTGACTAATGAAATACGATGCCCTAAGTGTACTAGTGGCAGTATCGCTAGCTCCAATGCGCCGATTGCTGAAGATTTAAAAAGAAAAGTTTATGAGCAAATACTAAGCGGAAAAACTAATGATGAGATTAAGACCTATATCGTAGATCGTTACGGAGAATTTGCTGATTATCGACCTTCTTTTGACTCATGGAATTTATTTTTGTGGTTAGGACCCGGCTTTTTTCTTTTAATTTTTGGATATTTATTCTTTAGGCAACAAAACTAATGCTAGTTTTTATAGCTACTTCAATTTTTATTGTTGCTCTGTTTCCGATTATCTACTTTTTGATCATCCGAGATCAAACAACTAAAGCGTTTCCTTTTGCAGTTTTTTTGATCATAATTTTTGCATCCTTTTTTTTGTACTTCAATAAAGGAACTGCAATAGGCTCTTTCTCAGAATATCTTGTCCTTACAGAAATCAATCAGGACATTGGTGCAAATACCGCGCTTTCACCAGTTTCACTTACTAATTCGTTTACTAATCTTAGCCAAGATGAGAAAGCCATATTTATTAATCAATTGTTTCAAGATGCGCTTCAACAAAATTCATTAGAATCAGCTGCAAGTTTGCTAGCATTTGCTAATAGTGTTTTGCAGGATGGAGAGTACCAATCAATTTTATTGTTGATGTATGCAGATTTACGAGATAAGCGTTTTCCAGAACTGTTACAAAAATTTATAGAAATTAAATCCTATAAGAATGACTGCAAGATTTCTAAGTTTTATGGAGCAGCATTTTTAACCAATGGCCCAAAGATTCCAATTTCTGAGAGCTCTTCTGAGGCCAGCATCCTGAGATTAATGCAAGAGGATTATGTGGTGAGAGGATTTGATTTGGTATCAGCAACTCTCAATAATGAGAATATTACTTTGTCATTAGATTTAGTATGTGGAGAAACAAACTATTTCACTTCATTAGAGATTGCTGGAGACGAGCTTTTAGCTAATGATATCGTTTTAGAGATTGAAAATAATGCATGGTTAAAAAGGGAACAATAGTTTAAAATATCCTTTTAGAAACCATGCAATTAAAGCATATAAAACTTTCAGGTTTTAAAAGCTTCGTGGATCCCACGAGGATATCTTTCCCTTCAAATATGGTGGCTGTTGTTGGCCCTAATGGTTGTGGTAAATCTAATGTAATTGATGCTGTCAGATGGGTGTTAGGAGAATTATCCGCTAAGAATTTGCGTGGTGAATCCATGACAGATGTTATTTTTAATGGCACTGATTCTAGAAAGCCCTCTGGGCAATGCAGTGTTGAGTTACTTTTTGATAATTCGCTTGGCAAGCTTGGAGGCGAGTATGCAAAATTTAATGAAATTTCTGTAAAGCGCTCTATGACCAGAGATGGCCAGTCCAAGTATTCAATCAATAATACCAATTGCAGGAGAAAGGATATTCAAGATATCTTTCTTGGTACCGGGCTTGGCCCCAGAAGCTATGCAATCATTGAACAAGGCATGGTTAGCAAAATAGTTGGAGCAAGACCTGAAGAGCTTAGAGTATATATAGAAGAGGCAGCTGGAACCTCTAAATATAAAGAGAGAAAAAAAGAGACTGAGCAAAAAATTAAAAGCACCAAAGAGAATTTATCGAGAGTTAATGATATTCGTGATGAGATCAAGAGGCTCATATCTAGACTAGAAAAACAATCTAAGCAAGCTCAGAAGTATCAAGAATTAACTAAAGAAGAAAAACAACTTAAGCTCGATCTAGCAATTATTAATATGCTTGAGGCAAAATCAAAAAAAGATTCTATCGAAACTACCATCGTGGGCCTTGAAAGAGATATTGCCACTAAAAACTCTCAGGTCAGTACAACCCAAGCTAAGATTGATCAAATTAAATTAGAACACAAGGAAACCCTTGATGCTTTTGATGAAGCTCAAAAAGAATTCTATACGCATCAAGCCGAGATTGCTCGTTACGAAACTAAACTAGAAAATCAAAAAAAATCTGAGGCTTCATTAAAAGAAGAATCTTCTCAGCTCGCTCAACGAGAGAAGGAGATAAATCAAAAAGTAGTTGATTTTGAGGCTTTATCACCTAGAGAAAAAGCCATTCATCTCTTAGATAAGATTATTAATGGGATAGATAACCAGAACATTAAAAGTATAGCCATTCAACTTCGTGAACTTCTTATAGAGATATTAAATATAGCCGAGTCTCAATCTGAAACTATTAAACAAGAAATAATTAATAGGAAAAATAAGAATCAATCGCAGTTATCAGAAATTGCTACACTAGCAGAAGAAACCTCGGAAAGGCTGTCTTCACTAGCCATTTTAAAGGGTAGCTCAGAGGCAAAGCTTAACCAACTCAGAGCAGAGCAATCAAATGTTGATGAGCAAATAAGGACTCTAGAAGGATCTCGTGGGAACATCGCTCTGGATATAAAAGCATTGGAAGAAAAGCTTAATGATCAAAAATTAGAGCGAAGAACTTTTGAGGTAAATTTAGAGAATGCAAACCAGCTGCTGATTAAGAACAAAATTGATTTTGAGTCTATAAATCAGCATCAATATGCTGATATGAATAGCAGTGAGCTTGCTGATAATTTAGCATCCATACAATCTAAGATTATTTCTATGGGAGCTATCAATCTTGCTGCGCCTGAAGAAATTGAAGCAGAATCCGCAAGATTGGAAGAGCTCAACGAGCAAACTAATGATCTTGAAGAGGCTCTTGAAAAACTACAGGTGGCAATTAAAAAGATTGATGCAGAATCTAAAGCAAAGTTTGAAACTAGTTTCAATGCAGTTAATGAGAAATTAAAAGAACTTTTTCCTATTTTATTTGGTGGCGGCAAGGCTGAATTGGTAATGGTAGACGCGAACCCCCTAGATTCAGGGATTGCTTTTATGGCAACTCCTCCAGGAAAGAAAAATTCTACAATTTCCCAACTATCCGGTGGTGAAAAAGCTTTAACAGCTTTGTCCTTAGTTTTTGCACTTTTTGAACTCAATCCAGCACCCTTTTGCATGCTTGATGAGGTTGATGCTCCACTGGATGATCTTAATACATTTAGATTTGTAGAAATGGTCGAAAAAATGTCATCAAGAGTCCAGTTTATTTTTATAACTCACAACAAAATATCTATGGAAAAAAGTGATCACCTTATGGGAGTCACTATGCAAGAGGCAGGAGTTTCTAGATTAGTTTCAGTTAATGTAAGCGAAGCTCTAGAAATGGCTGCATCCTAAGATGCAAATTCTTTCCAATACTCAAATCTACCTTATTGCTTTGGCAATAGGTTTGTTTGCATTAGTGCTAGGTTTTTTTGCAAGAAAGACTTACAAAAAATATACCAACATTCAATCAGTCAAAGAAAAAAAGTCCAATCTTGATGAAGCTACGCAGGGTTCTTTGCTTGTAGATGAGGAAAAGGTTACTCCTATTTCTCAAGAATTAATAATCTTTAATATCTGTGCAGTTGATGGATCAATGTTTAATCCAGAACAACTGATGACGTTATTAAAGAATCTTGGTGGCAAGCTAACCGAAGGTTTTTTTATTTTTACAGATGAGGGGGGAAATGAATTATTCAGAGTCGCTAATGCTAAAAAACCTGGAACACTGGATCTAGAAACCCTTACCGACGTTATAGTTCTGGCTACCGATCTAAATAGAGCCTTTAATCCTGTTATTTCATTTGATGCTCTTGTAGATGCTTCTAACACCCTCACTTCCAAGCTAGAGGGAGTCTTGTGTGATAGTGCTAGGTCTCCAATCTCTAAACAAATGATGATCCACTTAAGATCAAAAGCTCAAAATTTATCCATAGATCGTAAACTTACTAATAGTTTGTAGTTTATGAATAAAAACTCCTCTCGTTACTTTGAACTTGTGGAGATGATCACTCTTTACAATAAAAAATATTATGTAGACGATGATCCTATTGCATCTGATGCTGAATATGACTCTCTGTTTCGGGAACTCTTACAATTTGAAGAAGATCATCCAGATCTTTTAGTTGACCATTCTCCATCCCAGAGAGTTGGCTTTCATCCCCTTAAAGAATTTAAGTCCAAAGCTCACAGCAAACCAATGCTGTCTTTGAGCAATATTTTTAATCAAGAAGATTTAACCGATTTTCATGAAAGACAACTTAAAGCTTTGGAAGCAAAAAATATTACCTACTTCTGTGAGCCAAAGATTGATGGAATAGCTGTTTCTTTACTTTACGAAAAAGGGATACTTACCCATGGATTAACCAGAGGAGATGGCTTCTCTGGTGAAGATATTACTCAGAATATTAAAACCATTAATACAATCCCATTAAAGCTCATTGGGCAAAACTTTCCTGATCAATTTGAAGTCAGAGGAGAGGTCTTTATTGATATTAATGACTTTGAAAAACTTAATTCTGAGGCAAAAAAAACTGGCGACAAGGTTTTTGCAAATCCCAGAAATGCTGCTGCGGGAAGCCTGCGTCAATTGGATAGCAAAATAACTTCTTCAAGACCCCTGAAATTTTTTGCTCATGGAATAGGCATACATTCCCAAGGGCTTCCTCAAAATTTGGAGAAAGTATTTGAGTATATACAAGGCTTAGGAATCCCAACCAATCCACTTAATCAACTTTGCAACTCAATCAATGAGTGTCAAAGCTATTATGAAGATATCCTTAGTCGCAGAGAAAAACTCAACTATGAAATTGATGGAGTAGTGATAAAGTTAAATTCATTTGCTGAGCAAGAAGCTTTAGGAGAGATCTCTAGATCTCCCAGATGGGCAACTGCATATAAGTTTCCATCAGAAGAAGCCAGAACAACCTTGGAATCCATCGAATATCAAATTGGCCGCACAGGAACCTTAACTCCTGTAGCAAGATTAAAACCAGTAAGCATTGGAGGAGTAACAGTCTCTAACTCAACATTGCATAATTTTGATGAAATAGAGAGGTTGGACCCTAGAGTTGGTGATGATGTTCTGATTAAGAGGGCTGGAGATGTTATACCTAAGGTAGTAAAAGTATTTCCAGCGAAATCTAGACAACATAAGATCACGCCACCTGAGACTTGTCCTTGTAAGCTTGAGATGCCAATTCAACAATCTGTTTCTTTGGTTTGGGAGATTTATGATCAGAAGCAGCAAAAACGCATAAAGACATTTTTATCGAAATATGAAGCCAATGAATTTCTAGATAAAAATAAAGGAAGCAGCTTAGAAATTATTGAAAAATCAGAGCCGCTTTCAAGTTATAAGTGTACTGGGAATAGAAGTTGCCCAGAACGACTCAGAGGAAAGCTTATCCACTTTGTTTCAAGGCGAGCATTTGATATCGAAGGAATGGGTAATGAGATCGTTAAGTTATTTATTGAAAAAGGTTTATTGGAAAATTTTACTGATATTTTTAATCTTTCATCTCACTCTGAAACTATTATGGAGTTTGATGGTTTTGGTATGAAATCCTGCCATAAACTTATACAAGCTATAGAGGTCGCAAAAAATATTTCTTTTGAGAGGCTATTGTATGCTCTTGGAATTGATGAGGTAGGAGAAGCTACTTCTAAGGCTCTTGCAAGAGCATTCGAATATCCAGAAGCTTTAGCCAGTGCTTCATTTAAATCTCTTATTGAAATTGAGGACATTGGTCCAAAGGTGGCTTCCAATATCCTAGATTATTTCGCAGACGATTTTCAAAAGAATGAATTCCTTAATTTAGGAAGTATTTTGAATATCATTTTCCCTAAAACTGTAACCAATAATGCCTTGTCAGGACAAATCTTTGTAATTACAGGATCGTTTGAAAGTTATGGAAGGGATGAAATCAAAGCGCTCCTAGAGCAACGAGGTGCTAAGGTCTCATCCAGTATTTCTAAGAAAACTAATGCATTGTTGGTTGGGGCAAATCCTGGATCAAAACTTGCTAAGGCTGAGACTCTAGGAGTAACTGTTTATAATGAAAAAAATTTAGCTAAATTATTGAGCGATGGATAAAAGATTTTGGGTTTTCTTTGTCATTCTGCTATTTGCAGGATGCAAAACAGCTCCACCAAAATCACCTGAAAATATTTGCGATATTTTTACTGAGAAGAGGAGCTGGTACAAAGCAGCTATTAGATCTGAAAAAAGATGGAAACTTCCTCCTTATGTATTGATGGCATTTGTTTATCAAGAATCTAGTTTTCAACAAGATGCAAAACCAGAAAGACAAAAGCTTTTAGGGTTTATTCCATGGTTTAGACCCTCCACCGCCAAAGGTTATTCTCAGGCGCTTACCAAGACTTGGGATGACTATAAAGAGGAGACGGGCAATTCAGGGGCTAATCGCACTGATTTTAAAGATTCAGCAGATTTTATTGGTTGGTACGCAAGTAAGGGCTATTACCAAGGTTTTGAGAGAACTGATGCAAGGAATCTGTATCTTGCATATCATGAAGGTTATGGTGGATTCAAAAAGAAAACTTACAGAAAGAAGCAGTGGCTCATCCGAGTTGCTGACAGAGTCCAAGCTAGATCAGAAAAGTATCAGAAACAATATTGGGGATGTGCTAAAGATCTCCAAAAGAAAAGATTCTGGATTTTTTAGAATTTCTTAATTGTTAAGTCTAGAGCTTTCATCTCAGGTAAAAACTTTTCTCCGCCAATAGCTGAGATTGAATAGTGCTTATCTAATATATCTAAACCTGCATCAATTACGTCGTTTAGTTTTGCATCGATGATTTTCTTTCTGTATTGATTTCTTTCCCTGGCTGATGTTTTAGAGTATCGCTCAATGAAGTCGCTTTTTGCAGAGCCTAAGGGGGTCAGGGGCTTATCTATAGCAGACACAACATTGAGTACCGCTTCTTCCAAATGTCTCTTTTTAGCATTATTTTTCAACCAATCCTTTGCTGCAAGGAATGTTTCCAAAGTATTCGAACAATAGGGATCCCTATAGGAAAAGAACCTAAAGGTTTCAGTATTGGTATCGTGTTGAGCTCCTGCACCATAGGCTCCACCTTTTTCTCTAATTTCAGTGTGCAGAAAACCATTTCTCAACATAGCTGCAACTAGGGCTAAGTTAGAAGCATTTTTATGTTGAAGAGAAACTCCTTTGAATGCCAATGCGTTATAACAAATTTGTGAATTTATAATCCAACCGTTTTTATCTTGGGATTTTAATAATCCCTGTTGATTAAACTTTATCTGTTGAGCAATTTTTTCTTTATTTATCGATAAGAAAGATTCAATACTTGAACCTGCTCTAAAAATTCCTTGAGGAGTTTTTGAGATATTTTTTGATATTGCTTTTAAATGTCTTATAGCTTCATTCATGCCATGATCATCAGCAAGCAAGTCTTTAAAGTTTTTAAGTGCCGAAATTCCGTGCAAGTTTTCTTGTGCCCAAGCGAAAGGATTTAATCCTGCTGCAGCTGAGCTCATTGCCATAATGTGACCACTTTGATTAAGATGCTCTTCCTCTCTAAGCAAATAAAGCTGAAAAAGATTCGCAATTCTTTCTTTTTCAGAGAACTTGGCTTGTGCAATAGTTTCATTTATTAGCTTAATTGTTTTTGGAGTATTTTCAGGAAGCATCTTGGTGGATAAAGATAATGCCAAATTAAACTTTGAGGAGTTAGATTTATCTTTTAAAGTAGAAACTGATGCATCTAAGCCTGAGCATATTTCAGCTTGAAAAGCTTGAGCTCTTTCAGCGCTCTTTCTTCCATATCCTATGTTGGTAATTAAATAGGCAAGAGGATTTGCTAAATAGTAGTGTTCCTGAGAGAGTTTATTGAGACCAAAGTAATAATTTACATAGTTAAGATTATTAGAAGCAATCTTATAGATTTCTTTATCTTTAAGAACTTTCCTAGAAACTTTCTTATTTACCTTCTTAGGTATATCGCGCTTGGTAACTTTAGGTAATAGCTCAGGGTCAGAGAATTCAGATTGACGTTTATTGAGTTGTTCGGATAATTTTTTGATTTTTTTATTTTCTGCTGCACTGAGATTTTTTGATTTTGATTGAGCTAGCTTTGTTAGAGATTGCTCCAGCTTAAAGTTAAACCTTTCATCAGGTTCCAAGATAAAATCAATTCTGTGGGAGTTGTCGATAAGATGTTCTTTTACAAGGTTTTCAATATAACCAGGCTTCTTTAGGTTTTGTTTAAGTTGAGTAATATTATTTTCAAGATCAAGCATGTCTAGAGGATTTTCAAAATGAATTGCAGCATTTATACATGATAAGAAAATTTGTAACCCTATAGGCATTCCGCCACCATTTACCTCTCGTTTGCTAAGTTCTAATTGATGAATAGCATTGCGAATAGAAGTTTTGTTTATTCCCTGAGATGCAATCAGGCTAATTTCTGAATGCAAAGCTTTTAACGCTTTTTGAGTATGTTTTTTGCTTACCCCTTCAAAGCCTGCAGTAAATACTATTTCTTTGTTACTGGGCTCAAGACCCAAGAGAGGGGTTGGAGCTTTAGCAAACTTATAATTTTCTAAAAATTTTCGTAGGGGAGAGGATGAATTATCTATCAAGATATTTATCATCAAATATTTTTCTAAAAGATTATAGGAATCATGGCTGTGGCCAAGTAACCAGCTTGATGTTACGTGATGGGAATCTGATTCTCCGTTACCTGGTTGATACTTTGCTTTGTTTAGTTGTGGTTTAGAGAGCTTAACCACATCATCAACAATAAACTTTTTCGTTGACGGCTTATGTTTACTAAATACTTTGTTTTCAAGATAGTCATGAATTTTATCAACCTTCATGTCTCCAAAGGTGAAAAAAATCGCATTGCTAGGATGGTAATGAGTTCTATGAAATTCCTTAAGATCCGCATGGGTTAGATGAAGGATATCTTTTGGATCGCCTCCACTATTGTTTTCATATGTGGTGCCTTTAAAGAGATGCTTGCTAATTCCATGCCAAAGCTGATCAGTGGCTCCGCTCATGGCTCCCTTCATCTCATTAAAGACTACTCCCTTAAAGTTACCCTTACCATCTTCATCAATTTCAAGTCTATGACCTTCTTGTAAAAAATCTAATTTATTCAAATTAGGATAGAAAGCTGAATCAACATAAACATCAAGCAGGTTTTTAAAATCTTTTTCATTTTGAGTTGCAAAAGGATAAGCAGTCCAGTCGGTTGAAGTAAATGCATTCATGAACGAATTGATTGATCGTCGCAACATCATAAAAAAGGGATCGCGCACAGGATAATTTTTAGATCCGCACAAGGCAGTATGTTCTAAGATATGCGCTACTCCTGTTGAATCTGATGGTACGGTTCTAAATGCAACCATAAAAACTTTTTCATTATTCTTTGATTCAAAGTGAAGGTGCGCACTTCCAAACTTTTTATGCTGGTAATGCTTAGCATTAACTTCAAGGGAATCTATGTGACGCTTTTCTATTAATTCAAACATAATTTATACTTACCGTTATTGAAAATAATGAGGACTGTATAGTACTCTATCAACATATAAAAATGACCAATCAAATTAAAATAATCATAAGTTTTGCTTTGCTATTTACAGTAGCCTCCTGCAATACAACTCCATATCTTGATGTAAATGCTCGAGACAGTTTTGTCTTGATTGATGGTGCAAGCTTTACAGTTGTAACTAATAAGAGTGATTTGCCGGCAAATATTGACCCCATTTCAGTTGAATTAGCTGCTGAGGAGGCTAGTAGGTACTTTGCAGCAATGGGATTTGTTGAAAGCAAACAAAATAATCGATATACCTTGGAACTAACTGTATCAACCAAGGACAAATTAAGATTTGACGATTATAGGTATCGTTCTTATTACGGCTGGGGAAGACCGTATGATATTGATAGGGTAACATCTGTTCCTGAGTATTTTTTAAGAATCTCAGTAATTGATGAAGAGGGTTCTAAGACGCTCTGGACAGGTTTGACTAAATGGCGTGGAAGGTCTCTAAGTGGCAGCGTCAATTTAGATGATATTAAAGAATCAGTAGCCTATATTCTTGATCAGCTCTAAGCTCTAAACTTCCAAATTTTCTAGCACCTCATCATCTACAGGTATAAACCCACCTCTAATTTGATTGGCGACAACTTCTCCGCATAAAAAACTCGAAGAAAACCCTCTAGAGCCAAGTGCCCCAACAGCATATAAGCAGTGATTTTGGGAGATTTTTGCTGCAATAGGGAATTTATTACTTCTTGAAACTCTCTCTGAGGCTCGTACCAAGATTTCCTCATCAGGTATTTCATCTGATTTAAGGAACATTTTTTGAGCATTTAGAATTTTATATATTTGTTTACTAGAAATTTCTAAATCCCTATATTCATGCTCATATGTAGATCCCATCCAAATATAATCGTTTAATGGGGGCAAAATATATCCTTGATGATGAATAGGTTGCGAAATTTTACGAACATACTTTTTTGGTATCCCAATAATATGTCCTTTGGAAACTTGAAGCCCTTCGATCCATTGCTGCAGGCCGCTCCCTATTGCTAATATCACTGCATCATATTCATAGCTTTTGCCATTAGCAAAGGAGAGGGTAGCAAGATTTGAATTATGCTTTATTGAAATAAGATCATGATTGAAATGAATTTTAGAAGGAGAATTTTTAAAAATTCTTTCAGTTAATTTTCTAGGTTCTAAATAAGCTCCTTTGAGAAAGTCTGTTTGCGCTAGCACACCTCCCTGGATAGAAGCACTATTTTGTGCAACTTCTTTAAAAAGAGGAAATGAATCATTGGCACCTACTCTCTCAATCCATTTAGCAGTTCTTTCATTCATTCCAAAAAACCTAGCTTTAGATGGATAAAATGATTCACTGAACTGAAGCATTTGTTGGTAGGCAAAGAAATAGCTTTGAACGAGAAATCTATTAATAGCTGAATTATTAAATTGGAACTTTGGATACATCGCGGCAGCATGATTTCCTGATGCACCAGAATGCAAATGAGAATTTTTTTCAAATACATCGCAACTTATTCTTAACTTAGTAAAAGCATGAACCACCCCCGCAGCAGCAATACCACTCCCTATAACAGCAATTTTTCTTGGCAAAGGAGTGTTTGAAATATCATCTTTTGAGTTGAGCGAGCCCACAAGTTTGTGTCTTTTTTTAAATCCACTAACTTTTTGGTAGCCAATCTGATTCTCATTTAAAGATTTCTTTAATAGACCTGAGGATGTATATGTTCCAAAGGTTGCATTATTTTTTGAACATTTATTTATGTTTTCAATTACCTTAGATGTCCACATTTCTGGGTTTTGCTTGGGATCAAAGCCATCTAAAAACCAGGCATCAAATTTTCCAAAATTATGTTGTATCAACTTAAATGCGTCTTGGATATCAGCATTTATGATGGTGAGAGCAGCATTAAATTCTGCTAAATGAATTTTTATAATGCCATTGTGTATTGGGTGATAGTGTTTTAAAAATATCTGACTGATTTCTTCAAGCTCTGGAAAAAGTGAGGCTGCTTTCCTAATTTGTTTCACAGTAGGTAAAAACTTTTCTACTGATACAAAATCTAAGTAATTTAATGATTTTTTATTATGTTCTTTGAAAACTTTTAGGGTATAGAGAAAACTTATTCCCAAACCAAAACCTAATTCACCAACTAGAGTAAATTTTTGGGATTTAAACTTTTCTCTTAAACTATTTGGCTCTATAAAAACATTCTCTATTTCTTCAAGAGCTGAATCTTGAAAATAACGATCATTAAATACCTTTGAGAAAGGTTTTTTATTTTTCCATTTTATTTCTTGATGACTTACTAGAAAGGGATTTTCAAACACTTTAAGATACGGTATGCAAATTTATTCTAAATATATTTCTTTTATTTTAATTCTTTTTTTTGTGAGCTGCTCTTCCGAAGAGGAGTCTATAAAACCTATTCCAGATATATCAAAAGTTCAAAAGTTATTTCAGCATACTGCGGAGTTTGATCAAAAAATTATCAGTTATTCAGGAGGTATTCATTTAGCAATTGGCTTTGGGATAGCAAATGCTTATATGATCGAAGGAGAGGGAGGCAATATTATCATTGATACTACAGATAGCACCTTCCAAGCAGAAAAAGTATTAGCCGAATTTCAAAAGATTAGCAATCAACCTATTGCGGCAATTATTTATACCCATAATCATGGCGATCATGTTTTTGGGGCTAAAACCTTTTTTAATTCTCAGCAAGAACCTCCCATTGTCATAGCTCATGACACTATGCACAAAAATGTTGAGAAGATTGTTGGCCTTATCAATCCAATCATAAGCGACAGAAGCTCAAAAATGTTTGGTACCCAGTTGGGAGAAGATTTAGTCAATGTTGGGATCGGTCCCTATTTGAGTGTTGGTATGTCTGCACCAGGTTACATCAAGCCTTCGTTAACTTTTAGTAAAGATCTAAAGGTTGAAATTGCTGGTATATCACTAGAGCTATTCCATGCTCCGGGAGAGACAGATGATCAATTAGCTGTATGGATTCCATCCAAATCTGCAATCTTTGTTGGAGATAATTTATACAAAACTTTTCCTAACCTTTACACAATCAGAGGAACCTCGCATAGGGATGTAAAGAAATGGAGTCAGTCAGTTAGAAAAATTCAGAGCTACCAAGCTAATTATCTGTTTCCTAGCCATACTCTACCCATCATCGGTAAAGATAAGGTTCTAGAAATTACACGTCTTTATGCCGACGGCATTCAATACGTCCATGATCAAACCGTGCGCCTTATAAACCAAGGATTATCTCCTCAGGAAATAGAGGACAATCTTGAATTTCCTGAAATTTTTATTAATTCTCCATATTTTTATGAATTTTATGGGACCGTTAGATGGTCTATTCGTAGTATTTTTAACGGTTATTTAGGTTGGTTTGATGGCAATATAGCAACCCTTGATCCATTAAGCTCAATTCAAAGAGCAAATAAAATATCCGGCCTGGTTGGAGGTCCTCAAAATCTTTTAGCTGCAATGCAACAAGCTGTTCAACAAGAAGATTACCAATGGGCACTTGAACTGAGCGATCTTTTATTAACCTTGGAATTTAATACAAAACAAGTCAAGGCACTTCGTGCAGAAGCGGCATCTAATCTTGCTCAAATTGAATCCAACCCCAATAAAAGGAATTATTTACTTTCTGCAGCAATGGATTTAAAGGGTGAATTCACCGATGCCAGCAAGCTAGTTCAAAGAAGTCCTGATATCTTAGAGGAACTAGATCTAGAGATGTTTATTTCTGTATTGCAGGTTAATTTAAACCCTCAAAAACTATCCCCCTCAGAAAAGATATCTCTTTGTATCGAGTTTACTAATGGTGAATCACTCAACTTGCTTGTTGAGAATTTTGTGCTTAAAGAAGGGGATAACAATTACTGCTCAAGCAAGATTAAACTCTCTGAAGCAAACTTTAAAAAATTACTCTCTGGTGCGATTAATCCGATCATATTTTTTGCAAGCGATGAGGTAGAGACTGACAGGGCATCAGAGGCGCTTCAGTTTTTATCGCTGTTTAGGAATTAATTCGCGCTTCCTTGCGGGATGTCTTTGAAAGGTAGCCCCTTATCAGCTCTTGGATCTTGAGGCAGTCCCAATACTCTCTCTGCAATGATGTTCCTAAGGATTTCATCTGTTCCGCCAGCTATTCTTAAGCCTGGAGCTCCTAGCCAAGCCATCTGAAATGCATGCAGGTCTCCGCCAGAATCTTGGCGTAACATTCCTGCCATATCTGCAGAATCAATCCCAAAGTTACCGATAGATTGAAGTTTATTTGCACTAACAATTTTTGTGATAGATGCTTCAGGTCCAGGAGTACCTCCTCTAGATAGCGCTGAAATCGTTCTAAACTTGGTATATTTCAAACCGTTGGCTTCAATAAACCAATCCGCTAGCTTTTCCCTAACTCCTCCATGTTTGATCAACGGCTCTCCATTGAAGTCTTGTTCTTTGGCCCATGTCAGAGCATCTTCTATGTCTGAGCCTCTAGCATCTCCCACCGCAAGTCTTTCATTCATCAAGGTTGTAATGGCTACTTTCCAGCCATCACCAATTTCTCCTAATCTTTGTGAATCAGGGATTCTTACGTCATTGAAATATACCTCATTAAAACCTGAGCCACTGCCGGCAGATCCAGTAATCTGCTTAATGGGTTTAACCTCAATTCCAGGCGATTTCATATCGACAAAGAAAAAGGTAAGACCTTTGTGTTTTTCTAATTCAGGATCGTGTCTTACAACTAAAATTCCAAAGTCAGAATAATGGGCGCCAGAAGTCCAAACTTTTTGTCCGTTTATAATCCATTCATCTCCATCTTGAACTGCCTTTGAACGCAGGCCTGCTACATCCGAACCTGCTGAGGGTTCAGAAAATAATTGGCACCAGATTTCTTTGCCCTCGGCCATGGGTGGTAAATATCTCTTTTTCTGTTCAGCAGTGGCATATTCCATCATGACTGGCCCACACATGCCCAATCCAATCTCGAATACGCCGCCTGGCACATCAAACTTGGATTCCTCTTGAGACCATATGATTCTTTCAATAGGCGAGGCACCAATACCTCCGTATTCTTCAGGCCAATGGAGCATGGCCCAACCAGCATCGTATTTCTTTTTTTGCCATGCCTTTGCTTTTTGAAGGTATTCATCAAGATTACCTTCGACAGTTCTTCCTTGACCTACTTTCAATTCAGCGTTAGCTTCAAGCCATGAGCGACACTTTTCTCTGAATTGAGCTTGTTCTGGGGTATCTTTAAAATCCATAATTTATCCTATTGGTTTGATCCTATTGAGTTTGATTTATCTAAGTTAGTAACTAATTTTTCCTTCCATGCTGCTTCTGAGCCAAGATTTAATGATAAAACCTTTGAGCGCTTATAAAAGAGATGACAATCGTATTCCCATGTAAAGCCATTCCCCCCATGGGTTTGAATATTTTCTTTAGAGCATAGTTGGAAAGCTTTGGTTGCCGCTACTCTTGCTGTGGCTGCTGCCAGCCCAAGTTCTGATGATCCTGATGAAAGTGCCCAAGCACCATAATAGCAATTGGATTTGGCTAATGTTAAAGAGATATACATATCTGCTAGCTTATGCTTAATAGCTTGATAGGAACCTATAGCTCTTCCAAAAGCATACCTTTCCATAGCGTAAGCTTTTGCCATATCAAGAGATGCTTGTGCGCCGCCCACTTGTTCAAATGCAACCAACACAGCAGCTTGATCTAATAAATGCTCCCATCTGCTCCATCCATCTTCACTGATAAGCTCTGATTCGACATCATTAAAATCAATTTGATAAAAGCTTTTGGATGGATCTATGTTCGCTTGCAAAGTCACGCTTACACCGCTTGCATCCAAAGCAACAGAACGAAGTTCTACATTATTGCCATTTTTGGATAGCACCATGACGTGGGTTGCCGCCTCAACATCAGGAACGGCAATTTTAGTTCCACTGACAGCATTATTAGTAACGACAGTTTGAATATTTTCGGAAGATACAGGCGCAAGACTTTCAGCTGCTGCGAAAGTACCCACAGCAGATCCATCGGCAAGGCTGGGAAGCAGTGAATTTTTAAGAGCCTCGTTGCCGCTTTCAATTAGGGCCTCTGTATACATATACACTGAGGAGGAAAAAGGGATAGGGGCCAAGCTTTTACCGATTTCTTCAGCAATGACACACAACTCAAGATGAGATAAGCCTAATCCGCCATACTCCTCTGGGATGCGAATAGCAGTCCAGCCCAATTCAATGACTTTACTCCAAAGCTCGTTATCATAGGGTTCATCAGATTCCATGATAGCTCTGGTGCGTTTTAAGGTATCCTCTTTGGTAAAGAATTTATTTGCTTCTTCTTGTAAAAATTTTTGGTCGTCAGAAAAATCTAAGTTCATAGCTATTAATAATGGTTATAATTGAGAATCTTATTTAAGCATAATTTTACCAAATAATGAGTAGAAAAATCTCTGCAGCCAGAAACTTTAAAGAGCAATTTGCTATGCACAAAGACAATATTTTTATTGGAATTTTTGCAAGCTTTGTCTTGGGAGCATTGCTTATTTTGACGATATGGATGAATGAGATATCAAAATCATCGGGATCTACTAGCAATATTCAAGAGGAGAGAATCGCTCTTCTAGAGGAGCAAATTATTTTAGTTGACGCCACTTATGCAGACTTCATTACGCAAACTTCTGCTGATTTACAGCTATTTGATGAAGAAATTAGAAAACTCTGGGATTTGAGCAACAAACGTAACAGAAAAGATATTGATGCTTTGCGAGGTAGCGTCGATAAATTAATTGCAAACAATAATAAGTTTTCTGAAGAATTTAATATTGTTTCCAAAAACTTCACCAGCATCCGATCAGACCTCATTTCTATTCAAGAGGAAATGAATGAGTTAGTTTTAGTATCCTCAGGAGTTAACAGCCTTAATTCAAAACTTAATGAGCTTGCAACAAGACTCTCGTTTGCTGAAGAAAATTTAAGAAGCTTTGAAAACTATAGAAAGTCTCTGAATCAGACCTTAATTGAAATACAGGCTTCAATAAATTCTGCAGATAAGAGCGCAGAAGGTGAAGTTCAGGAAAGTGTTTTGGATAACCTATAAAGCTGTCATGCTTTGGATCGTAGAGTTATAGCCAGCAATAGTTTCTTCAATAATTTCTTTTACAGTCTTAACTTTATCGATCAAGCCACAAGATTGACCCGTTAATGCAGGAGCTGCATTCATATTACCTCCAAAGTAAAGCTCCTTAATATCGATCAGTGCAGTCATATCCATAGATCCTGATTCATGAATTGGTTGCGTAAACTCCGTCTTCAAAGCTCGAATACATGGCTTTGATTTTTTATTCAATATCCAAGTGCTTTCTTCATTAGCCGAAACAATAGCTTGTTTAAAATTATCATGAACTGGGCTCTCTACTGAGCTTACAAATCTGGTCCCCATTTGAATACCATCAGCTCCAGATGCCATTGCTGCTGCCATACCTATGCCGTCTACAATTCCGCCTGCAGCAATAATTGGTTTATCAGTTAGTTTTCTGATAGCTTGAATAAGAACATGCAGGCCAACTTCCTCTGGACTTTTAAATCCGCCGCCTTCAGTTCCCTCAACTACTAAGCCATCGACTCCTGCATCAATTGCCTTTTGTGCACCAGCTACACTTGGCACAGCATGAAAGACGGTAATGCCAGCATCTTTTAATTTATGGATATACTTAGCTGGATCTCCTGCAGATGTGGTAACAAATTTAATACCTGATTTAGCTACCATTTCAAGCATGGTATCGTCTTTTAAAAAAAGGATGGGTAAATTGACGCCAAAAGGTTTGTTGGTAAGGGAGGGCATTTTTTCAATTTCTTCCTTGCAGTTATCAATTTCACCAGAGGAGGTTTCTATTATTCCCATGCCACCAGCATTGCTTACTGCAGATGCAAGCTGGCTTCTTGCGATCCAGCCCATGGGTGACTGAATAATGGGGTATTTACAACCAAGCATTTCTACAACTTTATTTGACATATGGTTTCTCCAACTTTTGACACTATGACTGCCAATTTCTGCAATGAATGATATCATGATAAATAGATGAACATTAAAAATGACAATGCAACTATCACTAAAATTGATGGAAGAAGGCAAAGGAGCTCACAAAGTTCTGATTTGATTGCGCAAGCATGCATTGAAATTATCAATGAAGGCAACTTAAATCCTACCGCCAAAGAGGTAGCAAAAAGAGCAGGAGTTGGAACTAGAACTGTATTTAGGCAATACGAGGATATGGAAGACCTTCATCTTCGTATTCACAACATAATGAAAGAAAGTTTTAGACACACTATCCAAGAATTTGAATTTAAAAAAATATCATTAAGCGATCGTGCAGATGAGCTTCTCTGTAAACTACTCAGCCGCTATGAGGCGAGTGATAATCTAATAAGAATTACATTTATCAGGATGAATGAATCTGAGAGGGTGAGAGCTAATTTTGATGAATTCTTAGAGCATATAAGTGAATTTGTGCTTACTAGCATCCCAGAAATAAAAACTCTAGAAAGCATAGACAAGCATAACTGTATTTTTGCATTCTCTCCTGCTAAATGGTTTTCATTGCGTCATTGCCATCATTTAAATGAACAAACCATAAAGAAAATGCTTCTTTCCACAATAAATTCGGAATTATCAAAAATTTCGTAAAAGTTTATATTTTCCATAAAAAAAGGTATATTTTGTAAAGAAAATTAATGGGGGGATCCATGAATAGACTATTTTTATCAATTGTCTTTGTTTTTGCTGGTTTAGCACTACCTAATCTTCAAGCTCAAGAATCAAACTTGGTGCTGGAAGAGGTTGTTGTTACAGCCAATAAAAAAGAAGAAAACGTTCAAGATATTGCTCAGACTGTAAATGCAGTTTCTGGTGCAACTCTTGATGATTATCAAATCAGAGATTTGTCAGAGCTCTCTCAGATTGTTTCGGGTGTTGAATTTACCCAAATTGATCCTAGAAGGGCTACCGTTATCATGCGCGGTCAAAAATTAGACCCGGATGGTGGTAACGATCAGCCAATCCAAGCATATCTTGATGAAGTTCCAGTAAGACCACAGGTTGCTTTCTATCAAATGTATGACATGGAAAGAGTTGAGATCTTAAAGGGAGCTCAGGGAACGCTTCAGGGTGTTGTTAGTGTTGGTGGTGCTATCCAAATGTATACCCGATCTGCAACTGTTGGTGATGATGCAAGAAATGGCTATGTCAAAACTACTTTTGCTGATAACAATATGTCTATTTTAGAGTTTGCCTCAGACGTACCTATCTCAGATACCATGGCAATGAGAATTGCTGGAGTCACAAACTCTAACGATGGAAAAGGTGTTCAAAATATTAGAACCCAAGTGGATGAAGATCACAGATATGACTCTTACAGATTGTCTCTATCATGGGAGCCTTCAGATGCTATGTCTGTCAAATTAAAGTACCAAAGAATGGACTCCAACAGCGTATCTCCTAGAGTATTGGCTGGTTCACCTGGTCCAGTAGAATTCGATGCATTCAAGTATGTTGCAGGAATGTCCAATCCATTCTTCCCAGCTACCATGGTTGATGGCCCTGCTGGTGCTGCTCAAGCATACAAGAATATGGTTGCAATGCTAAGTGGCGGATTGCCTCAGTCACTGCTATTTTTCAGAGTGCCAAGATACGATGATTTAACTTTCCCATTACGACCAGAGGATGGTATCTCTATTCAATTCCAAGATCCTAGACAAAATAATTCTGGAGATATCTTGAACTTGATGGTTGATTACGACATGGGCTCTCATCTTCTATCAGTTAGATACTCTGACTACGAAAATGATATCCAAGGTCTTATTGATAGAGACTATGCCGGAGGCTTTGCTTTTGGTTATCCTCAAGAAGTAAGAACTAATGCAGGTATTGAAACTTTTGAGGCAAGAATCTCTAATCAAGACAACGATAAGCTAGAGTATACCCTTGGATTCTTTAGTAGAGATTCTCAAACGCTTACGCACGCTGACCTAGACATTTCATTTTATGCCACAGAATCAGCTCCTGGAATTCTTACATCTGCTGTTCCTTTCATATATGACACACCTTTTAATGCTTGTAATGATTTGAGAGCTAATCCAAGTGCACTTGCGACAGCGTATGTTGCTTTAACTTGTGTAACTATTCCTCTTGATAATAAGACTGATGCATTTTTTGCAAACTTTAAGTACAACATCAGTGACAAAACTTTTGTTTCTTTTGGTGTTCGTGATCAAGAAATAGAATCATATAAAGCGCAAGAACTTTATTTACCTTTAACTGGAGTTATTGGTGCAGCTAGTGGAGGCGGATTGAAAATTCAACAAATTCCAGTCAATCTCCAAACTGGAAGCGCAGATTCAACCACTGGTAATTTTAGACTTGGACATTACATTGAAGAGGATGTATTGCTTTATTATGCTTATGAGACTGGTTATAGAAGCCCAGGTGCAACAATTACTCCAACTGCAGTTGCTCCATCACTTCTTTTGTTTGATGAAGAAGACACTACGATGACTGAGATTGGTATGAAGGGTACTTTCTTAGACGGAAGGCTAAGATTAAATCTTGCTTACTATGATTACTCATTTGATAACTATCAAAGAAAGTGGGACAACATTACAGCTAGAAGTTACACAGCTGCTGGTCCGGGCCCATTAGCTCAGATCCAAGGCGGTCTGTTTAACAATAATGATGCTTCACTGTCTGGTTTTGATATTGAGTATCAATACATTGTGAATGAGGATCTTGTTATCGGAGGTAGTTATACATCCCACGAGTCTGAATTTGATACTGGATCAATCGGGTATATTAATGATCCTTCTTATACTGGACTCATGGCAGCTTCAAAGGATGTTACTGGAGAGCCACTTAATGATGCAGCTGAAACAACTATGACTTTTTATCTTGATCATACTGTACCAGCTTATTGGGGTGGTGAAAGATATACTAGATATAACATTAGTTGGAGAGATGCTAGAAGATCTTCATCAAATCCTGATCTAACTATCGGTGAAATGACTTTAGCTAATATTTATTTTGGCTGGAGATCAACCGATGGCGCTTGGGATGCAAGCATGTTTGTTAAGAATATGCTTAATGAAGTTGATTTATCATACATTCAAGCATACTACTCAGATTACAGCATTTTTGGTGGAGACTCTATTGGCTCCAAATTCTATGAAGGTGCTGCAAACATGGGTAAACAAGTTGGATTCCAACTAACATACAGATTCTAAGAATCTATATATCTAAAAACGGCAGCTCGGCTGCCGTTTTTTTACCCCTTTTAACTATTGACACTTATAGTGTCAATAGTTCAAGATAGAATCATGCATCAACAGCAACCCATAGTTATATTAGGGGTCCCAGCTTCACCCTATACAAGAAAGATGCTTGCATATCTTCGTTATAGAGCCATTCCATACAACTATATTTCAGGAGATACCAAAAGCTACCTAATTAAGAACGAACTGGAGATTCCAAAGCCTCCTTTGCTACCAGTTGTGATTATGCAAGATGAATCTGGTGAGCGAAGGGTGGTGTGTGATTCTTCGCCAATCATTAGAAGCTTGGAGCAATCATTCCAAACAAGAGAAACAATACCTCAGAATAAAGTCCTAGCGCTGTTAAATTCATTGCTGGAAGATTATGGCGATGAGTGGATTACAAAATATATGTTCCATTACAGATGGCACCATGCACCTGATATAAAAAATGCTGCAAGTCTGCTACCTTTTTATTCCAACATGCTTGGGAGCGATAAAGAGATAAAAGCTACAGGAGAATTTTTTTCTAAGATTCAGATAGAGAGACTTTGGGTAGTTGGATCATCAGAAAATACGGCAAACATAATTAAAGAAAGTTTTGAAAGATTTATAACAATTCTTGCAAACATGCTGGTCAAGCATCGGTTTCTGCTTGGGAGCAGGCCATCGTCTGCAGATTTTGCTTTCTTTGGTCAATTAACTCAATTAACTCAGTTTGATCCCACCTCGAGATCTTTTGTAGAAGAAAAACATCCTAGAGTAAGAGCTTGGGTAGATTTAATGGAGGATTTAAGTGGCTATGAAATAGAGCAACAGGAGTGGCTATCTATAGATGATAGCAAAGTCCATTTACAAGATTTTCTATCAGAAATTGGTAAGACCTATGTTCCGACTATGCTCGCTAATGAAGAAGCTATTTTAGATAAAAAAGATTCTTGGGAAACTAAAGTGCTTGGTAAGACTTGGATGCAGAAATCTTTTCCATACCAAAAGAAATGCCTACAGTGGCTAAGAGATGAGTTCAATACATTAAACAAAGCTGAGCAAGATGATTTTCTCAATATCCTAGCTGGAACCAATTGCGAACAAATCTTCACATAGAGAAAGTTATGAAAGTTTTAAGAACCCCAGATAAGTATTTTGAAAATATCAAAGATTATCCTTTTGATCCGATCTATACCAATATTCAGACTAAGGATGGGACAACTGTAAGAGTGCATCATATTGATGAGGGCCCTAGGGATGGCCCAATTCTATTGGCAATGCATGGACAGCCTGTTTGGAGTTATTTATATGCCCGTATGATTCCGTTTTTAAATGAAGCTGGAATAAGAGTCATTGCTCCCGATCTTGTGGGCTATGGGAAGTCTGATAAGCCAGCTGCTCGAGAAGATTACTCCTATCAAAATCAAGTAGATTGGATGTCAGCTTGGCTTGAAGCCAATGATTTCAATGAACTTACTTTTTTTGGCCAAGATTGGGGAGGCCTTATTGGTCTTAGGATGGTTGCCATTGCTCCTCATAGATTTAAGAAAGTTGCGATGGGCAATACCGGATTACCCTACAACCCAGATGTGCCTCAAGATATCATTGATCAAGTTAAAGAATTTAGAGCAAGTTCAATTAAGTTAACACCTAACAGTATGTCTAAAGAGGTGAGGAAGATGGATGCTGTTAGTGAAGAATCAGGGCATCCGGCTTTGAAATTTATGTATTGGCAAAAATTTTGCTGGGATACAGAAAATTTACCTGTAGGTATGCTTAACTCAATGATGATGGAAAAGAGATCAAAGTTTGCAGCTATGGGCCAGTATTTATTTTTTAAACTTGGTTTAGAAAGCATCTCTCCATTTAGGTCAAATCTTGCAAAAGCTTACGAAGCTCCCTTTCCAAATGCTTCCTATAAAATGGGCCCTAGAGCAATGCCAAGTCATGTCCCTATAATTCCAGATCAATCTTTGGAAGCTCAAAAAAAGGCTAGGGACTTTTTTGCTACTTCCCCTTTACCTTTTTTATCAGTGTTTGCAGGAGATGATCCTGTAACTAATGGCATTGAAAAAGATGTTTTGAAAATGGCTCCCGATGCCAAGAGTGCTCCACATATAGGAGGAGGCCATTTCTATCAGTGGACTAGACCAAAACAATTATCTAAGATCTTAGAAGATTTTATTAAGGAAGATACATGATTGATTTTTATACTGCAGCAACACCAAACGGACACAAGGTTTCTTGTACCTTAGAGGCTCTAGGAATGGACTATGAAGTTCATGTTGTCAATCTGATGGAGGGAGAACAAAAGAAACCAGAATTCTTAAAAATCAGCCCCAATGGAAGGATTCCAGCCATTGTAGACAGAGATGCAAGCAACCTCTCGATTTTTGAATCAGGCGCCATCATGATTTATTTAGCCGAAAAAGCAGGCAAATTAATTTCTCAAGACCCGCTAAAGAAGGCAAAGGTCTTAGAATGGCTCATGTTTCAAATGGGTGGAGTGGGGCCTATGATGGGGCAAGCAAATGTATTTTTTAGATATTTTCCAGAAAAAATACAACCAGCAATTGATCGCTATCAAAACGAGGGAAGAAGACTGTTTGAGGTTTTAGATACCCACCTTAAAGATCATGAATGGTTGGCTGGAGAATTCTCTATTGCAGATATTGCTAACTGGTGCTGGGTAAGAACCCATAAGTGGTCAGGAATCAATGTAGAAGGTCTGGATAATTTAGATCGCTGGATTAAGGCTATGTATGAGCAGCCAGGCATGGTGAAAGGTATTGAAGTGCCAGTTAAAATCGAAAGCATGTTGGATGATGAAGAAAAGGCAAAAGAGTTTGCTAAAAATGCTGAAAAGATGGTGAAAAAATAATTAGTTTTTAAAAAGATATAGGGGGGAGACATGTTAAAAGTTCATTTTGTTGCAAATACCAGGGCAGGGAGAGTGGTTTGGCTGTTAGAAGAACTGGGTCTTGAGTATGAAGTAAATATCATGCCGTTTACTAAAGAAGGTCTTAAATCTCCGGAGCATAGAGCAAGACATGCTCTCGGAAGGGTTCCAGTCTTAGAGGATGGAGATATTAGTATTTTTGAATCAGGAGCCATCTTAGATTACATTTTAGAAAGGCATAAAAATGGGGGTTTAAAGCCCTCTGCTGATGATGTAAATTTTCCCTACTACCTTCAGTGGTACCACTACTGCGAAGGCATGGTCATGCCCCCAATGAATCAGATTGTTGTTCAGACTCTTTTATTGCCACCTGATCGAAGAGATGAAACTGTCTTAAATCAATCCAAAAACTTACTCACCAAATCATTAGCCCCCGTTAATGAAAACTTAAGTGGAAAAGACTATCTAATTGGAGATTTTTCAGCTGCTGATATTATGCTTGGGCATTCTTGTTTTATGGCCAATAGATTTGGCTGTGTTAGCGATGAGATGGAACATATAAAACAATATGTGGAGAGAATAGCTGAGCGTGCTGCATTTCAAAAAGCTATCTCCTTAGGAGCTTAAATATGGAAGTAAAAAATCACAGAAGACCAAGTAAAGAGCAGATGGCGGGTTTCCTTGAAGGTGATAATGAGACCCCCATTGCAATGGTGAACCTCCTTAAGTTTAAACAAAATGCTGAATATGAAGATGGCAGAGATTCGGATCTCTCAGGTAGAGATGCCTATGCAATTTATGCGTTTGAAGTTGCAGAGCATTTAAAGAAAGTTGGCGGAAGCTTTGTTTTCAGTGGTTCGGTAAGTCGTTTAATGCTTGGTGAAGTTGAAGACCTTTGGGATGCGGTAGCCATTGCAAGATATCCTAGCAGAAAAGCCATGCTTGAAATGATGATGGATCAAGCCTATCAAGAAAGTGAAAAACACAGAGCTGCAGGGCTTGCAGGTCAGCTAAACATTGAAACAAAGGAAGGAGAGCTATGAAAAAATATCTTGTAATCGCTGTCCTCTTGATAGTTCCATTTATATTTTTTTTACACAATTCAATCTCAAATCCCAGTGAATTCGCAACCTATAAAAATGCACAGAGACCAAATCCTATCCAACTTGCAGGATTTGCACTTGGTGATGATGACCCTATCTTGATGGTAAACCTTCTTAAATTTAAAGATAAAGCAGAATACGAAGATGGAAGAGTTACAAGCCTGACTGGAAGAGAAGCTTATGAAATTTATGTAACAGAAACAAGGGAGCATCTAGCGAATGTTGGTGCTGAACTGATATTGGGCGGTGAAGTAAGTAGATTATTTGTAGGAGAGGTTGAAGAACTTTGGGATGCTTTCGGCGTTGCTAGGTACCCTAGTCGAAAAGCCATGATTGCCATGGCAAGGAACCCTGCTTATATAGAAAGTGAAAAGCACAGAGCAGCTGGCTTGGCAGGACAACTTCTTATAGAAGTATCGGAGCAAGGATTTGGATTTTAGTAAACTCTTTCCTGAAAACGCTAACAATAATTATGATGGGCACAAGATAGCACTGTGGGGATTTATTCTTTTTACCTGTGTAATGACTTGGCGATCCATTGTGCATATGTTTTTTGAACAATATGGATTTCATGAAATTGCAAATTTTGGGTTGATTTCAGGAGATCCAGATCCTATGCCATTGATTTATAGATTTTTCTCTTTATGGGGTTTTGCCCAATTAATATTTTGTACGGTTTGTTGGGTTGTCATTTTTCGCTATAGAGCATTAATCCCTTTGATGTATTTATTGTGGTTATTTGAGTGGGGCTTTAGAACTTTAGGATATCCTTTGCTTAGAGAGGAGATTGCTGTGCAAGGCCTCTATACCAACGGTATGACGCCCGGAACTGTTGGAGCGCCATTCATAACAATACTGTTGCTGATTCTTTTCAGCCTTTCTTTATTAAAAAGAAATTAAAGAACTATGAGTCAATTTCAAACTTTTAAATCTGATCTAGCTAAATCTAGAATTACAACGCAAGCTAAAGCAAACATTCATAACAATGAAATATTAGTAAGGATTGAGAAGTATGCTTTCACTGCCAACAATATTACTTATGGGGTGGCGGGAGATACCATTGGGTACTGGAAGTTTTTTCCTGCTGCAGACGATGAGCGCAATACATGGGGTTGTATACCCATGTGGGGATTTGGAGAGGTCATAGAATCAAACTGCAATGATATTACTAATGGAGAAAGATTATTTGGATATTTTCCAGCAGCAGATTATTTAACCCTTAGTCCGATTAAAGTTTCCAATCACAACTTTACTGATGGCAAGGAGCATCGCAGGGAACTGCCAGCCGTTTACAACAACTATGTAAGGCTCGCTGGGGAGCAAGATTATGATGCATCTATGGACGCAATTAGAGCGCTTTTATTTCCTCTTCATATCACAGCATTTTGTTTATGCGATTCATTAGCAGATGAGTCTTATCTTGAGGCTTCTCAGGTAATTGTTGTGAGTGCTTCAAGTAAAACTGCAATAGGTTTAGCACAGGGTTTAGCTGAATCACAAGATGCCCCCAAAATTGTTGGTTTGACCTCTCGTAAAAATTTGGAATTTGTTAAGAACCTTGGCTGCTATGATGAAGTAGTAACTTACGATGAGCTACAAAAAGTAGATTGTTCACAAGGCTCTGTGATGGTTGATATGGCAGGTAGCAGAGAAATTTTAGGTACATTGCACAGAGAGCTTGGAGATAATATGCTCAAGTGTCTGACTGTAGGCATGACTCACTGGGATAATACGACTACTGCAGAGGATGCCTTAGGACAGGCAATGCTTAGGGAAAGAACAGAATTTTTCTTTGCTCCAGCGCACATTCAAAAACGCATTGGTGAATGGGGACACGATGCTTATGCAAAAAAAACAAATGCTTTCATGGCCAAAAGGGCCATCCAAAGCAAAGATTGGATGCAGATCATAGAAATTAACGGTCTAGATCAATTTATTCCAATTTATGAAGCAATGGTTGGAGGAAATATTAATCCTAACGAGGGAATTATTGTTAATCTAAACAATGCTTAGAAAAATAATATCTTTGCTAGTAGTGCTTATACTTTCAGGATCTTTGCTCTGGCATTACAAGGTCAATATCCTGCTTTGGGCTTTACCTAAAATAATAAATATTGCTAATCCTATTCAAGAAAATATCCCAACCACTTGGTCGCATGGGCCTAAAGAAGTCTTGGATGCAAGTGAAACGCGTCCAAATATTATCCTAATCCTTGCTGATGACATGGGATACAACGATATATCTTTACACAATGGTGGCGCCGGAGATGGATCGTTGCAAACCCCACATATTGATTCATTAGCTGAAAATGGTGTTTGGTTTTCTAAAGGTTATGCTGCCAATGCAACCTGTGCTCCCTCCAGAGCTTCCATTATGACCGGTAGGTACCCAACGAGATTCGGATTTGAATTTACTCCTATTCCGGATTATGGACGCTTGATACTAAGTTGGCTGGCTGCAGAAGATGACCATGTTTTGAAACGAAGAATCGATCAGGAATTAGCTACCAATCTTCCAGATTTTATGGATCAGGGTATGCCCTCAGAGCAGATTACGGTTGCAGAAATTTTAAAACAAGCTGGTTATTACACTGCCCATATTGGTAAATGGCACCTGGGACACTCTAACGGTATGTCACCCAATGACCAAGGATTTGACGATTCATTATCTCTAGGCGGCTCGTATTATTTACCTGAAGATGATCCTAGGGTAGTTAATGCTAAATTTGAGACAGATATTGATAAGATGATTTGGTCCTCTGGACAGTATTCAGCTCAATTCAATGGTGGGGAATATTTTGCACCCGATAAATATGTTACCGATTACTACACCGATGAAGCGCTAAAGGTTATAGAAAACAATAAGAACAGACCCTTCTTTTTGTATCTTAGTCATTGGGCTATTCACAATCCATTGCAAGCATTAAGAAGCGATGTGCAAGAAATGCAACATATGTCAGGACATAATCTTCAAGTTTACTCAGGAATGATAAAAGCTCTGGATAGAAGTGTTGGCAAAATTGTTCAGAAATTAAAAGATCTTGAAATCTATGGCAAAACTTTAATTATCTTCACTAGTGATAATGGGGGAGCGAATTACATTGAACTAGAGGATATCAATCAACCTTTTAGAGGTTGGAAGATTACTTTTTTTGAGGGAGGTATTAGAGTGCCTTTTATTTTGAGCTGGCCTGATGAAATAAAAGCAGGCATTAAGTATGAACATCCGATTCATCACTTTGATATTTTTTCAACTATTGCGGCTGCAGCAAAATCATCTTTACCTGATGATCGAGAAATTGATGGCGTAAATTTACTTCCTTTTCTAGAGAGCGATACACCTCAAAAACCACACCAAACTCTCTTTTGGAGATCTGGCAATCATCAAGCAGTTCTGCATGATGATTGGAAATACCTCGTTAGCATAAACGAAAATAAGAAGTGGCTGTTTAATACCACAGCTGATCCCTTAGAGCAAAATAATTTAGTAGAAAATTCTCATCAACAGCTTCAATTGGTGGAAGGCTTGTTAGCAGATTTTAATGATGCCCAGCAAGAACCTTTGTTTCCATCTAGCACCTTAATGCCTATTCTTATAGACAAATACGATGGACAAAAGATTGAGGAAAATGATGAGTACATTTATTGGTCAAATTGATAGGAGAAAAAAATGATGAATGTTTATAGATTAGTGGGGGGGTTGTTCGGAGCCTTTTTTACCCTGATGGGTTTACGTTGGGCTTTTGACCCAGCTTCAGCAGCTGAATCGCTTGGCATGGTATTGCTAAACGGGAGTGCGCTTAGCACTCAAATTGGAGACCTAGGCAGTTTCTTTATTACTGTAGGCGTTATGACTTTAATTGGGGTGATCACACAAACACGTCACTGGTTTTATGCACCGTCTATGCTCTTGTTGGTGGCAGCCTTATATAGAAGCCTTGCTACCCTTATGTATGGTGCGCCGTTTGCATTATCCTCAATTATTATTGAGGTAGTCGTAGGTCTTTTTTTAATAGTTACTGGATCGCGAATTTCTAAGGATTCTTAGTATGTTGAAGTTTGTAAAGTATGTTGTGGCTATAGCTGTATTTCTTTTTATCCTGGTATCCGTCTTGTCTAGATTGCCTGCTGTTCAAGATCGTCTGATGTTTAGAATTATTGAAAATTTAGGCAGCTCAGTTCCTGATTTAAGAGATGATAGCTTGTCTGCTGTGGTTTGCGGGTCAAGATCACCCTTGCCCTCTCCTGGAAGAGCTCAGTCTTGTATTTTAGTAAATGCAGGTGGTAATTATTATGTGGTAGATATTGGAGACGGAAGCGCATCAAACCTTAATAATTGGAGGGTAGATGCAAATAAAATTCAAGCCACTTTATTTACTCATCTGCATTCCGATCATATTTCAGATCTAGCAGACCTGCATTTACAAACATGGATTAATAGCAATCGTTCAGCTCCAATGGATGTTTATGGGCCTGAAGGCGTAGAGCTGGTAACTCAGGGATTTGAGGATGCCTATCAACTCGATTATCAAT
>Ga0255777_10000388_pt1 | contig 41696 bp, 68 predicted proteins | sample 101ome_15_FD_179975 | JGI IMG/M metagenome (GOLD analysis project Ga0255777, IMG submission 179975) | Coastal salt marsh microbial communities from the Groves Creek Marsh, Skidaway Island, Georgia - 101402AT metaG (version 2) | ecosystem: Environmental > Aquatic > Marine > Intertidal zone >... | reverse complement strand
CACCTAAGAGATATTGTAGCAAGACTACCTGATACAACACCAAAAAATTACGATAGTCTATACGGCAAGAGAAAAGTTGAAAAGGTTACTCTTGGTCAAAATGACGACTATTACATTGGTAGTGATGATAAAGGTGCTAAAAAATTCGTTGCTAAACACGAAGTAGAAGTTCACGATTATCCAGTTCAAAATGACGGTGATGTTCCATTCAAAGCAGTAAATATTAAACCGATTCTCGCATCAGATGTTGATAAACAACACGGATATCAAGGTTATCCAGCTGGCGAGGACAGGAAAGTTTATGAAGAAGTGGAACAACTTGATGAAAAATTAAAAGTTTCTGATGGTGTTGGTGCCTGGATAAAAGATTTTCAAGATTCTGATGCTCCTCAATTTGAAGGAAAATCAAAAGACGAAAGAAAGAAAATGGCTTTAGCTGCTTATCTAGAAGCTAAGGGAAAATCTAAGAAAAAAAAAGAATAAATAATAGTAATATATACTACTATGATAAGAGTGATGCAGTTAGCACAGCAAGTCCAACTGTAAATACAACAGAACCATATCAAGGAATATTAAGGGTGTAAAATGATTTTAAAAGTATTAGGACCTGAAATATCTATAGGAACAGCAAATACTGTTGCTAATTCTAATTTAGTTAGAGTCATTAACACTGGTGCAGCTGCTGTTCTTAATGTAGGTAGTGTTGGTAATGTAACGGTAACTAACACAGAAGCAGTTATTGTAGAAAAAGAACCCACAGAAACTTTAACAGGAACTGGTATGGTAGCAGCTCCAATAGCTTTTAGGTACTAAGATGAAACTAATCAAAGAACTAACAGAAGAAGTAGAATATATCACAGAAGCAGATGAAGCTTCTGGTAAAAAGAATAATTACATTCGTGGTGTATTCTTAGTCGGCGAACAAAAAAATAAAAACGGCAGAATATATCCTATCTCTACTCTTGAAAAAGAAGCAGAAAGATATTGTAAAGAGATAGTAGAACAAAAAAGAGCATATGGTGAGCTTGGACATCCAAAAGGTCCACAGATTAATCTTGATAGAGTTTCACATATCATCACTGAATTAAAAAGAGATGGCAATAATTATATTGGTAAAGCAAGACTAACAGAAACACCAATGGGTGAAATTGCTAAAGGTCTTTTAAATTCAGGTGCAAGTCTTGGTGTATCTTGTAGAGGTATGGGTAGAGTTGAACCCTGTAAAAAAACAGGTGTTATGGTTGTACAAGATGATTACAGAATTGCTACAGCTGCTGATATTGTCGCTGATCCTTCTGCTCCAGGAGCATTTGTTCAAGGTATTATGGAAAATGTAGAATGGATTTATGATCCAGTTAGTGACAGTTGGCTAGAAGAAAAATTGAATAATACTAAAAAATCAATTGGAAAAATGTCAATGTCACAAATTGAAGAGAGTAAACTATCAATCTTTGAAGATTATATTTCCTCTTTATCATTAAAAAGATAAATTTTATAAATAGATATAAATGCTCAAAGGAGAAACAAATATGTCTCAAGAAGAAATCTTAGATGAAAAGTATGAAATGGATTCCCCAGATTCTGGTAACGAAACCATTGCTGCTAAATCTATTAAAGCAAAAGGTCAAGTTACAGACACTCAAATGGCAGATTCCAAATCATCAATGATGAATGGTATGATGTCAGCAATGGCAGCTATGCCAAAAGAACAAGTTGCAAATATGTTTGATCAGGTTATGGCTCAGTTTGGTCACTGGGCAGATAACATTCCTGATGATGCAGCTGCTAAAAATGCATCTACTATTGCAGCTAAACCATCTGCAGCATCTGGTTCTATGAAAGAAGATGTTGCCGAAATGTTTGCTGGTGAAGAATTATCAGAAGAATTTAAAGAAAAAGCTACTGTTCTTTTTGAAGCTGCTGTAAACGCTAAAGTTACAACTGTAACTCAAGAGCTAGAAGAGCAGTTTGAAGAAGCACTAAACGAAGAATTGTCATACTTCACTGAAGAAGTCACTGATAAGTTGGATAACTACTTAAACTATGTTGTAGAAAATTGGATGTCAGAAAATGAAGTTGCCATTGAATCTACATTGAAGAATGAAGTAAATGAAGAATTTATTCAAGGTCTAAAAGGACTATTTGAACAAAATTATATTGAAATGCCAGAGGACAAAGTTGACATTGTAGAAGAACTAGCTGAAAAAGTTGAACACCTCGAAAACAGACTCAATGATTCTATTAATGAAAACTCAGAATTGAAAAATGTTCTTTCTGAATCTGTAAAAAAACAGGTAATTGATGATGTTTCATCAGATTTAACTTTAATGCAACAAGATAAATTTTTATCATTCGCTGAGGGAATTGAATTTGATGGTGATGTTGATGAGTATGGTAAAAAATTAGAAATCATTAAAGAAAATTATTTCGGTACTCAGAAACAACAAGTTTCTTCTAATCTTGAGGAAGAAGTTTTTGAAGAAGAAACAGAGTTGAATGAATCCTATGTTCATCCATCAATGCAGAAATATGTTAATGCATTACAAAGAACAGTCAAAAATTAATATATTATAAATAGTCTAAAATACATCTTATAGAAAGGAATAATAATGTATTTATCCGAGGATATTCAAAATAAGTGGGCTCCAGTCCTAGACTGTGACTCAGTTGGTTCCATTAAAGATACACACCGTCGTTCTGTTACTGCTCTAGTTCTAGAAAATACTGAAAAAGCACTAAGAGAAGATGCAGCACACGGTAGTTATCAAACTCTAACAGAAGCTAACCCAGCTGCTACAAACATTATGGGTGCTTCTTCTTCAACAGCAGCAGACGGTGCTGTTGATATCTTTGATCCAGTTCTTATTTCACTTGTTCGTCGTGCAATGCCAAACCTAGTTGCATACGACATTTGTGGTGTCCAGCCAATGACTGGTCCAACTGGTCTTATTTTCGCAATGCGTTCACGTTATGCTAACCAAGCTGGTGACGAAACTTTCTTCAACGAAGTTAATACTGCATTTTCTTCTGTTGTTTCTGGTGCCAATACTTTTGGTCAGCAACATGTAGAAAACTCAGGTATTCCTGGTGCTTCTAACACTTCTCCATTAACAGCTGTTAACACATACAACACTGGTTCTGGTATGTCAACAGCACAAGCTGAAACTCTTGGTACTGATGGTAATACAGCATTCCCAGAAATGGCTTTCTCTATTGAGAAACTAACTGTGACTGCTAAGACTCGTGCTCTAAAAGCAGAATACACTATGGAACTAGCACAAGACCTAAAGGCAATCCACGGTCTTGATGCTGAAACTGAACTCAGCAACATTCTTTCTTCTGAAATTCTTGCTGAAATCAACCGTGAAGTTATTCGTACAATTAACATTACTGCTGAAACTGGTGCTGACCTAAACACTACTACTTCTGGTGTTTTTGATCTAGACACAGATTCAAACGGTCGTTGGTCAGTTGAAAAGTTCAAGGGTCTTATGTTCCAACTCGAAAGAGAAGCGAACAGAATCGCAAGAGAGACTCGTAGAGGGAAAGGCAACATGGTGCTTTGTTCATCAGATGTTGCTTCAGCTCTACAAATGGCCGGTGTTCTTGATTATGCACCAGCACTAAATTCAAATAACCTAGAAGTTGATGACACAGGCAATACTTTTGCTGGTGTTCTTAACGGTCGTCTAAAAGTTTACATCGATCCATATGCTGTCGGTGGTAACTATATGACTGTTGGTTATAAGGGTTCATCAGCATTTGATGCTGGTCTGTTCTACTGCCCATATGTTCCTCTACAGATGGTCAGAGCAGTTGATCCTCTCTCCTTCCAGCCAAAGGTAGGGTTCAAAACTCGTTACGGTATGATTGCAAACCCATTCGCAAAAGGTTTAACACCATTTACTGATGATGGTCTTGCAATTAACTCTAACAAGTACTACAGAAAAGTTATTGTTAATAACCTAATGTAATACTGCTTGGGGGAGATTTTTCTCCCCCTATTCTATTCCCAATAAAAAAATAATAACTAAAACGGGAATATACTAAGGGAGTTTTATACTCCCTTTTTTTTATATCATAAATATACCATAAGGAGAATGGTATGTCAGCAGTAGATAATACACCAGAAAATAAAAACTTTTTATCCCCTCTTAATTTTAGATTTCAAATTAAGAAGGCACCACATGTTAATTTTTTCGTTCAGTCTGTGAACATACCTGCTATTTCTCTTCCACATGTAGACACACCCAACCCATTTGTAAGAATTCCACAAACTGGCGATCACCTATCATTTGAACCTTTACAGATAAGTTTTAAGGTGGATGAAGACTTACAAAATTATCTAGAGATACACAATTGGATATTGGGTTTAGGTTTTCCAGAATCATACGACCAATATAAAAAATTATCAGATGTTCCTAGAATAACAGGCGAAGGTCTGTTGTCTGACATTACTGTATTAGTTTTATCCAGTACAAAAATAGCAAACTATGAAGTAACTTTTGTAGATGCACATCCGGTATCTTTAACAGAATTAAAATTTAATTCAACAGATACTTCTGTGAACTATATAAGTAGTAGTGCAACTTTCAAATATACCCATTATAAAATTCAAAATATATAAGGATTGTTATGAACATTGATGAGATTATGTCTGAGTGGAAAACTGACTCAGAAATAGATGTGACTGAGCTTGCCGATGAGTCTATAAAGATAGCAAAATTACATCAAAAATACTATGAATATTTGATAAAGGAAAAGTTATTATTTAAGAAAAATGAATCAGATCTTAAACTATTAAGGTTAGAAAAATACGAATTTTATACACAGGGTCACAACGAAGAAACATTGAAAAAAGGATGGGAACTTCCATCCAAAGGTATGGTTATAAAATCCGAAATACCTATGTATCTTGAAGGTGATAAAGATATTATCAATCTAAATCTAAAGATAAGTTATCAACAAGAGAAAATAGACCTTCTACAATCCATTATAAAATCTTTGAATAACAGAGGATACAATATCAAATCTGCTATTGATTGGATTAAATTTACATCAGGTGTATAATGGAAATTATAAAATTAGAAAAAGTGAACGAGGTTTACAATAAAGTTATATGTGAACCTGGTGTAGGATATGAAATAAAAGATTACTTTACTTTTAAAGTTCCAAACTATCAATTTATGCCTGCTTATAAAAATAAACTTTGGGATGGAAATATTTACCTTTTCAATCCAATGAACTGTTTATTATATGGTGGATTAACAGAACATTTAGAAATATTTTGCAAAAGTAGAGATTATAAATTAGAATTATTATCTGATTTTAGTTCTGATAATATGTCTGTAAAAGAGACTCTTGATTTTGTTAAAAGTTTAAATTTACCATTTCAACCAAGAGAATATCAATTAGAGGCGTTTGTAAGATGTGTGAGATCTAGAAGAAAAATGTTATTATCTCCGACAGGAAGTGGAAAAAGTTTGATTATTTATTTACTCTCAAGATTTTATAACTTGAGAACATTAATAATTGTCCCTACTACTTCTCTTATTCATCAAATGACATCAGATTTTCTTAGTTATGGTTACAGCGATCCAGACAATATTCACAAAATCTACCAAGGTCAAGATAAAAATATAAAATCACAGTTTGTGATTTCAACTTGGCAATCAATCTTCAAACAATCAAAAGACTGGTTCAACCAATTCGATGTCGTAATTGGAGATGAAGCACATTTGTTTAAAGCCAAATCTCTTACTTCTATAATGACAAAGTTAGAAACCTGTAAGTATAGATTTGGATTCACCGGAACCCTTGACGGATCTGAAACACATCAACTTGTGCTAGAAGGATTGTTTGGACCTGTAAAGAAAATAATCACAACATCAGAGCTTATAGAACAAAAACATTTATCAAATTTTATGATTAAGTGTATCTCTTTACAATATCCTGATGATATTAAAAAAGAATGTTCTAAGTATTCGTTTCAACAAGAAATGGATTTTCTTGTATCCAATCAAGAAAGAAACAAGTTTATTACTAATTTATCTTTATCATTAAAAGGTAATACTTTATTATTATTTCAGTATGTTGACAAACACGGAAAAGTGTTGTATGATATGATTTCTAATGAACATAGTGATAAAGATATTTATTTTGTTCATGGGGGTATTGATGGAAACGATAGAGAAAAGATTCGTAATCTAGTAGAAAAGAATAATAACTCTATTATTATTGCTTCTTATGGAACCTTTTCTACTGGAATTAATATTAAGAATTTACATAATATTATATTTTCTAGTCCATCTAAGTCTAAAGTAAGAAATCTACAATCTATTGGTAGAGGGCTAAGGTTATCAGATAACAAAGAACAAGCTGTTCTATATGATATATCTGATGATCTATCTTGGAAACAGCGTAAGAACTTTACTTTGTTACATTATATTGAAAGAGTTAAGATATACAATGAAGAACAATTTGAATACAAAACATATAAAATCAATATTAATACTTAGACTTTCAAAGACACAGTCTTATTATACACACGGTTTAAATCTTGTCAAGGGAAAAATGCAATGAGAAAGAAAAATTATATAAACAATAAAGAACTGTATTCGGAAATGGTTAAATATCATTCTGCATATAAAACTAACAAAGAAGTAGAAATATCTAACTACATAGGCAAAGCAATACTTCTTATATGTAACAATCTTTCAAGAAAACCTAATTTTTGTGGATATACATATAAAGAGGATATGATTTCTGATGCAGTGTGTGACTGTGTTGCATCTGTAAAATCATTTAATGTTGAAAAATCAAATAATCCATTTGCATATTTTACACAAACTGCTTGGAATGCTTTTTTAAGAAGAATTGAAAAGGAAAGTAAACAAACAGTATTGAAACATAAAAACTTAGTAAATATGTATGTAATGCCAGAAACAGTTGTTGAAAATGATAAATCAAGTGTAAAATCAAATGAATTTTCTGATGAAATAATAAAAAATTATGAAAATAAATTGACAGAGAGAAAAAACCGTGCTAGATTAAATAGCCTAAGTAAGAAAGGTGTGTTAGATGAAAAGAGATCACTTAGTGCCCGTGGCAGTTAAAGATATTGGAGATAAAGTAGTTTCAAAGATTGTAAAACAAAGCGATAGACTTTATCACATCCAAAGACTAGAAGAAATTAGAGATTATTGTAATACCGTTATTAAAAAATTTGAGAGAAAATGAAAGTAGCAATAATATCAGATACACATTGGGGAGTTAGAAATGACTCTCCAATTTTCTATGAATATAATAAACTGTTTTTAGACAATCAGTTTTTTCCATATTTAGAAGACAATAATATCAACCAAGTTATTCATCTTGGTGATTTGGTTGATAGAAGAAAGTATATCAATTTCTATACTCTTAAAAGATTAAGAGAAGATTTTCTTGATAAAATGTGTGATAAAAATATCACTATGGATTTGATTTGTGGAAATCACGATACTTATTTTAAAAATACAAATGATGTAAATGCTTTAGATTTGCTTTTAAAAGATTATGATAATGTGAAAAGTTATATTGATCCACAAGAAGTTTCTGTAGATGGATGTAATATATTATTTTTACCTTGGGTGTGTAAAGATAATGAAAAGAAAACATTTGAAATTATAGAAAAAACAAAATGTCAAATTGCTATGGGACATTTAGAAATATCAGGATTTCCTATGTTTGTTGGTTCTCCTATGTCTCACGGATTTGATAGAAAACTTTTTTCTAAATTTGATATGGTATTTTCTGGGCACTTTCATCATAGAACTTCTGGTGGTAATATATTTTATCTTGGTAGTCATTCTGAATTTATGTGGTCTGATTGTAATGACCCACGAGGATTTCATATATTTGACCTAAAAACCAGAGACCTAACCTTTATACCTAATGAATATACCATTCACCATAAATTTGAATATGATGAAAACAATATTGACTTAAAAAACTTAGAAGAAAAAGATTTTAAAAACAAGATAGTTAAAATTATTGTAAAAAACAAAACAGACAACTTTGCTTTTGATTCGTTTATTGAACTTCTTGAAAACTATTCTCCTTACAAATATCAAATTATAGATGAAGTCATTGAGATAAATGAAGAAGATTTAGTGTTAGAAGCAGAATCTACACTTGATATATTTAAAAAATATATACATAGTTCTAATACTGGTTCTATTGTGAAAGATGAGCTTGAAAGAGTTATAGTAGATCTATATAATGAGGCAATCGATAAAGAATGATTATTTTTGAAAATATAAAATGGAAGAATTTTCTTTCCACTGGTAATGTTTATACTAAAATTAATCTATCAAAAAATAAAAATACACTTATAATAGGTGAGAATGGTGCAGGAAAATCTACCATTCTCGATGCACTTACTTTTGCTCTTTATAACAAACCATTCAGAAAAATTAATAAAGGACAGCTTGTTAATTCTATTAACAATAAAGGTGCTGTTGTTGAACTTGAATTTTCTCTATACAAAAACAAATATAGGATTGTAAGAGGAATTAAACCAAATATTTTTGAGGTCTATAAGAATAATGATTTAATAAATCAAAATGCAGATTCTAAAGACTATCAAGAATATTTAGAAAAGCATATTCTAAAAATAGGTTATAAATCTTTTTGTCAAGTTGTTGTTCTTGGGTCAGCAACATTTCTTCCGTTTATGCAATTGCCTGCTGCACAGAGAAGAGAGATTGTTGAAACACTTTTAGATTTACAAATTTTCACAACTATGAACAGCGTTCTAAAAGATAAAGTTCAGAAAAATAAAGAGGATTTTATTAGAGTAGAAGAACAAAAAAGAAATATAGAAGAAAAGATTATTATAATCAAAAAGTATATTGAAAAAAGAGAACAGGAAAGCAAAGAAAGTGTAGAAAAAAAAGAAAAAGAAATTGAAAAGATTGATGAAATTATCATTTCTAAAAAAGAGGAACTGAAAAAAGTTGAGAAGGAATATCACGAATTATCTCAAGATGTTTCAGATGATAAAAAGATTACAAATGAGAATACAAATCTATTACTGCTAAGAGAAAAAATAAATTCTAAAATAGATATGGTCTCTGAAGAAATAACATTCTTGGAAACAAATGATGATTGTCCAACCTGTAAACAGAGAATAGAAGAAAGTTTTAAATTAGAATCTATTGGTGATAAAAATGATAAACTTAAAGAATATAAAGACGGTTTATTTCTTCTAAAAGAAAAAATATTCAACAATGAAAAGGAAATGCAAAGTTTAAATGAAAGTAAAGAAAAGTTATCAAAAGTAAAAGACCAATTTAGAGATATTAGTTTTGATTTATCTTCAACAGAGAGAATGAAAAAATCTATTGAAGCAGAAATAAAAAGCATAAAGAAAAAAGAATCTACTATTAGTAATGAAGAAATAAAAGATAGTGAAGAAGAATTGATAAAAATTAATGATATATATAATGAGTTGATAAAAAATAAAGATTTGTATTCTGCATCATCTGTGTTATTGAAAGATAATGGAATCAAGTCTAGGATTATTAAAAAATATATTCCTATAATCAACAAACTTATTAATAAGTATCTTTCTGATTTAAATTTCTTTGTTAAGTTTGAATTAGATGAAGAATTTAATGAGGTTATTAAAAGTAGACATAGAGACGAGTTTTCATATTCATCTTTCTCAGAAGGTGAAAGGATGAAAATAAATCTATCAATACTTTTTACTTGGAGAATGATTTCTCAATTAAGAAATTCTATCAATACAAATCTATTGATTATGGATGAAGTTTTTGATAGTTCTCTTGATAGTGAAGCAACTGAAGATTTTATGAAACTATTGAATGAATTTGGAGACAAAACAAATGTGTTTATCATTTCACACAAAACAGAACAGTTAAATGAAAAATTTGACAACATTATTCGATTTAAAAAACAGAAAAACTTTAGTAAGATAGTACAATGATATTAGATATTGTAGACAAAACAAATCCTATACTTAAAGAAAAGATGGATAGATTTGATTTTTCTGAACCACAAACAGACCCAATAGAATTAGCACATAATTTAACTCAGACTATGATTCATAATAATGGATTAAGTCTTTCAGCAAACCATGTTGGTTTGCCTTACAGAGCATTTGTTATTATGTCTAATCCAGTTATCTGTTGTTTTAATCCAAGAATTGTAGATGAAACAAATGAAACAGTTTATCTAGAAGAAACAAGCTTGACTTATCCTGGATTATCAGTTAAGATAAAGAGACCGTCTAATATTAAAGTTAGGTATGAACAACCTAATGGTGATATAGCAACAAACAAATATATTGGTATGACTTCAAGATTGATACAACAAGAGTTAGACCATTTGAATGGAATTCTATTTTATACAAAAGCATCTGCTTATCATTTAGAACAGGCGAAGAAAAAAAGGAAAAAACTTTATGGAAATAAAAATTGAAATAGAAACTCTTAGAAAAAATAAACTGTTTATTGCTACGCCCATGTATGGCGGACAGTGTGCTGGTATGTTTACCAAGAGTGTAGCAGATCTATCAGCATTTTGTGCTAAACACCAAATTCCATTACAATTATATTTTATGTTTAATGAATCCTTGATTACTAGGGCACGAAACTATTGTTGTGATGAATTTATGAGGTCTGATGCAAACCATCTTATGTTTATTGACTCTGATATTGGATTCAATCCACAAGATGTTATTGCACTTATGGCACTTCAGTCTCAAAATGAAGACTATGATATTATTGGTGGGCCATATCCTAAGAAGTGTATTTCTTGGGAAAAAATTAAAAGAGCAGTAGATAAAGGAGTTGCTGATGAAGAAAGTAATGTTCTAGAAAAGTTTGTAGGAGATTATGTGTTTAATCCAAAAAGTGGTCAAAATCAAATTAAGCTATCTGATCCAGTGGAAGTTTTAGAAATTGGAACTGGATTTATGATGGTTACAAAAAATGCAATGTCTAAATTTCAAGAATCATATAAAGAGTATATGTATAAACCAGATCATGTAAGAACAGAACATTTTGATGGATCTCGTGAAATTATGCAATATTTCCAAGCAGAAATTGATCCAAAAACAAAGCGATATTTATCAGAAGATTATTGGTTCTGTCAAAAAGCACAAGAAGCAGGACTTAAAACTTGGCTATGTCCTTGGATGCAACTTCAACATGTTGGTTCGTATATTTTTGGTGGTTCTCTTGCAGACCTTGCAGCAATTGGTGCTGCAGCAACAGCAGACCCTTCTAATCTTTCTAAAGCTAAAAAGAAATAAATTAGGATTATATTATGAAAATTGATAAAAATATTATTAATATTTTGAAAAACTTTGCACAAAACAGTTTATCCCTTTCTGTAAAAAAGGGAAATAAAATTGGTGTTATTTCAGAATCAAGAAATACTATTGCAGAGGCATATCTTCCAGTTCCATTTGAACGAGACTTTGCAGTTTATGATTTAAGTAAATTTATCTCTTGTTTATCAATGTTTTACGAACCAGAGTTGATTTTCCAAGAATCATATGTTACTATTACTGATGGTAACAGATCTATCAATTATATGTATGTAGATGAAGAACTTATTAGTAAATGTGTCATACCAGAACATAAACTGACTACCGATCCACAAGTAGCAGAGTTCAACATAACATCACAAAATCTAAAAGATGCAGAAAAAGCATTATCTGTTCTATCTGTTCCTAATATTGTATTTGAAGGAAAAGATGGTAAACTAAAAATGATTGTCTGTGATGTGAAATTAGACTCTGGTAATAACTTTGAGATTATTGTTGGTGAAACCGATAATAACTTTAAAGCAATTTTCTTAGCAGAAAATATTAAAATACTTGGTGATGACTATAGAATTGTTTTAGGACAAGGTGTTGCAAAGTTCTATGGTAATGTTATTGAGTATTGGATTCGTTATGATCATCAAAGTGTGATGAATTAATTGAGGAAATAAAATGGAACAGTTTTTGTGGACTGAACTTTACAGACCAAAGTCTGTAAAAGATACTATTTTGCCTGATAATATGAAATCTGTTTTTCAATCTTTTGTTGATAAAAAAGAGATTCCAAATATGATTTTATCTGGAACCTCTGGTGTTGGAAAAACAAGTGTTGCAAAAGCAGTTCTTACTGAACTGGAATGTGAATATCTAGTTATCAATGGTTCTTTAAATGGTAATATTGATACTCTTAGAAATGAAATTCATAATTTTGCTTCAACAGTATCTCTATATGGTGGTAAGAAGTATATTATTCTTGATGAAGCAGATTATCTAAATGCTAATTCAACACAACCTGCTCTTCGTAATTTTATGGAAGAGTTCTCTAAAAATTGTGGATTTATTCTTACCTGTAATTTCAAAAACAGAATCATTCAACCTCTACATTCACGATGCACAGTGATTGATTTTAACTTTAACAAAAATGATAAAGTTAAACTTGCTATGTGTTTTATGAAAAGAATTGAAATGATTCTTAAAAATGAAGGTATAGAATATGAAAGAAGTGTGATTGCTGAAATTATTCAAAAATATTTTCCTGATTTTAGAAGAGTTTTAAACGAACTACAAAGATATTCTTCATCAGGAAAAATTGATACTGGTATTCTTGTTGATGTAAAAGAAACTTCTATTACAGAGTTAATTTCAATTCTTAAACAGAAAAATTATCCAATGTTAAGGAATTGGTTGTACAACAACTCAGATTGTGATATGAATGAATTATATAGACAGTTTTATGAACACGGTGCTGAATATTTTACAAAGCAAACTTTACCACACCTAATTATTTTACTTGGTAAATATCAGTATCAAAATGCATTTGTTGCAGATGCAGAGATTAACTTTATGGCATTTTTAGTTGAAGTTATGGTAGAATGTGAAATTTTAGATAAGTGAGGTTATTATGACAAAAAATATTACAGCTGTTAGAGTTTTAAATGTTCTTGATGTTTATCAAGATAATCCTCTTGGTAATAGATATGTATATCAGTATAAAATTGGTAGCACAGGAACTTGGAATGATGCTGAAATTGCATATTGTAAACAAGAAATAAACACAGACAATAGAGTTGAAATGACACAAAAAGAGTTCAATACTATTGTTACTGAGGGTATGAAACAACAAAATGAAGTAATTGAAGATAATTTAGACGATGAATAAGTATGATTGGAGATATGAAAATAGTATAACAAGAGATAAAAAATATTTAGAAGTTAATTCCGAAGAAAAATATATAGCAGGAAGAACAAATAAAGTTCTTTCTAACTATCTAGATACTATTCTTTATTCAAATGAAATGAATATGAATAGACATCTAGAAGATAAAATGCATTATGAATATCTTTTTTATTCTATAAAAGCAAGAAAAAGATTCTTTAAAAGAGATAAAACTTTACCTTTTGATGACATTTCTTTAGTTTGTGATTATTATAAATATAATCGTAAGAAAGCAGAACAAGCGATTAAAGTTCTGACTAAGGAACAACTCTACAAAATTAAAGAAAAATTACAAAAAGGTGGAGAAAAATGAGCAATCTAGATAATCTTGTTGAAGTGACTATTGCTGAAGACGAAGATTTCCTTAAAATAAAGGAGACTTTAACTCGCATTGGTATTGCTTCTAGAAAAGAAAATAAACTTTATCAATCCTGTCATATTTTACATAAACAGGGTAAATATTATATTGTACATTTTAAAGAGTTATTTGCTCTTGATGGAAAATCAACTGATTTCTCTGATGAAGATAAAGGTAGAAGAAATACTATCGTAAATCTTCTAAAAGAATGGGATTTGGTTTCAGTTGTAAACCTAGAAAAAATTGAATCTCCTAGAGCACCTATGGGACAAATTAAAATTATTCCTCACAAAGAAAAAAGTGAATGGGTTCTAGAGGCAAAATATAATATCGGCAGAAAACGAAATAGATAATAGGTAAATATATTATGAAAATTTTTGATACACCACTATTAACACACCTGTATTCTTTTAATAAAAAAGAACCTAAAACTCCCGCAGAAGAAAAACTTCAACAAATCCAGGAAATTTTGTTCCCTCCTTTGAAGCGATATACTGATAAGGATGGAAGAAAATTTCACGTGGATTATTGTGCTGATACTAATTTACAAGCAGCACTTCACGATTTAGAAGATGATTTTAATGATGAAAACACTAGAAAAACTATTAAAAGTGTTGAAGAAAGAATCATCAATGTAAGAAAAGTATTGGAATTTAATCAACCATTAGATAGTGATGCACAATATGTGATTGCTGATGATGTAGAGAATATTGAAGAGGATTAAAATGAGAAAGAAAACTATCTTTGCTACTATCGTAGCAGGAGGAATTTTTTGTGCCGGTTATCTAGGGTATGCTGATGTCCAAGGATTAGAATCAGTATCATCTCTTATATTCCTACATAACAAAAAATATAACTATAAAATTGTTAAAATTGTAGATGGAGACACAGTAGAATTTGAAGCAAAATTCTTACCAGACCCTCTCAAAAAAACTCTCAAATTAAGAATTGATGGTGTTGATACTCCAGAGAAAAATCACCTTGCAAAGTGTGATTTAGAGAGAAAGAAAGCACAAAAAGCAAAAGAGTTTACCACAGAACAAATCCAGAACGCTAGGGAAGTAAGAATCATTCTCAAAAAGTGGGGTAAGTTTGGAGGAAGAATAGTTGGGGATATCTCCTTGGATGGTAAACTTCTTAGCAAATTATTAATTGACAATAAACACGCTGCCGTATATATTGGCGGGAAAGGTAAGAAGAAGGATTGGTGTAAATGAGTAAAGGAGCACAGTTTATTTTAATTCTTATTACCTTTTTGTATTTTATTGGATTTGTTTATATTCAAGAAGCATATTCACATAGTTGGTATGATAAATGGTGTTGTAATGAAAAAGACTGTGCTCCTGTAATTAAAATGGTTCGTCATAAATCAAATAAAGGTTGGTTAATGACTTCAAAACACGGGACAGCATTTGTTCCAGATAATTCTAAGTTAGTTAAGATGTTGCATTCGGAAGATTCTAATGTTCATATTTGTATTGGTAATTTTGAGCAGCATCCATATTCTTATGATGAAAAAGCAAAAGAAAGTTCTGGTTATGCACGATGTGTGTATTGGCCAGTAAGTTAAACAAATGAGGAGAAAGAAAGTGTTTAATCGTTTTTACTCAATTGGAGTAGGATTTCTTATTGTTTTAGTGTTTGTGTTAGTTGCACTAACATCAACAAAAGCAGAAGCGGCCATTAAATGGGTTGATGGACAACCGGTATTTTACAAACAAAAAATTGTTAAGAAAAAAGTATATTCTAAGAGAAAAAGATATGCTAAGAAAAAAGTATATTCTAAGAGAAAAAGATACGCTAAGAAAAAAGTATATTCCAAAAAAAGAAGGTATGCTAAGAAAAGAATTTACAAATCACGAAAAAGTAGAGTGGCACGTTCTGGGTTAACAAAATTTAAAGGACACAGAATGCCAGTTTCTGTAGCAAATAAATTACGTGTTGTTGAATCTAAGTTTGGTAAAATTCGCATTTCATCATCTTGTCGTCCAGGTGCAACAGTAAGAAAAACTGGTAGACCTTCAATGCATAGATATTGCCGAGCAGTGGACTTTAATCCACCACGGGGAAAATATAGACAGGTTGCACGTTATCTGAAAACAACATGGGGTGGTGGTGTTGGGACATACTCAGGCCGATTTAATCATATCCACATCGATGACCACCGAGGTCGTTGGCACAATTAACGAGTTTGTGACTATAGTTAAAGTATATGAACCTAAAGAGTATGATTTTGTATATAGATTTAAATTTGCTATGATGGCAGACAGCCATTCAAAAGTTATAAGGAAAAAAAAGCTTGACAATGATACTTAATAATGATATAATATATATATTAAATGAAGGAGAGGTGATATGAATCAAGTACAAATTCAATACCAAGACACTATGGGGAACTGGATTACACAACAAGTGGTTGATAACATTCAACCATATATCATCCAGTGTATGAAACAAGTAAGCTTTAATTCATCAGGTAAAAGAGTTAGGGCAATTGATTCATCAGGTCGTGTTATAGATATTCTATAAATAATGCGGGCGTGGTGGAATAGGTAGACACAAGAGACTTAAAATCTCTCGACTTAAAGTCGTGCCAGTTCAAGTCTGGCCGTCCGTACCAGAAATATTCCCTAGTAGCTCAGTGGCAGAGCAGACGGCTGTTAACCGTCCGGTCGGTGGTTCGAATCCATCCTGGGGAGCCAAACTTAAATAAGGAAAGTAAATGATTAGAAAATTAGGAAAATACGAATCATTTTTTGCAGTAACAAGTGTGTTACTTGTTACTGGTAGTGCTATGCTATTTTTAGGATATAAACTAATTAACTTATGAGGAGAATTAAAAATGCAAGATTACATGTTAAAACAAAAACAGGAAGATAAATTTTCAGCAATCTTAATCGGTAAAATGTTTATTTTATTAACTGTTATTACTTGTTTTTCTCTAGCTCTAAATATCTAAAATGTATGATGCTTGTTTTTATGTTTTAATGTTTTTGTTATTTTTAACATCTTTTACAACATTAGTATTGACAATATTAAGATTAACAGGTAGCATATAACTTATGCTACCTTTTTTTATTTGGAGAAAATATGACTATTATTAGATTTAGTGATGAGGAAGTTTTTGGAACAGATTCGCAGGAGTATGAAATTCTTGTAAATGCTGTTGCTAAAGTAGAAAATACTGAAGGTGCAATTGTTGAGATTGGCACACGGAGAGGTGGTTCTGCTAAAATGATTATTGATACTCTTGTTGGTAACAATAATACAAATAGGTCAATGTTCTGTATTGACCCATATGGTAATATTGAGATTGATTGTACTAATCTTAATATGACTCTACATAATCCTGAAAGAAAAATTGAAGGCGATCCTCAGTCAAAAGAAATTACATCTAAGCAAACATTTGATTATGATAATAAAATGAGGAATCGTGTCATCCCATCGTTATATTACTATGCTTATGATGCTGGTCTTAATTTTAATTTCTTTTGTTTAGAAGACTACGAATTTTTCAATAGATATTCAGATGGTGTTCCTGTATATAATGATGAAAAAACACTTTTAAATCAATATGCATTTGTATTTTTTGATGGTCCTCACGATAATAAATCAGTAACTTTAGAAACAGATTTCTTTTTAGAAAGGTCTGTATCAGGAACTGTTTTTGTTTACGACGATATTTGGATGTATGACCACGACAAAACTGAAGAATCTTTATTTAACAATGGATTTAAAATATTAGAAAAACAAAATATTAAAGCAAGTTACAGGAAAGAATAATATGTTCAATAGAAATGAAGTCTTAAAAGATTTAAGACATAATGTTATTGAAATCACTTTCAATGAAGGTGTAGTAAGACTTACACTTAAACCAGATCTTTTACCTAAAAGATATATTGAAGAAGATTATAAGGAAGAGAAGAAGTTTCACGAGGAAAATAAAAAACTTATTTCAGCATTTAATGTAATGAATGGTGAATATTTCACTTTTGATATTGCTAATGTTAGATATGTTCAAATTATAGATGGTTATTAATAATGATAATAGGGTTTACTTGCGGTGCTTTTGATTTGCTTCACGCAGGTCATATTGCGATGTTAAAAGAATGTAAAGAACACTGTGAATATTTGATTGTGGGATTACACACCGATCCAACTATTGACAGACCTACAACAAAAAATAAACCAATTCAGAGTGTTTATGAAAGATATTTACAACTAAAAGGGTGTGAATATGTAGATGATGTCATTCCATATGACACAGAGCAAGATTTAGAAAACCTACTGTGTGTTGAGGATATTGGTATTAGATTTTTAGGAGAAGAGTATAATAATTCAGGAATTGATATAACTGGAGAAAGTATATGTAATGAAAGAAATATAACTATATACTTTACATCTAGAAAACATACTTTTAGTTCAAGTGAATTGAGGAATAGAATTAATGAATCACATCAATAATTATATGTATGAAGTTCAAGATATTGCACTGGGAATTGACAGACAATCAATTCATAAAATGGTTGCTTATCTAAAAGATTATAAAGATATGGGTAGAGTATTTGTTTTAGGTGTTGGTGGTTCAGCAGCAAATGCTTCTCATATGGTAAATGATTTAAGAAAACTTTGTGGTATTGAGGCATATGCTCCTACAGATAATGTAAGTGAATTATCAGCAAGAACAAATGATGAAGGGTTTGAAACTACATTTGTTGAGTATTTAAAAGTTTCAAGATTTAGTGAATATGATTGTGTGTTTGTTCTTTCAGTTGGTGGAGGAAGCAAAGAAAAAAATGTATCAGTTAATCTTATCAATGCGATTGACTATGCTAGAAAAAAAGGTGGAACAGTTCTTTCTATTGTGGGAAAACCTAATGGTTATGCTGTTCGTGCTTCTAATGCTTCTGTTGTAGTTCCGTACATTAAAGAAAATAGAGTTACTCCACACTCAGAAGCATTTCAAGCAGTTATTTGGCATTGTTTAGTTTCACATCCAGATTTACAAGTGAATCCAACAAAATGGTAAAACAAAAAGCAATATTTTTTGACAGAGATGGAACACTGAATCATCTAGTTGATAATAGAGCACCTTGGACTTTTGGAGAGTTTAAATTTATTGATGGTGCAACAGAAGCAGTTAGACTTGTTAAAGATTTAGGATATTTAATATTTGTAGTCACTAATCAACCTGATGTAAAAGATGAAAAAATGACTATGGATACTCTAAATGAAATAACAAAACATTTAGAAATGGAACTTGAAATAGATGATATTATGATTGCTTTTGATAGAAACTCAGAACTATATAAACCAAATACTGGTATGTTAGAACATTTGATTGATAAATATGATATTGATGTAGAATCATCATTTATGATTGGTGATAGATGGAAAGATGTTATGGCAGGAAATAGAATGAACTTGATTACTATTTTTCTTGGAACCTATGATAAATGTCTATATACTATGCCACATTATGCAGTTGATAATGTATTAGACGCTTGTAAACTTATTGGAGATAAATATGGTTAAATTATTTGCTGATGGTGCTGATTATGATAGTATCGTTGAGCTTTCAAAGAACGAAAAAGTAGTAGGATTTACTACAAATCCAACACTGATGCGGGAAGCAGGTGTTGAAAATTACGAAGAATTTTCAAAAAAAGTTATTAAATATCTAGCAGAAAATAGACCAAATACATCTTTAAGTCTAGAAGTGTTTGCTGATGAAAAAGAAGAAATGATTCATCAAGCAAGAAAAATTGATTCTTGGGGTAAAGAGCGAGACTATGATGTTTATGTAAAGATTCCAATTCAAAATACAAAAGGGATTAATAACTATGATGTTATTGATACTCTTAATTTTGAAAATGTAAAATTAAATGTTACAGCTGTTTTTACAACAGATCAAGTTGTAGATGTTATAGAAAGAGTTGTTTCTGAAACTCCGATGATTATATCAATATTTGCTGGTAGAATAGCAGATACTGGAGTAAATCCAGAAGAAATTATTAGTGAATCTATTTTATATAGAAAATTAGTGAAACCAAGAACACCTATTGAGTTTCTTTGGGCTTCTTCAAGAGAAGCATATAATTATGTTCAAGCAGAAAAATCTGGTTGTGAAATTATTACAATGTCACCAGATTTAATTAAAAAGGTAGATAAATTCGGAAAAGATTTAGATTTGTTTTCAATTGAAACAGTTCAAATGTTTTACGATGATGCAGTAAAATCAGGATACAGGATAGACTAATGGGATTTGAAGAGAACGAAATTTCAGAAAATGCAAATGGTGGAACTGAAATTGCTAAAAGAATGCTTGGTGATATTATTGACCCAAAACTTCTTGAAGAGTTTCAAATTATTTGTTCCAGACAAAGAGATTTTGATTGGGAAAAAATTAGAGTTTTCTGGTGCCACGATTTGCCAGAAGACCCAGAATCAGCAAAATTCAAAGATAAAGAATTTTTAGATAGTTTTCATAAGTTTGTGTTTATTAGTGACTGGCAATATCAAAGATATCAACTAGTTCACAATCTTCCATATGATGATAAATCTATTGTTTTGGAAAGTGGTATTGAACCAGCACCAGAATCTTGTTTACAAAAAGATAATGACACAATTAGATTGGTATATACATCAACACCACAACGAGGACTAGAGATTCTTGTTCCAGTGTTTAAATATTTGACAGAACGTCATAAGAATATTCATCTTGATGTGTTTTCAAGTTTTAAAATTTATGGTTGGGACGAAATGGATAAACAGTTCGAACCATTATATGATGAGATTAGAGAACATCCAAATATGACATATCACGGATTTGTTCCAAACAATGAACTAAAAGAACACCTAAACAAATCACATATTTTTGCCTATCCTTCTACCTGGGTAGAGACAAGCTGTAGAGCAATGTTAGAAGCAATGTCTGCTGGTCTTGTTTGTGTACATCCAAACTATGGTGCATTAGCAGAAACTTCTGGTTCTTTGAATATTATGTATCAGGGAAATAGTGATAAAGGAAAACACGCAAATGTGTTTGTAAATCATTTGAATGCTGCTATTGAGTTTGTTAAAAGCAACAACCACAAAGATATGATTAACTTCAATAAAACATTTGTAGATTCTCGATATAATATTCAGAGAATTAAAGGTATGTGGGAACTTATGATGAAAAATCTTCTTGATGAATATAAAGAAAAAGAATCTAGAGGCAAACCATCAGAAGTGTTTGTATATGATTCACAATGATAGTTTCGAAAACACCTTTAAGAATTAGTTTCTTTAGTGGGGGTAGTGATACCCCTGCATTCTACAAAAGAGAAGATGGTGCTGCTCTTTCTGTAACAATAGATAAGTTTATTCACGTTATTGTGAGAAAAACACCAAATCTTCCTATTAAAACTATGTTTGATGTTGTTGATGAATCAGATAACATTGAAGAAATGAAGCATATTATTTCAAAAGAATCTCTTAAACTTTTTAATATAGATTCTGAAATAACAATAGCATCTTTATCAGATATATTTTCAAATGGTTCTGGTCTTGGTTCGTCTTCTGCCTTTACTGTAGGTCTTGTTAATAGTCTATTTAAGATAAATAATACAGATGCATTAAAAGAAACAATAGCAAAACGTGCTTGTGATATTGAGATGAATAGGTGTGGATATCCTGTAGGAAAGCAAGACCAATATGCAGCTTCTTATGGTGGGTTTAACTTACTAAGATTCTATAGTGATGGAAATGTTAGAGTTAGGAAAATATATAATAATAATATTCCAAGATTAAATGATAATTTATTGTTAGTGTACAGTGGAAGAGGTAGAGTTGGAAATGATTTTCTTCAAAAACAATCTGATGCTATGTTAAATGATGAAAAATTTAATAAAGTTAGACAGAATAGAGATTTGGCATTTGAAGGAATAAAATATATTTTATCTGGAGATTTAGACTCTTTTGGTGATCTTTTACATCAATCTTGGATAAATAAGAGACAGATTGTAAATGATATTACAGAGGATTATTTGGATAATATTTACAATATAGCAAAAGAATCTGGTGCTATTGGAGGCAAATTGTTAGGTGCTGGTGGTGGAGGATTCTTTGTATTTTATGTAAAGGAAGATAAAAGAGAGGAAGTTATTCATACTCTTAAAAATAAAACAAATTGTAAGATTTTTCCTTTCAAATTCTATGACGAAGGAACTAAAATTATGAGTTACGAATAGTTCTTGACAATTACAGAAATAAGGAATATAATATCATATGTCAGAAAATAATAACGTAATTCAATTTCCAATAGAAAAGATACAACAAAAAACAGACTATGATGAAAAAATACTTTCATCAAACATTTTAGACATAAAAGTAAATCATATCAATGAAGCTTTAATGATTATACTACCATCATTATTTAATAATATTGATATAGCAGGATTTCCTCCCTCAGAAGCAATTGAAGATAATGATGTAAAGGATATTAATCTAATAGTTGAATCATTAAGATCTTTACTTTGTAAATATTATGATGTAAAACATCCTTTTCAGGATTTAGCAGAGAAGGTTTTTGAAAAAGAAGAAGAAACTGACGAATATGCATTGACTAAAAAATTAGATTTAGAATTTGACACTGATAAAATAGGAGAGGATATAAATATCCAATAAGAATATGATTATTGTTGATACAAGTCAGGTTATGCTTTCTAACTTAATGATGCAAATTGGAAATCATACTAATGCAAAATTAGAAGAAAATATGGTAAGACATATGATTTTGAATTCTTTAAGATCTTATAATATGAAATTTAAGAGTGAATATGGAAAAATGATTTTATGCTGTGACGGTTCAAACTGTTGGAGATATAATCATTTTCCATATTATAAAAGATCTAGAAAGAAAAATAGAGAAAATTCAGAACTAGACTGGAAGACTATTTTTGAGTTCATAAACAGTATAACGGAAGAGATTAAACAATATCTTCCATATAAAGTTCTAAAATGTGAAGGTGCTGAGGCAGATGATATCATCGCAACCTTGGTAAAGCAAAATAAGGAAGAAAATATTCTGATTCTTTCAGCAGATAAAGATTTTATTCAGTTACATACTGATAAAGTAAAACAATATGATCCTGTGAGAAAAAGATGGATTTCTAATAAAGATCCTAAAACATATTTACTCGAACATATTTTAAAGGGTGATTCATCTGATGGCATTCCAAATGTGTTGTCAAGTGATGATACTTTTGTTGTAGGAAAAAGACAAAAACCTATGACAAGAAAAAGATTGGATTATTATCTATCACTTGATGATAATTCTATAGAAAAAGAATTGGGTAAAAGATATCAAAGAAATAAAACACTTATAGATTTGAACTATATACCTGATAATATTGTTGAAAAAATTGACGATGAGAAAAATAAAAATCAAACCGATGATAGATCAAAAATGATGAATTATTTTATTGAAAAAAAACTTAAAAATTTAACTGAAAATATTTCTGAATTTTAATGGAGTTATAAATGCAAACCTCTACCTATGAAGTCTTGGAAAAAATTGGTAAACTAAGAAGAACAAAAGAAAAAGTGGATGCACTTAGAGCAAATGACAGTTATGTCATCAGAGTTATTCTACAAGGTGTGTTTGATGAATCAGTAAAATGGTTACTTCCAGAAGGCGATCCGCCGTATACACCTACTGAATTAGTAGACCAAGAAGGTATTCTCATAAATGAAGCAAGAAAAATACTTTACTTTGTAGAAGGATTTCACGATTTACCTACTGCAAAAAGAGAACAAATGTTTATCGAGCTTTTAGAGCAAGTAGATCCAAAAGATGCGACTCTACTGTGTGCTGTGAAAGAAAAGAAGCTGCCATTTAAGGGCATTACTATTCAACACGTTAAAGAGGCATTTCCAGGAATGATTCAAAATGGGTAGAGTTAAAAATAGATTTAAAGATTTTGATTATGAATATGATGAATATAATGATGATATTCTATTGAGAGAAGAAAAGAAAAAAAGGAGAAAACAAAGGAAAATAAAAACTGCACTGAAGACTAAAAATATACAAGAGCTTATGTCTTATGAGGATGATTACTGATGCCAACATACAGTTTTAAAAATAATTTAACAAATGAAGAGTTTACTGATTTTATGTCTATCTCTGAGTTAGATTCATTTTTAAAAGAAAATCCTCACATAGTTCAATTAGTCAGTGCTCCTAGTATTGTGTCTGGTGTATCAGGAAAGAAACCAGATGCAGGATTTAGGGATTTATTAAAGGACATGAAGAGTAAACATTCTAGGGGGATTTCACGTTCAACCATCAACACTTTCTAGAAGAAGGTAATACATGTCATCAAGAAGAGAAAAAAGAGTACTAAGAAAAGAATTAAAGAAACCATCATTCAACATAAGGACAATAAATCCATTAACTGAAAACCAGCAAGTAGCATTTGATGCTTATGATGACGGTAAAAATCTTATGTTACACGGTATAGCTGGAACTGGTAAAAGTTTTATATCTTTGTATCTTGGACTTGATGAACTATTAAACAACAACTCTAATTATGATAAAATTGTTATTATAAGAAGTGTTGTTCCAACAAGAGACATGGGGTTCCTTCCAGGCAATACTAAAGAAAAAGCAAAGGCATATGAATCCCCCTACTATGCCATTTTCACAGAATTGTTTGGAAGGTCTGATGCATACGACTATATGAAAAATAAAAATCAAGTTGAATTTATGACAACTTCATTTATTAGAGGTGTCACATTTAATAATGCTATTATTATAGTCGATGAAATTGCAAACTGTACTTTACACGAACTTGATTCTGTAATTACTAGAATTGGTAAAAATTGTAGAATTATGTTTTGTGGTGATTTTAGACAATCAGATTTCATAAAGAAAGCTGATAGAGGTGGATTACTAGATTTTCTACGTATTATTCAAAAAATGAAATCGTTTGAATTTATTGATTTTGATGAGAATGATATTGTTAGATCTAGTCTTGTGAAAGATTATATTATACAAAAGGACAGACTTAAAATTGCAACGCAAGCTATTTAATCATAAGCTTGTTACACCAATTGAACTGACAACTGAGAACATAGATAATAAAAGACACTATGTTTTACCCGATGGGGATAAGCTAAAGTCAGTCACAACAGTCTTGTCGGAGAAATCTGACAAGACTGCTTTGTTTGAATGGAAGAAAAGAGTTGGTGAAGAACAAGCACAAAAAATAACAACACAGGCATCTATTCGTGGAACAGCATTTCATAATATTGCTGAACGATATGTTTTGAATGAAGAAGATTATAAGAAAAAAGAAATGCCTGTCAACATAGATTCTTTTAATCAAATAAAACCTATGCTTGACAAATATGTTGATAATGTATATGGTACAGAGTTGGCTTTATATTCTAAAGTTTTAGGAGCAGCTGGAAGAACAGATTTAGTTGCTGAATATGATGGTGTTCCATCAATTATAGATTATAAAACTTCTCGTAAAATTAAAAAAGAAAAATGGATACAAAACTATTTTTTACAATCAACAATTTATTCTATGATGTTTGAATATCATTATAAAATAAAAATACCACAGATTGTAATATTAATGGCAGTAGACCACGAAAATCCACAGATATTTATAAAACAACGAAAACATTATGTGAATGAAGTTATTAAAACTTTTGTAGGTTGATATGTTTATTGAATCTAAATATGTAGAACTGATATCCCCACAATTGAGAAATTTTAAAAAGACAGATAAAACTGTCTACAACTTTTCTTGTCCTATTTGTGGAGATTCTAAACGAAACAAAAGAAAGGCAAGGGGTTATGTTTATGAGAAAGGTGAATATTATATATTTCACTGTCATAATTGTTCAGTCTCTATGCCATTTGCTAAGTTTTTAAAAGAGATTGATGAAACAGTGTATAAAGAATATTTGTTTGAAAAGTTTCAAAATAAAAAATATCAAACTAATGAAAACATAACCTCTTTTACTCAAAAAATGAAAGCACCAAAGTTTTTAGATTTTGAACCACTGAAAAAACTAAAAAAGATAAGTTCATTACCAATAACACATCCAATCAAAAAGTATGTAGTGTCTAGAAAGATTCCAAACAATCAACACTTTAAACTTTTTGAATGTCCAAATTTTAAAGGATTTATAAATGAAATAATACCACACAAATTTGCTTGTATAAAAAATGATGAAACTAGATTATTAATACCATTTATAGATTCAAACAAGAAAGTTCATGCTCTTCAAGGAAGAAGTATGAAAAGTTCTCTGCCTAAGTATATAACCATCATTTTAGATGAAACAGTACCAAAGATTTATGGTTTAGATACAGTTAAGTTCGGTGAAAAAGTTTTTGTGTTTGAAGGTCCTATTGATAGTATGTTTATTGAAAATTCAATAGCAACTGCAGGTGGAGATATTGTATCTGTTCTAGATGGTTATTGTAAAGAAAAGTTAACAGTAGTGTATGACAATGAACCTCGCTCAATAGAAACAATAAAAAAGATTGACAAGGCAATTGAATTGGGTTACAATGTTTGTATATGGCCAGAAAGTATAAAGTACAAGGACGTGAATGATATGGTGATGTCTGGAATGTCATCAGAAGAAATAAGAAACATAATCACTAATAATACTTTTAGTGGTTTAAAAGCAAAATTAACACTAGTTAAATGGAGCAAATTATGAAAACATTTGTTTTAATAGTAGTAATCGGTGGTACAAATATTAATGGATATTTGTCTATTAAAAATTTTAAATCTTATAAAGCTTGCACAAGAGTTATTAATTATGTAAAAGATAAAAAAGAAATCAAATTACTTGGTGTAAAATTAAAACCAGAATATATGAGGTGTAAAAAAGTATAATGAGTGAAGTAAAATTGATTGCATATACACAATCAAAAGAGATTGCTGGTATAACATCACAAGATATTATGGCATACTGTGCACGAGTGTCAAATCCATCTAATCAAAATAATTCAGAAACAGCAGAAAAACTTTTAAATTATTGTGTTAGAAATAAACATTGGTCTGTTTTTGAGATGTGTAATGTTGTTCTTGAGATAAATACAACTCGTGATATTGCTAGACAGATTCTTCGTCATAGGTCATTTCATTTTCAGGAATTTTCTCAACGATACGCTGACCCAAATGAACTTGGGTTTGAAACAAGAGAATTTCGTCTTCAGGATGCTAAAAATAGACAAAATTCTATTGAGGTTGATGAAGACAATGAAATGACTAAATCCTGGAAAATAAAACAAGATCAACTTATTCATGAAACAAAACTTGCTTATAAATGGGCAATAGAAAATGGTATTGCGAAAGAACAAGCTCGTGCTGTTTTACCAGAAGGTCTTACTATGTCTCGTATGTATATGAATGGTACTGTTCGTGATTGGATTCACTATTGTCAACTTCGTATGGGTCCAGAAACACAGAAAGAGCATCGTGTAGTTGCTCAACAGTGTTGGGATGTTCTTGTTAAAGTATATCCATTTTTAGAAACTCTGGAGATATAAATGAAAACAGCTAGAGGTGTGCTGATAGAACGATACGAGCAATACAAAACTGATCTAGAGCAAGCAAAATTAGATATAGAAATACAAAAGAAAAAGTTGGAGGAAGCACAAGAATCAAAAATAAGAGTAGAAAAACTACTAAAAGAATTTAAAGAAGCACTAGATAAATTAGATGTAAAGAAGTAGGAGCGGTTTATGGACCTTTATCAACAATATATTCACAAATCACGTTATGCAAGATATCTACCTGAACTAAAAAGAAGAGAACATTGGGATGAAACTGTTGATCGATTTGTGAGTTTTGTTGCTAGTAAAATCAGTAATAATGTTTTGACAACAGAAGTTAGAAATAATATTAAAAATGCTATTGCTGATATGAAAGTAATGCCCTCAATGAGAGCAATGATGACTGCAGGTCTTGCACTTGATAGAGATAACACTGCAGGATACAATTGTTCTTATCTACCAATTGATGACGCAAAAGCTTTTGATGAAGCAATGGTAATCCTTATGAATGGTACAGGTGTAGGATTCTCTGTTGAAAGGCAATATGTAAATAAACTACCAGAAATTCCTGAAGAGATTTATGATACAGATACAACTATCACTGTACGTGATTCAAAAGAAGGTTGGGGTAAAGCACTACGTATGCTTATTGCTCTACTTTATTCTGGTGAATTGCCAAAATGGGATCTATCAAAACTTCGTCCTGCAGGAACAGTTCTAAAAACATTTGGTGGTCGCTCTTCTGGACCAGCACCATTAGATGAATTGTTTCATTTTGTTGTAAATGTTTTCAAAAGTGCAAAAGGTAGAAAACTAACATCTATTGAATGTCACGATATTATGTGTAAAATTGGCGAAGTAGTAGTTGTTGGTGGTGTTCGTCGTTCTGCTATGATTTCACTTTCAAATCTATCTGATGATCGTATGAGGAATGCTAAATCAGGTGCTTGGTGGGAACAAAATGTTCAACGAGCACTTTCAAATAATTCTGCTGTATATACTGAGAAACCAGATGTTCATCAGTTTATGCAAGAATGGTTATCATTATATGAATCTAAATCAGGTGAACGTGGAATCTTCTCACGTGAAGCATCTAAAAATGTTTGTAAGAAAAATGGTAGACGTGACCCTGATCATGATTTCGGAACGAATCCATGTTCCGAAATTATTCTACGACCATATCAATTCTGTAATCTTACAGAGGTTATTGCTCGTGCAGATGATACAGAAAATGATTTAATTGAAAAAGTAAAACTTGCAGCGGTTCTTGGAACTATTCAATCCACTTTTACTAACTTTCCATATCTAAGAAAGATTTGGAAAAAGAATACTGAGGAAGAAAGATTGCTTGGTGTTTCTATTACTGGTATCTATGATTGTCCTTTATTGAATGATTACAAAGATCCATCATTACCAGGACGATTAGAGATGTTGCGTCAAGTTGCTGTTGATACTAATAAAGAATTTTCTGAAATGTTAGGTATTCCACAGTCTGCTTCTGTTACATGCGTCAAACCATCAGGCACAGTTTCTCAGTTAACAGATTCTGCTTCTGGTATTCACGCAAGACACGATCCATATTATTATCGTCGTGTTCGTAATGATAATAAAGACCCGTTGACACAATTTCTTATTGATGCAGGCGTTCCAAATGAACCAGATGTAACTAAACCATATGCAACTACAGTGTTTACATTTCCAAAGAAAGCACCAGAAAGTGCATTATCAAGAGGTGATATTTCTGCAATTGACCATCTAGAACTTTGGTTGATGTATCAAAGACATTGGTGTGAACATAAACCTTCTGTTACTATTTCAGTAAAAGAAGATGAATGGCCAACAGTTGGTGCTTGGGTCTGGGAACATTTTGATGAGATGTCTGGTGTATCATTTTTACCTCACGATGGTGGAACATATCGACAAGCACCATATGAAACAGTATCAGAGGAAAAGTATAATGAATTATTAGAAATTATGCCAGAAAGTTTTGATTGGACTTCATTTGAAGAGAATCAAGATAATGTGGAAGGAGCACAGACATTAGCTTGTACTGCAGATAACTGTGAAATCTAGAACTAAATAGGGGCAGAGAAATCTGCCCCTTTTTTTTAGGAGAAATATGTGTCTTATTTAAATCATCCATTGCCAGATTGGCCTTGTTATATAAGAAATGAGTTTCTTTATAATCATAAAAAAGGACATAAAGAAGTGACTAAGTGTGATGTTCATACAGTATCATCAATTGAAAAAAGAGTTCCTTTATTTGAAGCATTATTAGAAAATGGTGTAAATTGGACAAGAAGACCTTTACATGCTTTTTGTTGGAATCCAGATTCAGAAATAGAACCTTTAAATCAAATTATGTACTGGAATTCATTTTCACCTTATATAGATGTTCAAAAAAGATCTAGACTTGATAATTTAAAAGCTGAACTTATAAGACCTGATGGAAAAAGGGTAAATGGAATATATATGTTTACTTTAGATTGGTCTTGGGAAAATAAATCAATAACAGATTTTAATTTTTCTGAATCACCAGAACACAAATGTGCACATTTATTTAAAGTAGAAACTGGTAATTATTATGCTTATCCAAATAATAGAATAATTTGGTATGATGAGTCTTTTATTTTTAAAAGAATAAAGAAAAATCCAGGTTATGAAATAGATTTATCTATATATTCTGTAGAAAATAGTAGAAATATAAGCACAAATGATGAATATTTTTACGGAGATAATAATCTAGAAAATAAGGAATAATTTATGAAAGAACTTTTAAGAGAATTATTTTTAATAATGGAGGATAATATATCAGATTCTAAAGAGAGATATGACATTTATCAACAATTCATTTCACATTTATTTGAGGTTGATAATGAAATTTTAGAATATCTTTTAGATAATAATGAAGAATTTTCTGATGCTTATCAAGATTATGTTGCTGAAATAGAGGCAGAAGAAGAGGAATAAATAATACCATTGATGAAAGGATGGTATTATGTGGTTATATAATAATAAAGATATTACTGAAGATGATATAAAAGGATATGTTGGTTTTGTTTATCTAATTGAAAATCTAGATAATAATATGTATTATATTGGTAAGAAATCACTAAAGAAAACAAAAGTATATCAGAAGAATAAAAAGAAAAAAAGAATGCTTGTTGAATCGGATTGGAAAGACTATACTGGTTCTAACGACTTACTAAATGAACACATTGAATCTGGTAATAAAATAAGAAAAACAATAATCAGAATGTGTAGAAACAAAACTGAGATGAGTTATTATGAAGCAAAAGAACAATTTTCTCGTGATGTTCTGCTTGATAAAAACTCATATAACCAATGGATAATGGTGAGAGCAAGAAAGTCTAATTTAATGATTGACAAATAGAACTTACCTTGATATAATCTGACTACAATAGGAGATTTAAATGGAACATATCAAAATTGTAGTTAATAGTTCTGGTAAAGGTGATGAGTTATTTGTGTTGTTTGAAAAACATACAAATAAGGTGATTTCTATCAATCAGTATTATAGTATGATTGATAGGACTGAATCTATAACTAAAGATAATGGTTCCTATGGTAGTTTATTAAATATAGCAAGGAAAATTTTAGATGGTAAGTAATTTTATTCGTGTTATGGATTTTATGAATAACTTTGGTCAAGAAGTGAAGTATAATCCAGAATTTCCAGATGAAAAAGTCCAGAAACTTAGGATTTCTCTTATTGAAGAAGAGTTAGAAGAGTTGAAAGAAGCAATGGGAAAAGAAGATATGGTTGGAGTTGCTGATGCTCTTACTGATATTCTTTATGTTACATATGGTGCAGGTGCTGCATTTGGTATTGACTTAGATAAATGCTTTGAAGAAGTTCATAACAGCAATATGTCTAAGCTTGATAGAAATGGACATCCAATCTATCGTAACGACGGAAAGATTCTAAAAGGTCCAGATTATTTTGAACCTAATCTTGAAAAAATTGTAGAAAATGGTATACAAAAATATTAGCAATATATCACCAAAACAATCAGGAAAAATTAGACACTCAAGATATATTAATACACTATCCCAAATAGCAATTAATGTAGAACCTGTAGCACAAGCAAGAATCGCTGCAGGTATAGTGTATAGAAATAATTTGATTTCAATTGGCGTAAATAGAAGTAAGACACATCCATTTCAAAAAAGATATTGTAAGAATAAAGATGCTATTTATCTTCACGCAGAGACAGATGTTATTAAAAATGCTATAAATAAAATAGATTTAGAAAAGTTTTCAAATTCTATACTTTATATTTGTAGAGTAAAAATTTATAAAAAGAAATTTGTATTTGGTCTTGCTAAACCTTGTGATGGATGTATGAAAGCAATATCAACATTTAATATAAAAAAAGTATACTATACATTAGACAATGGAGGATATGACTTGTTATGAAAAATGTAGTTTTATATACAAAATCTGAATGTGTTTTTTGTAATAATGCAAAAGCACTACTAAAAATGAATAATATAAAATATACAGAAAAACATTTGGATAGAGATTTTACTCGTGAAGAAATCAAAGAAAAATATCCCACACAAAAAACTTTTCCTGTAGTTCTTATCAATGAAGAATTCATTGGTGGATATACTGAGTTATTTGACCGTTTGCGAGGAAAAGATGAAGTCTAGTGAGATGTATATTAGACAACTTCTTCAAGATAATATTAATGAAATGAAACTTAAGATTAATAATACTAAAAAAAAGATTCAAGATTATAAAAAAGAAATAAAATTTCTGGAAAGTGTGTTGAATGACTAAATTTGAATTATATTTTATTGAAAATATCATTCCAATTATTCTTATTGGTAATATGTTTTTATTCATTTCTTGGATGGTAGACGGTCTAGTATATACTCCATTATTAGTTTCACATATCTTAGCAGTATTATATTGTGGTTATAAATTTTTCAATAGAGGAAACAATGTCTGATACAATTTTTGATTTGGAACAAAAGATTCTTCAGTTTGCTAACATCCTAGATGATTTGGAAACTTTTGTATCAAAAATAGAACAAAAAGATAGGTATAAAATTGATACTGAAATCTCACATATCATTGGATTTTATCATTTTAAATATAATGATTTGTGGAACACATTTGAACAACATACAAAAGATTATTATAAAAAGAAATCAAATGTATATGATGATTTGCCATCGGATGTAGAACCACAAGAATATAAAGATGACCCACAAGGAGTCTATGAAATAGATGAAAATGGTATTCCAAAATGGCTTTAATTAAAAATATTTTAATGTTTTTTGGTATTTTTACCTTGACAGTGTTAATCTTAAATGGTATATTATTTCTAATATTTGCCATTTGTTACAACAATCCAGTTTGTGGATAGAATATGTGTGGAATACATGGGTTCTCATTTAAAAATTACAAACACATAAAGAACATGATACTAGTGTCTGAAAATAGAGGACCAGACGCTAATGACATTTATATTGATGATTTTGTATCACTAGGACACAATCTTTTAAATATATCAAATCTTCCTATAGAAGAAACAACTCAACCATATATTTCTCCTAAAGGAAATGTTTTAGTATTTAATGGCCAAATATATAAAGAATGTTACTTAGATACAAAATATTTATCAGAAATGTTAGATTATTATGGTATAGAATATTTAAGAAATATTAATGGTGCGTTTTCATTATGTTGGTATGAGAAAAAAACTAAAACTATCACTATTGCTAGAGATCATTATGGTCAAAGGCCTTTATTTTATAATTTAGATAATGGATTGGTTTTTAGTAGTAGTATATATTCTCTTAAAAGTGTCGGTATAGACTTAGAGAAAGATAGAGAATCCATTAAAAGATTTCTTTTTAATGATAGGTTTTGGCAAGGGCGTGATACATTTTATAAAAATATAAAAAAATTAGTTCCAGGAGAATATATAAAATTTTCTGTTAAAAAAAATAAAATAATAAGTCGTGGTTCTTTATTTGATTTTCAAATGGAAAACCAAAAACCAAATGATAAAAAAATAAAGAAATTGATAGAGAAATCTATTGTTAATACGGTATATAATAATAATAGCACATGTGTTCTTTTATCTGGAGGATTGGATTCTACTACAATATTAAATTGTTCTAAGAATTTAGATATGGATTTATTTTCACTTTCATGTGGATATAAATCGTTATATGATTTAAAAAAAGATGAAGATTATGATAGTATGCTTAACTATACGGAAGAAGTTAATTATGCAAAAAAAACATCTAAGTTTTATAATATTCCTTTCTATGATAAAACAATATCAATTTCTGAGTTAAGAGATTCAGTAAAAGATTCTATCAAATGTAGTTTGTTACCATTTTTTGATGACAATAGGTATGTGGTTAGATACTTAACATATAAAAAAGCACACGATCTTGGATGTAAGGTAATAATAAATGGAGATGGTGGTGATGAAATTTTTACTGGATATAGTGGTCATGATCTTTACAAAAATCCAAACTTTCCAAAATTTAAATATGAAATTTTACATGATGAGTTTTATGAATGGTTTCCTAAACACGTTCTTGGAAAGGACGAAATGAACAATAATTTTTTTATTAGGATTATGTTATCAATAGATTCCTTTTGTTTATCTTCTGATAGCTTAGCTTCTAATTTTTCTATGGAATCTAGAAGTCCATTTTTATACCAAGAATTAGTAAAAAACTGTCTTAATATATCTGGAAAATATAAACTTCAAAAGAAAAGAAATAATTTTAGATCGGGGACATACAAATATCTATTAAGAGAATTATTTAAAGATGATCTTCCTTCTTGGGTCATAAATAAAAATATAAAAGTTGGTTGGGCATCTCCTTGGAATTCTAGGAATGAAAAAAGTAATTTTAAAAATGCATTGAAAAATATAAGTTTATTAGAGGATATAATAAAATGAACACTACAGGAAAAGTTTTGTTGACAATTGCAGCAGTTGCTGCTATTACTATTGCATTCGGTGTTTCTGCTGTAAGAGCAGGACCAAGTTTTGAATTGAATATTGGACCTAAAGGATTTGATTTTAGGATTGATAAAAATGATAAACATTGGCAAAGATATCGTCGTAGGCAAATTTGTCATCGTAGAGCAAGACGATATTGTTCACATTGGAGAGAAGAATATAAGCATTTTCGTGACAGATGGTATCTGAGGCAATATAAATCTTGTAAAAAAGATTATATGTGGATGTGTAGAAACACATGAAATATGAAGTGTATGTAACTTTAAGAAATGGTATTCTTGATAAAGCAGGTAATGCTGTTACCAAAGTCTTGAATGATAGATATGGTGGAGTAGAATCTGTTCGCATTGGTAAGATTATTCATATTGAATGTAATGAAAAAGATATTGATAAGATTGCCAAAGAAGTTACAAATGAGGTAATGGAAGATTATGAAATAAAGACGTGTAGCTCAATTGGTTAGAGCCATTCGCTCATAACGGATCGGTTGGGGGTTCAAGTCCCTCCACGTCTACCATGGTCTCCTAGCTCAATGGATAGAGCAACTGCCTTCTAAGCAGTAGGTTCCAGGTTCGAGTCCTGGGGAGATCGCCAATATAGGATATGCTAAATGACAACATTTCTGATTATATATTCAATAATTGCATTAGTAACAACAGTATCATTGTTGTGTATTTTTACAGTTCATAATGGTTTATTTGTAACAACAAGAAACGATGTTGTTAAAATTCAATTGTGGGCTTGTGTTGGTCTTATTTTAATAGGAATATTTTGGCCAGTGTTTGCTATTCTTGTGTTCATTGGTTGGATTATGGATATGAAATGCCCTTTCTTATAGAATTGATTGCATAATATTCCAGTGAGATGCCAACATTTCATTATTATTATCTAGGGAATTTTGAAGATGATGGATGGTATAGTTACAAATCGTAGATATAAACAATTACTTTTACCAAACCCATTTGAAGTAGAATACAAAAATGAAATTGTTGAGGGTAAAAAACACGTTGTTGGATATATGAGTTGTAAAGAATGTGGTAGATATTTTGGTAAATCTTTATCAATAGATGAGATGAAAGATTGTCATAATAATTGTATGGTCATAAAATCATTAACTATATCTGCTTGACATTTCCTTATAAAAATGTTATATATAGTATGTCAGTGAGTTACTGACATATTTTCTTGCTTAAACAAAGGAGAAACAAATGACTAAAAACGATCCACTATTTAAAGCTTTCACAGTTGGTTTTGATGAGATGTTTAATCGTGTTCAAAGTTTGAACACAGATTATTCAAAAGCAATGTATTCATTCCCTCCCTATAATATTGTTAAGTTAGACGAAAACAAATATAGGGTTGAAGTGGCAGTTGCTGGTTTCTGTAAAAATGAACTGGAAGTTGAAGTGAAGGAAAATACTCTAGTTCTTTCTGGTAAATCTAAGACTGATGAATCAGAAAATTTTGTCCATAAGGGTATTGCCAATCGTGCATTCAAACGATCTTTTGAACTTGCTGATACTGTAGAGGTTCAAAGTTCGGAATTAACTAATGGTATGTTGAAGGTATTTTTAGAAAACATTATTCCAGAAAGTCGTAAACCTAAAAAGGTTGATATTACTGAACCTGTTCCTGAAAAGGAATAGATATATTCTATAAATAGTTAATAGTGAAGAACCTTATTGCCTTTGTGATAAGGTTCTTTTTTTATCAAACGAAAGGTATTAATATGTCTGTTATCAAAGAAGGATGGAAGTGTCCTGTTTGTAAGAAAGTATTTGCACCAACACAGAAAATGTGTAAAAAATGTTCCAAGGTAGAATCTACAAATAATCCTGGAGATTCTAAAATATTTCTACAAGATTAGTATTGACAAAAGGAATAAAGTAATGTATGATGATGAAATAAAGTTAACAAACTTAAAAATAGTCCCTGAAGAAACCATCATACAATGTGCAAAAGATCTTTCCAATGAAAAAAGAAATACTTTTGAGGATTTGCTAGATGAAGCATATTATTTTAGGATGGTAGGACTTTCACCAGTTTTTATTACTACATCTAATATGAAGAATTTATTTGTAACTTCTAAAGAAAAACTTAGAAAAGAATATCACTAGAAAGATCTAAATGTCTAAATTCTATACGAATGTTTTCTCTCGGGGGAACAAGGTTTACGTTCGTGGATATGAGAACGGTAAAGCATTTCAAAAATATGAATATTATAAACCATATTTGTTTGTTGATGACAAGGATGGTAACTATAAAACTGTAGATAAAAAACCAGCTTCAAAGATAATGTTTAACAGCATTTCTGAAGCAAGAGAATTTGTCACCAAATATAAAGATATACAAAATTTCAACTATTACGGGTTGGAGAATTTTCAGTATTTGTATATCTATGATAATTATTCTGGTGATGTGCAATATGATCCATCAAAGATGTCTGTTGTATCTCTTGATATTGAATGTATTGCTGATCAAGGATTTCCAGATATACAACTAGCAGATAAAGAAATAACTGCCATCACCATCAGAAAGAATAAATTGAATTTGGTGTTTGGGTGTGGTGAGTTTGTAACTGATGATCCCAACACAAAATACTTTAGATGTAAAGATGAGAAAGAACTTCTTTATAAGTTTGTTGATATTTGGAATCGTCCTTTTATCAAACCAGATATTATCACTGGTTGGAACATAGAGTTTTTTGATATTCCATATCTAGTAAACCGTATTCGTAATATTTGTGGTGAAGACCTTGCAAGAAATTTGTCTCCTTGGAGAATGATTAATGAAGGTAAGGTTCATTACAAAGGCAAAGAGAATCAGAATTTTGTTCTGATGGGAATATCAACACTTGATTATTACCAGTTATATCGTAAGTTTACTTTTGGTAATCAAGAGAGTTATAAACTTGACTATATTGCATCAGTAGAACTTGGTGAGAAGAAAATTGATTATTCTGAATATGGTTCTTTGTTAGAATTGTATAAGAATAACTTCCAAAAGTTTATTGAATACAATATTCACGATGTTGTTCTTGTTGATAGATTGGAAGAAAAACTTAAGTTTATTGAACAAGTAATGGCACTTGCATATGATGCAAAAGTAAACTTTGTTGATACTCTTACAACAGTTCGTCCTTGGGATGTTATTATTCACAACTACCTATTGGATAGAAAAACAGTTGTACCTAAACTTGTTATAAAAGATAATAATGAAAGTTTGGTTGGTGGTTTTGTGAAAGATCCAAAAGTTGGTATGAGTGAATGGGTTGTATCTTTTGATTTAAATTCACTCTATCCACATTTGATTATGCAGTATAATATTTCACCAGAGAAGTTTGTGAAGAAAGTTCCTATGTGGCATAACACAGATGAACTTATTTCAAAGAAACCAATTGATTATGAACCTGGATATATCTATTCAGGTAATGGTTGTGTTTATAAAAATGATTATCAAGGATTTCTTCCTGCATTGATGGAAAAAATGTATAATGATAGATCTGAATATAAAAAGAAAATGATTGAACTAAAGAAAAAGTTTGAGGAAACAAAAGATGCTGCAACTGGTATGCAAATTGCCAAATATCATAATATGCAAATGGCAAAAAAGATTCAGTTAAACTCTGCTTACGGTGCATTAGGAAATAAATATTTTCGTTGGTTTAATTTTGATCTAGCAGAATCTATTACTAAGTCTGGACAACTTTCTATTCGTTGGATTGAAAAACGAATGAATGAATTTATGAATAAAATGTTAAAGACTGATAATGTTGACTATGTTATAGCATCTGATACAGACTCAATCTATATTGAAATGAAAGAACTTGTAAAACGAATTGATGTAAATGATGATGTCAAGATTGTGTCAGCAATAGATCAATTTTGTGAGCAGAAGATTCAACCATATCTTGACAAATGTTATCAAGAACTTGCTGATTATATGAATGTATATCAACAGAAGATGTTTATGAAACGTGAAACTATTGCTAATAAAGGCATTTGGAAAGCAAAGAAGATGTATATTCTAAATGCTTGGAATGTTGAAGGTGTTCAATATGATTCACCTAAGTTAAAAATGCAGGGTATTGAAGCAGTTCGTTCATCAACACCACAGGTTTGTAGAGAATATATTCGCAAAGCACTTGAGATTATTATGAATGAAAGCGAAATATCTTTACAAAACTATATCTCACAAATAAGAGAAGAGTATAAAAATCTTCCATTTGACGATATTGCTTTTCCTCGTGGAGCAAATAATGTTGACAAATATTATGATAGAAGTAACATATATGTGAAAGGAACACCCATTCACATTAAAGCATCTTTGTTGTATAATAATTTGCTGAAAAAGTATGGATTGAGAAATCTACAACCAATAATGAGTGGTGATAAAATTAAGTATTGTTATTTAAAACTACCAAATAAAATACAAGACACCGTAATTTCTAACCTAGATAGTTTGCCTGATGAATTGGGATTGAACCAATATATTGATTATGAAAAACAGTTCGATAAATCTTTCATAGAACCACTAAAATCTATTACAAGTATTATTAGGTGGGATTATGAGAAGAAATTAACATTGGAGGATTTTTTTAATGTCTGATGAAGATATCTATGATTTCGGTTTCAGTTTAATGTCTGAGGATGAAATCAAAATAGAAGAAGAGAAACTTAAAAAAGTAGTTGAGAATGAATCGCATAAACTGAATAAAGTAAGAGAAATGATTATGCCGCTTCTCAAAAATTTAATGAAAGAACCACAAAAGGAATATATTTATTGGCCTGATAGAAAAGAAAGAGTAGAACTTTTTATAAAAGAATTAGATAAGTTTATAGATTCACATTGACTGGAGAAAGATATGAGTTTAAAAGACAGGTTGATAAAAAATTCAACTATTGATTACACATCTACCCTTACAGAAAGTAAGATTTACACTAAAAAAGATATGATTCAAACCTCAGTGCCTATGATTAATGTGGCACTTGGTGGTTCTATTGATGGTGGTTTAACTCCTGGTTTAACAATGTTAGCTGGGCCGTCGAAACATTTCAAGACTGGGTTTTCTTTGTTATTAGCATCTGCTTTTCTAAAAAAGTATGAGGATGGTGTTGTTTTATTTTATGATTCAGAGTTTGGAACACCGCAATCATACTTTGAAACATTTGGTATCGATTTGGATTCAGTAATCCATACACCAATCACAGATGTTGAAGAACTAAAACATGATATTATGAAACAGATGAAGGATATTGAACGAGGGGATAAGGTTTTTATCCTTGTAGATTCAATTGGCAATCTTGCTTCAAAGAAAGAAGTTGAAGACGCTCTAGATGGTAAATCTGTTGCTGATATGACAAGAGCAAAACAATTAAAATCTTTGTTTCGTATGGTAACACCACATCTATCATTGAAAGATATTCCAATGGCAGTTGTCAATCATACTTATAAAGAAATTGGAATGTTTCCAAAAGATATCGTTGGTGGTGGTACAGGAAGTTATTATTCAGCAGACAATATTTGGATTCTTGGAAGACAACAAGATAAAGATGGTTCTGAGATAGCAGGTTATCATTTCATTATCAATATTGAAAAATCTCGTTATGTAAAAGAAAAGAGTAAAATTCCCATTACTATTTCTTGGGAAGGTGGTATTAATAAATGGTCAGGTTTGTTTGATGTTGCACTTGAAGGAGAATATATTGTAAAACCAAAGAATGGATGGTATGCTCTTGTAGATAGAGAAACTGGAGAAATTCAGGAACCTAATATGAGAGCAAAAGATATTGTGAATAATAAAGAACTTTGGATGAAAATGTTCAAAGAGACAGATTTTTCACAATATATTGAGAAGAAATATAAAGTTGGTTTTTCTAATATTATAGAGGAAGATGAAGTAGAATGAGCATAGAAAGAGTTATTTTTGATAACTTAATCTTTAATGAGACTTATGGAAGAAAAGTAATTCCTTTCCTCAAAGAAGAGTATTTCTCTGATAAAAATGAAAAGATTGTATTCAATCTAATTGATGACTATGTAAAAAACTATAATTCTTTTCCAACAAAAGAGGCACTATATATTGACCTTACGAATAAGGAAGGAATCAATGAAGATTCCTTTCAAACTTGTAAAGAAATAGTTGATAATATCAATAAGCGATATGACACAGATTTGGACTGGTTACTTAACCAAACAGAAAAGTTTTGTCAAGAGAAGTCTGTGTATAATGCTATAATGGAGAGTATTTCTATTTTGGATGATAAAACAGGTAAGAAAACAAAAGGTGCTATTCCAGATATTTTATCAAATGCACTTGCTGTTTCATTTGATTCACATATTGGTCACGACTTTATTGAAAACTACGAGGAACGGTTTGATTTCTATCATCGTAAAGAAGTTAGGGTTGAATTTGATTTAGATTATTTTAATGAAATCACTCGTGGTGGATTACCAAGGAAAACTTTGAACATTGCTCTAGCAGGAACTGGCGTTGGGAAAAGTTTATTTATGTGTCATTGTGCTTCTGCTAATCTGACTGCAGGATTAAATGTACTTTATATTACTATGGAAATGGCAGAAGAAAAGATTGCTGAAAGAATAGATGCTAATTTACTTGATATTTCTGTTGAAGATTTATCATCACTGTCAAAAAATTCATATGATAAAAAGATGAAACGACTAAAGGAAAAAACAAAGGGTAAGTTGATTATCAAAGAATATCCAACTGCTTGTGCAGGTTCTGGTAATTTTCGCCATCTTTTGAATGAACTTAAAATTAAGAAAAGTTTTGTGCCAGATATTATCTATATTGATTATCTTAATATTTGTTTATCCACAAGATTGAAATCTAACTCTAATGCAAATTCTTATACTTTCATTAAAGCAATTGCTGAAGAACTACGAGGTCTAGCAGTGGAATACAATGTTCCTATTGTATCTGCAACTCAAACAACTAGAAGTGGATATTCAAATTCTGATTTAGGATTAGAAGATACTTCTGAAAGTTTTGGACTTCCAGCAACTGCAGATTTTATGTTTGCACTTATCTCAACAGAAGAGTTAGAGTCACTTAATCAGATTATGGTTAAACAACTTAAAAATAGATATTCCGACCCAAGTTCTAATCGTAGATTTGTTGTTGGTGTTGATAGAGATAAAATGCGTCTCTATAATGCAGAAGATAATGCACAAGAAGATATTGTTGATGGTCCATTATCACAAAAGAACTTTGATAATAGTCGTTTGAAGGAATTATTCAGTGAAGTATAAAATTGTAAGAAGAAATCGTAAGTACTGTATTCTAGAGATAGAAACAGATCAAATTATATGTTGTTTTGAGGAACAAGATGGTGCTAGAAAAAGTATGAATCATCTAAATTATGGTGGTGGTTTTGATGGTTGGACTCCAGAGTTTTTAACTTTAAAAGAGTTAAAGTATAAATATACTTAAAAACAATGGAGTATTAAATGCTTTC
>Ga0255777_10000377_pt1 | contig 42054 bp, 20 predicted proteins | sample 101ome_15_FD_179975 | JGI IMG/M metagenome (GOLD analysis project Ga0255777, IMG submission 179975) | Coastal salt marsh microbial communities from the Groves Creek Marsh, Skidaway Island, Georgia - 101402AT metaG (version 2) | ecosystem: Environmental > Aquatic > Marine > Intertidal zone >... | reverse complement strand
GTTAAATTCGTCGTGTTGTTGCGGGGGGGGGGGTCGACGCGCGCGGCCGTGTGCGACGGTGCGCGAGAGGGAGTGGGGATGTATGGATTGCGAGGATTGCGTCGGGCGGAGGATTTCGAACGGTTGGCGCGGGAGACGGTGCGAAAGTGCGAATCCATGGCGCGAGCGCTCAAGCGGGCGACGCCGAGCGCGGCGAGCGTGCGCGCGTTGGACGATATATCGGACGAGGTGTGTCGAGTGGTGGACGTGGCGGAGGTGTGTAGACATACGCATCCGTCGAGGCGAGTGGTGGCGGCGGCGGAGCGGGCGTACGTGGAGTTGCAGGAGTACGTCGCGTCTCTGAACGCGGATGTCGACTTGTACGAGACGTTGCGGCGCGCTCGCGAGGCGGACGGCGCGAATCTGAGCGAAGAGGGGGCGAGAGTGGCGCTGACGCTTCAAGAAGATTTTGAACGAGGTGGAATTCATCTCGAAGCGGACGCGAGGCGAGGATTCGACGCCGTCTTGTCGAGAAGTTTAGAGCTCGGGATGGAGTTTCAACGAAACTTGGTGCGTCCAGATTTCGTCAGGAGCGTCGAATTAGACGCCGAGGCGGTGGCGTCGCTCCCGCGCGCGACGCGAAAACGGTTTCGAAGCGGCGATGAAGGGAAGACGTGGACCGGGTCCGTGGATGCGTCGAACGCGACGACGCTTTTGCGTCACCTGGGGGACGCTGGGGCGCGTCGAGACGTCTACGTGGCGGCAAACGCGGGTCCGGAACGAAACAAGGATGTGTTGGCGAATTTGATATCCTCTCGCGCGGGCGTCGCCCAGGCGCTCGGGTTTGAGACGTACGCGAGCTTCGCCACGGCACCGTTGTTGGCGCGAACGCCGGACGCCGTTCGCGATTTCCTCGTGAGTCTGTCGAGCGATCTTCGCGAACGCGCGAACGAGGAGCTCAAAATCCTTCGTAAATACAGCACCGAGAGGGTGTTCACCTCGGCTGATAAATCTCACCTCATGGCCAAAGCTCGCGGGCACGAGTGCGAGTTCGATTCGTCCGCGATTTCGGAGTATTTTCCACTCAAAGGCGTGATTTCGGGAATCGGCGAGCTTCTCGCGCGCGTCCTCGGGTTGAGAATAGAGCTCGAAGATTTAGCGCCGGGTGAGGGATGGACGGACGATTTAAAAAAACTGGTGGTGAAGACGAAAGATGGCGACATGCGCGGGACGGTATACTTGGATTTACTGCCGAGATCGGGAAAATTTAATCACGCCGCGCACTTTGTGATTCAGTGCAGTCGGATGGTGTCCGAGCGGGAACGACAACACCCGTCGGTCGCGCTCGTCTGTAACTTTCCACCGAACACCGCGAGTGGACGAGCTTTACTCAGTCACGGAGAGGTCGAAACGCTGCTTCACGAGCTCGGGCACGCCATGCATTCCGTCCTCTCCGACACCGAGTTCCAACACCTGTCCGGCACCAGGGCGCCGATGGACATTGTCGAAATTCCAAGTCATTTATTCGAGCACTTCGCCTGGGACGCGGACGCTCTCAAACTTTTAGGGAGACATCATCTCACGAACGAGCCGATACCCGACGGGATGATCGCCACGTTGCGCAAGTCGAGAGACATATTTAAGTCGATGGAGACGCAGCAACAGCTGGTTTTCGCACTCGCGGATCTCGAATTGCACAATCAAACGTCCGAGCTTTCATCCACGGCGATCGCTGAGCTCGCCGCTTCGATACAGCGCGAACACAGTTCTTTTGCTCCAGTCCCGGGCACGAATTGGGAGCTCAGGTTTGGACATTTCGTCGGGTACGGAGCGACGTACTATTCGTATCTCTACGCCGACGTCTTGGCAAAAGACATGTGGGCGCGATACTTTGCGGGTGACAGCTTGGCTCCGGGCGCGGCAGAACATCTTCGCGACAAATTATTAAAGTACGGTGGATCACGACATCCAGAAACGTTAGTGAGAGGGGTGTTAGGACGAGATTCTTTAGTCGAAGTCGGGGGCGGCTTTCGGCCACGAATGGGCAATTAAACTACAACAAAAGAATCTTTCCGGGGGGAGTATAGTTAGTCTAATCAAATGTAATCTTTTTAGCCTTGACGGACATGTCAACGTCCTTGAAGTGTGCTCCGTACAGTTTGCTCTCCTTCTTCTTCACGTGCGTACCGAACTTTGTGAGATCGTCGGGGACTTCCGCGCCGGCTTTTCGCAGCACGTTGACGAGTTCGCCGGCGCGCGCCTTGTCGTGCACCGTGAAGAAGGTGTGCGCCAAGCCGGTCGCTCCCGCACGTCCGGTACGACCAATTCTGTGAACGTAATCTTCCGTGGTGAGGGGAAACGTGTAGTTGATGACGTACTCAACCTCCTTGATATCAAGACCGCGCGCCGCGACGTCGGTAGCGATTAAGATTCTCGACGTGCCCTTTTTGAACGCATCTACCGACTTTTCGCGATCGAACTGAGACATGTCGCCGTGAATGCACACCGCCGGCCACTCGCGCGCGAGGCGCATGTGTAGGTTGGCGCATTCCTTCTTGTACAGGCAAAAGACGAGCGTTCTCGGAACATCCTTGCCCTTGCCCAAATACTGCTTCATGACGCGCGCCAAATGTCTGTCCTTGTCTTGCGGCTCGACCACTTCGACGATCTGCGTGATGCTCTGGGAAGCCTTTAAGCCCTCAGCGCCGATTCTCACCCTGACGGGTTCGTGCATGAACTCAGCCGCGAGACTTTGCACGCTCTGAGGCCACGTGGCGGAAAACATGACGGTTTGTCGATCGGCTCTTGTGGCGCCAGCGATGGCGCGAATTTCGGGTTCAAAGCCCAGGTCGAGCATTCGATCCGCCTCGTCGAGGACGAGCATGGTCACTCGGTGAAGTTTGATCACACCCTCTTCCATAAAGTCGCGAAGTCGACCGGGAGTCGCGACGATGACCGCGGCGCCGCCGCCGGCTTTCATCGCCGCCTTTTGCTCGTGCTTGGGCGAACCTCCGTACACGCACACGCAACGAACTCCCGAAGCCTCACCAGCGTCGTCGAAAACTTTTGCCGTCTGTTGCGCCAACTCACGCGTCGGCGCGAGAACCAGACAAATCGGTTCGCCCGGTTTACACGCCGGTTGAGATCGAATTTGCGTCAGCGCCGGCATGCCAAAGGCGAGCGTCTTTCCCGAACCTGTCGCCGCGATGCCGACCATGTCGTGACCGCTCATGATGATCGGCCACGATTGCGCCTGAATCGGTGAAGGCTTTTGAAACTGCGCGGTGACTCTCAACAACTCTTTGGAGAATCCAGCATCCGCGAACGTCGACACGGGCGCTAAATCCGTCTCCAACCCGTCGACTTGCGTCACAGCCAACTTTTCTCTCGCCGCCGCCAAATCACTCGCCGACATCGCGCGCAAGTGTTCCGGAGCGTCGTAAAACACTCTCTGAAACTTTGTTCCGCTCGACGCGAGCGCGCGATCGCCCACGTTCGCCATGCCGAACGTTTTCCCACCGCCGCCGCCCCCCGTCTCTTTTTTCACAGACTTGCCCGCGCGTCCATCATCCTCACCACCGTCTCGCCCACTCTCCCGCTCCTCGCGCGACCGCTTCTTCTCCTTCTTCTCCTTCTTCTCCTTCTTCTCTTTTTTCTCCTTCTTCGCCTTCTTCTCGCCCATGGCGGCCGTCCGCGCCGCGCGATGGCGACGACGCCGCGCCGCGCCGCCGCCGGGACGCCTTCACGATGATCACGATGTTAGGACTACAAGCAACAATATAAGATGTTTTGAACTGTATCGTGTGCGTTTTAAAAGTAACAGAGATGTTACGCGATGCCCGCGCATCCGTCCTCCGTCGCGTCCGCGTCGTCGTCGTCACACGCGGTCGGCCGAGGACGCGCGTCGAGAGGGGGGCGCGGACGACCCGGGCTCGTCTCTCTCTCTCTCTCGGTCTCCTCGCGCGCGCGTCGACGCGGTATCGATCGGTCGTCGCGTCGTGTCGTCGATTGTAATCTGCACTCGTCGCGAACGACCGATGACGCGCGACGACGACGACGACGACGTTTCGTCGCGAGGCATCACGGGTGATGACGAGGCGTCGACGAGCGCGCGCGGGACGCTCGAGGTGGATGGAAACGACGCGCTCGCGTACGCGTCTCGCGCGGTGTCTCTGCGACTGGCGACGCGCGAGGGACGAACAGACGGCGCGGAGGACGTTCAACGCGCGGTGGAGCGATTGGGAGCGCTCGTGGACGCGCCGGGAGTGGACCCGAGCGATGTGAAGACGTTTAAACGGGTGTTGATGCCGTGTTTGGAGGTGTTGATGGCGTACGGGGACTGGCTCGGAGAGGGTGAAGACGCGGGTGGGAGCGCGGCGCCCAAGGACGCGGCGAGGATAAAGCGTGCGTTGGAGAGCGTCGCGCGGACGATGGGACGAGTGATATCGGTGTGTGGAGATGCGTGTGATGAGTATTTGGTGTTTCGCACGTTTACGCATCTCTTGCGGTGCGTGGTGTCGCCTCGACGGGGAGAGTACGAGACGACGTGCGCCGAATTTTTATCGACGACGAGAGCGCTCTTAAGATCAACCCACGCGCATGCGGCGCTGAAGAGAAGGGACACGGCGTCCATGGTGGGGTACATGATTTCGGTGCTCTTGACGATCGCGAACGACGAAGCCGCCGCGGGGTCTCTGGGAAGCAAACATTTGCGGTCGAGCGCGCTGCAAACACTCGACGAATTGCTTCGGTGCGTCGCCGACGCCGACGCGCTCGCGTTTTTCCTACCGGGCGTCGTGAGCGGATTGACGAACGCGCTGGCGGCTGCGAGTGGTGTTCGCCCGAACGTGGGTGCTGGACCCAGTGGCACTGGTTCTGACGGGGTTGAGTACGCGCTCAGCGCCATGACGTCGCTCGTCACGTGCGTTCTCAACGACGGTTTGTATCCATCCGCGAGACGGGACGCTCCACCGATCGACGGCGACGAGTGGCGAGCGGCCTTGGATAAAATTGTGAACGGCATGGCGAGCGACGACGGTGCGAATGAGACGCGGGATCCTGTTAAAAAATCTCCTCCCTGCGGCGACGGGAGGGAAATCCCCGAGGTCGTCCGAGACGACGAGTGGTTGGAGTTTACGACTCCGCGGGTGACGCAAGCCTTGGAGGGGACGATCCCACATTTGGTAAAAAATCATCGCGCGAGCGTGCGAAAGCAGATTGTCAAATCCGCCAGCAGTCTGATACGTGAATGTTCAAACGTTCTAGACTCGGGAACTCGTTCAATGTTCGGAGTCTTGTTGACGCTAGCGGGCGACAACTGGACGGATGTGTCGTCCCTCGCGGTCGATGAGTTAACGTCTCTCAGACGTCTCGGTCATCTGAACGAGCATAGCCTGAACGCAATCATAAAAAATGATCTGTCTTCCGTCGCGGAAAACCTTCGCCTATCGAACGACGAGACTGGCCCTCAACTTCAGCGTCTACTGCTCGCGCTTGAATTCTCAGGTGAAATGTGTTTCAAAGATGCACTGTTGTCCAGTCCAAGCGTGAGAAACTCCGTGTGCTCTACGATCGTTCAATGCCTTTTGATTGAATCTCACGATTCAACCAGAAATCAGAGATATCGATCCGCGCCGGCGATAAGCTTGATCGACTTGGAAAAAGTTGGCGCGACGACGGTGAAAAAGTTACCTCGAAAGGTACAGCGGTTGCGGTACTTTCCCGAATCTTCGATGTATGAAACCTTTGCAAAAATACTGAGATTCTTCGGGAAAGCGGCATCGATGACGAACGAAGCATCTATGGAGTCTTACCTCGTTCCGATGGCTCAATTTTTCTTGAGCACTCTGCGAGACACCGACGAGTTTAGCGGTTTGGCTACGCCTGGAGCGTGGCAAAGAAATGCAACCGCTCACATCATTGCTCTCAACGAGCTCGTCTATGGTGCCATGAATGATTCACGAGTGGATAAAAGCTTCCTACTTCGCCTCGCAGGTTTAGTCGTCGAGGAGTACGTGTGCAGCAGCGCTTGGGAGATGGATACGAGGGACCCCGACACGGCTCTCTTACTCCAGGTGTTGATGGAGGGGCTCGGTATCATCGGAGAAAGTCTCGGCGCTGATTACATTCGGAATAGTGCTTTCTTAACCTCTGTGCTCTGCCCATTGCTGGATAAGTTGGGTGATCTCTCAGTCGACGTCCGAGAAACTGCGGGTGTCGTTTTGAAAACAATCGCCGAGAGCGGCGAATACACGGCACATGGTGAGACTGATTCTCCCATCGGAGAACTCGTCACAGCAAATGCGGACTATGTGATTGACATGTTGTCTCGACAAATCCGCCATCTCGAAAAACATTCAAGATCCCCGCAACTCTTTGAGGCAATTTTAAGACGAACGGGAGCTGCGAAGCACATGGTGAAGCTACTCGCCGAACCCGTTCGTCTGGCACTGCGTACATTCTTGATCATGAATCGAGAGAAGAATCACGCGCACACAGAAAAGTTTCTACTCGTGACAAAAGAGTACTGCTCAGCGGTGTTTCTCGAGCTTCAAGTCATTCGGAAGCAGTCAAAAACTGTCGCAGAGCGCGTAAAAAGTGCGCACCCGACGGAGCCGGATAGCGACGACGAATTGACGGAAGTGTTTACGGAGGAATTGACCGAAATTCTACCCGAAGACATCGAAACGACAAAGTTCAACTCTCTTGAACGGGTTCGTTCCATACAGTCCATGGTTTCTTGTGCAGTGGACGTTTTACGATCCATGAGCACGTTCTTAGAGACGCCTCACGCAGGCGTTCGAACCTTGTCCGCCTCAGCTTGTGGGCTCGCCATAGAGTGTCTGAGCTCAGCAGAGTCGACGCTGACACACGAAAAGTTCATTTTAAAGGTACTCAAGGCTTACGGTAGCAGAGGATCAATGCCTTTTGATATCGCTTCGCTGTACAAGGATGCGCGCGTTCTACCGCACATTCATAACCTTTGGCCTCATTTGGTACTATCTCTGAGTACTCGCTTTCAGATTTCCATCGAAGCCGAAGCGTTCGAGGCAAGCTTGAAACTTTTACTCACCATGGCGCGGTGCAGCGGTGGTGAGTTCATCTCCAAACGCTTAAACTCAGACTTGTGGCCCATTTTAATGCGCGTGTTGACGCAAGGAGTTGGTCACATTGAGAAGAAGAATCGTCCGCTTGACTTGCTCACTGTGAAGGACTCCAATGATGTTGAATTCAGTTCTGATTGGGATGTTTCTATAGAATTGACGAACATTATTCGCATCATGATTTGCGAGACGCTAGAATCGATCGCTGACTCCGCTGATGCTCAGCGAGCGCTGCAAGACGTCGTGGCGTCAGCGGTGCCGGTTGTCGGAAACCTCTCAGCGCAAGGGACGACGGCATTGCGTCTCGCGGCGGCAAAAACCATGCTTGCCCTGGCAAAGGTTAATAGCGATGAGGTCTGGTTATATTCAGTCAAAATGAAGGCTCAGGCTCGCGTCCCGATGGAAGTGCCGACTCCTTGTTGGTGCACGAAGGAACCAAAGTACACTGAACAGTTCAGTCTTCCTCCTCTCTCCGATATACTCCCCGAGTGTGGAGCTTCACAAGAGGGCGATGGATCTATCAAGTTGGCAACATCACTCTTAAATACTTTAGAAATCTATTAGCTACGTAGTTTTGGAAATGTGATTACAGTAGGTTGTCCGTCTGTACAAAGTGGCGCTCTAGCAGCCGATTCGATTCATCTGAGCACCAACTTCATGGATTTACGTCGTCGTCGGATTCAGGTTCTAAAGGGGCAGCGTGCGCACATGTCGACGGGTATCGTATTCCTTGTTGTAGTCCGTTGTCGAAATACACGTAAACCTCGTCAATCGTTCCCGTCCATCTGAGAAAAAATTGGAGTGGCCGGGAACCTCCCAATACCCGTGATGCGTCATATGTGGCGTACTGCCCCGCGGCCGGGAGTGTACCATCTCGCGTGATTGGAGTGTTTTGGTATAGCCCATACATCTGTTGAATATCGCTCATGGTCTCCCCGTATCTAAGAACTTGGTTGTGTACGCAATCGCCGAGGGTGATCTTCTCGTGCAAGTTGCCCGAGACGTTATAAAACGGTTGAAAATTGAACTGTCCCATGACGTAGGGATCTGCAATGCCTCGAAGTTTGTCGTTTATGTATATTTTTGTGGTGTTCGAAGCACCGTCGTACGTGCAAAGAATTTTAAACCGCGCTCCATCACGAGCTACGAATCCTCTACCAGGCACCGTGACGTCGATGACTCTGAGTCCGCCGCCACCGCTGAGTGGCAAGTTGCTAAAGGAATCGAAATACGTCTGCGCACCGAAACGGACTTCACCCGCATCCGTGACGACGACCACGAGAGAACCTCCACATAAAGGCTGATACGGCGCACATCCTCCAATGGTGATGATTGTTTGAGCCACGGTACCAGTGCACGGAACACACCACCACCAAGAAATAAATAAACACCAGGGATCACAAATTGGAAGCGCGTTGTACGTGACGACGACTTCCAGGGAAACCCGACGACCAATGCGATTGAATAAGCCTGCGCCCGCGATGCATTCACTCGTAAGTCTCGATTCCTGCAAGGCGCATCACGGGCAAAATAATTTCAAAAATAATTATCGCATTTAATTCGCACCTGGAAAATCGTAGGAGCAAGGAAGGGCTGAACATTGATTGAATCGACGAATAAGGCTCCCAGTCAGCTCAAACGCGTGACCGTGGCGGTAAGTAAAATCTGCTGTTCTGCAACGTGCTCCAAATCGAGGTAAGATCACCTTGTCGATCTAGAAGACGCAAGCGAAAAAATTTGAAATAATTATTTTTTTAATTTGAAATAATTTATTTACCACGTAGAGCTCGCCATTCAGGGCGTGCTGTCCAGTAGCCATATCCTAATCGCAATGTTACGGATCTTCATTCGTGCACACGACGCATTTCAACGTACCGGTGAAACAATGCGCGCAAAATTATTTTCCCTCCTGAATCTTGTGAAATAAATTGTAGCATTAATAGAGGGAGGTATTCGCTCACCGTGTTATCGGCCCTTCGGTAATGTCAGGACCCAGGATTCGAGGCGCGGCTATGACTCCGCTCTGTGCACTGCAGAATGAGCCGATGCAGCCCTCGAATACTGCGATGGTTAGATGGTTTTCATCCTGCACGTGAATAAAATTAATTAATTATTTGAAAGGTATCCGATGCGCTACAATCATCGTACCGTTGTGTACGTCGAGAGTACGCTAGTTAGCACGTCGCCGTGCCGTGCGTCTTTCGATTGCCACGGGTCGTAAAACTCGTTTTCCACGTTGTTCATTACCATTTGCCTCGAGGAGATGGTGAGCATAATTATATCGTACAATACCGCCGTTGCGTGGTTTACGGCTTCTTCACTGGTCATCATCAGTTCGGCTAGTGCGAGAAACCAAGCTTTATCATTCGGCGCAAACACGGTGGAGTCCCCTTCGCCGAATCCTTGCACGAGTAGCTCGCGCTCTAAACCAAGAATGCTCGTTATCTCCCTGAAGACGCGTAGCGTCGTCGTGCGCAACACTCTGTCGTATAAACTCATTCTGAATTCATCAGTCGGCGGAATCAACGCTGAATCAACGATTCCAAACACTCCGTTCGTGGATAGCACATCGTTTTCTATGAACTTGGCCGAATTTAATCGCCCTTGCAGCGTCACTCGTGACTGAAATAGCTTGAACTTTGTCGGTGAATGCCTGCGAGACAGCACGGTTATAGACTTCGGTATGGATGTTCCCGTGAATCTATTCGCGTTCGGCTTTGAAAGTATTGGATAATTGAGTCGTGTCGCGATTCGATGGACTTCAGGACCGAGGCCCACGCGAAAGTCAATTCTTTCTGGTGTTCCCTGTGCAGTGCGAGTACTCACGATGTGGTAAGTCACAAATTGTTGCAGGAGGTTGGCTCGACGTGGCTGGAATACATCTTCTAGCGTCCATCCCACATAATTCAGCATGAGGCGTATGGCATAATCGGTGGGAGCGAATACGACGCTGTCAACGAAAATATTGCTCTCTGTGGGGGTATCCAACTCTAGGAGAATTTCACTATTGATGGGTGCTCGGAGCATCTCTGTAAAAATTGAAAGCTCATTTCGCAATGAAAGCTGGCGGAAAGCTGTGAGTGTCGGTGGAATGAGCACATCATCCGTAACGTGCACCACTCCAGTGCATGATAGAACATCAGAGACAATCACGACTGCTGCGTTTTCAAATCGTCGGCTTGCCGTGCGTGTTCCGATCACCTTGACGTAACGTGAACGGATTGCTGCGATATCCACGTCCAATCGCAAAGCACCGACTTCAATTTGTCCAGGAAAAGTACTCAAGATCGAAGATGCGCCCGTCGGTCTCAATAGTTCGTCCTGCGTGAAGCTCGTTGAAAGGTACGAAGCCAAACTGACTGGTGCCTGTGCGTCGACAAGTTGTGTTTCACCATACAGTAGCACGCTGAGGAGAAAAAATTCATCAGCAAAAACTTCCTTTTTCGTCAGGTGCGTTTTGAGAAAGAATCGCTTCCAAGCCTGATTGGACGGAATGAAGTAACCTCGAAATCCGTGATGAGTCTCGTTGAAAGTACAGTCGCGCACACTCGAGACTCCAGAATTTTGTAAACCGTACTCGTTCGCCTCAAACGTATTTCTCAGAGTTTCGGTCGCAAGAAAAGCTTCTGCACTGATGCTTAACGCAGGTAACGTCTGAGCTATGGCCAGGACGCTCGGAAAAATAAACGTCTGAGAGAGCGGTATCAGCAGCTCGGAGATGAACGCACCACGCAGCTGAGAACAGAGCACCATACCGGTTGCATACACGTCTGCAAAAATTGTGGAAAAATCACTAAAAATTCCCATTTTGCGTATGTTTACGTTCTGCGTAATTTCAACTCTGATGGTTTTCATACTCGTCGACGCCGTCTCGAGTTCGTCGCCGTCGCTTCGACTGCGCAAGTCGAGCGAACCGTAAATGACAGACGACTCTAAAACATCACATACGAAACGCGGATTCTCGGACATCGCTTCCAAGCTCAAATTGAATTTAGTAGACGCTCTCTCGAACGCGCCATCTGAGATGAGCACCAGAGTCTTCACGATCGAAGAAGAGCCCAAGTTTCTGAGTGTCGCGTTACAGTGAGATGATTCCAACCCAATATCCAAGAGCTGATTAAAGAAGCGGAAGCTGCTTTCATTCGGAGAGTCATCATCGCCGGTGACGATTGTATCGCTGAAATTACGTACGGCGTCGTGAAGTGCGGCTCCGCTAAAGTTGGAACATAATCCGTCGTTGGAGTGGACATCAGTCACGAGAGACAGAATGAGAATTAGCAGCACACTGACTTGATCGAAGCGTGGCATGCGACGATAAGAGATGATTGACGTCAAGCAGAGGATACCTTACATTCATTGCATTCGGTAAACGGCGAGGACTGAGGAAATGAGCGACTCGAACTGCGGGAAACGGCGGTTGCTTGTTGCTTACGATGTCTAGTTTGATGTGACAGGTTTATGCGTTTGCCTAGAAATAGTAATAATAATCATCTAAGACGTGAACAGCGTGTTCTTGTGCGCTAAAGCGTATTCAACCGTACCTTGGACTACTCCCGCCATGGTGACGACGCCACCAATGATTGAGCAGATTCCGATGACGAACGAGCCAAACGTTTTTCGCGTTTCTTTGAAATCGACGCGAATCGGAGCTATTTCGTACGTGAAGTATACTCCCGGTTCTTGCCCATTCATACCCATGACAGAGCGTTGAGTCGTACTAAACGTTTCTGTGACGCTGTACTGATGTGTACTGATATTTTGAGTCGCTGCTAGGGGTTCGAATGACGTAGATACGACGTTCAGGAAGTATTGTTGCACCGCGTTTGGTGGGAGCGAGCGGCGCGTCCCATCCAGAGGGCTCACGAGACCGGGAAAACGTTCTCCAAACGATAACCGGTGTATGGTGTGCGATAAATTCAGCGATGTCTGCACGTTGACCCTAATCTGTTGCATCCCCATCATGAGCGACCGACCCGGGGAAATAGAAAATCGGCCCGGCACGCGGTTCACCTCTAGATAACCTTTCACTTCGCATCCTTCCTCGGCTTCATTCATGAACGCCTTTTCAACACCCTCTGGAAATTCTTCGCGCAATAACTTTTGCACTCCAAGGGCACCCGCAAACGCCTCTGGGTGCCCCACCTCTTGCAGTTCTGTGCTATTTTCGTTGAGTTCCTTGAGCGCTTCAGTCATCTCCTTGCGCTTATTCGGTTTCTCAGAAGTGACTTTCGTATCGATCACTTTCCCGTGTTTATCCAATCGCCTCTTTTCGATGTGCCCATCGTGCACGTCGTAGTGTTCTTCGCCAGCTTTATCGGCGGTGTCCAGCGTGATGAGATTACAGGCCAAGCTGTGAAAGGTGATGTCGATGTCGATCTTCAATCGCTCGGCGTTAGGAATGACTTCGTGAACGCCCAAAGGATTGACTCGCAATTCACTCACCACTCGGCTCGTTCTGTAGGAGAAAAACTCCCCGAAGAATAACAACACGCACAACAGCGCGCAGACCAGAGTCGTAATCTTCCCCGACGTCGACTCGCTGACGTAATCCTCTTTGAGCTTCGGGTTCGCGTCCAACGCCTTGAACATCGACGTCACCGATCGCCGCGCGGGTGAGGATTCGGGCGCTCGCTGCGCGTCCACGTGCCGCCGCGTCAACCCACTTCGATCGTGATGATTATTCATCGCGACGTCCCGGTGTGGCTGTTCGCGATCGCACCGAACGCGCCGAGCAGCGCCGAGCGGCGCGACACGACCGCCGCAGGTTCCGACGCGCGCACGCTTCGCGCTCGGATCGTCGCCGAGGACGCTCGCGCGCGCGTTGTGACGTCAAATTGGAGAGCTCGGCGACACGTTCTTTTGTTCTTTATTTTTCGCGTTGCTGTATAGACAACTCTAAAAGGTTCGTTCGTTCGTTCGCTCGCTCGCTCGCGCATAAAAATATCGACACCACCGACGAAGACTCAACTCAGTCCATCAGCTGCACCGCGGCGATGGAGGGTATCTTCTCTCGTAATTTTTGCGTCACCGCCACGCGCACCGTCATCACCTTGGCCGCCGGACCGGTGAGCTTCACCTTTACGATGGGTTCTTCGATATCGATGAGCGCTAATTCCCCCCCGCCGGTGCCCGCGAGGTACGGTCTGATTTCGTCTAAAGTCGCCTCCACGTTTTCCTCGGTCAGCGCCAATCCCTCGAGCTCGTCCTCGACCTGAATCACCTCCATAATGTCGGGAATTTTTTCCAACAGCCGCTTCTCGATCCCCATGCGCATGGTCACCGTGCTCGACGGACACGACCCACACGCGCCCTTGAGCTTGAGTTTCACGCTTAAACCATCAATCTCGACGAGTTCGACGTCCCCACCGTCGGCGATGAGGTACGGACGCACCTCGTCGAGAACGAGTTCGATATTATCCGCGGTGAGCTCGAGCGTCTCCAGCGTCCCGTCCGAGGACGCCGCCGCCGCGCGCGACCGCGGTCGTCCACCCCCTCGCATCATCATCGTCACCGTCGTCGTCGTCGTCGAGCCGGACGCGCGCGACGACGAGCACGCGCGCACACCGCGCGTCATCACCGAGGCTCGCGCCGACGCGTGCATCGTTCGAGTCACTCTTCGAAACGCACGCTCGCGCACGCTCGCGCCCTCGCGCGACGCCTCGGTCGGTCGGTCGCGCTCGCGATCACACTCGCGCCTCGCTCGCTCGCTCGCGTTCTCTACGTTCGCGCTCTCGCTCGCGCGCGCGCGTGTGTCGACGCGGGCTCGGGACCCAAGGTTTTCTGGGGTGGACGAAGGCACACGTTTGGAGGGTCAGGACTCGCCATGGAGTCCCCCTTCTCCTGAAAAGAGAGAAATTCGAGAGACGCGCGCCCTCGACGGGGACGCGACGCGGGCGTGGTGCGGCAGACGACGACGCGCGCGAACGCGCGAGGAGAGAGAGTGATGACGGCGTCGTCGTCCGCGATGGCGCACGTGAACAGTGGATTGTTGATGCTGGCGCACGGAGGGGGGCGAACGCTTCGCATGGGCGTGAGCGCGCGGCGTGCATCCACGACGACGAGGGCGGTGGCGTGCGGAGGATCGACGACGGCGAGGAGAGGATTGATCGTGGCGTCGTCGTCCTCGTCTTCGTCGTCCTCGTCTTCGGCGTCGTCATCGTCGGGGTGGATGAACAGACGCGCGGGCGCGTCGCCGCTCATTCGCGCCGACGCGCCGACGCTGCTGAGAAACGCGAGAGGTGTGTACGGAAGCGCGGCGGCGAGCGAATCGGTGGGGACGAGTGAGACGGTCTCGGACACGACTCGTGATTTATCCAAGCTCTGGCTCTTGAACACGATGAGTCGTAAGAAGGAACTATTCGTTCCGAGAGACCCGGCTGGGAAGAGGGTGCAAATGTACGTGTGCGGAGTCACCGTGTACGATTACTCGCACATCGGTCACGCTCGCGTGTACGTCGCCTTTGACGTGTTGTATCGACAACTCATGCGTCTCGGGTACGATGTGACGTACTGTAGGAATTTTACCGACATTGACGATAAGATTATTAAGAGGTCGAACGAGAGCGGGGAGACGTGCGAAGCGCTCACGGACAAATTCATCGAGGCGTTCCATGAGGACATGACGGCGCTCGGGTGCCTTCGTCCGACGGTGGAACCGCGCGCGACGGAGTGTGTGGATGATATCATCGCTTTCATCGAGCGATTGATCACCAAGGGGAATGCGTACGAGGCGGATGGGGACGTGTATTTCGCGGTGGACACGCTTCCAGCGTACGGCGTGTTATCAGGAAGAAACCAAGAAGACAACCGCGCGGGCGAACGCGTGGCCGTCGATGAGCGTAAAAAGAATCCCGCCGATTTCGCGCTGTGGAAGTCGGCGAAACCCGGAGAGCCGACGTGGACGAGTCCTTGGGGCGAGGGTCGACCGGGGTGGCACATCGAGTGCAGCGCCATGATTGAAAAAATGTTGGGATCTAGAATCGATATTCACGGCGGGGGTCAGGATTTGGTGTTCCCGCACCACGAAAACGAACTCGCGCAGTCGTGCGCCGCGTGCGACTGCGGCGCGCGCGCGGATGAAGATCCGTTTGTTCGTTACTGGGTGCACAACGGTTTCGTCAAGGTTGACTCTGAAAAAATGTCCAAATCGCTCGGAAACTTTTTCACCATTCGAGAGGTGCTGGATAAATACCACCCGTTCGCGCTTCGCTTCATGCTTCTCGGCGCGCACTATCGCGCGCCGATCAACTACACGCAGCGCGCGCTCGAGGAGGCGTCCGACAGAGTGTTCTACCTGTACCAGACAGTTCACGACGTGCGCGCCATCCTTCGGGACGCCGATGCAGAGGAACAGACGAACAAAAAACCCGTTCCTCTCGTTGCCGATGCGTTGAAGCTCGCGGTTGAGGCTGAGAAACAAGTTGTCGAGGCACTGAACGATGACTTGAACACGCCCGCCGTAATGGCGGCGCTCTCCGCGCCTTTGAAATCGATGAATGATTTCATGACCACCAAAGCCGGAAAGAAGGCTGTCGGTCGCGTCGGCGCGCTCAAATCTTTGCTCCACACGGTGGAAGGCTTGATGGAGGCCGTGGGCATGCCCAAGGATGAGGAAAACGTCCTTTTAGACGAGCTCCGCGCGCGCGCGCTGCGCCGCGCCGGCTTAACCGAGGACGAACTCCTCGCCAAAATCGAGCAACGCAAGATAGCTCGCGACGCCAAAGACTTTGCCGAGTCCGATCGCGTGCGCGACGAACTCTCTGCTCGCGGTATCGGCCTCATGGATGGTTCCACCGTGCCCTGGCGTCCGGTGCCCGTCGTCGACGCGCCGTGATTGATTATTGATTCGTCACGCGCGCGTTCGTTCGCGCGCTCGCGCCGTGCCTCCTAGTCCATCGATCCATTCATCCCCAAAGCACACACACCACTCCAATCATCCATTCGCATCGTTTTTGACCTCTCGACGCGTCTCCTCTCCTCTCCTCGATCCCCGTCGACCGTCGACGCGCCCTCCGCGCCCTCTCCGCGACCTGGTCGCCATGCGAAACGGCCCTCGACCGAGAAAACGACGCGACCGGTTCGAGATGGCTTAGGGTTTAGATCTAGGGTTGAGAACACGTACGCCCAGCCGCCACCACGTCGCCGCGCTCGTCGGCGTCGTCAGAGCGCGTCGTCGTCGCGAGCGTGCGAGTCGACGCGGACGCGGACGCGGTGGGAGAGACCCGTCGGTCGTCCTTTGTCGTCCGTCGGCCCGTTCTCGTCGCGTCATGGCGAAGAAGCGAAAGGCGGGCAAGGCGAATCCGGGAAGCGGCGGCAAACGAAAGTTTTTCGTCGGCGGTGGCGCGTCGGGGGCGAGGGATGGTGGATCTGGAGGGGTGAAGAGCGCGTTCGAGAGCGTGAGTCATCGGAGAAAGTTTGACATCTTGGGACGCAAGGTGAAGGGAGAGCGAGGGAACGTGCTCAAGGCGCGCACCGAAGCCATTGAAAAGAGACGGCGAACGCTATTGCGGGAACACGAGGCGAGCGGAAAGGCGAACGCGTTCGTCGATCGACGGTTCGGTGAGCACGACGATGGATTGAGCAAAGAAGAGAAGAGCATCGGGAGGTTGGCGAAAGCGCGTCTGCGTCAATTGAAAAAGTCGAAGAATTTTTCCCTCGCCGACGAGGGCGACGCCGACGACGGCTTCAAGACGCTGACGCACCTCGGACAGCCGCTCGCGGAGCGAGATATGACGGCGAAACCGACGCACGGCGACGACGACGACGATGAAAACTTAGACAAGGAGATGACGCGCAGCTTACACTTTGGTGGTGGCGATTTTGAACCCACTCTCAAGCGTGGCAAAGACGACGCCGTGCCCGAGCGAAGAAAGTCCAAAAAGGATGTCATGGACGAGCTCATAGCGAAGAGTAAATTCCACAAAGCGGAGAAGCAAAAACAACGCGAGGATGACGATGACACGCTCACACAGCTCGACGCCGAGTTTAAAGAGATTAGTCAGGGAGGCTTGTTGGCGGGAGCGCTTCGAAAAGCCGTCGGACACATGAAACCGACCAAGAGAGCCGAGGTCAAGGCGCCCGAGGAGAAGGATGAATACGACACGTGGGCGCGAACGCTGGCGTTCGAGAGACGAGGCCAAGCGGGGGACAGAGCGAAAACGCAGGAAGAGTTGGAGGCGCAAGAAAAGCTCGCGTTGGAGCAGGCTGAACGGAAGAGATTGAAGCGCATGCGCGGAGTGACGTCGGACGACGAGAGTTCCGATGACGACGGTCCTCAGGGTGGCTACGCCGCGCGAAGACGCAGGGCGAAGAAATCCGACCAAGATGACGAAGTGGACGAGGCTTTACACGGTGACTCTCGCAAGTCTCGCGGTGGAGCCGAAGACTTGGAGGAAAATTTCACGCTCGAGAGCGACGAGGACGAAGAGGAAAGCGGAAGCGACGAGGAGGATTCATCCGAGGCGGACTCGTCTGAAGAAGACGACGACGACGAAGAGTTAGATGATGCGGCGCGTCTCCGGAAGTCTCTGAAATCGGAGCTGAAAAACGTCGACAAAGGTTTAGATCAAGGAAAGAATCGACTTCGAAAGTTGGGAATCCTCCAAGACGGCATCGAGCCCGAAGACGACGAGGACGATGAAGACGACGCAAGTGGTGACGAGGAGGAAGGCGATAGCGGTGATGACGAAGATGACGAGGACGAGGAAGAAGATGACGAGGAAGACGAAGACGAGGACGAGGAAGAAGATGACGAGCGCACCAAAGTTTTGCGAGAGATTGAAGAGGCAGAAGAGGACGACGTCCCCACCTCGAGCGAAGCGCGAGAGGCGCAGCCTTCTCAGAAACTCGTGACGAGCGCCAAAGAGAAGAAAAAGTCTGTTCCGACACGAACGGATATACCTTTCACGTTTCCGATGCCCCAAAGCGCGGATGACCTCGACTCGATGATTGGCGATCACAACGCCGAAGACGCGTCGACGATTATCACTAGAATTCGAGCTTGCAATGCTCCCACATTGGCGGCTGAAAACAGAAAGCGAACGCAAATATTATTTGGTTTGCTTTTACAAAGATTCGAAATCTTAGCCGGACAAAGCCCTTTACCCATGGATCATCTGGATGTTCTCTCTAGCCACATCGTCGATGTCAGCGCCCGAGTACCGTTTTTCGCGGCCACCGCCGTCAAGGCCCGCATCGAGAAAATGAGCGCTCGACTTCGTCAAGCTCTTCGTCAAGGTGAAACGGGATGGCCACCATCTCGAACTATTTTACTACTGTCGCTGTTCGCCGCCATCTTCCCCACGACGGACAAGTCGCATCCCGTCATGACGCCAGTGTCGCTCTACATAGGCAACTTACTCGCGCACTGCGCCATCAGATCAGTCAGAGACGCGTGCTTGGCGGTCATTCTCTCAACCATGGCTAGCGTGTACTCGACGCGCGCTGAAAGAATCTTTCCCGAAGCGCTGGCACTGATGAACGCTCTGGTTCACACCGCCTCGAAATCGTCAAAGGATTGGGCCGTCGGATTGCCCACGCATCTCGCCGAACAAATCGGCGGTCCGTGGTTGAGTGCGGCGCTAGGAACGAAAGCTGAGCGACTTTCCTTGCCTGAGGCATTAGATGGAATTTTTGGGCAAACTCTCGAGGAGAAGAAACTCTCGTCGACCGCGTTACACGGCGCAGTCGCGTGCCTCCGCCAGTTGTCACGCGCAGCCGTGAAAACGCCGTCGGCGTCGGAAATGCTCTCACCCATCCGTGGATCAATCGTGAACCTTCGAAAAGCTCTGAAGAAGACGAACAAGGAATTGGCCGAGTCGTGCAACGCCTTTGTCAAGGAATTGGACGATGGGCTCGCGGGTGCCGTCAAATCTCCTCTCGCCTATCACAAGAAGGCTGCCGAAGCCATCAAGACGTACAATCCGATGTACGAAGAGGATGGATACCAGAAAGGTCGTGACTACGATCCGAACCGCGAAAGAGCCGAGGCAAGAAAGCTCAAGAAGCAGCTTAAACAAGAAAGCAGAGGCGCCATGCGCGAATTGCGCAAGGATAATCGGTTCATGGCGGATGCTCGATCTAAAGAACAAGCCGAGGCGGCTGACGAGCGCGGCGCGCGCCAGAAAGATCTCTTATCCTTCTTGGAGAAACAAGAGGCTGATTTCAAGTCTGGAGGTCAAGGCGGGCAGATCGTCAAAAACAAGCGACGCGTTTCTAAAGGATCCAGACGGGCGTTTTAGTAAACGCAGCAGCAATCCTAGTAGTTGTAAAATATCATCTAAAGAGACGGTTAGTTGCCACCAACCATCGAATCGCGTCAACCGAACCGCCATACGACGACGCGCGATGCCGTTTAACGCGCTCGCGGCGTCGAGATTCCTCACCTCGGTTCGCGCGTGTGCGTCGATCGTGGACGAAGCGCGCGAGCGCGAGGACGAGCGCGCGGACGCCATGCGCGTGACGACAAAGTTGATGATGGGCGGCGAGTGCGTGCTGGTGAACGGGAACATGGTGGGCGGCGTGTGCTCGGACGCCAACGGAGGGAACGTCATGCTGCGTGTGGGGAAGGAGCGCACGAACGAGGCGTTGAAGATGCGCGGGGTGATCGAGAATACGTACTTTCAGGGGAAAGTGGGATGGGGCGGTTTCGTGTACGTTGACGGCGAAACCGAAAGCGGCGACAAAGACAAAGGCAAAGAAACGCAGCTACTGTAGTTTATAACACAAATCTAATGAAATCTACTTTCTACGATAAATCACTAATCGGAGGCCTATTGACGACATCGTTCGCTTTTTTCGCGGTCGCCTTGAGACTCTCGGGAAGGTGAGGAATGCGTGGAATTTGTGCGAGAAGTTCGGCGGTGCGACGGAATAAGCGCGCGATGTCTCCCTCGTCCAACGTTGTGTCTCGGCGAATTTGATCCCACGACGTACCGGACGCCCAAGACTCGACCAACGCCGCAACCTCATAACTTAAACTGACGGGCATATCGATTCTGGAAGACAATTGAAGATACAAGAGGTCACCCATTGCTGGTTCGAGATCCTCGAGAACTCGAACGAGCTCTTCCGAGGCGCCGTAGAAGCACGTGGCTGGACGATTATCCATGCATAGAGCGCCCGCAAAGCCGGCCAAAGTGGGCGCGTCAAGATGCGCAAGGGCATCTGAAGACATCGTCATGCCGAGCCAGAGTTCGTTTTCGCCTCTCAAGTTTGCGCAAACTTCACCAAACTCAAGTAAACTGAGGGACTCTCGTTCGAGCGCCCCGCACTCGACGAGAATATCAACCACTCTCAGAAACTCGTCCCAACCGGCGGCGGAATACTCTTTAATCCTCTGCTCAATGTTGTCTCGTCTCTCTTTGAGTTTTTTCAGCTTGGTTTCACGCTTCTTTTGCTGTTTTGCAGTTTTGCGCAAATCAGCGATGTGCGAAAGCTGACTAATCTCCTCTCGAGTTTGTTGGATCTGCAACTTTTGTGCTTCGATAAATTCTGCCGATTCAACCGCCTGATCAAGCATAGTAAAGTTGCTTGGATCAGTCGGAATGCGCTCCGCGACGGGCTTCGTCTTCTTCGATGTGTCCGCCTTCCACACGCCGCCGCCGCTTGCTCGTATCCAACGCAGGCTGCTCGACGCGGGTGGGGACCCGGCGAGCTCAAAGTCGGCCAAATGCAAAGTATCGTCGCAAATATACTTGACTCTATCCGAATAAAAACGGTACCAACAGCCATCACTCCCAAGAGCTGTGAATTCACCCATGGGATACGGTTTGCCAACCGCGCTTGCCGTCGGCGCAATTTTAGCCGCCGGAACCGCTTCGACGACAGCTGCGGCGATGACGCCTCGAGGTAACCCATCGCTCTCATCAAAAGACTGCAAAAATTCGTCGTCAGAGGATTCATCCTCGAAATCGCCCATGAGGCGGTCCAAATCGACCGAGGCGTCGTCGTCAATATCTTGCAGTCTCCATTCGCCGGCGAAATCCTCTCCCTCAACCTTCACGGAGTCGTCTTCAAACAACGCGATGGTCGCCGATTTGCGCTCTTTCCGACGTCGAACAGCGTTATATCCGATATCGATCGCAACCAAGACGGGACCCGGTCTTGTTTCGAGCTCGTATCGAAGAGTTTCGCGAATCTCGTCCGCGTGCGCTTCGGCGGCTTGTCGCAACAAAATTTTGAGTAATCGTTTCTCCTCCTTCAACCGCTCATCCAATTTTACGAAACGTCTCCATTCACCAGCTTCTTCATCGCTGTTTGTTTCTTCGATTTGAGCCGTAAGAGTTTTGATCTGGTCGTTTGCGCGTTGGAGTTCGCGTTCGCGAACTGAGCGTGCCTTCCCTCCGAGATAGTTGCCGAAACTTCTCTCAACGATGCCTTTCACCTGTTCGAGAGACCGACCTTGTAACAAATTCAAAACCATACCGTACGATATAGAAAACCGCGACTTGAGATTTTCTGGCGGCGCTAACACGAGCTCAAAGGCTTCATCCGGTCCCTCAAAGGGTGACTGGCAACAGACGACGTGACCCACAGTGTCAAATCCGCGTCGCCCTGCGCGTCCAGCCATTTGCATAAATTCGTTGGACGTCAAAAGTCGAGGGCCCTGATCGTCACGCTTCGACAGTGCGCTGAGAACGGAACATCTCGCCGGCATATTCACTCCTGCGGCGAGCGTTTCGGTGGCAAAGACGACTTTGATCAAGCCGCGTTGAAACAACGTCTCCACCAAACCTTTCCACGCGGGAAGTAGACCGGCGTGGTGAGAGGCGATCCCTCGACGAAGAGGTTCGACCATGTCCGATCGAATCGCCGCCTTGTTATCCTGAGAAAACTCTTTCAGGGCGTCGTCAATTTCTTGTTGTTCCGCTCGAGTGACGAGATTTCCGCCAGCCTGTACGAGATAATTGACAGCCTGATCGCAGCCTTTCCGACTAAAAATGAACCACACGGCGGGAATCATATCGCTAGCGATGAGTTGTTGCACCGTCGTTTCCACGTGCGGAACGAATCGTCTTCGAAGAACGCGCTCCGATTCTCGTCCGTTTTGTCCTCGTCCGTAGTCGTCCTGTTGCCCCCAGTCGTTGTTGTTTCGTTGTAAAAGACCTTCCCTGGTGAAAGGATACAGATCGTGATGCAGTCTCGTGCCTTTATAATTCATCAACGGACCGATTCCGGGATACATTCGCGATGGTTTCATGCTGTACTGCCACGTCAGAGGCACCGGGCGATAGCTGGACACCACCGTCTCGCACGGACCGTGCACTTCTTCAATCCATCCAGACAAGTCTTCCGGGTTACCCACCGTGGCGGAAAGACACAAGAGCTGTATGCGAGACGGACAATAAATGATCGTCTCTTCCCACACCGTGCCTCTCGATCGATCGGCGAGGTAATGAACTTCATCGAGAACGATGATGCTCACGTCTGCCAACCTCTCGTCGTCTCTCCCTCCCGCGGCGCTCGAATACAGCATATTCCTCAAAATTTCCGTCGTCATGATCATCACGTCCGCATCACCGTTGATGTCGACGTCTCCCGTCTTCAAACCACACCGCCTCTTCCCGAATATTTTCTGAAACTCTCGTAACTTTTGATTCGACAACGCCTTTAACGGCGTCGTGTAAATAGCCTTTTCGCCCCTCGCCAACGCCGTTAAAATCGCCGTCTCGCCCACCAACGTCTTCCCACTCCCCGTGGGCGCGGACACGACGACGGAGGATCCGTGCACTAATAATTCTGTCGCCACCACCTGAAACTCATCCAATCTGTACGGATAAAACTCTTCGATGTCTTGCACCGACACCGGCGCCGTCGCCGCCTTGTCCAGAAGCGCCTCCAATCGCTCCGGATCCGTCCCTCGCGCCACCGTCGATCGTTCGTCGTCGCTCTCGTCCACGACTAAAGACGACGACGACGCCGATGCCGCCGTCGTCACCGCGCGACGGTGCGCGCGCGACGGCGCACGCGCGACGCCACTTTTATTTTTTAAAACTTTGTCATGCGCGGTGACGGAGCGGTGCGTCGCGCGCGCGCGCGCCGTCCTCGGGGCGACGCGCATCGCTCGAGACTCGACGCGTGATGCGCGACGCGTCCGTTCGGCCGTCCGTCGTCGCCGCGAGGATTCGAGACGATCGCGTCGCGGCGGCGTCGCGGTGTGACGCGAACGACTCGAGCGAAAGAATGATTGACTCGATGTCTTGGGACGCCGACGCCGCGGACGAACGCGTGCGTTCGTTCGCTCTGGTGTGCTGTGTTTGGCCTTTTCTGTGTACGTTTTACACGCGCGAGCGGCGCACATACTATTCGCTACTAGTTTGTACATTTTGTCGTCGTCCCTCCGAAACCGTCGACCATCGCGACCCGCGTTTCATCGACCCGCGACGTCATAACGAAACGTCATCTCTGTAATTTAATGATCAAGAGAAGAATGAGAAAGCACAACGCGACGACCACCGTCGCGATGCACGCCGAGCGACAATTCGACCCGCGGCGCATCATGTGCCTCGCCGCCCTCGTCGCCGCCAGCAATCTCTCCCTCGTGTCCTCCACCTCGTCGTCCATGCCGTCTAATAATTTCGCGTGTAAATCCAATTCCTCGTTCACCGCGAGCGAGATGTCCCTCGTGCGAGAGGCGACGATGGATAATTCATCCAACGCATCGTCTTGTTCGTCCATCGTCTCGCGTTGGCGACGCAACAGAATACGCGGGTCCTCGACGTCGTCGTCTCCGTCTTCGTCGTTTCGGCGCGCGCCGCCGCCGTCGCCGACGGCGCGGTGCGACGCATCATCGCTCGTGCCGGTGGTGGTGTCGGTGCGAGCGGGCGTCCGCGCGGTCCGATCGCGCGCCGTCGTCCTCCTCTCCGCGCACCGTCTCGCCGCGCGTTCCGCCTCCGCCTCGAGCGTCTCGACGGCGTCTCGTCGTCGTTCTCGTTCGCTCGTCGTCGCGCGATTCTCACCCTCCTCCTCCCTCGCGACGAGGAGCGACAGCGCACGCACTTTCGCCCGTAACCCGTTCGCCCGTCGTCGCGCCTCGAGACCCTTTTTCGCGCGCGCCGCGTCGTCCCTCTCGTCGTCTCGCGAATCCAAGAGTTGCCGCGTTTCTCTCGCCAACGCGCGCGCATCCTCGAGCGCGCGCGCGAAGGACGAAGACGACGAGGACGACGAGGACGCCATCGCCGCGCTCGAGGATGCGTCGAGTCGAGCGTCCAGTCGCGCGCGCGCGTGTGCGGCGACACGAATGAATGAATTGAATTTTCACCGCGCAGAAGTGAAAAAACACGACGCGACGACACTCGACGACGCGTCGAGCCGCGCGATCGGTGCGTCGATCGATCGATCGATCGATCGAGCGCGCGCGCGAGTCGCTGTCCATCGCGCGCGCGAACGCGTCCGCGCGCGAAGGAACGACCGGCGAGGGGCGTCGACACGTCGTCGGGGTCGACGTGGCGTATTGATTGATTCACGCACTGTATTCGTTCGTCGTGCGTTCGAACGCGCGAGATGACGCGCGAAACGACGCGCGTCGATGCGGTCGCGTCGTCGTCGTCGTCGTCGTCGTCGTCGTCGTCGTCGTCGTCGTCGTCGACGCGTCGGTGGGGAGACATCGGGCGGAGGGGTGGGGAGAGAGACGCGGCGGCGGCGTGTCGTCGTCGGCGGCGACGGCGGCGGCTTGGTGTACTAGTATATTCTTCGGTTCTCGCGCTCTGTGTCGTCGTTTCGTTCGCGACGCTGTGCGAGGGATTGGTGACGAACGTTCGCGCGACGTTGAACACGGGCGTACCGGCGACGTCGTACGTGGACGCGGCGCTCTTTGGATTTTTGAGCGGCGGCGAACTCGTCGTGCGAACGCTCGACGTCGACCCTCCGAGCGCCGACGTCTGGGCGTTGTCGTGTCCGCGAGGCGTCATAGATCGTCCGATCGAGGCGGCGGGAACGGGCGCGGAGGCGTGTGAACGCACGATTGCGACCGAATACGTCGGTGCGGAGGGGTGCGTGGCGGTGCGAATGACGTCGGGGACCGAGACGACGCGAGTTATTTCGACGACGACGCGCACGACGTTTTCGGTGATGGCGTGCGACCAAAACGCCGAGGTGACGGTGGTGGCGACGGTGGTGCAGACGAATCCGGGAGGTGATCACGTGAGTTCAGAGTATAGATTCTCGGCACGTGTCTTCATGGGATTTATCATTGTGTGGATCATCGGCGTCGTCGCGACGTCCGCTCTGCTGTGGAGGCACAGGGAGCGTGTGACGTGGCTCCACGGATTGCTTTTATTACAAATGTTGACTCGATTGGCGTGGTTGTTCGCCGCGAATCGGTTCTGGGTGAACGCGTCGAAGACGTCGGAGGGATTGCCGCTGCTTAAGGAGCGTTTCAACGCCCCGAACGGGTCGAACATTGAGAGCGCGTTATTCGTCGTCTTTCTCTCGCTCAACCAGTCAACCTTTTTATGCACGTGGTTGGTGATTTCGTTCGGCTGGCTCATCACGAAACGGAGAATGGAGCGATGGGAGATATTCGTCACGGGCTCGTTTTACTTTGGCACGTTCGCCATGAACGTGATGGCTCGGTTTTTGTCGCAGTCTTTCGTTTTGATTGGGTTTTATCTCGCCTATCCAAGCACGCTTGCCACCATCATCGCCAACGCGACGCAAAATCTCAAGTCGTTGCGGCTTCAGGCGTTGATGGTGCAGCACGCGCAGAACACTGGAGAAGGCGCGATGGCGGGTGCGCTCTTGGCCGCCAAGGGGAGCATCTTTAGACGCACGCAAGCGCTCGTGTTTTGGTTCATCTCTGGGAAAATCATCACCGGTCTCGGCGAGGCGCTCACGCCCAACCGCCGATGGGCGCGATACCTGTTTGGAGAAATTTTAGATTTCTGCATCATACTCGGACTCACTGCGTCGCTTCGACCTCGAACGGATCTCAATCCGTTCAACACGCACTTCGTGCGCGATTGGGAAGCTATGTTCGAGGGCATCACTAACTCAATCGCCGGCAGAATCGCGTCGCTCGGTTTGAACCAAAACGAAGTCCCACGACCCGACTTTTACGTCGCGCGTGTGCGTTCGCGCGCGCAGTCGGGTGTCTCGCGCGACGACGAAGACGACGGCGAGCGTGAAAATGAAAGTGGTGGTGGTGACGCCGTCATCGACGTCCGAGAGGACGGAGACGCCCCCCTCGCTGACGATGGCGTCGGCTGTTTTCACCTCTTTCTCGTCGAGCACCCGCGCGCCTCCGACGTCGACTTTGAAAATTTAGCCATCGCGCAGCCCGACCGCGAGACGCATCCGTGAGTGACGTCGCTCGCATCGAGTCGAGTCGTCGCAAGTCGAATCGAGTCGTCGCGCCCACCATGTATTCGTAGACAGTTAAGTTAGTGTAACAGGTATCGAAGATAGTATTTTCATGCGTCACCTCGGTCGGTCATGCGACGGCTTTCGATAATCGTTCCGCACCTCCTGGGTCGCGTGCCGGTGCCGTGCGGGATCATCGCGTAGACGCGCGACGCGATGTAAATCTATCATCATCGTTTCACCACGCGTGTGGGCGTCGCGACGAGCGTCGCCGCGCGCGTGTCGCGCTCCAAACGTAATCCCCCGAGCGCGTATTGCGGCGCGAGCGCGCGACGGACCCGTTCGACGGCGTCCGCGTCGGCGCGTTCGAGCGCGAAACAGTTCGCTTGTCGAAACACGACGATATCCATGTGCGCGAACACTCGGCGCGCCGACGCGTCGAGAACGTCGTATTCTGGAAAGTATGCAAATCTCAAATCGCCGGCGAACGTCGAGGCTGGAAATCTTGCGTGGTCGCCGATGCCTTCGTAGTCGTTGAGGAGTTCGCCGCAGCCGTACACGATCAACTTGTCCTCGTACAGCTCGCAACGTCGAGGGTGATGCGACGAGTGGCCATGCACGATGTCGCATCCCGACTCGACCAAACGTCTCGCAATGTGTTCAATCGTCGACGAGACGTCCCATCCCCAGTTTGAGCCCCAGTGACAACTGACGATGATCGTGGACGACGGATGGCGACGCTTTTCTTCGCGCACCGTCGACAGGAGTCTGTGCACGTCGTCGTCGGCGGTCATGAGCGCAAGACCCGGCGCGCTCGACGTCGCTCTCCACTCGCGTGGGACGCCCGAATTTTCAAAACACACGCCGAGCGCGGAGACCCCACCGCTCTCAAATCGTCTCCATCGAAACGCCTCGTCGGCGTTCACGCCGCCGCCGACGAAATCCAACGTCCCCGACGCCTCGAGCGCGCGCACCGTGTCTTCAAACCCTCGCAAAGAAAAATCGAGGGCGTGATTATTCGCAATCGTCACGCAGTCGACGCCAAGCGTCTCGAGAAGACCGATTCCATTTCGTTCGCTCGCTCGATAACACACCGGTTTCCCGAGCCAAAAATCATCCGATGTCGACGTGAGCGCCGTCTCGAGGTTCACCAGTGAGAAACACGGTGCTCGTCGCTGTTTCTCGTCCAACAAATCTCCGAGAAGGCTCGTAAACGTGTGTTGCGGCGCCGACGACAGTGTCGACGCGTCGAGGGCGAGTCGTACGTAGTCTCTGGCGTGTCGGCAACACGTCTCTCTCAAGACGGCGCGCGCGTCGTCGAGCGGATACGGCAACACGCAATCGAGCCCGCGCGCGGGCATACAGTCACCCGCGAGAAAGAGTCGAACGACGACGCGTTTGCTTGGCGTTCGCGACATGACATAAATCTTCGCGCGTGACGGTGTGTGAAGATGGAGTGTACAATTTTTACAAGTTTCGTCTCGGCGGCGTCTCGAAGGACGAGAATCGGGAAACGGAATCGGTCGACGAACAGACTCTGAGAATGAATCGTTCGCTCGTCGACGTCACGTCGTTTTCCCCGCTAAAACCACCGCACACGAATGACGTGAACGCGTAGCGCCGCGAACGAAAAGACCTTCTTTATCTTTTTCGCTCGCGACTCTACCGGGCTCAGCCGCCGCCGCCCGGTCGGGCGCGCGGAGTCGGCCGATACCCTCGAGACGCCGACCCTCCCATGAGAGGATTCCACTCCGGACGTCCCGAACTCGACCCATCGGTCCCACCGCCCAATTTCCGTCCTTTCCCTCGCGCGACGACGCCTAAACGCGCAGCTTTCGCGTCGATCTCCGCCAGTCGCTTGGCCACCGCCGCCTCGTCGCGTTCGTCTCGATTCAATCGTCTCGACGACACCGACGCCTCTCGAAGCGCCTCCTCGCGCAATTCGAGCGCGCGCATGCGGGCGTCTCTGTGTCTATCCTTAGAACCCGTCGGCGCGTCGTCGTCGTCCATCGCGCGCGTCGTCGTCGTCGTCGTCATCATCATCATTCGCGCCATCACCGCGCCCACCGCGCACGTCGCGAAAACCACCACCACCGATCGCGGAGACGCGCCTAGCGCGTCCGCAACGCGCTCGATCGCGCGCGCGACGACGCTCGTCGTCTCCACGCGCGTTTCCGCGTCCATCGCGCGTCGTCGTCGTCGTCGACGCGCGTCGCGGTATGACGACCTTTAGGCGCGTCATCTCTTCGTCGTCAATCTTTGACTCACGCGCACACCGTCGTCGTCATCGTCGTCTGAACGACGCGAAGAGCGACGTCGCGACATGCCGCATCGTCTCTCCGCGGCGGTCCTCGTCCTCGTCCTCGCCTCTTTGGCGAGACGGCCGCGCGCGTCCGCGAGACGATTGGTGACGGTCGCGCGTTTGACGATTCGGTTGGCGCGCTACTCCACCGTGTCCTGGGTCTTCAAGCTCGCGGGATTGGTCGTGTACTCGATCGTGTTATCGCCGGCGTTTTTACGCGTCGCGTGGACGTACGCGACGGACGAGGACGGCGCGCGAGGGGTGTGTTACGGCGGGTGCGGGAGAAACTTTTTAGATTTATATTTTCCGCCCGGGGCGAGCGCGGCGAGACGAGCGCGACGACGACGCGTCACCGCGGGTGCCAGGGGCGAGGGGAGACGCGACGACGACGACGATGGTGGTCGCGGTCGCGGTGAGGCGTCGATGAGCGGTGCGCGCGACGAGGATGACTCCGCCGCAGACGCAGACGACGACGAGAGACGACCGGTGGTGATTTTCGTCACCGGCGGGATGTGGATCATCGGATACAAGGCGTGGGGCGCGCTCTTGGCGCAACGTTTGGCGAGACGAGGCGTCATCGTGGCGTCTTTAGATTATAGAAATTTTCCGCAGGGGACGGTGGGGGATATGATCGCAGACGTCGGGAAGGGCGTGGGATGGGTGCTCGAGCGGTTGGACGCGCTCGGCGGCGATAAACGGCGAGTCGTCGTCGTGGGTCAATCCGCGGGCGCGCACATCGCGGCGACGTGTCTACTTAGACAGATTGAGTGGGTGGCGAGAGCGGAACGACGAGATCAGCGAGCGGTGCCGAACGCGTGGTCGCCCGCCGCCGTTTCGAGATTTATAGGCATATCCGGCGTGTACGCGCCGGACGACGCCGCGCTCATCGAGCACGTCCATCGGCAGGGTCTGTACAAGAACGTCTTTTGGTCAATCATGGAGGCTGGTTTCACCGGCGCGCGCGCCGCCGAGGCTCTCCCTCGCGCGTCGCCCGTGTCCATCACGCGCGAACGCGACGTGCGAGAAAACGTGCGCATCATTCCACCCGTCATGCTCTGTCACGGCGAGGCTGACACGTCGGCGCCTCCCGAACAATCGAGAATGTTCGCGCGCGCGTTGCGCTCCATCGGCGTCTCCGTCGACGAGCGCTACTATCCGGACAAGACGCATACCGATCCCTTCGTCACCGACCCGATTCTCGGCCGCGACGTCCTCCTCGACGACATCACCGACTCCATCTTCGGTCGAAAACTCCCATCCTTCGTCGACGAGCGTCCGCTCGTGCCGAAAGTACTCGTCGACATCGCTCGTAAATTCGTGCCGTTTTAGATGGAAAGCGCGCGGCGCGCGAAGAGAGCGTACAGAGGGACATGTCATTCTCTTCCTTCCTCCTATGTGTAAACAGTCAGACGGTGTGCTTTTCACTTTTTCTCCAAACTTGAGCTGCGCGCGCGAGACGACGGCGCGACACTCGACGGCGCGATGGGCGCGCGCGCGCGCGGATCGAGATCGCGCGGCGACGACGACGGCGATGACGCACGCGCGGTCGGTCGTGACGTCGATGACGACGACGTCGACGCGGACGCGTTCCCGCGAGGCGGCGACGAGGATGCGTTTCCTCGCGGCGGCGGCGGCGGCGGAGCGAGCGATGATGAGAACGACGACCGCGCGCGACGCACGCGACGACGAGGGGGGTCGGGAGGCGGTGATGACGACGATGATGACGGCGATGATCCGTTCGCGGCGATCGCGCGCGCGGCCAAGGGGGCGAGCACGCGCGCATCGGTCGGAGGGGCCAAGTTTGTCGAGACGCTGAAGTACAAGTCGCTGCGACCCGGGGCAAAGATTTTGGGCGTCGTTTCCGAGGTGACGCCGCGAGGATTAGTGATGAGTCTTCCGGATGGTTTGCGCGGCACGGTGGCGCGCGATGAGGTGAGCGATGCGTTCGGAAGGCGAAAATCGAGCGGCGGCAGCGAGGCGGCGTCCGACTCCGAGTCCGAGTCTTCGGACGACGCCGAGCATAGCGACGACGAGGATGAGGATGAGGACGATTCCGTGAGCATAGAGTCGCTCTACGCGCCCGGCGACGTGCTCAGATGCGCGGTGTTGAGCCTGGAGAAGGGGAAGACGGGTGGTAAGCGCATCGAATTGTCTCTCCGCTTGGAGCGCGTGTGCGCGGGCATTCGCGCGGATAGTCTCACCGAGGGATCGGTCGCGCCCGCGGTCGTGCAGAGCGTCGAAGATCACGGATACATCCTGAGCTTTGGCATAGAGGGCACGAGCGGATTCTTGCCGAAGAAGAACGTCGCGAGCGACGTCAATGTGCGCAAAGGGAAAATTCTTGACGTCGTCATCGCGTCGGCGCCCAAAGGTAACAAGGGATACTTCACCGTCACGAGCGACCAGAAACGAATCTCGAGCACGGTGGCGCACGAAACCTCGGCGATGAACGTGTCGACGCTGCTTCCGGGCATGCTCGTGAATTCAAGAGTGAAGCAAATCCTATCCGACGGGTTGTCGGTTTCCTTTATGACGTACTTTTCCGGTACGGTGGATTGCTTTCACGTCAACGCCCCGACAGGCGTGTCCCCGGCGTTTAAAGTCGGTCAACGCATGCGCGCACGAATCATTTTTGTCGATTCCGCGGCGAAGCGCATCTGCTTGACGCTTTTACCTCATCTTCTCGAACACTCTGCCGTTGAGCTGCCCAAGCTCGGAAAGACGTTTCAGACGGCTAAAATCGAAAGAGTGGACGCGGGACAAGGCGTATCGCTCAACATCCCGGACGGCGATCGCGACGTCGTGGGTTACGCGCACGTCTCGCAGCTGTCGGATGAGCGCGTGGACAAGGTTGAGAAGAAATTCAAGGTTGGGAGAACCGTCAACGTGCGCGTCATCGGTCATCGTCTGTTGGACGGAGTAGTGAGCGTGAGTCTCAAATCCTCCGTCATGGCGCAACCCTTCTTTTCTCTCGATGAACTCATTCCGGGCATGCTCGTCAACGGTGAAGTGGTCGCCGTCGAGCACTACGGCGCCATCGTCAAGCTCGCCGAGGGTATCAAGGCGCTCTGTCCTCCCTTGCACGTCTCGGACATCGTCGGTCGAACGACGTCGTCCAAGGTGGTTCCCGGGGCGAAATTAAAGTTTAGAGTGCTCAACGTCGACAGAAATAGCCGTCGCGCGACGGTGTCTCACAAGAGAACGCTCATCAAGTCTGACCTCGCCGTCATCGCCACCGTCGAAGACGCCATTCCGGGATCGGTGACGCACGGCGTCGTGACGGGCGTCAACGAATACGGCGTCTTTGTCTCCTTGTACGGAGATTTAAAAGGATTGGCCGGGACGAGCGATTTAGGTTTACTCAGAGATCAAAAACCGACGGACGCGTTCGGCGTCGGCCAGGTTGTGCGCGTCACCGTGGTGTCCGTGGACGGAACCGGTCGTTTACGACTGTCGCTCGCGTCCGACGCCGTCGACGGTGCCAGCGCGTCGGTGGCCGTCACGGCGTCGGCTTTGGACGTGATTCCGGGAACCATCGTGGAAAAAGCGGTCGTCATGCACGTTGTCGCGAACTCGGGCAACGTCGAGGTGGTGTTTAAGACTGAAAAGGGCAACGCGCCCGGAGTCGTGTCTCTCGCGCACTTGTCGGATCATCCGTTGACGGCGCAAGGCTTGAGCGCCGTGCTCAATCCAGGGGACGAGATCGGTCCGCTCGTGGTTCTCGAGAGTAAACCGACTCGAGCCGTCATGTCGCGTAAAATCTCTCTCGTCGAAAGCGCGCGACAGTCAAAGATTCCTTCGACTGCGGAATCGGCGACACCGGGATCCGTCTTCCCGGGATACGTGGCGTCGGCCAACTCGGCCGGCGTCTTTGTTCGATTTTTGGATAGGCTCACCGGTCTAGCGCCGCCTTCGCAGCTGACGGATGGCGCCGCCGTCGACATACACGACGCGTACCCGGTCGGCAAGACGGTGAACGCGTTGGTGCTCTCCGTGGACACGTCGTCTCCGACGCCTCGATTGTCGCTCTCCCTCAAATTGTCGGCGACGTCATCTCCGCTGAGCGACGCACCGTTGATTCGTTCGTTTTTCAACGATTTGGACTTCTTAGACGAGCGAGACGTGGACACCGAAGGCGTGGGCATCTCCCCGGAGACTGCTGGAAAGCTCAAACCCGGTTCTTGGTTGGACGTGTCCGTTAACGAGACGAAGGACTACGGAGTGCTCGTGGACATTCCGTTTGACTCGAATGTCGTCGGTCTCGTCACGCCTCATCAGCTCCCCGACGACGCGAACGTTGAATCCGGCGCTGAGGTGAGTGGATACGTCTTAGACGTGAGCAGAAGAGAGGGCGTCGTAGACATCGGCATGCGTTCGGGCTTGGACGCCTTCAAGCGAAACAAGACGTCATCAACGAAGAGTCTGAAAAAGCTCAAGGTTGGCGATCGCGTCGACGCGGACGTCGAACTCATCAAGGCTGAATACGTCGCCTTGTCCCTTCCGAACCATCACGGTCTGATTGGTTTCGCGCCCGTGAACCACTTTAATCTCGCCTACGAGGATCCATCCGAGCGTTTCCAGCCGACGCAGCGCGTCAAGGCTGTCGTCGCGCAACTTCCCGCCGGGGACGGCGGACGGCTTTTGTTGACGGTGCCCGTGACGACGTCCACCAAATCTGGCGGACGAATAGCGGCCGGCACGGTGGTGAACGGCGTCGTGTCAGAGGTACAACCTCTTCAAGCGTTGGTCGCGCTTCCGAACAACGCTCGCGGTCGTCTTTACATTAGCGAGTTTAGTCCCGACGAAGACGCCCCGCTCGAATCCCTATCCGTGGGTTCAAAGGTTGAAGCCACCGTGCTCGGTCTCGCGGGTGATCGTGGAGGATTATTAGACTTGTCCATGCGTCGACGAGAGGCGTTCAGTCTGGATCACGTGTCCATCGGGGACGAAATCGACGCGTACGTCGTCGCCGTCGCGCACGACGGATTAAAAGTCACCGTCGCCCCGGGCGTCACGGCGTTCATCCCAACGATTGAGACGTCGAGCAAAGTAGCGGAACTCGAGCGAGCGCTCAACTCTCGGTTTTCCGTCGGCGCTCGCGTGCGCGCGACGGTCGTCGGCGTCAAAGCGAGCAAAAAGCGCATCGATTTAAGTCTTCGCACGGATGCCGCCGGTTCGTCTCGCGTGTGCGTCGGCGCCAAGGTGCAGGGCATCGTCACTCGAGTCGCTAAAAACGTCGGTTTGATGGTGCAGCTCGGATCTCACTCTGCCGGTCGCGTGCACTTGACGGACATGGCGGATGAATTGAAAGACGATCCGTGCTCGTCGTACGACGTCGGTCAAGCGATTCAAGTGCGTGTGTTGCACGTGTCATCGAATGGAGAGGTTGACTTATCTCTTCGCGAGTCCCGACTCGCAAACAAGCGCAAAAAAACGATGGATGCCGAGATTGAAGACATATCGACGCTCGTTCCGGGCGAACGCGTCAAGGGGTACGTCAAGTCCACGTCGAACAAGGGATGTTTCATCTCCCTTTCGCGTCGCGTCGATGCCATGTGCAAACTCTCAAATCTTGCGGATGGGTTCGTCGCCGACCCGGCTAAGGAATTTCCACCCGGAAAGTTGGTCGAAGGTCGCATCGTGAGCGCAGATGCCGCAAAGGGACGAGTTGAAATTTCATTCCGTGAAAACGACGCCGCGCAGGGTAACGCGGACGTTTCCGGAGTGAGCGAGGGAGACGTTTTGATGGGCACCGTTCGCCGGGTTCAACCTTACGGCGTCTTCATCGGACTTGACGGAACGAAACTTTCGGGTCTCTGTCACATCTCGATGTTCGCGGATGCGCGCATCTCCGGCGACTTGGCCGCGCACGTGCAACCGGGAGAGAGAGTTCGCACCAAGGTGCTCAAGGTGGACGCGTCGACGAACAAAATATCTCTCGGCGTCAAAGCCTCTCTTTTCGACGACGACGACGACGACGACGACGACGACGACAACGAGGATGACGCCATGGATGTGGCGAAGGAGATGGATCCTCTCATGGCGAATGACGACGACGAGGACGACGAGGAAAGCGATGATGATGAGGATTCGGACGACGATGACGATGACGCTGAAGACGACGAGGACGACGACGGCGGCGAGGAAAACAGCGAAGATAGTGGAGAAGAATCAGAATCGTCTGAGGACATGGATGCTGACGACGACGACGAGGACGACGACGATGACGACGACAAGGACGAGGACGACGACCACGACGACGACGACGACGATGATGACGATGACGAGAAAAATGACGATGGACACGATGACGATTCTTCTGATTCCGAAGGAGAAGACTCCGAGGAAGAACCGATTGGAAAAGAGTTGGATTTCGATTGGGACGCTGAAAAACAAAGTGCCGACGCGAAAAACGCGCAAGACGACGCGGATGCGAGGGAGGACGGAATGACGCTGTCAAAACGAGAAAAGAAACGTCTCAAGGAGGCACGAGAGCTCGAAATTCTTCGCAAGGAGCAGGCGCTCAAGGATGAGAATCAGGCGCCCGAGTCTGCCATGGAGTTTGAAAAACTTCTCGTCGCGTCGCCGCGATCATCGTACCTTTGGGTCAAATACATGGCGTTTCACGTGAGTTGCGGCGCGTTCGATGATGCGAGACAAGTCGCCGACAGAGCGATCGGTGCCATCCCGGCGACTGAGGAGGATGAGCGCATGAACATCTGGACTGCATATCTCAATCTCGAGAATAAGCATGGCAAGCCGACACCCGAAGAAGCGGTGAAAAAGCTCTTTTCGCGTGCGGTGCAAATTGCCGACGCCAAGCACATGCACCTCACCCTCATCGCGATGTACGAGAGAAACGACCAGCACAAACAACTCGACGAGATTTTGAAGAAGGCGGTGAAGAAATTCTCTTATTCTTGCAAGGTGTGGTTGGCATACATTCGCATCGCCGTGTTGAAGGGTGACTCTGAATTGACACGTAAGCTTTTGGACAGAGCGACGCAATCCCTCCCGAAGCATAAGCACATCAAAGTGATGGTGCAAACCGCGCTGATTGAAATGAAAGAGGGCGGAAGCGCAGGCGCGGAGCGCGCGAGGACGATGTTTGAGAGCATACTCCGCAATTACCCGCGGCGAACCGACATCTGGTCTGTATACATCGATCAAGAAATCAAACAAGGCGATACGCAACGCATTCGTGCGCTGTTCGAGAGAGCGACGCATCTCGATCTCAACGCAAAGAGCATGAAGTTCCTCTTCAAACGCTTTTTGGATTTCGAGCGATCCGAAGGAGACGATGAACGCATTAAACACGTCAAGCAACGCGCGATGGAGTACGTGTCCAACAAATTCGGCTCGAACGACTAGACATCTATAGAATTTTAAAAAATATACAGCACCTACGTACGCTCACCATCGGGCTATTCGAGTTGCTTAGTCCAATCCACCGGATCGTACAGTTTCAAGAAGGCGTCCATTTCTTCGCGTAACAAAGCAGGCGCCAGGGCTCGTTGTCTCGCGTCGGTCAAGTGTTCGGGCAAGTCCAACAAACCAATCAGAATATTTCGACCAAAGTTGGACTTCCACTTCGTCTCGTCGTCGATGACGTGCACGAATCCACCTCTCATGTTGAACTCGACGTGAAAGTACGGAAATTTTTCGGGAATGGTGCCTCTTAAACCCTTCGGTGGTGCGGTCGAGAGACACTTTTTCGCGTCGTGCGTGCTCCATTCGCTCTCCGCCTCATCGATCGCCTTTTTGAAATACATGGGCGCGTTGACGGCGATTTCTTGAGGGATGGGGATGCATTCGACGATTCCGTGGCGACCGCCGTGACCGAATTTCATCGCCGTCTCGATGAAACAACAGTCCTTGCCCTGCTGCGCGAACATGCGCACGAGACACTTTTTGAAGTTGCGCATCTCTTCCCACACGTCCTCGTCAACCTGTCGGGAAGACTGCGTGTGCGCGATGGGCGCGATGATGCAGTGGCCGGGGACAAGACGTCCAGTCGGCGGGAGCATGAGGTACGCGCTGTTTCCGTACGCCACGTGTAAATGCTTCGGCTTGTCCGGAGCGTCCATGCAGTACGGGCATTTGTTCTGCTGCGCTTGCATGCGCTTGAAATCGCGAACGGCTTTTTCTTTCGCGCGCGCCTGCTGCTTCGCGCCGGACATTTTCTTTTCGCGATTTTCGTACATTTCCAAGCCGCCGTCGTGATCGTACTCGTCGTCGACGTCGAGTTCCTTACCGCGATAGCGCTTGTGCCGAGCGATGTTATCAGCCAAGTTGCCGTCGTAATCTTCGGTTCCAGAATACTTTTGTTCAGCGACGAGATCCTGTAAAGACTTGCCGTTATCATCGGCGTAGTAACGCGAGCGTTCACCGTTGTCGAATCGCTGCGTCGTCTTCGGCGCTTTACGAACGTCGCCGTGCGCCGCGTTGACTCCACCCTTGACTGTGGTGTTTCGTCCAAACGCGCCAGGCGCGGCTCTGCCGTCCGCCGTCACCATGGGGAGCGCCTCCGTCGGTCCTGCCGCCGTCGCGGGTGCCTTGTTACCACCAAAAAGTCGAGCCTTCAGCGCCGCGGCCGCCGACATGTTCGTCGAACCGCCGGCGGCGAGATTCCTTCCCTCTGGAACGGCTCTCGACGTCGGCGGCGCGTCGCGTTCTCGAGCGACGTCCGACGGCTGCGCCGACGTCAGAGAGACGTCCTCGACCGGCTCGGCTCGCGCCTCGAACTGGGACATGAACGAACCATCCGACGCGAACTTGTTCGCACCCATCATCAACGCGCCGTCGATGAGTTTCTTATCCTCGTCGTCGAGACGCTCGCGCCGTCGTCGACCGAAACCGTCGTCTGGCTTCTGCATGCGAGAATCCGCACCACCACCCCCGCCGTGTCTCCCCCCTCGACGGGCGCGTAAATGCGCCTTAGAATGCGCCGCGCCGTCACCGATTCCAGCCACCAACTCGCCGACGGATCCCCAGTGTTCGCTCACGACTTCGTCGACGCGTCGACCCTCCGCGACGGCTCTCTCTTGCGCGCGTCGAAGCGCCTTTAATCGCCAACTCGCGCCGCCGTCGCCGACGACGTGCGCAGAGGTCGACGCCACCGCGTTCGTCGCACCGCCGCCGTCACCACCGCGCATCTCCGGATTCAATTCTCTCGACGCGACGATTTTCGCGGCGCGCGCCTCGTCCTCCCGTCTCTTTCGCTCCGCGGCGGCGCCTCGACCGTCTTCTCGTCTGTCCGTCGACTTGGACGCGAGCGCGGCGGAGAAAAAGTCCGCGTGCTGCGCCGAGGGTTCGTCTTCTGTATCTTCTCGTTCGATCGCCGCCGCGGTCGTCGTCGTCGTCGTCGTCGCGGGCGCATCTTTTCCCTCATCTTCGGATTCTTCGGATTCGCCCCGGTCGTCGTCCTCGTCGTCGCGTCGCCTCGACTCGCTCGACTTTTTCCGCCTCTTCTTCTCGCGCCTCACCGCGCGCCTCGTCTCCCTCGCGTCCGAGAACGCGAGACCGGCGAGCATGAATCGTTCGATCGGTGGTCGAGCCCGCGCCGTCGTCGTCTGCGGGCGAACGCGTGGGGACGCGTGGGGACGCGCGTGCGTGCATTCACTCGCGCGCGCATCGCGTCGGGACCACGGAGGCGTTCGTCGACGCATGCGCGCGTCGTCGTCCTTCTCGTGAACGGAGCGCGCGCGAGGAGGGGGGACGCGTCGGCATCGTCGTCATGGAGTCGTCGTCGTCGCCGCGCGGTCTCGAAGCGTTTCGCGAGTGCATCGATCGATTTTATGCGAGTCACGACGCGGAGGCGGAGCGCGCGCTCGGTGCGTTCGTGAAAAGCGATGATTCGTGGCGAATGACGCTGCACGTGTTGGAGCGAGACGACGCGACGCCCATCGAGGGGGTGTTTTGCGCGCAGACGTTGCACGCGCTGATTCGACGGTGCGTGTGCAAAGAGACGCGAACGCAGGCGTCGCACGCGGCGTTTACGGAGAAAGATTGGGTGGATCTTCGCGCGCGCGTGCTGAAACTCACCGCCAAGTTTGCGATGCGTTCGTGCGAGGCGAACGCGGTCGACATGCGAAGCACGCTGACGAAACTGTCGTTGTCGCTCGCCGCGTTGGCGTGCAAAATGAATTCGTGGAACGTCGACGCCGTCGTTCGAGACGTCGTGGAATACTTTTCAAACGACGCGTCGACGACGAACGAGGCCAAGTTATTGTGTCTGTGCACGTTTCTCGCGTTTATTCCCGAAGAGGCGACGTCTCGAGACTTGTCGTTGCATCCGCAGCGTCGACACGACGTCTTGGTCGCGCTCAGAGCGTCGGCGTGCGACGTCATGGACTTGCTCGAACGGCTCGCGGCGAACGCCGGCGCCGACGTCATGCTCCACAAGTACATTCTCGACGCGTTATCTGCGTGGGCGGACGTCGCGGACGTGACGGCAAAATTTCCGCGCGTCGTCCTCGGAGGCGCGTTGCAAATCATCGCGTGCGCCGACGGCCACCCGTCGCCGCTCAAGCAGAGCGCCGCAAACGCCGTCAAGGGGGCGCTACGCCAGTGCGTCTGGACGACGCGCGGCGAACTTCGCGAAACGCTCGCGACGAGCATGGAAAGTCTACGACGAACCATCGCGCGACCGGGTGGTGTCTCCGACGAAAGCAAGACGTTGCTCTCGGAGGTGTTTTCAAGCCTCGCGCTCGAGGCGCTTCGCAACCAGAAAGACGCGACGAAAAATCCGCTCGCCACCGGGCCTAACGCCGAGGGCGATCGCGTGTACGTCAAACACTCGGAGTTTAAACATCTTCAGAGACAACAAAGGAAGGAACAGCGAAAAGAACAACGATTGAAGACAAACATCGCGGTGGACATCGACGAGCAAGTCTTGCTGATCGCGCTCGATAGTTGTTCTGAATTACTCGCGTCGGGAGTGTCCATGGCGTCCGCGCTCGAGCCTTGGAGTAAACTTGCGAAGGCATTCGTACCGGACGAGGTCGCAAGCTCACTCCGGCCCGTCGCCGCGCGATGCATGCAAGCCGTCGTGTCGTACGTGTGCACGCAGTCGAGAGCTGATTTAGACGACGATCAGCAAAAGGAAGAGTTCGCGGATTGCCTTCGAGACGTGATTTCAACCGTTTCGATTGAAAACATACTCGCCGATTTCAACGAGAATTTTCACGCCGAGTTGAACGCCGCGACGGAAAAGGGTTGGAAGAGAATTCACGCGAGACTGTACGCGCTGCTCGCGCTCACCAAGTCTTTTCAGAGCGGCGCAAACCAGTCTTCCTTCACCGTGTTGATTGAAACGCTTTGCCTGTTATTGGTCACCGATGGCGTGCCCGTGCACGTGGCAGAGTCGAGCTGTTGGGTTTTAGCGGGTTTGTCGAAAGCGATCGCCGCGCTCGAAGACGGATCGCTTCTCGCCGTCGCCAACGTCTTGATCAAATGCATGACGCACGTCGACTTTGTCGTCTCGCGCGGCGCGGCGGTGGCGATGATGAAACTCTCCGAACACGCCGCGGTTCGTCTTAACGCCACCGACGTGCCGTCGCGTTTGTTGCGTTTACACGCGCACGGTGGGCCGACGCCTTCCACGTCGTTGCGCTTGGGTCAGGAGCACGAGTCGACGATTTTGTTGAGAATTTTAACCTTTTACGTCGCGTGCGGCGACGACACGAATCAGGCGGAGAGCGCGTGCGTCATGCTCGCGCAACAAGCCATCACCGCTCTGAATTCGTGCGTCGACGCTCGTCGAACGGACGATTACGTCAAACTGCTCGTCGATTTGGACATCGTCCTTCGAGCGATGCGGCGCGTGTGCGCCCACGTCGGCCGTCCGAGCGACGCGCTTGTCGGTTTGGCGAAACACGCGGTTGTAGTCGTTGAAAAGTGCGCGTCGTGCACGAACGAGCTGGTGTTTGTCGAGGAGCGATTCAAAATCGGATGGGCGCTGCGAGCGCTCGTCGAGTTGAGCGAGCACATGCGACGAGACGGAGTGTTGGAGCGCGTAGTGGTGATGTCCGTGGAAGCGTATTTGAGAAACCCCGCTCTCGGTTTTTGCTATTTGCAGACGTTGACGATAAGTTTGGAAATGTTCGGCGATCAAACGTGCCGCGTGACGATGGGCGGACGTGCGTTCGAATCAACCGGCGGAATCGTGAGCGAAGTCGTCGCCATCGCGCTTCCAGGGTGTCTGGAGGATCAAGAAAGTTGGAGCGGCGTCTTCGCGCTGGCGCGCGCGGCGCTTCGAAGCGGTTGCCCAGCGCTCATTCCACACTTGGTGACGGTGACGGAGGCGAGTCGGCGTTCGCTACTATGCGGGTGTTCCGACGAACCGGCATCCGTGGCGCTCGGCTTTGCGACAGACTTGTTGTGCTCGAGCACCATGCTGCGCGCCGATCTCGCGAGCGCCGCGCGCGCGGGTCGCGACGTCTCAGCAAAGTCGATGAATAGCGGTCTCGGGCGTCTCGCCGCTGAAATTTCGGGCGAGAGTAACAATCGCGGATCGCGATGGAACGAAGACGGCGCGGGCGAGGCGCTCGCCGACGCGCTCGCGCGCGTCATGTTTGTTGAAGGCGGCGTCGCGGTCGCGCTGATGCGCGCCATCTTGGAGGGGGGCAACGGCGCGATGCCGCCGTCGATGATTTCAGACATCGCCGCGAGTTTACACCTCGTCTGGAGTACGCTCGGGACTGAAGCGTTCCAACGTCTCTTCTTACTGGCGCTCGGCGACGAACACGACGCGTTCCCGAAGGCGAAGACGACGATGGAGGATAAGCGGTTATGGACGAGTTCTTTGACGACGGACACGGCTCGCATCGACGCGCGCATCTTTAAACGTCTGCTGAAAGCGTTCTTCGGTGGGAAGAAAGTAGGTAGTAATTTGTAGTGTGTTGTAATTTGTAGGTGGAGGTGGTCCACGAATGCCACTCGAAATGCATCGCGTCGATGTGCACGCTTCAAGTGACGCGTGGCAAACACGTGATGTCGTCGCGTCGAATTTTCGGCCGTCGTGGTGTCGTCTCTGTATGTTGAGGGGGAAGTCTGCGGTGCCGTGTTAGTCGACGAGTGACGGTCGTAGCGTGCCTTCGGAAGAGACCATGAGCGATGCGGGTGATGGCGTATTTGTATGCTTGAATCGTGGTGTCGTCGCGTTTGGTCGATGTGTCTTGCTTTCGTGGTGTCGTCTTGTCTTGTGGTCTCTTGCCTCTGTATGGTATACAGTGTGGTGCGTGAGGGTGCTTACTCTCTTCTTCGTATGTTTTTCAGTGTGTCTTTTAGGGTAGACCCTCTTTAGGGTAGGGGTAGGGGTACTTGACTAGGGTTTAGGGTTTAGGGTTTAGGGTTTAGGGTTTAGGGTTT